>Ga0335082_10005775_pt1 | contig 13558 bp, 11 predicted proteins | sample Lox_Sample_41_FD_206718 | JGI IMG/M metagenome (GOLD analysis project Ga0335082, IMG submission 206718) | Soil microbial communities from Loxahatchee National Wildlife Refuge, Florida, United States - Lox_Sample_4.1 | ecosystem: Environmental > Terrestrial > Soil > Wetlands | place: USA... | reverse complement strand
CCTTCTCCCGCAGTTTGCCCAGGACTTCGCGCGTAGTGGTACTGCCGAGATCGGCGCCGATCAAGGTGGCTTCAAGGTCATCGAGTGTATTGCGGTCGATCTCCTTGCCGAACGTTACCGCTGCTTCGATGCGCTCGCTCAGGTTCTCGCGAGTGCGCGTGACCGCTTCCTTCATGCGGTCAAGGAAGCTGGGTTTCTGCTTTTCGTCGAGGCTGCCAAACAGGGTCTGAATCATTGCGGTCAGATCACTTCACACCGACAGCAATTATATCGGCTGGCAACACATTGCAGTTACGATGAGAGCAGGTCTGACACGCGCTACGGGTGAGCAACTTGATCGGAAGGCTGGTTGGATGCTGGCGCAGGAACCGCCGTTGAGGCAGGCCCAGTGGACGGTGCGCTTTCCGCGGAACCTGCAGCCGCTGCCGCGCTAGCCGCCGCAATCATGGGCCGCGGAATCCGGATCTCCCCGCGCTCGTAGATTGCCGTTAAGGCGGCCACGGCCGTCGGGTCGAGGCGTTTTCCGGAAAGCGAATGAATGATGCGCAAGGCATCTTTGGCGTCATGCGCCTGCTGGTAGGGACGGTTGGTAGTGAGCGCATCGAAGGTATCGGCCACAGCGATAATTCGCGGCAGCAGCGGAATGTCATCGCCCTTCAAGCCATGAGGATAGCCCCGGCCATCCAGCGACTCGTGATGCAGTTCGATGCCGGGAATCATGTCTTTGAGCTGGGCCACGCCACGCAGAATATTGGCTCCCTTGGTGGTGTGGGTCTTCATGACTTCGAACTCTTCCGGAGTGAGCGCCCCTGGCTTCTTAAGGATCCGGTCCTCGATGCCGATCTTGCCCACATCATGCAGTTGGGCGGAGATTCGCACCGTCTCGATGTAATCCTCGTAAATGCCCATTTCCCGGGCAATCATGACCGAATAGCGGGTAACGCGGTCGGAGTGGCCACGGGTGTACGGGTCCTTTTCGTCAACCGCGCCGGCCAGCATCTGGATGGATCCCAGGAACAGCTCACGGTTTTCCGTGGCCGCGCGCTTGAGGTCGAGCACGAAATGCTCCAACTCCTCCGACATGACATTGAAGGTATGGGCCAGTTCTCCGATTTCTGTGCTGCTCCTGAGTTGCACGCGCTGGGTGAAATCGCCACGCGCGATGGCCCGGCTGGTCTGGGTCAGGACTTCTAAAGGATTGGTGATCCGGCGGGCAGCGAAGACGCTGATGGCGATGCTCAATGCGATCGCCATGATCGCGAGAATTCGGCCGGTGCGCTGCATCTCATACACTCCGCGATAGGCTTCGGTGCGGGGCTTCTGCACAATCACCGCCCAGTCGAGATTAGTCACGGGGCTATAGGTGCCCAGCATTTTGACCGGCTGCCCCTGGTTCAAGTTGAACTCGCGCGTGGCCGCCACCATCTGGGCCTTCCCGCCCTGTTCCAGGAAGTTCCGCACAATCTCCATGTCGGTCATATCCTGGCCGGTGGCATACTCGGCGGAAGCCGCCGCCACCAACCGTCCTTGACCATCGACCACGTAGGGAATGAGTCCGCCGCGGCTGACTTCTTGCAACCGCCGGATCAGGAACTGCAAGTCCACAACTGCGCCAATCAGACCCACGAAGCGCCCACTCACCATCACCGGCATGCTGACTAACACGACGGTTCGAGCCGACTTGCCGTTTCCTACGACCAGGGCCTGGCCGTTGTACAGGCGGCCCTCGCGTGCCGCCGTGTAGGCCCGTTCCAGTTCACGCTGAAGGAAGGCGTCGGCAGCGATACGTCCCGCGGAAATGCCCTTGGCCTCGGAGTTGAGCAGTGTGGCATAAGCCAGGTCATCGGAGGAAGAAACAAAGTTCTCCAGCAACGCCCGGAGTTCGGGGGCTTGCACGTGCTCGGCGGTAAAGTCTCCGCCGCTGGCAACCTGCAATGCAGAGGAAAGGTTGGCCAGCATCATGTTCAAGGAGGCTTCGTGCTGAGAAATGTCGTCGGCCAGCGACCGCGTAACGGTGTTCTGCAGGATGCGCTCGTTAGTGATCAGGCGATCACGGTTGATGGACTCGACCTGTGCCGAATAAAAGTACATCGGCACTACGCTCACCAGAATAAGCACACTGAGGATGACGTACAGAACGGGGAGACGCGATGGTCGAGGCAGCCTCAAAAGTGGCCTTATGACGCCGTTTCCGGGCAGCAGCAAGCTTTTCGGGGGACTGACCAAAGTGTACTTGGAAGGGGCCGGCTGGCGAGGATTACGAAGGTACCGCGAAGGTCATGCGCCTTCCGGAGGATGTTGGAAGGAAAGGAGTTTTGGAAGGCGCGAGTTCGTCGGCGAGCAGTCGGTGACAGCTCACCCGGTCTCGCTCTTGGCGCTACGGGTCATCAACTCCTGAATCGCCTCTCGTGGCGATTTGCCGTGGTTGAGGATCGCGTCCATCTGCGAGGTGATCGGGATCTCGACCTTGCGGGTGCGCGCCAACTCTACCGCCGCGTGAGTCGTGAACACGCCTTCCGCGACCATCCCGTGCATCGAGGAGATGATCTCCGAGAGCTTACGCCCACGCCCCAACTCAACGCCCACACTTCGGTTGCGCGAAAGGCCTCCCGTGCAGGTGAGTACCAGATCGCCGAGCCCCGCGAGACCGAACATGGTCTCCTGGCGGCCGCCGCAGGCAATGACCAGCCGGGTGATCTCCGCGAGGCCCCGCGTGATCAGGGCGGCGATCGAGTTGTATCCCAGGCCTAGCCCGTCACAAACTCCCGCGGCGATGGCGATGATGTTTTTCAGCGCGCCACCCAGTTCCACGCCGATGACATCGCCATTGGTGTAAACCCGAAAACGCGGATCGCTGAACTCACGCTGAATAACTTCCGCCAGGGCAGCATCGTTCGAGGCGATCGTGATGGCCGTTGGATCGCCGCGCGCGACCTCTTTGGCAAACGAAGGTCCGCTGAGAGCGCCCACGCGGAGAGTGAAGCCTCGGCTCGCCTTCACGACTTGAGAAATGACCTCGGACATGCGCAGGAGCGTATTTTCTTCTAGGCCTTTGGTCGCACTGACCAGCAGCACCTCGGGCGTCAGGTACCGGTGCAGCTTTTCAAACATCGCGCGGCAGTGATGTGACGGCATCACGCTCACAACGATGTCCACTCCCCGCAAGGCCTCTCGGTAGTCGTTGGTCGCAGTCACGCTCTCTGGAATCGGGTGATCCGGAAGATAGAGCTCGTTGATCCTCCGCACCGCAATCGACTCGCACACCTCCTTTTCATGCGCCCACAGCCGGATACGATGTCCGCCCTTGCGTCCCAGCGCGACGGAAATCGCCGTTCCCCAGGCTCCCGCGCCAATAATGGCAATTTCGCTCATCCCTTCCTCCGAAAGCGCGGTTCGGTGCCGGCCAAAAGCCGCCGGATATTTTCATGGTGCTTGGCGATGATCAGCAGGGAAGCAGCAGCGGTAAGAACCACCATAGCCGCAGCCTCCGAAGGCGGCAACCACCAGGCCAGCAGAGGGAACAATGCAAGGGTGAGAACGGACGCTAGCGACACATAACGGAACGCCAGGAAGATGGCGGCGAAAATGCCGATCATGATTAGGACTGTTTTCGGAAAAATAACCGCAAACGAGCCCAGCCCCGTCGCCACACCTTTGCCGCCGCGGAATCCTAACCAGACTGGGAATACGTGGCCAACGATTGCCAGGAATGCGGCCAGACCCAGCAGCAGATTCTGGTTCGGAAACAGGGTTCGGGTGAGCAGTACGGCCGCCAGTCCCTTTAGTGCATCGAGAGCCAGGGTCAGCACCCCCAGTCCTGGGGACGTGCGGGAGACGTTGGTCGCGCCAATATTACCGCTACCGGTCTGGCGTACATCTTGCCCGCGGAAGATGCGCACGAGGAGATAGCCGAAGGGAATCGATCCCAGCAGATAGCTGAGCGCGGCTGTGATCAGGAATTGGGGCATGAATGTCTAGGTTAATGCAAAGCGCGCAATCTTCGTATACTGCGATCCTCCGCGCATGAGCTTGCTCTCGTAAAGAAAAAATTCGTGGGCCGTCATCGTACCAAACTCTGGAACAGGCATGACGGCCAATTTTTCCTGCAGGAGGCAGAAATTCCTGTTGGGTGCGTCGCCCTTGCGCCAGCCCGGGGCTCCCGAACGTCCTCCACCCCGCGCCAGCGTGAGATGAGGGCTGAAGGTGTGGTCTTCTCTTGGGATTCCGAGGCGAGAAATGGCTTCATCCACCGCGTTGGCAAGATTCGCCAGCTCGGGCCCCGATTCGATTCCTACCCAGAAGACCCGCGCAGCCTTGGCGGTTGGAAAGAAACCGTGACCGCGGAATGTCAGCTGCAGGGACTGGCCGGCCGCGGAATTGAGCGCTGTTTTGATTCCCTCGACCGCCGCGTCGGGCTTCTCCCCAATGAATTTCAACGTGACATGCAGCGACTCGGGCCGCACCCAGCGGGCGTCCGGCGCAAAATCGCGTACACCTTCCATAAAGCGCTGGATGCGCTCGCGGATGGCGTCGTCAATGTCGAGAGCGACGAAAACTCGCATTTGGCAGTTAGCAATCAGCAGTTGGCGGTAAAGGTTCTATCCCCGGAACGGACCTTGCGCGGCTAAATGCTAAGTGCCAACGGCTAAATGCTGTTTTACATCAGTTTTCTTCTCACCATATCCATCGCCTGCTGGCTGGCGAACCAGCGGATGCGTTTACGATCTCCGGCGTAGCGTTTTTCGACGACCTCCGTTCCAGTTTCACTCGCCAATGCGTGAAATACCAGGCCAACCGGTTTATCCTCTGTTCCCCCGGTTGGTCCCGCCACACCCGTCACCGCCAGACCTAACGTGGCATCGCAACGATAGCGAATGCCTTCCGCCATGGCTGCCGCGACCTGGCGGCTGACCGCCCCATGCTTTTCAATAAACTCCGCAGGCACGTTGGCCAATTCCGTCTTCAGCCCATTGGAATAAACGATCGCTCCGCCCACAAAGTAGCGTGAGCTGCCGCTGACCGAAGTGATGCGCTGCCCGATCAATCCCCCGGTGCAGGATTCGGCCACGGCCAGAGTGGCATTCCTCATCTGCAAGTAGTAGCCGACAATCTGCTCCATGGAGTCGCCGTTGTCGGAGAACACCAGGTCACCCAGTTCGTCTTCCAGTTTCTCGACGAGTTCATCCACCCGTTTCTGTGCGTGATCCAGCGAGCCGGCGCGGCACCGCAGGTGCAGTTGGATTTCGCCCGCGCCGGCGAGAATCGTCGTCTGAATGTCCGAGAATAGTTTGTAAATGGGAGCCACCCGCGCATCACATTGCGACTCTCCGATTCCCGTGATCTTCAACTCCCGGGTGGCAATGTATTGTTCGGGCAGCTTGGCGCGCAGCCGCTCGATGCAATGCTCTTCAAACAGAGCCTTCAGTTCGTGCGGCGGGCCAGGGAGAAGAATCACAATCTTCTCCTGTCCCTGATACTTGCCGCTGATCCACTGCCCGGGAGCGGAGCCATTGGCGTTGGGCAGCACCGTGGCTCCGGCAATGACGTCCGCCTGTTGCAGATTGTTGGCCGCCATCTTCCAGCCGCGCGACGCGAAGCGCTGCTCGAGCCATGTCACCAAAGCTGGGTCCCGACGTATTTCAAGACCCAGAGCCGACGCCACCGCTTGCCGGGTCAGATCGTCCTCGGTGGGCCCAAGCCCGCCCATAAGAATCACAATCCCCGCACGTGAGAGGGCCACGGATGCGGCCTGCGTCAGTTGCGCCAGGCTGTCGCCCACAATGGTTTTGAAGATGACCTCAACTCCCAGTTGATTGAGCTTCTCCGTGAGGTAAAGGGAGTTGGTGTCCTGCCGATATGGGGTGAGAAGTTCCGAGCCGATGGCAATGATCTCGGCATTCATCGCAATAGAAGTCTAAACGAAAAGCTGTGTTGTGCACGGAAGCGAAGCCGGAAGGAAACTGAACCGCGGTCTCAGTGGCTATACTCCACCAAGGGCAGGCCGGCGATATTCCAGGCAAGGTGGTAAACCGCGTTGGAGGTTGCCAGAACGACCGAGCGTCCTGGGGCAAAGGCCAGCCCGACCAATCCCGCGCCGGCCACCTCCAGCGTAGCCAGACCGCCGTTGGTGATTTTCACAATGCCACGCTTGCCGGAGAACGAAGCCGCCACGTAGAGGTTGCCCTCTGCGTCGAACGCCATTCCTTGGGGTCGTCCCAGGCCCCGGAAATAAGGGGCAACGTTGCCCTGCGGATCGATCTTGTACACATAGTCGAAGCTGGAAGTCGTGGGCCCGGCCACAAAGAGGTCGCCATGCGGACCGAACGCCAAGTGATAGGCGGAAACACTGGGTTCGAGCGTGGCGAAAACGAAGATCTGGCGGTCGGGAGCGATCTTGAAAATCGTTCCGCTGCGGTCGCCCACGTAAAGGTTGCCGGCGCGGTCGAAGGCGAGGCCTGTGGCGATTCCCATCCCTTCCGCATAAGGAGACATGGTGCCGTTTTGCGCGACCCGGTAGACCGCTCCTTCATGCCGCGAAGAGACGTACATCTGGCCCTCGCGGTCGAAGGCGATCGCTGTGGCGTTCATCAGTCCAGAAAGGAACGGTTTGACCTCGTAGTTGGTGTCGATCTTAAAAATCGACACCGGAACTTTCTGCCCTCGGCTGCCTGAGAAACAGGCGTAGATATTGCCCTCCGGGTCCAGGGCGGGATTGGCCACGGGATGCAGGCTGTCAGCGATCGGTACCGCCACCTTGATCTGGTGGGGATTACTGGAATGGCCATTGGTCGAGACGACAACCGGGCCCGAAGAGGCACCCGGCGGCACACGGGCCACCAGGAATTCGTCGGAGCTGATGACGACCGAGCCGTCCACCTCGCCAAAGCGCACGCGGGGAGGCCGGAGCTCTGCCGGCCGCAGGTCCGTTCCCAAGATGCGTACTTCGCCACCGGGCAGCGCCGCGCCGGGTTGCACCGCCAGGATATGCGGCTTCCCGTTCACGTTTTTCTTGCCCAGGAGTCGGTCGGAGATTCCCATCGCTCGCTAAAGTCCAATGTCTATCGAGGCAAAACGCCGAAGTACAGCGCAGCCTGCATCAAAACCAGCGCATAGATCCCGGCCGCTACGTCGTCCAGTACGATGCCAAATCCCTCGGGCAAACGCTCCAGCTGACGAACGGGAGGAGGCTTGACCATGTCAAACCCTCGAAAAAGTATAAAGCCGAGCAAGAGAGATTTCCACGAGACCGGAACCGCGATCAACGTAATCAACTGGCCGGCAACTTCATCGATGACCACGAATTGCGGGTCTTTCAGCCCGGAGGCCCGGCTGATCTGCGTGGCTGCTGGAATCCCAATCAGCGTGGCGATTGCCGCCAGAGCCCCAATGGCGGGGATCCGCCAATCGGAGGCAATCCAGCGCGTCAGTAGCCACCAAAGGGCAACTGTAGCTGCGGACCCCCAGCTGCCTGGTCCGGGACTCATTCTCCCGACGCCGAAGAAAGTTGCTACCAGGGTGGCCCAAAACGGCGCGCGTGATGAAGAGTTCCTCAAGCGCAACCGTCCTCGGCGGCATGTGGATTACTGCTTTTTGTCGGAATCCGCAGGCGCGCCCCCTTCGATGGCATCACTAATATCAGTGACCGGCGACGAGATGACATAGGCCCCGCTGCTCCACTTTCCCAAATCAATCAGGCGGCAGCGCTCGCTGCAAAAGGGGAAGTTGGCGTCCTCGCTGCGTACGGGATTCTTGCAGACCGGACAGCGCAGTTTCAACGCGCGTTTGCGGGGCATAAACGCCTTACACAATCTTGGCGACTAGGTCGTAGTCGTGCGCCTGGGTGATCTGGCAACGGTAGAATTCGCCGGTCTGCGGCTGAAATCCTTCGGGCAGGTCGCTGACAAAGACCTTGCCGTCGATCTCGGGCGCGTGCATCGCGGTCCGTCCTTCGAGCAGAAGTTCGCTCTCTTCCGACGGACCTTCCAGCAGCAGATCGAATTCTCTCCCTACGAGAGCCTTCTTTTTCTTCTTGCTGATGCGGCGCTGGATTTGCATGAGGTGCTTGCGCCGCCGCTCAATTTCGCGGGCGGAAAGCTTGCCTTCCAGCGAAAATGCGCCGGCGCCCTGTTCGTCGGAGTATCCGAAGCTGCCCATCCAGTCGAACTCTGCCTGGCGCACAAACTCGCACAGTTGCTCGAACTCGTGCACCGTTTCCCCGGGGAAACCGACAATGAAAGAAGTCCGGAGCGTCACTCCAGGGATGGTGCGCCGCATCTTCTCGATCGAACGCAGGAAAACATCGCTGCCTCCGCCCCGCTTCATGCGCTTTAAAACGCTGGCCGCAGCATGTTGCAGAGGTACATCAACATATGAACAAATCTTCTCGTGCCCGGCGATGGTTTCCAGCAAACGGCCGGTGATCTTGTTGGGATAAGCGTAGAGAAACCGGATCCAGCGCAGCTCTTCAATGCCTGCCAGCTTTTCCAAAAGCAGGGCAAGGCCGTCCTTTAAGTCGAAGTCTTCTCCGTAACAGGTCGTGTCCTGGCCGATCAGCGTGATCTCGCGAACGCCCGACTGGGCCAGGCGCTCGGCTTCGGCAATCACGGATTCAAAGCGCCGCGAGCGGAACTGCCCTCGCAGTTGTGGAATGATGCAAAAGCTGCAAGGATGGTCGCAGCCTTCCGCGATCTTGATATAAGCGGTGTAGCGTGGAGTCGCGAGAACACGCGGAGTGGTCTCGTTGTAGAGGTAGTTCGGCAGGTCAGCGATGGCGCCATTCCACGACTCGCGCGAAAAACGTCCCTGAGCTGCACGGGCATCGCCTTCCGGACGCGAGGTCAGAATCCTAAACGGAGAGTCAGCTGCGGGCGCGGGGTTTACGCCGGCGGCGGCAAGGATGTTTTCCAGTTCACCTGTTCCCACCACAGCGTCCACTTCCGGAATGCTTTTGCGAATCTCTTCCCGAAAGCGCTCCACCAGGCACCCTGCAACCACCAGCTTGCGGGCGCGTCCCTCCGCCTTGTGTTGCGCCATTTCCAGGATGGCGTTGACCGATTCCTGCTGCGCGCTCTCGATAAACGAGCAGGTGTTTACAACGATGACATCGGCGTCTTCGGCGCGGGCGGTCAGTTGGGCACCGGCTTGGGCCAGCATCCCCATCATTACCTCGCTGTCGACGAGGTTCTTCGGGCACCCCAGGCTGACAAATCCGACCCTAGGGGAGGCGGCGGGTGTTTTGGCCGCAGCTTTGGGCTCGTTCTCGATGTCGATAGTGGGGTTCGCGTGGGGCATGCAATCTCTCTATTTTAGCAGCCCGAAGGGAGAACTAACGCCGCGCCACTTCCTCGTACAACTCCGGCAGGCGGGCTGCGTCTTCACTCGATCCGCCGAAGCGGGCGCGCTCATAGTGCTCGGTGAGCCGTAGCAGGGACCTCCGCATCTCTTCATCTTGGAGGGAATCGGCAAATTCTGAGGGGGTTTGGGCGGGCAACTTCTGCAAACCGTGCCGGGCCAGGATCCGCAGCGCCCGTTCATACCAGATCGTCGCCGCCAGGGCCGGGGACCTTTCCGGATGGGTAGCAAGGCGGTGGGTCTGGATCGCCCGCCAGATGCGCTGCGCATTCGCGCCCAGAACCAGGAGGATGGAGATGACTAAGACGGCTGCAGTCCATCGCTGCGGCGCACGGGTGATCTTGTTTTGCGTCGTGCGGGCCGCCCCCAGCAGCAGAGCATACTCCCGACGCTCCCACTCCCGAACGCGACGGAACCAATCCAGACTGTTGTGTACGGTTTGCTGCCCGAGGACGGCCTGATGGCTGGTGTCGTAGTTGATGATCCACTCCCGCCAGAACGAAGCCATGGCGTCCATGTAGAGCAGGACACGTCCCCACCCAGTGCGGACCTCCATGGGCGCTGCCGGCGTGGGATCGAAACTGACCCAGCCGTAGCCGGGGAAATAGGCCTCCACCCACGAGTGTGCGTTGCTGGCTCGAACCAGATACTGGGAGGTCACGTCGTTGAACTCGCCGGTGCGGAATCCATTCACCACCCGGGACGGGATGTGCAGTGTCCGCAGCATGACCGTCATGGCGGAGGCGAAATACTCACAGTGCCCCTGTTTCCGCTCGAAGAGGAAGTACGCGAGCGGGTCGCTCTGGCGGGTGCGGAGAAGCTGCAAGGTGTATCCGAACTTTGTCCGCAGATAGCTTTCGAGGGCCACTGCCTTCTCGTAGTTGCTGAACTGAGAAGACGTCACTTGTTGCGCCAGCGCCGGGATGCGCGGGTCGAGTTTGGGCAGCTGAAGGTACTCCAGGAGAACGCCCGGGGGATAGACGTTCGATGCGGATGCCAGTTGTGCGGCGGTGGGCCGGGAGATGTCCGAGGAGGCCTGGTAGCTGCTGATCGGGTGTCCGGGATCTGGGTCAAAGACGGCCCCACCCGCATCCAAAGCGACAAACCGGTAGTTACCTTCGAGGTTCAGCGGGGTGGGCGCCAGAAAGAAAACACTCTCGCCCAGCGGTTCCATCAGCACGCGATAGTGGACGATCTGACCTGCCCTTGACCTGGGTGACATCAGGGGCGACAGGAGAAAGCGTCCCTCGGAGGATCGCTGGAGACCATGCACTTCGTGGGGATTAGACCAGGTCGTGCCATCAAACACGCTTAGGGTTACGCCCCTCCACTTGAGGTCGAACGCGCCGTGCGGGTCATTGTCGATCTGAATGTGCATGACGAGTGCGCTGGACTGCTGGATCTCGCCGATCCGGCCCAGTTGCACCCGATCGCTGAAGCCGGTGGAGATCGCATTCGTGGGCGTGTACGCGCTGAAGTAGCCGCTGGAAACACGTGGCAGGACAAAAAAGATTGCCGTCGCGCCCATGATGATGAGGGCGACCATGACGGGGGAAGCCGCAGCTAACGAAAAGCCCATCTTCCGTTGTGCTGAGACATTGCTGGCTGGCGAGGACCGCACCGTGGCACCCTCCCAGGCCCGGCGCATTTCCATCAGAACCACCGTGACCACGGCCACCAGCATGAAGCCGACAAAGGAGCCCAGAAATGTGGTGTCGACGGTGAGGACTGCGGCGGCCAACACCATCAGAAATGCGATGACTGCGAGAAAGTAGAAGTCACGATCTCGACGCGCCGAAAACAACCGCATCACCAAAACGAAAAGCACCAGGTGCACGCTCGAAGCCAGAAACGATCCTGAGAGTGCGAAGTAGTCCAACAGGTAGAAGGCGACGTACGCGATGGTCAACCCCGTCGTGAAACGGTCGGACAGCAAGACGGTACGCCGGGTGATCAGGCAATACCCGCGCGCGGCGAGGGCGGCGGTGACGAACAGCACTGAGGGCAGGTCCAGACCGCCGGTCGAGGCCAAGGTTCCGAAGCCAGTCAACACCAGGAGATAGAGGGCAACCTCAAAGTAACGCTCAAGGGCCTCGGGCAGAGGAGCGCTCGCGGGTCGCGGGTTGGTGGTCGATGACATGCGCTGTGAGTATTGTTCGCGATTTTCGCTTGGAAGGGAAGAGTACTGCGGTTGTTCGCAGCAGCCGCATCGTGCGCGGATGGTAGAATCGAAAGTGTCAGGCATCGGTCCCGCGCGACGTCTTCCCGCCAACCCCGCCAGGTCCGGAAGGAAGCAACGGTAACGGGCTCTAGCGTGTGCAGTGGGCCGCCGGTGCCTGGCTTTGCTCTACGTGGCGGTTTCGGTGCAAGAGCTTTTGAATCTCACCCTAACAGCGTCATCCTGAGCGAAGCCGTTCTTTCGGCGGAGCGCAGGATCTCACGTCGAGTATCCCAGGCGACTGCGCCGGGTCTGGTGAACCCGTTAGTCGACTCCACCTTCGTTGCGCATACTGCGTCCGATAGGTCACAATAACCAATTCATATTTCCCACGGGAGAAATACAGAGTGAGTCAACCTGCGCGCGTAAAGATCAGCGCACTCGGAACCTATGTGCCGCCCCGTCTCCTGACCAATGCGGATCTGGAGAAGCTGGTGGAAACGACCGACCAGTGGATCCTGGAGCGAACCGGGATCCGCGAGCGACACATCGTCGACAAGGGCGTAGCCACCAGCGATTTGAGCGTGGAAGCCGCGAAACTGGCTCTCGCGGAGCGTGGTCTGGCTCCCTCCGATCTAAACGCGATCATCGTCGCCACCACTACGCCGGACATGTTGTTCCCATCCTCGGCCTGCCTGGTGCAGCACAAATTGGGGGCCAAGGCTATCTGGGGATTCGATATGAATGCCGCCTGCTCGTCGTTCGTGTATGCCCTGCAAGTAGGGAGCGGCTTCGTCGCCTCCGGAGTTCACAAAAGAGTCATGGTCATCGGTGCGGATGTGATGTCCTCGATCATCGACTACACCGACCGTGCCACCTGCGTGATCTTCGGAGACGGAGCCGGCGCCGTGATTCTGGAGCCTGCCGATGATTCATTGGGAATGATCGATTTTGTCCACGAAGTGGATGGCTCCGGCGGAGTCTCTTTGTACATGCCGGGCGGTGGAAGCTTGAACCCATCCACCCACGAGACCGTCGATCAGAAAATGCACTACGTCCACCAGGACGGCCAGGCAGTCTTCAAGTTCGCCGTGCGCAAGATGGCGGAACTGTGCGAGAAACTGCTGCAGCGGAATGGGTTGAGCGGCAAGGATATTGACGTCTTCATTCCCCACCAGGCGAATAGGCGCATCATTACGGCCACCGCGGACCGGCTCGGCATGCCCGCCGAACGAGTCATTATCAACATCGATCGCTTCGGCAACACGACATCTGCGACCATTCCCCTGGCGATGGAGACGGCCCGCAAGGAGGGCAAACTCAAAAAGGGGGACCTGGTCCTGTTGGCCGCCGTGGGCGCCGGATTCACGGTGGGAGCTACCCTGTTGCGCTGGGCGTACTAGCGACCGGCCTCTACTGGGAAGAATCCAGCTTGGCGTTGCTTTTCTGCTGCTCGAAGGGTTTCTGCAGATACCTGCGGGCTTCATCCAGCGCACCCTGGGTGTTGTCATTGGTCTGCAGGGCCTGCCGATACTCGTTGGTGGCGCGCTCGCGCTGTCCGGTAATGTCGAAGATCTTGCCCAGTTGCAGATGGCTCCAGACTTCGGTCCAGCGTGGCTCGCCGTCGCCGTTCAGGGCATCGCGATAGGAATTGGCCGACGCCTGGTAATTCTTCTGCTGGAAAAAGACCTCGGCGATCCGGTAATGCGCCAGCGAACTGTTCTTATTAACATCGAGCGCCTTGTTAAATTCCGCCAGCGCACCCGCAAGGTCGCCCTGCTGTACCAGGGCCTGACCGCGCTGGATGGAGGCGCGCAGCTTGACGTCGGCAGAGTTCTTCAGCACCCAGTTGCCGGGGTCAATCGAGATGCGGCGCGGCTTGCCGAATGTCTCGATGGTGAAGGCCGAGTCCGTTCCCACGACTTCCAGGCGCTTCTGCTCGGTTTTTCCGTCGGTGTCAATCTTCAACTCCACGGGCATGCGAAACAGGTCGAGGTCTTGGGCAATCTGCCCGACGATGCGAAAACCCGGGGTCTTCTCGCCCTTGGG
>Ga0335082_10005774_pt1 | contig 13560 bp, 13 predicted proteins | sample Lox_Sample_41_FD_206718 | JGI IMG/M metagenome (GOLD analysis project Ga0335082, IMG submission 206718) | Soil microbial communities from Loxahatchee National Wildlife Refuge, Florida, United States - Lox_Sample_4.1 | ecosystem: Environmental > Terrestrial > Soil > Wetlands | place: USA... | reverse complement strand
TATCGCGGGCGGCAGTTCGTGGACCGCTTCGATGCGAATTCGTATCTCTACATCACCAAGGCGATGGATTATTTCGACCTGACAGCGGCGCGGAAATCGCTGTCGGCGGCGATGGAGCCGGTGACGGCGCGGTTTCTGGTGCTGAGCTTCACGTCGGACTGGTTGTATCCGAGCTACCAGTCACAGGAGATCGTGCGCGCTTTGCGCGGGCACAATGCCGATGTCGCGTACTGCGAGCTATCGTCCAACTACGGGCATGACGCGTTTCTGGTGGACGTGGCCGAGCAGACCGAGCTGATTCGGGGGTTTCTGGAGAGCACCGCAAGGGGGCGGTCGTAATGGCCGCGCCACCGCCTTCCCGCACCGAGCCGTTTGTGCTGGATGTGCTGGGGCGCAGCGATAATGCGATCATCGGCGAACTGATCCAGCCGGGCAGCCGGGTGCTGGATCTCGGCTGCGGCGAAGGCGAACTGCTGGCGTGGCTGGCCGCCAACAAGGATGTACAGGCACGCGGCGTGGAACTGGATGGCGCCAAGGTGCGGAAGGCGATCGCCAGCGGCGTTTCGGTGTTCCACGGCGATCTGCTGGATGCGCTGGCCGATTACTCCGATGGCGCGTTCGACTATGTGATTCTAAGCCAGACGCTGCAGGAGACGCGCGAGCCGCTACGGGTGCTGCGCGAGATGCTGCGCTGCGGCATGCGCGCGGTAGTGGCGTTTCCGAACTTCGGACACTGGCGCGTGCGTATCTCGCATCTGGTGACGGGACGCGCGCCACGCACTAAACTGTTTCCGCACGAGTGGTACAACTCGCCGAACATCCATTTCCTCACGGTGACGGACTTTCAGATGCTGGCGGCGCAGGAGGGGTGGCACATCGAGCGGCAGATCTTCCTCGCCGGCCGGCATCGCGTGCCAATGCTGCCGAATCTGATGGCCGAAACCGCGGTATTCCTGATCGGAAACGATTAGGCCGGTTTCAGCATCTCCGTGAACTTCTTTTTGAACTTCGCCACCTTTGGCGCCACCACGAAGGAGCAATAGGGCTGCTCCGGATTCCTGCGGAAATACTCGTTGTGATAGTCCTCGGCCGGCCAGAACTCAGCGGCGGGCAGGACCTGGGTCACGATGGGGCCGGCGAAGGCCTTCTCGGCCTGGAGTTCGTGAACGATTTGCTCGGCTGCTTCGCGCTGGGCGTCGGAGTGGTAGAAGATCGCCGAGCGGTATTGGGTGCCGATGTCGTTGCCCTGGCGGTCGCGCGTAGTGGGGTCGTGAATGACGAAGAAGACCTCGAGGAGGTCGCGAATCGTCACGATGTCGGGGTCGAAATCGATCTGAACCACTTCGGCGTGGCCGGTGCGACCGGTGCACACCTGCTGGTAGGTTGGGTGCGGAAGGTTGCCGCCCATGTAGCCCGATTGCACACGTGTCACGCCGCGCATTTGCTCATAAACGGCCTCCAGACACCAGAAGCATCCTCCGGCCAGGGTCACGGTTTCAGTGCGGCTCATTCTCAGAGGGTAGCGTATAGACGCGGGCAGCCTGATCTGTGTATACGAGACGGAAGCGGCGCGGGTCGGAGAGAAGCCGTGCGAGGGCATCATGGCCGGCGGCGTGGAGGTCGCGCTGGAAGTCGTAATCGGTGAGCAATACGTGAGTCACCCCGAGACTGCGCCAGAGGGCAGGAAGACCGGCGATGTAGTCGGGGATGGGCCGTGATCCGTAGACGACGGAGGGAAGAATCGGCTGCGAATAGGAACGGCGGCCGGTGTGGAGGAAAAGGAGGGTGTCGTCGCAGGAGACGAAGCGCGCATCGGACGGCGTGGCGGCGGCGATCCAGCGCCAGACCGGGGTGAGGCGACTGAGCTCGCTCCTGCGCCCGGCGAAGTAGTCGGGCAGCAGGACAACGGTGCTCTCAGTAGTGCTCCAGAGCGAACCCGCGACAAGCGCGGCGATGGCAGCGAGCACGGGGATTGCGGCGATGCGGTTCGCGCCGGTCGCGGTCTTCCAGCTTCGTACGCCGAGCGAGGCAACTTCCGTGAGCCTGGTCGCTAGACCGGCGACATACAGCGGGAACAGTGGATAGACGAAGCGCTGGTCTGGCGGATACTGCCATAGGAGGAGCACGGCTGCGAACAGCGCGCCGAACAGCGGGTAGTAACGGATACCGCGACGAAACAGCGCGACCACGCCCGCAACGGCCGCGGCGGTGATCACCCACGAGACAGCGCGCAGCCATGGGCCCTCCGATGTGTAGAAGAGCACGAGCTTCGCGAGCGACTCAATGATGGCGTCGGCGTTGGTCCAGACACGGTGAGGAAACTCGGTCCAGGAGAAGGTGCGCAGGTAAAACGCGGTGTACGAGGTGTAGTAGGCGGTGATGTCGTCGCGCGCGGGGAACCTGTGCACGGCGCACCAGCCCTGCCATCCCGCGATGGCGGCCACGAGCGGCGCGGCGAATGCGAGCGCCTGACGGAATCTGCGGCGATGCGCCAGTAATGCTGGAACGGCGAACACCAGCACAATGGCGTTGGTCCGCAGCAGGAACGCGGCAACGGCGAGTGCTCCGGCCAGGGCGGCGCGACCGGTGGAGACGTCGCGGTCTTCCATCAGCAGGATGAGCCCGAGAAGCGCGACTGTGAACGGCAGTTCGGTCATCAGGGAGACCGCAAAGAGCGTCGTCATCGGCGCGGCCGCGAGGAGCAGAGTCAGGCCCCAGGACGACGCCGGTCCGAATGTGCATCGCCGAAACCAGAACCAGGCAAGCACGAGGAAGAGCGGTGCGAAGGTCCACTGGAACAGCGTGGCGGCGGCCAGGTTGTCGGGCAGGAGCGCCATCAGGGCCGGATAAAGGGGCGGGTACTTGGTCTGTGGTGGCTGCGTGGGCAGGTGCGCGATGGTGTAGCCGTGGCCGGTGGCCAGCGAGCGAGCGGAAATCCAGTAAATGGCGTCGTCGTGCCATGCGCCAAGCTGTGGCATTTCGCGGCATCGCCAGGCAAAACAGGCGCTGGGAATCGCGAGAATGGTCAGAGCGAGGCCGGTCAGGATTGCCTTCATCGGGAGCTGCCAGACCGTAGATCGGCTGCTTCACGGTACGCCTTGAGAGCGCGTACTAAGTAATCGGAAAATGGGCGGTACTGCCTGTGTTCGGAGATTGCCGATGGCGCTGTAAGAGGTTGAAATAATGGGCGATGACGACCTGCCTCGGGACAGCGCCATGCGACCGTGACAAATGGCGTCCGGCCGTACCGACCTGACAAAAAGCCAGGAAATACCTGCCGCCAGACAGGCACACCCGCAGCGGTCCCCGGGACCTTAGATTTTTCAGTCCGCCATCTAAGCATTGCTGCGGATTGGTGCGGAATGGACTGGATGGTACGTTACGTTTAGCAACGGAAAGATCCGGGGCAAGGGAGAGGACAAACCTATGATGAACCTGATTTACAGGCTGAAGATCTGGAAGGATACTCGCGGACAGGACCTGATCGAATACGCCCTTATGGCCGGATTCGTCGCCGTGGCCGCTGGCGCGATTATGCCGAACGTGGCAACCAGCATCAGCACGATCTTCTCGAAGATCGGCAGCGTGATGACCGCCGCTTCCAACCAGGGCAGCTAAACTACCAACGCTTTTCGCCGGCGGGCGCGTGCCGGGCCCTGTCACAAGGGGTGAGGTCCGCGCGCGTCCGTCAGCAGAGCTTTCAGGCCAGCGCCGCCCGCAGAGGGCTGCCGGTCAGATCTCCCGCCGCATCGAACTCAACCGGCTGCGGCGGTCCGGTAATCTCAAGGTTGGGATTCGCTTCGATTTCCCCTCGCAGGTTTTCACTGAGCAACATCTCGGACAGCTCCAGTGTGTTCTGAATCCACCCGATGGTCACTTCGCGGGTGTCGATGCGGCCCACCGTGGGGGCAATGCGTTCGAGACATTCGCGATCGGTAGAAAAGTGCATGGGGACGCGGCTGCCGCCAGGCGTGGAGGCAGTGAGTGAATTGATCCAGGTAGCATTCCAGTCGATGGCGGCGAGAACGCGATCGTGGGTGACCTCGGCCATGCCGATCCCGACGCCGTTGCCATAGGTATTGTCGCTCAGGTTGCGCACGAAGATGCGGCCGAGGCGGGTCTTTTCGCCGGGCCAGCAGTTCAGGTCGCCATCGATGCTGCGGTTGATCACCTTGGCGTCCATGCCGGTTCCGCTGATGTTCTTGCCGATCTCATTGACAATGAGCAGGTCGAGCTTCGGAATGGGGATGCGCGGCATCCATTCTTTGGCGATTTCCAGCAGCTCCTCTTCGCGGGATTCCATTTTCCCGGCAGGGACAGCCTCAAGATGGCCGGTCTTGTGATTGCCATCTTCGATGATGGCGAGCCCGCCGAGCAGCTTGCCCGAAGTGAGAACCTGGCGGCAGACGGTGCGGATCACGTGTTCCATGCCGAGCCGGTAGGCGAAGGTGTGATACTGTCGCGCGCCTGCGAACTTGCCAACACCGATCGCGGTCATCTTGCATAATCCGCTTTCGAGCCGGCCGGCGAAATCGGTGTGCGGCTTGACGCGGCCGACGAGCATGACCGCATCGGCTGAGCAGGCGTTGCGGTCCATGAAAGCTTCTATGCCGTCGGCGGTCCTGCCGAGGGAGACGACTTCGATTTCGCTGATCACCGGGCAGCCCATCTTCGCTTCGTTGATGCCGTAGTGATTGAGCACGTCCGCCTGGCCTTCGGCGGTGGCGGCGCCGTGGCTGCCCATCGCGGGGAAGATGAAGGGCTTGCATCCGGAGTCCTTCCAGTAATCGACGACGGCGCGGACGATGGCGGCGGAGTTCGAGATGCCGCGGGAGCCCGCGCCGATGGCGATGCGCGCTCCAGCGGGCACACGCGCGGCAAATCCGGCGGATGTGAGCTGGCGGCGCACCTCCCCGGCGACGTCCTTCAACGCATGGCTGGGGAGCTTCTGGTGAACGGGCAGAAGGCGGGAGAACTCCATACGTTCAGGATACTGATTCAGACTGCGCTGTGCGCCACCACGCGGGGAACCAGGCGCGAAACTCCTCGCGGCGAGCTTCCAGAGCGGGGCCGAGCGGGGTTGCGGAGCACCCTGCGGGTACGCGGCGCAGCAGGGCGGCTTCGCGGACGATCATGGGGGCGGGGAACTGGTCGCACCAGGAAATGAACTCGCCGATGCGAGCGGCCAGTCTGGCGATGCGCGGCTCATCGGCCTCGCTGAGCGCCTGTTCATAGTGAACCAGCAGTTCAGGGACCGCCGAAGCGACGCCCGAAACAACGCCTGCGGCGCCCGCGGCACGGAACCGTCCGTAGAGTTGCTCGCTGCCCGTCAGGAGCCGGGCACCCGAGGCTCCGCATGTCTCCAGTAAGCGGGCGAAGTACTCCGGGTCTCCGCTAGAGTCCTTGATTCCGCCATAACCGGCAGCGATGAGCGCCGCTACGGTCTCCACCGCAACACCAGTGGCGAACAGCGGGATGTTGTAAAGATAGGCGGGCAGGATGCCGTGAACCGCTTCCAGAAACGTGAGGAAATACTGGCAGACGGTTTCCTGGTCGTAGCGGAAGTAGATGGGCGGCATGAGCAGCACCCCATCGGCTCCCGCTCCGGCGGCTTCGTCGGCAAGCGCCACAGCGGCGTCGAGATTCGAGTGGGAGACGTTGGCGAAGACGGGACAACGGCTGCGTTTCACAGCAAGGCTGAGGGCGCGTGCGCGTTCGCCGGCGTCGAAGTGCGGGAATTCGCCAGTCGAGCCGAACAGCACGATTCCGTTCACTCCCGCGGCGCAGAGAAAATCGACAGTCTCCAGCAGGGCTGCAAGATCGACCTTCGATTCACCCGCGCGGCGGGGCGTTAGAGCGGCGGCGACGACCCCACGCAGGCCGGAATCGGACTCAGCGCGGCTTGGCTTTTTCATGGTGCCTGGCGATGCGCCAAACCAGAATGATATCGTGTGCGCGGCGCCCGGCTACTGGACGCTCGCCTGACTGCCGCGGGCGACGCGGTTGACGGCGCGCATGACCAGCTTGCGCGGGTCGAGCAGATGCTGGGGCCGGAACTGGCGCTGGGACCACCGGCAGCCGTCTTCGAATTCCACGCCGAGGAAGAAACCGATCTCCCGAAAGACACAATAGCGGACGACGCCAGCCAACTCGCCTTTGGGATAGGTAATACGCATGGGAGAGCCCAGCGGGATCGGCCGGTCGAGCTGCAGACAGGCTCCCGAAAGGGAGATGTCTTCGAGGTTGGCAACGCAGCGGTGCAAGCGATCGGTCTTGTCCTTCCACTCGACATCGACGAGATCGGAACAGAGCAGCCGCGTTTCAATGCGCCTATCCAGCATACACTCTGGTTATCGGCGTCGTCTCGTCAAAGGATTATCAGATGGGAGATGCCAAATTTGCCCTAAAGGGCACCAGGGCGGTAGCCTGAAGCGGACGCTTTCCTGGTCCTGGTAGCACAGCAACATGTCCCGTCCTGTCATCACGGTTCTCGCGATTGTCGCGGTTTTCGGGGTACTACTACCCTGGTTCAAACGGTATGATTTCCTCGACCCAGTGTTACTGGCGGCATACTTCTGTCTGCCTCTTGTTCTGGTTGCTCCGATGGCTGCCGACGCACTGGCCGGCTCCGCGGAAACGGGGTTCGGCACGGTACGGAGTGTGCTGCTGGTAGCCCTGTACGGGTGGGGTCTGGGAATCGTCGTGATTGGCGCCGGGCTGGCGACTGTAAACGCCGTTGCCTGGCATGGCCACCTGCTGACGCCGGGATACCCCTATCTGGGCGCGGGCGCACTTTCCAGCGCGATGTCGGCTTTGGCCGCCGTGATTGTGACCGGCGCCCTGGCGCATCGCTTCTCCGCTAAAGTGGCAAAGACCGCGCTGCGCCTCGCCTTTCTGGCAGCGCTGGTGGCGATCGTGTTGCTGGTGCGCACGGCGTCTCCGGAAACAACAACGGCTTTCTGGCGGCACACTACTTCGACGGAGCTGACCCGACTGGGATACTGGATCGGCGCGCTACTGGCAGTGGCAGACGGGGCGGGTTTGTGGGCTCTGTCGCGCATGCGGCGCGTGGGATAACAGGCGGCCGCCGCAACCGGCTCGGGATGGGCCGGCTGCTACAATAAGCCGGAAAGGAAACAGAGAACCGTAATATGGAACGTGCGGGTGCGACTACTCTACGCGGTAATCCGATGACGCTCATCGGTCCCGAGCTGAAGTTGGGCGATGCGGCGCCGGATTTCGATGTGGTCAACGACAGTCTGCAGAAAGTAACGCTGGGCTCGACCGGGAACAAGGTGCGAGTCTTCAGCGTGGTACCTTCGCTGGACACACCGGTGTGCGACGCGCAAACCAAGCGCTTCAATGAAGAAGCAGCGAAGCTGGCGGGCGTGGACATTTATACCGTCAGCATGGATCTGCCCTTCGCGCAGAAGCGCTGGTGCGGAGCGTTCGGCATCGATCACGTTAAGATGCTGTCCGATCACCGCAACGGCTCGTTCGGCGAGCACTACGGCACGCTGATCAAGGAGCTGCGCATCGAAAGCCGCGCGATCTTCGTGGTGGACGCCGACAACAGGCTGCGTCACGTCGAGTACGTGAAGGAAGTGGCCGACCATCCGAACTACGAAGCGGCGATGTCCGTGGTGCGCGAGATCGCGAAGTAGCGTGGCTCAGAGCCGGGCGCCGATCTCACCGCGGAAGTAGAGCAACGGCGCGGCCTCGGTCATGGAGGCCGCTACCATCTCCCCCACCAGAACCGAGTGATCGCCCAGTGTGAGAACATCCACGATCCGGCACTCCATGTTGGCAAGAGCATCGGGAATGAGCGGTGCACCGGTGCTGCCCTCAGTCCACGGTTGATCTTCAAAACGGTTGTCGATGCGACGGGCGAAGGTCTCGGCGAGCGACTCCTGTCCGGCGGCAAGGACGTTGACGGCAAAGAACGCGGCGCGCCTGAAATGTTCGATTGCCTGCGACTTTTCGTCGATGCAGATGAGGATGAGGGGCGGCTTCAGAGACACCGCGGTGAACGAATTGACGGTGAGGCCGTGGGGCGTGCCGTCGGCCGTGCGCACCGTGGCAACGGCCAGCCCGGTAGCGAATTGCGAGCAGGAGCGGCGAAATAGTTCGGAATCGACAGGCGGGAGATTCGGATGCGGCCTTGACAATGGTTTAACCCCAATCTTATCATGAAGTTTGCTGAGTGAGGCGCGCAGCGCCAGGAGGGGCTCCCTTGATCAAGCTGGATATCATTAACGAAGTAGTAAACAAAACCGGCATTACCAAGACCAAGGCCGAGATGGCCGTTGAGACTGTCTTCGAGAGCATGAAGCGAGCTCTGTCCAACGGCGAGCGCATCGAATTGCGCGGTTTCGGCATATTCAACGTCCGCCCGCGAAAGACAGGCATTGGACGAAATCCGCGCACCGGCGCCGAAGTGGCCATTCCTCCGGGCAAAGCCGTGCGCTTCAAACCCGGCAAAGAGCTCCAGACGCTCTGACGTCCGGCCGGCTTTTTTTGTGTATCCATCCACGGCAGACGGCGCGCTGGGCGAGCCGCTCGAACTCCCGCGAATCATGGCCAGCAAGCGGCCGTTGCTGCATTTCGCTCTTCTCGCGCTGACTCTGTTGACGACCACCATCGTCGGCGCGACGCTGGCAACTGGCTTCCGCGGAAATCTGCCACTGACGCTCGACACCTTCTGGAGCACGATGCTGCGCATTCCCGCGGAGCCATCGCTGTTGTGGATGGGATTGCCCTACTCGCTTACGTTGATGTGCATCCTGCTGGCGCACGAGATGGGGCACTACCTGGCTTGTGTGCGTTACGGAATCGACGCGTCGCTGCCTTACTTTCTGCCGTTCCCAAGTCTGCTGGGGACGCTGGGCGCCTTCATCCGCATTCGCTCGCCGATCTACACGCGGCGGGCGCTGTTCGATATCGGCGTGGCCGGGCCGCTGGCGGGTTTCGTGGTGCTTCTGCCTGCCGCGGTGGTGGGCGTGGCCATGTCTCACGTGGTGCCGGGGGCGGCGACGCAGGGCGACTTCGTGTTCTCCACTCCGCTGCTGTTGCGCGGCATCGAAGCGCTGCTGTATCCAGGCGTGGCGCCCGCGGACATTTATCTGCATCCGGTGGCGCGCGCGGCGTGGGCGGGCCTGCTGGCCACCGCTCTGAATCTTCTGCCGGTGGGACAGCTCGATGGGGGCCACATCGTGTACGCATTCTTCAGCCGCTGGCACAAGCTGCTCTCCCGGGTTCTGATTGTCGGGCTGGTGGCGATGGGTCTGATTGCGGATTCCTGGCTTTGGTGCGCCTGGGCCGTATTGCTGTTGTTCGCACTGCGCCATCCGGTGATCTGCGACGAAGGGGACCTCGGCCGCGCGCGGAAATGGCTGGCCGTGGCGGCGTTGGGAGTGCTGGTAGTTTCGTTCAGTCTGGTACCGGTGCGGTGATCGCATCCCCCTCACCGGGCGATCCGTACCAGGGTTTCACCGAAGGGCCTCTCGGGTGAATGACCGGGCTCGTTTGCGGATTCCTTTGCTATCATTGCTGAGGAGCGTGTCTGCCCTGTTGGTGTTGCTTCCATATAATTGATCCAACAGTCAATGTCCAGGGGTCCCGCTCGATCGAGCGCCGGTGTGCAAGCTCCGGTGGGCAACCGCCATGGAGAAGCCTGAAGGCGACCGGGGGATACCCGCCTCTGTTTCGCAGGGGTCAATGACGGAGGTTGGCACGGCCGGTGTGGTGCGCTCCAAACCTCTCCTCTCATACTGCCCGCCGAAATGAACATACTTTTTATTGGCGACATCTACGGGTCCGTCGGACGCCGCCTGGTCGCCGAACACTTGCAGCAGATTGTCTCGGACGAGAAGATCCAGCTCGCGATTGCCAACGCGGAGAACGCCGCTGCCGGATTTGGCCTGACGCCGGCGCTGGCGCAGGATCTGTTCTCCATGGGGCTCGATGTCCTGACCACGGGGAATCACGCCTGGGACCGCAAGGAGATCTACGAGTACCTGCCCAGGGAGCCGCGCGTGGTGCGTCCCGCGAACTATCCATGCGGACTGCCTGGGAGCGGGGTAACCGTGGTGCGGGCCCGCAACGGCGTGGAGGTGGCGGTGATCAATCTGCAAGGCCGCGTGCACATGCCGGTGATCGACTGCCCGTTTCACAAGGCCGACGAAGTTCTGGCGTCGCTCGATCCAGCAGTGAAAGTGCGCTTCGTCGATTTCCATGCCGAGGTGACCAGCGAAAAGCAGGCCATGGGCTGGCATCTGGATGGGCGCGTCTCAGCGGTGATCGGCACGCATACGCATGTGCCGACCGCGGATGAGCGCGTCCTGCCAGGCGGGACGGCCTATCTGACCGATGCGGGGATGACCGGCCCATACGATTCAGTGATCGGAGCGGACAAGCAGCTCGCGCTGCGGCGCTTCATCACCGGCACTCCCATTCGTCTGGAGGGCGCCAAGGGCGGGCCGGAGCTGCACGGGGCCATTGTGCAGGTGGACGAAGAGACGGGCCGGGGCCTGGCGATCCGGCGATACGAGATTCGCCAACCAGCCTCCTAGCGCGGATAGTAGGCGAACGAGTTCAGCCCGATTTCATCATGGCCGGGGATATGCAGCCCGAAATGGCCGTGGTTGAAATTGCCCTCCGCATCGGTTATCGCGTCGGTCGGCGTCCACGCCGAACCCTGCCGGACGGAAGTGTTCACCGCGCCGGGCGTCACCTCGATGCGGATGGCCACCGGCTGGTCGTGATCGAAGCTGAGCGCCGTTTTCGAGACTTCGCGGCTGCGGCCGTTCACGTAGCGCTCCACCACGAGGTTCTTCTTGTCGAGGCGGAACAACAGGTAATTGCGATCGTCGGAGCGCGCGACAAACCACTCCAGCCGCTTGCCCTTGCGCACCAGCGCGTTGAACTCAATGCGGCCGTGGACCTCGTCGGCCTGGAAGCTGAGGAAGTTGCCGCCCTTGTGGATCTGCCACTCGCCTTCCTGGCTCCAGTTTGGCGCATCGTCCCAGCGGCCCATACCGGTGATGGCGGCGGGGGCCTTCTTTGCTTTCGCGGTCAGGCTGATTTCGACGACGGCCTGCGCGCCGCCACCGATGGTGACGGTACGCGACGAGGGGTTGTATTCAGGCGCGCTGGCGCTGACGATGTATGTGCCTTCGGGCAGGCTCAGCGTCTCCTGGGTTAGCGGCTTCGCGGCCGATTCGTGTTCGCTCTCGGCGCGGATGGTGAGATGCGCGCTGGCGGGCGAAACGTGGACATGCAACGTGCCCTGAGTCGCCTGCATGGCCAGTTCGCCGGCTGACAGGACCAGCGTCTGGCCCGCACCGAACTGGTGCTGCACCGCGCGCGATTGCGCGTGGCTGTTCCGCAGCATCACGGTGTGGGCGCCGGGAGCGACGGTGAGTGAGAACGAACCGTCAGGCTGTACGCTGCCGACGGTGTTCTCGTCAATCAAGACCTGCGCGCCGGCCGTCACGCCCTGCATGCGCAGCGTGGCCATACGCGTCACCGGTTTGAGCTGGAACTGCACGCGCACGTCGCGGCCTTTGGCAATCTGAATCTTCTGCTCGGCCGGAGCCTCGAAGCCTTCTCTGGTGGCGCGAATCGTGTAATCGCCCGGCGCCAGACCGCCGACGCGCAGCTGGCCGTTCTTTGTGAGCTTGCGCTGCGGCTTGCCGTTGATGAGGACAGTGGCGCCGTCCTCGCCTGTCAGCACCAGCACGCTGCCGGTCTCCGGCGCGGCCTTCTGTTCGACAAACGCGACGAGCGCCGGAGCCGCGCTGGATGTGAAACTCAGATTGCGCTGATTCGGCCCCTCTCCCAGCGTGAGCGAGTGCGTACCGGCCGGCAGCGCGGGCAACTCAACGCCGGCGGGCGTCGCGGTCAGCGCGACACTGTCCACGCCAACCTGGAATGGCTCGCTTGCGTAGAGCCAGGCGCGCGATCCGAACTGGGTCAGCACCAGCGCGTTGATGTTCTTTGTCTGGACAGGTCCGGTCACAGCGGGCAAGTTTCCAGGTGCGATATCGAACTGGAATGTCGCCTGACCTTGACGGCTGGTTAATGTCAGTTTATGGTGGCCGGTCTCGACGCGATCCAGCGCGAACTCCGGCGCGGCACCGGCGACGCTCTGGTCGTCCAGCTTGACGCTGGGAGTGTCGGCGTCGGTAATCAGGCGCAACGAGGAGGGCAGGGGAGTGAGGTTGATCGGCAGCGATTGCGGCGCGTGCGCCACAAGGTTCACCTGGCGTGATTCGGGTGCATAGCCGTCGAGCAGCGCCTGCAGCGAATGCGTGCCCGGCGGCAGGCTGATGGTGGAACCGGCGATGCCGCGGTCCTGGCCGTCGACGATAATATGCGCGCCCGGCGGAGTAGTGATCACGTTCATGGGAACGGTGACGACAGCGGTCTGCGGCGTGGGCATCGCGTGGGTGGCCAGATAGCGGGCCAGAAACGCCAGGGCGACCACGGCAACGCAGGCCAGCGTCACCCACTGCCACATCGGCAAACCTTTGATCGTGTGCGCGCCAGGCGCTGCCGGAGGCGGAGGCGGAACGAACTGCGGTTGCGCCGGCTCTGCGGCGTATGGCGGGGGCAGGGGTTCGTGGACAACCGAATCGTCCAACAGGGACGCGGCGGGATGGCTCACTCCGCTGGCCAGATCGCCCGGCGTGTCGGCCGGACGGAACTGTGAGAATTCGGTCGTGGCGCTGATGGCATCTTCCGGAGGTGGAGGCAGAGGAGGCGGCCCGGGCCGAGGTTCAACACGGGCGGCCGGCGGGGCGAAGGGCGGGGGAGGCGGGGCCGACGGCGCCTTCGTCCCGTTCACTTCCCTTTGCAGCGCGCGCGCCAGTTGCAGCAGACCAGGATCCTGCGGCCAGTTCGCGAGGCCTTCCTGCACGACGGCGAGAGCGCCTTCGCCGTCTCCGGCCGCCTGAAGGCGGCGCGCCTGCGCCGTGCACCAGTAGACGAACTCCGTTCGATGCGCTTCCTCGCGGTCGTTCCGCAATCCGGCCACGAAGGAATTCTCGGGGTCGAGCTGCACAATCTCCTCAGCCAGCCCGTCGGCGGCGGAGGGATCTCGATCGGCGATTTCGCGGGCGCGCTCGATCAGCGCGTCGAGCAGCGTCGAGCGGATGGTTGGATTGGCAGGATCGAGATCCAGTGCTTCGCGCATGAGCTTCAGGCCCTCGTTGCGCTGTCCGGCGAGGGACGCTTTGCGCCCGGTCTCGACTATTTCCGCGGCCTCCATCGATGTCGCGATCCTCTTGCAGGCCAACCGCTCGAGCTCTTTCAGCTCGAGGTCGTCGGGGAACTCGGCCATGGCGTCCTGCGCCACCGAAGCGGCGGTGTCGAAGTCGCGGGCTTCGATCAGCCGGTCGATCCGGTCCACCCAGCCAAGCCGCGCCTCGTTCCGGGCGTCGGCGTCGCGGCGCTTCGTGGCGCGCGAGATCTCGAAATCGAGGCCTGGATACTGGCTGTAGATGGCGCGCAGCATCTCCCAGCTCTCGATGGCCTCGGCGAACTTGCCCTGTTCTTCCT
>Ga0335082_10005773_pt1 | contig 13561 bp, 11 predicted proteins | sample Lox_Sample_41_FD_206718 | JGI IMG/M metagenome (GOLD analysis project Ga0335082, IMG submission 206718) | Soil microbial communities from Loxahatchee National Wildlife Refuge, Florida, United States - Lox_Sample_4.1 | ecosystem: Environmental > Terrestrial > Soil > Wetlands | place: USA... | reverse complement strand
CTCGCAAGAGTTGAGCGCGATCTCAATGATAACGCAGCACTCGAATCCGCCTATCGCAATTGCGCGCAGTTACAAGGTATTTGCGCTGCCATGGGCTACGAACTCGTGACCTTCGTCGCCGCAAATCTCTGCAAGATCATCTCGACCCTCAAGACCGGCGCGGCCTATGACAAAGACATGATCGACTGCCACATCGATGCATTTATGCTGGCTAAGACCGATCAATACCGCGCCATGAGCCCCGAGGAGGTTCCGGAAATGGCGCACGGGCTACGCCGTGTCGTCGATCTTGCCAGAAGGAATTCCGCCCGAACTGGCGAATAGCCGGCTCACCAGGCGACGAATTCAATTCAGGCAGGGCAGATCGCAGCGACAAGTCGTTCAGCCGCCACTCAGTTTTGCTGTCTGCCGTTTTTGTTGAAATTGGACCACTTGAATTGCCGTCTCGCGACGTAATTTAGTGAACACTGTTCGGCTTTGCTCGAGGATATATTCCGGCATTTCGCGCTTTTCGCCTGTGAGCAGCAGGATGGCTTTCGCGGTGGCCCATGACAGGCCGATCGATTTGGCGATGATTAAAATGGCTTCGGCGCCTTCCTGCACTAGGGCGCGCTCGATCGTGTCGACCGGGAGCCCACACAGAATTGCAAGCGCCACCGCCGTCTCCTCGAATTTTCCGGCACGGGCAAATCTTTCGACGTCGCTCTCGGTTAAGCGACCGGCCGCCTGCATCGATTCGACTACGACTTGCGCGGTTGCATAGTCGCGCGATGCTGTGTTCGCCTGGATCGCACCGGCCACCTCGGCCACCGCCTTGCGGACCTCGCGCGCATGGCCGGGATGCGTAGCTTCGAGCGCCACGCGAACGGCGTTGGAAGCCGACGTCAGCAGCTTGACAAATAGTGGCCGCGGAATTTCTGGCCGCGCACCGACGGCGTGCGCCATTTCGTCGTCGCCTTCCGAGCGCCTGACCAGCCTGACGTAGCCGGCCTCGGAGAATTTTGCGCCCGCGTTCTGCACCGCACTCAGCGCGACATCGCGGTTGCCGCGCTCGACCAGCACGTCGGTAACGGTCTCGGCAAGCGTCCGCCGGTGCGAGATCGCCAAGAGGTGCTGCTGGCTCTTGGTTTTCGCATTCTCGACGAGGGTCACGTTATCAAGCTGCTCCGAGCGCGTGAGAACCGGACCGGCGACCTCGATTTCGTCGTCGAAGGCCAGTGTCCGGATCACGTCCGGCGGCGCGTTCGCGACCGTCGCCAGCCGTTGTGCGAGCGTGACGCGGGCTGAGCTTTCTATATCGGCGATGAGATGATTGAACACATTGTCGAACACAGTGACATGTTCTTTGGAAAAATGAGTCGATCCGAATATGAAGAGATCGGTGACGCGGCGAAGCGTCTTGTTACGGCGCTCGGCCGAGCCGTGCGCGAGCGCGTCTTCCAGCTCTTGGATGATTGCGTTATGCGCGGTCATAGTCCGGTATCCTCATCTTATCCCGGCTTGTCGCCGCGGCATCCGCCAACGGCTAGAAGACAACATCAACGTCGACTTGCGCCGCTTCCTCTTCCGAGATTTGCGGAGGGTTAGCTTGCTCAGCGTCACTTTGCAGGCGGCTCATCAGGCGCTCCTTCAGATCCGCTACGGTAATAGCGGAAATCACCTTTTGCTCGAGTTGCGCGCGATGCTCGGCTGCCAATGACTCGTCATTCGCGGCCGCGGCGTAGCGCGTGAGTGCATCACCAAGTGCCTCGAATTCCTGTTTGTGCCGATCGAAGCTCTGCAGGGTGACGATCAGTTCGCGATCCGGCCGGCCGCTGCCCATCACCAGCTTGGTGACCTGGTCTACTGTCTCCTCGAGGCGCAGCACATTATCGAGCAGAAGCGCGGCGAATACGGCAATAAACGCGGCGATATCGTTGGTAGGTTGCTTGACGTTCACGTTTGCATTCCCTCGCCGCCAGCTAACCCTGACCGTTGCCGTTACGACAGTTTACCCATCACCTGCTCAATCTTTTCGCGCAGCGTTGCCGCCGTAAACGGCTTGATCAGATAATTGTTGACGCCGGCCTGAGCGGCTTTGACGACAAGCTCCTTGTCGCCGCGCCCCGTCAGCAGAATAAAAGGAACCTTGCGCACAACGGGATTGCCGCGCACGGCACGCAACAGGCCCAGACCGTCCATTTCGGGCATATTGTAGTCCGAGATGATCAAGTCGAGCGGCTGCAGTGAGGCGATCTCCATCGCCTGCTTGCCGTGTTCCGCCTCATGGATGTGCTTGAAGCCGATCTCTTCCAGTGTCATGCGGGTCATCTGCCGCACACTGTTTTGATCGTCCACTACGAGAACTTTGATAGCTACCGCGTTTGGCATTCCCTTCACTCCTGAGCGGCTGCTTTTCCGTCATATGACGAAATGCGCCTGATATTCACCGTGGTCAATTCACCGCAAATTTCGAGGTTGATGCACTATTCGCCGAAAGGTTTGCGCCCATCGGAGAATTGACTGCGAGATCCGATAGTTTCTCGACGTCGAGAATGAAGGCGACACGGCCATTGCCGAGGATCGTCGCTGCTGCGATACCCGGAACCGAGCCGTAGCTCTCCTCGATACTCTTGATCACCACCTGCTGGTGGCCAAGCAACTCGTCGACCACCAGGCCGAAGCGTGTGCCATCGCCAGCATCTGTGATGATGACGACGCGCTCACTGGATTCGGCCGCCGTCGAATTGATATCCAGTAAATCGCCAAGATGGACGAGCGGGACGAACTCGCCGCGCAATTGCAGCATGCCGCGCGTGCCGATCAGGTTACTAATTTCCGACCGCGACGGCCGTAGGCATTCGCAGATCGCCGACAGTGGCATGACATAGGTCTGATGGCCGGTCTTGATGACCATGCCGTCCATCACGGCGAGAGTCAGCGGCAGCGCCAGTTGGATCGTCATGCCGCGGCCGCGTTCCGACTTGAGCGAAATGCGACCGCCGATGTCCTGGATATTGCTACGCACAACGTCCATGCCGACGCCGCGACCGGAGATGTCGGATATAGTCTCCGCAGTCGAGAATCCGGGCAGCATGATGAGATTGCTGATCTCATCCTCGGTCAGTGTCGCATCGGCGCCGACCAGACCTTTTTCCCGCGCCTTCTTGAGCACACGCTCGGAATTGATACCGGCGCCGTCGTCCTTGATCTCGATGACGATGCGGCCGCCGCGGTGCTCAGCGGACAGTCGGATAATGCCTTCCTCATTCTTACCGGCAGCCAGCCGATCGGCCGGCGATTCGATGCCGTGATCGACCGAATTGCGAATGATATGGGTCAGCGGATCGCCGAGCCGTTCGATGATCGAGCGGTCGACTTCGGTGGTCTCACCGGCCATCTCCAAACGCACCTTCTTCGCGGTCTTGGCCGACAATTCACGTACCAATCGGGGCATCCGCTGGAAGACCGAACCCACGGGCTGCGCGCGCATCGACATCACGCTGTCCTTGAGCTCGCGGGTATGATGGATGACTTCTTCGAGAATCTGTGACAAGCGGCCGCTGGTGCCTTCCGGCAGATCCTGAACGATCTGCCCGAGCATGGCTTGGGCGATAACAAGCTCGCCCACCATGTTGACAACGCGATCGATGCGTTCGAGCTCGATTCGGGTCGTGGTAGCGGCCGGCTTGGCGCTCGGCGAGCGGCCAGGAGCAGCTGCTTCGCCGTGTTCGTTGGCAGCCGGGGCCGGCGGCGTTTTTTCCGGATGAGACGCCGCAACCGGCGGCGCAGCCGCGATTTTTTCCTCCTCTATCGCGGGCGGCGGCTCCAAAGCAGGCGCGGCAGCCATTTCCAGCATGTCGGCGGGCACCGCCGGGGGCGCGATCGTGTCGATGATTTCCAGATCGCAGTCGTCACCGACGAATTCGAAAACTTCGTCGATTTCCGACCGCGGCGCCGACGTCTCAAGCGTACCGGTCCACCAAATATAAGGACGATCCGCCTCCAAGGCAGCTAACGCCGGCATATCGCCCAGCTGCGGCGCCAATTCGAGCGCGCCTAATTTGCGCAGATTGCGCAGGATATAGAGCGGCTCGTTCGACTTCCGCAGCATTTCGGGCTTCGGCCGGAAGGTGATCGCGACGGCACGCGTCCCGCCGGTATCGCCCGCATCGGCGGGGACGGGTTCGAAATCGATAGGAACCGGCGTGAAGTCGAGCCCGTCGAATTCGGCCGGCGCCGGGCTATCGTCCTCTTCGGCGCCGGCATCCTTGTTATCCTGTTCGGTAATGTGCTCGAGCGCCGTTCGACACTCGCTGCCGAAACCCGAAGGGATTGCTTCGCCGGCGCGCGACATCTGCACGAGATCGGATAGTACGTCGCTCGATGATAACAACACGTCGATCGTGTCAGGTGTTGCAGTCAAGCTGCCGCGGCGGACGCCGTCGAGAACGGTTTCAAACACATGGGCAAACTCGACCAGCGCTTCGAAGCCGAAGATACCGGCGCCGCCTTTCACGGAGTGAACCGCACGGAACACCGCGTTGACCGTATCGTCGGACGCATGGTCTTCGCGAATTTCCGTGAGCCCCGCCTCAATCTGCTGCAGGGCCTCGTCGCATTCTTCGAAGAATGTTTGCTTGAGTTGGTCCAGACTTGCCATAACCTTTAGCCCTTAACAGCCCGCTACGGGGCGACCATGCGTACCGTTTCGACCAGGCGATCCGGATCGAACGGCTTGACCATCCAACCTGTCGCCCCAGCTTCGCGCGCGATATTCCGCTTGTCCGCCTCGCTCTCGGTTGTCAGCACCAGAATCGGCGTGTCCTTGTGCTCTGGCTTACTGCGCAATTGCCGGATGACTTCGTAGCCGTCCATCCGCGGCATATTGATGTCGGTGATGACGACGTCGACGCGTTCTTTGACGAGCACATCCAATCCGTCTTGACCGTCCACGGCCTGCAGTACGTCGAACCCCGCCTCGGCCAATGTCAGCATCAACATGTCACGCATCGTCTTGGAGTCGTCGATGGTCAGAATCCGCTTGCTCATGACGTTCTCACTACTCTGCTGAAGATCATTGATCGATATCGGCGGCGGCTCGCAAACTTCGGTAGCCAATGGCGGCGCGTCCTGCGCCGGAATTTGCTGCACCGGCTCGACAGTCACTGGATCGCTGGGAGCCTCCTTCCACGTCGGGTGGAGGCCGAGGTCCTCGAACGCCGAGGCGAATTCGGCCGACGGGTTTTCGACCGCAATCCCGCCGCGATAGGTGAGTGCGGCCAGCAGCACCTGAATGCAGGGCATGGTCAGCGTTTCCACGGCCGAGGCGTCGACACGGAGCGGCCGATCCTCAGGTACGGCTTGCAAGAACGATTTGCGGAGCCCCTCGGCCGCGGCGAGGTCAAGGATTGCCGGCAGAACCATTCCCATCTTGTTCGCTTCATCGCTCATGGACATATCCTGCATTCTTAAATTCAACAGAGCATCCCATGGGATCAGCCCGCATGAACCGTGCCGGCGTCCCGCTTGTGCGATTTCGCATCGGTTTCGCAGGCGCCAATAAGGGCGTCGGCGATCCGTGACAACGAATGTTGGTGCATCACCGCGCCGCGCTCGAACGCGACCCGCGGCATGCCGTAGATTAAAGAAGAAGGCTCGTCTTGGCCGAGCGTCGTGGCACCGGCATTGCGCATTTCCAAGAGGCCCTCGGCGCCATCCTTGCCCATGCCGGTGAGGATTGCGCCAACTGCGGCGCCCTTGGCGACGCGGGCGACCGAGCGAAACAGCACGTCCACGGACGGTCGATGGCCGGAAACAGTGGGGCCGTCGTTGAGGCAACAACGGTAGGTGCTCCCAACCTTAGTCAATTCAAGATGATGCGAGCCGGGGGCGATGTAGACGTGGCTCGGCTCGATGGCTTCGTTGTGCACGGCCTCCGACACCTTCATCGGGCATTCGCGATTGAGTCGTTCAGCGAATGCAGCGGTAAAGCGCGGTGGCATATGCTGGGTGATGAGCACCGGCGGGCAATCGGCCGGCATGTCCATCAGCACGACCTTCAGGGCCTCCACGCCGCCGGTCGAGGCCCCGATCGCGATAATCTTATCCCATCCGTTGCGCGGCTTTTCGATCCGCGGCGCGCGTGCGGGGGCCGGGGCGTGGCGCGCGCCGACCCGTGCGTGGGCGGCAGCCTTGACCTTTGCCTGCAGCTCGGCGGCGATCCCGATCATCGCATTGGAAACGTCGACTGTCGGTTTGGCGATGAAATCGACGGCGCCGATCTCCAGGGCTTCCAGTGTCGTTTCGGCGCCGGCCTGCGTGAGCGTCGAAACCATGACGACCGGCATAGGCCGAAGCGCCATGATTTTGCGCAGGAATGTGACGCCATCCATACCCGGCATCTCGACATCGAGCGTAACGACGTCGGGGTTGAGCGCCTTGATGCGGTCGCGTGCGACGAAAGGATCGCTGGCGGTACCGACGACTTCGATCTCCGGGTCGGCGCTCAGCATCAGCGTCAGCAGCTGGCGGATGACCGATGAGTCGTCGACGATCAAAACACGTATCGGTTTGCTCATGTGATTGCCCATTACTTGAACAGTTGAATGTCGCCAGCCGTTGTCCGCGACGACAGGCGACGAACGTATTCGGTTTCCTCGCGTGCAACGGCAGACGATTCGCTGGTGCCCAGCAGACGGCGAACCACTTTTCCAGACGCCGGCGTGTAGTGGATACGTCGCGGCAGTTGCCCGCCGAGATCCTGGGCGACACAGCGAAGCCCTTCTGCTTCCAGATAGCGCAGGATGAATTCGGAATTTTCGGTGCCGATCGGGTTATTGGTATCGGTGACATTGCCGCCGCCGAACACCTTGATCTCAAGCGAATCGCGCGAGCAACCGGCCTTCATCAACTCGTTGATCAGCTTCTCCATGGCGAAATTTCCGAAACGCGTCGACTGGAGATCCCCGGCCCATTTGCCGGCCTGGCTATGCGGGAGCATGAAATGATTCATGCCGCCGACGCCGGTCCGCTTGTCACGGATGCAGGCCGACACGCACGAGCCGAGCACGGTGACCAGGACTTCATCTGATTTCGACGTCACGTAGAACTCGCCGGGGAAAACCTTCACCATCCAGCCGGCGCTGGCCGAATCGAAAAATCGACGCGTGGCGATGGCGCTAGCGCCGTTGACGACGCCGCTGTCGTTCGACTGACGTATCGCCGTCGCGCCGCTCAAGCGGTCCTCCGATAGGTCGTTCGGCCGATAAGTCGCAGGCCAGGATGCGTGCCGATCAACGACTCGGAGTGACCGATGTAGAGCCAGCCGCCGGGCTTCAGTTTCTGGGTAAAGCGTTCGACGAGCGCCGTCTTGGTCGGGCCGTCGAAGTAGATCATCACGTTGCGACAGAAAATGGCGTCAAAGTTGCCGGTGAACGGCCACGGGTCCATCAGGTTGAGACGTCGAAAGGTGACGAGGCCACGAATCTCGCGCTCGACAACCACGTGCTCGTTCTTACGATCGCCCGCGACCGGCTGAAAAAATTCGCGGTAGGTCTTCGGCACTTCGTCGACCGAGTTGGCAGGATATTCGCCCCGCGCGCCTTTACTCAGCACTTCGGTATCGATGTCGGTCGCCAGAATCCGCGCGTCATGCCGTTCGATGTCGCGTATTTCTCGCTTGAGCACCACCGCGATCGAATAGGGTTCCTCCCCGGTAGAACAGCCGGCCGACCAGACCCGCAGGCGATGACCGACTTTGCCGTGCGCTGCCTGCACGAACGGAACTGCGACGTGAGTGCGAAAGTGGTCAAAATGGTGTGCCTCGCGGAAGAATTTTGTGAGGTTGGTGGAGATCGCGTTGATAAAGCCTTCCAATTCCGCGGGGGTGGCCGCGAGGTATTCGCGGTATTCTCGAAACGTAGTCATCCCGAGCGCACGCAGCCGCCGGGACAAGCGGCTGTACACGAGATTGCGCTTGCTATCGGAGAGCGCGATCCCAGCCTGTTCGTAAGCGTACTGTGCCAGGCTACGGAAATCGGCATCCGAAAAAGCAAATTCTCGGGCGGGCTCAACGGTGGTGGTCTCGCGAAGCGCGAGCGCCGCCGCGCCGCCTTGGTCACGCAACATGCTGGTAGCTCTCGCGCTTCGTCTCGCTCACTGTTGTGCGATCGTCGTTGCGGTCAATTCGGAAGAACGAAACCCGCTCGTCCATCGCCTTGGCCTGGTGTTCCAGAGTCTTTGCGGTGGCCGCGTTTTCCTCCACCAGCGCCGAATTCTGCTGGGTGACATCGTCCATCTGAGTCAGCGCCTTGTTGACCTGCTCGATGCCGCTCGCCTGTTCGGCGCCGGCATTGGCGATATCGGCAACGAGATCGGAGACTTTCTTGATGGATTGGACGATTTCGTGCAGCGACGCGCCCGCCTTGTTGACCAAGTCGACGCCTTCCTGCACCTGGCTCGAGCTGTTGGTGATGATGTCCTTGATGTCCTTGGCAGCTTGCGAGGAGCGTTGCGCCAAGCTGCGCACTTCGGAGGCCACCACCGCGAACCCGCGCCCGGCTTCGCCGGCGCGGGCAGCTTCGACCGCGGCATTGAGTGCCAACAGATTGGTCTGCCGTGCAATCTCATCGATGACACCGATGATGTCGGAGATCTTGCGCGAAGAATCCTCGATCTTTGCCATCGCCTCGACCGCCTTGGCCGCGACTTGGCCGCCGCGATCGGCAAGATCACGGGTGGTCATGGCCGATTGGTTGGCTTCGTGCGCGTTCTCGGCGTTTTTCTTGACGGTCGCCGAAATCTCTTCCATGGAGGCAGAGGTTTCTTCGAGGCTTGCGGCCTGTTCCTCAGTACGCTGCGAAAGATCGGTGGTGCTGGTGGAGATTTCGGCCGAAGCGTTGGTCACCTCGCTCGCCGACGCCTTGATCTCGGCGATGGTCGAGCCGATTTGATCCGCCATCTTGTTGGCGTCATCTTTCAACTTGCCGAACATGCCCTTGTAATCGGCCGTGATGCGCGGGGTGAGATCACCTTCGGCAAGCGAGCTCATCATGCGGGCCAAATCGTCAAGCGTCTTGCCGGTATTCTCGCACAACGCGTTCATCGCGCCGGCAAGGTTGAGCATGAAGCCTTTCTTGCCTTCGACCGGGACGCGCTTGCCAAAATCGCCGTTGACCGCGGATTTGACGATATCGTCGATTTCTTCCTCGATCGCCAATTCGATGGTCTCATTGCGCCATTCGACGACAGTGCCCGCACGTTTGCCGTGCTGGTCGATAACTGGTGCTGCGACGTGGTGGAACTTCTGGGTACCGATGACGATATGGGATTCGCGACGACCCGTCATTTCGTCCATCAGCCGACGTTGGTTGGCTGGATTCTTATGGAAGACATCCATATTGATGCCGATGAGCTTGCCGCTGTCGAAATTTGGCAGTGCCTTGCGGAGCTCAGGCTCGGCTTCCTGCAGCATCGCCTTCATCGTCGAATTCATATAGACGATATTATAGTCCTCGTCGGCGACCATGACGTTCGATGATGCGACGTCGAGCGCCGAACGTGCGCGCAGATTGACGACCTTCTCGGCGATCGAATGCCGGAAGATTTCGGTCGCCTTGGCGATGTCGCCCACTTCGTCGCGGCGATCGGCATACGGCACGTCAACGATATGGTCCTTGGTCAATTCGACCAGGACGCTTGCTATCTTGACCAGGGGCCTTGAAACGCTCCGGCTGATCAGGAAAGACGCCACGCAGCCGACGACGACCGCAATCAACGTGACGATTGCAAGCAACCTGCTGTCCCAATCTTGGTCGCGGTCATTGACGGCGACCTCCCGGTCGCGCAGTTCCTTGCTGGAATCGATCAGGTCGTCGGTCAGATCGGCGATCGTCGAAAAGGTGCGCGCGGCGCTCATCATCAACGTCAGGGCGGTGCCGGCGTCGCCATCCGCCATGTCGATGACGGATTTAGCCTGCTTGATATAGGTGGCTACCGCGGTATTGAGCTTGGCGATTTTCTCGCCGGCCTTGCCGGTATTGAATTCGCTGAGAATCTTCAGCTTGTCCGAAACGTCGGTCAACCCCTTGGTTGCCGTACCGCCGAGCGCTTTGATTTTCTTCACGTCGGTTTCGTTGGCCGCCGTGGCCATCAATCGATAGAGGTGAACCTGCGACGTCCAGGCCGCGCTGGAAAAATCCGAAACGACTTCGGCCTGTCGCACCGGGCCGACCATCAGGGCGTGGACCTGGGCCTGATTCGCGCGCTGGCCTAGGAAGGCGTAAACACCAATGCCAATCAAGACCACGATCAGAAAAGCTGGATTGGCCATAACCTTCCAGCCGAGACGCAAATTCGCAAACCAGGAAGACATTTCTTGAATCCTCGTTTTAGGTCGAGACGAAAAGCGAGGCCGCACAGCGGCCTCGCTTCATAACGTCATTTCTTGTAGACGCCCGAGCAAATGATGGCGTCGCCCTCGACGTCGCAGTATGCTTCTTTCGGCTCGATCTTCTTGGTCACCGGATTGACGAACTTGTAATCCTGCCAAAACGTTTTCTGTTTCGCCGCCAGCGCCATGCGCTCTTTCACATAGGGCTTGCCGTCGACGTCCGTCGCATCGGACAAATCTTTGCCGACGAGCTTGACGTTGGACCCGTGCGCCAGCACCTTACCGCTCGTGCTATAGACAAGGACGTACAAGTCGCGGTCGGTGAAATCGCCAGGCTTCTTATCGAACGCGGCAAAGGCCTTTTCCGCGCCTTCCTTCTTGTAGAAGGCGACGGCCTTGTTCACCATCGCGATGGCTTCGTCCTTGGTGGCATATTCGCCGCCCCACGCGGGAAGGCTCATACCGGCTGCGATCGCAACCGCAATTACTGTCTTCGTCATTTTCATTTCACTTCCTCCTTAGGCTAGGCTTCCACTCAGAACTCTTTCCAATCCGGCTCGGCATTGACGGCGGTGGCAAGCGCGGCTTGCATGCGGCCAACCGGACCGCCGGCGTGCACTTTGGCTGCTGTGGCGGCAGGTTTGCGCGCCTCGGCCGGTTGCTGCTTCGCGGCGGCGGCGGGGCCGCGCGACGCCGGCGCAGGTGACTGACGCTGAGCCGCAGCTTTGGCTGCGGGTTGCTTTTCGGCCGTGGCCTCGAGCTTGAAGAACGCGACTCGTTCATCCATCGCCTTGGCCTGGTGCTCCAGAGTCTTGGAAGTTGCCGCGTTCTCTTCCACGAGCGCCGAGTTCTGCTGCGTCACCTCGTCCATCTGGGTGAGCGCCTTGTTGACCTGCGCGATACCGTCTGCCTGTTCGCCACTGGCACTGGCAATGTCAGCGACGATGTCGGCGACTTTCTTGATCGAATCGACGATCTCGGTAAGTGCCGTCCCCGCCTTGTTGACGAGTTCAACACCGTCCTTGACCTGATTGTTCGAATTGGTGATCAGGTCCTTGATGTCTTTGGCAGCCTGCGAGGAGCGCTGCGCCAGGCTGCGCACTTCGGAGGCGACGACGGCGAAACCGCGGCCTGCTTCGCCGGCGCGGGCGGCTTCGACGGCGGCATTGAGTGCAAGAAGGTTGGTCTGCCGCGCGATTTCGTCGATGACGCCGATGATGTCGGAGATTTTGCGCGAGGAGTCTTCGATTCTTGCCATTGCTTCCACGGCCTTGGCAACGACCTGACCACCGTGGTCGGCGACTTGTCTTGTGGCGTTAGCGGATTGATTCGCGGCCTGGGCGTTCTCCGCATTCTTTTTCACCGTGCCGGCGATTTCCTCCATCGAGGCAGAGGTCTGCTCCAGACTTGCGGCCTGTTCCTCTGTACGCTGCGAGAGATCCGTGGTGCTGGTCGATATCTCAGCCGAGGCATTGGTGACTTCCGCCGCCGAAGACTTGATTTCAGCAATGGTTGCGCCGATACGCTCGGCCATCGCGTTGGCGTTATCTTTGAGAAGGCCGAACTGCCCCTGGTATTCCGCCGAGATGCGTTGCGTGAGGTCGCCATTCGCGAGGGCGCCGAACATGTGCACCAGATCGCCAAGTACGCCGGCAACGTTGTCGCAGAGTGCGTTGATCGTGTTGGCAAAATTGAGCATGAACTCCTTTTTGCCTTCGAGCGGCACGCGCTTCGAGAAATCACCCGCGGCTGCTGCCTTGACGATGTCGCCAACCTCGGCCTCGATTGCCCTCTCGACCGTTTCGTTGCGCCATTCGACAACCGTGCCAGCCCGTTTGCCGAGCTTGTCAATCACCGGTGTCGCTACGAGGTGGAATTTTTGGCTACCCACCATGATGTGGGCCTCGTAGCTCGCGGTCAACGAATCCAAAATCCTGCGTTGATGGGCCGGGTTCTTGTGGAATACATCCATGCTGGCGCCGACCAGCTTGCTCGCATCAAAATTCGGGAGCGCTTTGCGCAGCTCGGGCTCGGCGGCGCGCAACATCTCCTGCAAGGTCGTGTTCATGTACATGATGTTGTAGTTGCCGTCGGCGACCATCACGTTCGACTTGACGACGTCGAGAGCCGAGCGAACACGTAGATTGACCACCTTCTCGGCAATCGATTGCTTGAATACTTCAGTCGCCTTGGCGATGACGCCAACTTCGTCGCTTCGTGCAGTGAACGGCACATCGACGATTCGATCGTTGGTGAGTTCCGTCAGCACCCCGGCGATGTTGCAAATTGGCTTCGCGACGACGCGCCCAAATACCCACCATACCGCAGCGAGCAGCAGCATGATCGACGCGAGCGCGCCGGCGATGAGGAAGATGGCACGCTGCCGCAAGGCGATGAATTCGTCGCCGGCAAGCCGGCTGCTCGAGAAGACGGTGATCACCTCGCCGTCCTTCGTGCCCATGGCGGCCTCATGGCAGCTGATGCAGTTCGGCTGCTTCATCAGCGGGCTGCCTTCAATGATTGGAATGCTGTAGCGGTAGGTGTCGCCGACAAACCGGCCGACCGGCTGCCCGGTGCGTAAGACCTCTTCATCAATGGCGTCGTGCGGCAGCTTCGCTTTGTGTTGCGGCTCGGTCTTCGCCATGTAGGAAACGATGCCGGGGCCCCACACGGCCCAAAGCTTGCTGCCTTGTTCACGGTTGCGGCTCTCGAACCAGCCATCGAAAACCTTGATGGCGACGTTCTTCGGATCTTCGAAGCGCTGGGCCATCGCGCTTTCGACCAACGAGTTGAGCGAATTGACCTCGTTCTGCGCGTTGAGCCTGAGTTTCGCTTCGAGGCCTGAATATTCGAGGTAGCTGACGATTGCAGAAGCCGAAAGCGCGATCGCCAGCAATCCGGTGCCAACGACCAGCGTAAACTTCGCCTGCAGATTCATCTTGCTCCAGAATTTCATGACAGCGACCCCAACCCCAAGCTTTCAGTTCAACGTCAGAACCTCGCGCCGCACGGTTCGGAATTTGTGCGCGCGGCGCACCGGCATTTAATTTCTTGCACCCGGCGTTCCCTCGCCGTCTTGGACCGTCAGCAGATTGCGCAGATCGATCAGCGCGATCATGGTGTTGTCGTGGGTCACCAGGCCGGACAGGAAGTCCGTCGTGGTGGCTTGCGCGGTGCGCGGCACCGGCG
>Ga0335082_10005772_pt1 | contig 13561 bp, 10 predicted proteins | sample Lox_Sample_41_FD_206718 | JGI IMG/M metagenome (GOLD analysis project Ga0335082, IMG submission 206718) | Soil microbial communities from Loxahatchee National Wildlife Refuge, Florida, United States - Lox_Sample_4.1 | ecosystem: Environmental > Terrestrial > Soil > Wetlands | place: USA... | reverse complement strand
CGGTGCTCATCAAGCTCGACTCGCCGGGCCCGGTCTTCTTCCGTCAGAAGCGGGCGGGCCGTCACGGCCGCCTCTTCGAGATCTTCAAGTTTCGCACCATGGTGCAAGGCGCGTATCATATGGGCTCACGGCTCACGGTGAAACGTGACCCCCGCATCACCCGACTCGGCCAGCTCCTGCGCTGGTCGAAGATCGACGAGCTGCCACAGCTGTTCAACGTGCTGCGCGGCGAGATGAGCCTTATCGGGCCGCGGCCGGAGGATCCCCACTTCGTGAAGTTCTACAGCGCCGAACAACGGCGGGTGTTGCTCCTGCGCCCCGGCATCGTCGGGCCCAGCCAGATTCAAGGCCGCGACGAGGTCGAGGACTACCCCGACGGGATCAAGGACACCGAACGCTATTACGTCGAGCACATCCTCCCGCCCAAGTTGGCGCGCGACATCGAGTACCTCGATTCGGCCACCTTCTGGAGCGACATGCGGCTGCTGGTGCACGGTGTCTGGGTGACGGTGCGCGGGGCCTTTCGAGCCAAGTACTTGTGGCGACGCCGCCGGCGCATCGCGCTGATGGGTGCCGACGTGGCGTTGGCGGTAGGCTGCTACGCCCTGGCGTTGCTGATCCGTTTCGACTGGCAATGGCCGCATGCCGAGTACACGCTGCAAACACTGACGTTGATCGCGTTGCTCCGACCCCCCTTGTTGGTCTACTTCGGAGCCTACCAGGGAATCATCTCCTACTTCGGTCTCTGGGACTTGGTCGCGCTGTTCAAGGCGGTGACGGTTGGGTCGATCGCCGTGGCCGGGGTCACCTACTTCGTCGGCTCCCAGGAACATCCACGCTCCGTCTTCGTCATCGACTGGGCGCTCCTGCTGTTCATCTTGAGCAGCACGCGGTTCCTGCTGCGCGGCTGGACGCGGCGTCATCCGCGGCGACGCTACCGGGCGCGCGAGAAGGTGATCATCGTCGGCGCCGGCAGCGGCGGCGAACAGATCGGTCGCGCGCTCATGGACGACCCGATGTCGGGCTACCGGCCCATCGCCTTCATCGACGAGTTGCAGGATCGCTGGGGCTCGCGCATCCACGGCGTCAAAGTGCTGGGCGGCATCGCAGAGCTGCCGCTCGCGGTTTCAGCGAACGCGGCGCGCGTGGTGTTCGTCTGCCTGTCGGACCTCGACGACACGACGGCGCGCGAGGTCGCGGCGCTGTGCCGGACCGCCGGGGTCGAATGCCGGATGCTTCCGGCACTCAGCGAGTTGCTCAATACCGATAGTTTCACGATCGAACGATCTGGATTGCAAGGCCATGACGGTGCCGTGCGCACCGCGGGGGTTTGAAACGGCGCGCGTCCGTCATTGCGCGCCGAAAGTTCGCAAGTCTCAGGAGGAGGAATCATGCGAGACGATGTAGTTCTGGTCACCGGTGGAGCCGGGTATATCGGTTCCCACTTGGTCCGCAAGCTGTTGCAACGGGGGTATCGCGTGCGGGTGCTGGACAAGTTCCTGTACGGGGAGCACGGCATCGCGGAGTTGCGCGGTGACCCCAACTTGGAGCTGCGTTACGGTGACATCTGCAACATCCGCGACGTGGTCCAAGCGGTGAACGGCGTGCGCGCGGTGGTGGCACTGGCAGCGCTGGTTGGCGACGCCGCGTGCGACCTGGATCCGCAAGAAGCACTGACCACGAACTTCGAAGCCACACGCTGCCTGCTCGAGAGCTGTCGCGAGGTCGGGGTCGGCCGACTGGTGTTCGCGTCGTCCTGCAGCGTCTATGGCGCCAACGGCAACGACCTGCTGCGCGAGAACTCGCATCTCAACCCCGTCTCGTTGTATGCGCGCACCCGCATCATGTCGGAAGAGGTCTTGCTGCAAGAGCACGGCCCGGTCGAGGTCGTGATCCTCCGCCTCTCGACGGTCTGTGGTCTGTCGCCACGCATGCGGTTCGATCTGATGGTGAACACCATCACCGCCCGCGCCAGCGTCGAAGGGCGGGTCCGGGTGGTCGGGGCCAACCAGTGGCGGCCGCACATCCACGTGCAGGACGCCGCCGAAGCGTTCCTGCGCGCCGTCGAGGCGCCGTCGAACGTGGCGGCGGGACAGATCTACAACGTCGGCGCCGAGACGCAGAACTTTACGGTCGGTGAGATCGCCCACAAGGTCGTCGATCAGATTCCCGGGACCGTCGTCGAGTACTTCGACCGCATCGAGGATCGCCGCAGCTACCGCGTCTGCTTCGACCACATTCGAACCAAGCTGGGGTTCGTCCCGTCGCGCACGGTGGACGATGCCATCCGCGAGGTGCGCACGGTCCTGCAGACCGGGCAAGTGCGCGATTACGGCGACGAGGTGTATCACAACGTCAAGCAACTGCAGCGCAACAGCCGACAACGCGTTCCCGCTTGATCGCCCGTCAGCGGTTGGATCGTCCATCATGAGTGCAGCAACGCGTGTGCGCGTCGCACTGGTCGGGTGCGGCCGGATTGCGCACGTCCACTGTGGCTACCTGCGGCAAACACCGCACGTCGAACTGGTCGGCGCATGTGACATCAGCCAGGAGAATCGCGAACGGCTGACGGCGCGCTGGCAAGTGCCCACCTACGCCGACATCGAGGAGCTCCTCAGCGCCGCGCAGCCGGACATGGTGCACCTGGTGACACCTCCGGCAACGCACGCGACTCTCGCCGTCCAGCTCCTCGAAGCTGGCGTCCACGTCCTCGTCGAAAAACCCATGGCGTTGACCACGGCCGAGGCCGACGCCATGGTCGCGGCGGCCCGCCGCATGGGGAAGTATCTGACCGTCGACCACAACCGCTGGTTCGATCCGGTGCTCCAGCAGGCCCGTACACTCCTCGACTCGGGCGCGCTCGGCTCGCTGGTGGGCGTCGAGGTCTTTCAGGGAACACAGGTCGGTGAGGCCGAGCTTCCCGCGGGTCAGGAGGGACATTGGAAGGCCGCGCTGCCGGGCGGCATCCTCTACGATCTGGCGCCGCATCCGACGTACTTGCTGCGCGGCTTCGTTGGGGCGGTTGAGAGCCTGCATGTCGTCACGCGTCGTGACGCGGGCGGCAAGCTGCGGGAGCTGCGCGCGATCGTCGCGGGCGAGCACGCGCTTGGAGGGCTGACGATCTCGGTGGAAACGCGGCCATTCTTGAACCGCGTCTTCCTGTACGGCTCGTCGATGACGGCCGAGGTCAACCTGAACAACATGACCCTGATCACGCGGCGCGAGCGCCACGTTCCGAAGCTGGTGGGCAAAGTGTTGCCCAACCTGGACGAGGCGGCGCAGCTGCTCCGGTCGACGATCGTCAACGGCATCGAGTTCCTGCGCGGTCGTCAGCGCTACTACCCCGGGATGGGGATACACTTCCGCTCCCTGTACCAGGCCCTGGCCGCGGGGCAGCCGCCACCGGTGAGCGCCATCGATGGCCGTGACGGCGTCTGGCTGCTGGAAGAGATCTGGCGACAGGCCGGTGCGGCAAGCGCGCCGCAGCTGCGGCGGGCGGCAAACGCATGAAGGCGCTCGTCACCGGCGCCTCCGGGTTCCTCGGCCGCAGCATCGTGCGACGCTTGCTGCGCGACGGCATCCAGGTGCGCACCCTCATGCGGCCGGGCCGCTCCCGCGACGCGGCGGGTGCCGAGGTGTACGAGGGCGATCTCGGCGACGAGGCGGCGATCGCCGCGGCCGTCCGCGGCGTCGACTGGGTCGTCCATGCCGCCGCTCGGGTCGAGACCACCGGCAAGTGGGAGGAGTTCGCCGAGGTCAACGTGCGCGGCACGCGGCGGGTCCTCCGCCTGGCGCAGGCCGCCGGCGTCCAGCGCACCGTGCACATCAGCTCGTTGAGCGTCTACGCGGTGCCGCACGACGGGGTGACGATTACCGAGGAGAGCGGTTACGAAAGCGAAGCCGAGTCTCGCGGGCACTACAGCCGTTCCAAGCTGGCCGCGGATCGTGTGGCGATGGACGCGGCACGCCGTGGCGCGCCGGTCGTCGTGTTGCGTCCGGGATTACTCTACGGACCGGGCAAGCGTCCGCCGCTGGCGCGGCAGAGCTTCACGGTCGGCGGCTTCAAGCTGATCTTGGCGACACCGCGGTACACCTTGCCGCTGACGTATGTCGACAACGTCGCCGACGCGGTGCTGCTGGCGGCCAGCGCGCGCCATGTCGTTGGCCGCGCCTTCACGATCGTCGACGCCAACGTGCCGCAAGCCGAGTACGTGGCGTTGTACCGGGCCGCCGCTGCGGAGCACTGGCGTCCGGTGTTTCTGCCGGTGGGCACCATCGCCCGAGCGGCGTGGGTCCTCGAGCGGACCCTGCGACTGGCGCGCCGTCGCTCCCCCGTGACGTACCACCAGATCCAACGCGCGACGCAACGCGCCTACTTCGATTGCTCGCGCGCCGAACAGATTTTGGGCTGGCGTCCTGCGGTGACCATCCGCGAAGGACTGCAACGCACGTTTGATTCCCTGCGCGCCGAACCTCCGAGCGCCGCCGCGCCGGCCATTGCGAGGGTGACCCCATGACCCCGATCGATCAGCCTCCCGAGTTGAAGCGTTACTATCAGGACCGCGGCGTAGTCGGTGCCTACATGGAGCGCCGCACGACGCAGCCGCTCAACGGCGTGCTGCACCGCAGTCAGGTGCGGTTCCTCAACGACGCCGTCAGCGCGCGCTCGCTGCGCGCGGTGCTGGAGATTGCCTGCGGCCCCGGTCGCCTCACCACGGCGATGCGCGGCGTGCGGTTCGGCGTCGCCGTGGACGCCAGCCCGGCGATGCTGGAGACCGCGGTGCAGCGCATGAATGGCGGAACCGAACACTGGTCGTTCCTGCGCACCGACGCGTTCGTCCTGCCCTTTCGCTCCGCGTCGTTCGATGCAGTCTACACGCTGCGGTTCGTGCGGCACTTTCAGCTCCACGATCGCCAGCGTCTCTACCACGAGGTGCTGCGCGTGCTGCGGCCGGGTGGGGTGTTCATGGTGGATGCGCTCAACCGCGACGTGTCGCTGCCGTATCGCATGCAGCGTGGCCTGGAGCGTTATCCGATCTACGACGTGCTGTATCGGCGCGACGAGATCGAGACCGAGCTGCGCGGCGCCGGCTTCGCGGTCGTCGCCGTTGAAGGCATGATCAAGCACTATACGTTGCAGCGCCGCTTGAACCGCCTGCGTCGCATCAAGTTGGATCGCTTGGCCACGGCGTTGATCGAATCGCTGGAACAGCTTCCCGGCAGCAATCCGTCGAGCTGGATGCTGTTGTGTGAGAAGCCGTCGTAGCTCGTCGTTCGTCCCCCGGTTGGCGACAGAAGAAGGAGCATTGGATGACAACTGCTGCGCAGTCGAAAGCCAAACCCGTCGCCGTGCGGGACGTCCGAGATCACCGATCGAGCGGGGCCGAGCGCGTGCATCTGAGCTGCACGCGTTGCGGCCACGAGGTGGTGTACTCCATGGCCGAGACCAAGTGCACGGAGTGCGGGTGGGAGTGGTTGGATCTGGTGTATCGAGGCGTCACGCGCGAGGACATGATCACCGGCAACGACGCCCTGGGGCGTACATCGATGTGGCGCTACCGCAAGTTCCTCCCGGTGCGCGACGACCGCAACATTGTCAGCATGGGCGAAGGCATGACGCCGCTGCTGCACGTCGGCCGCTTCGGCGAGCGCTTCGGCTTGCACAACGTGTACATCAAGGATGAGCGGCCGTCGGCGACCGGGTCGTTCAAGGATCGCGCCGCATCCATCTGTATCAGCAACTGGGTGGAGGATGGTGTCAAGGAGATGGCCATCAGCTCAACCGGCAACGTTGCCGCCTCCTTCGCCGCGTACAGCGCGCGCGCCGGCATCCGCCTGTGGATCTTCATGCCGGAGAAGGTGAACACCACGAAGTACACCGAGGTGCTCTTCTACGGGCACAACGTCGTCAAGGTCGAGGGAAACTACGATCAGGCGGGGGTCATGGCCAAGCGCTTCGCACAGGCCAAGGGTATTGCCGCGGACCCCGGCATTCGCAGCCCACTGCGCCGCGAGTCGATGAAGGCCCTGGCCTTCGAGATCGCCGAGGATCTCGGCTGGGACGTGCCGGATTGGTACATCCAGGCGGTGAGTGGCGGGATTGGCCCGCTCGGCGTGTGGAAGGGCTTCCGGGAACTGTACGATCTCGGGCTCACCCACAAGATGCCCAAGATCGCCTGCATCCAGGCGTCGGGGTGTGCACCCATGGCCCAAGCCTTCCTGCTCGACAGCGACGAGATCTTCGAGGTGAAGCCGCACACCGAGATCGAGACGTTGACGACCGGCCGTCCCGCCGGCTATCCCCTGATCTACAAGGTCGTGAAGGACAGCGGAGGACACATCGGGTCGGTCGAAGACGACGAGGCATTTGCGGCGCAAGAGCTGCTGGCGCAAACCGAGGGGGTGTTTGCGGAGTCGGCCGCGGCGGTCGCCTTCGGTGGGCTCATCCGGATGGCGAAGGAAGGGCTGATCAAGCCCGACGAGAAAGTCGTGGCCGTTTGCTCCGGTAAAGGCCTGCGAGACATCGACTTCGTGCGCCGGCGCATGAAGCAGTCGATCTTCATCAGCCTACCCGGCGAGTGTGACGATTTTTCGGCGATCCAGATTCGTCCTGAGTAACGCGCGGGGGTTGCGGAAGGTGGAACGTATGGACAGTCGATTCAGCGAGTTCATCGGTGCCGATGCCAACGGACACCTGTGGATCGAGGGTTGCTCGGCGCGGGAACTGGTGTCCCGCTTCGGGTCGCCACTGTACGTCACCTCGGAGGCGCAGATCCGGCACAACTATCGCCGCTTCGTGAAGGCCTTCACCGATCGTTACCCCGACAACGAGGTCATCGTCCTGTATGCCTTGAAGGCCAACAACAACCTGGCGATCCGTCGCATCTTCCATCAGGAGGGCGCTGGCTGCGATTGCTTCGGGGTCGCTGAGCTGTGGGCGACGTTTGCCGGTGGCGCCGATCCGGATCGTGTCGTCTTGAACGGTTCCAACAAGCCCGAGGACGAGCTGCGCGAAGCGGTGCGGTTGGGAGTGACGGTGACCGTGGATTGTCTCGAAGAGCTGGAGATGCTCAACGAGATCGCGGCGTCGCACGGCCGCAAGGTGCCAATCCACATTCGTCTCAAACCCCGCTTGGAAGGCTTCGACGGCGTCTACGGCATGTTCTCCGACACCGTCGACGTGGCGCGGGTGGTGCAGTCGTGGAAGTGGGGCATGACCTTTCCCGAAGCGCTGGCCACGGTGCGGCGCGCCCAGGAGCTGCGTTGGATCGAGCTCGTCGGCCTGCACTGTCACATCGGACGGCAGACGGGCGAGGCCTCGCCGTATCGCGCCCAGGTGCGCGCCGTCGTCGAGCAAGCGAGCGCGATGCGTGAGCAAACGGGATGGACGCCGCGCGTCTTCGATCTGGGCGGCGGCTTCGCACACGGGCGCGATCCGGAGGGGCGCCACAGCGTGGCGCAAGTGCCGCCGATCGAGCACTTCGCCGAGACCCTGACCTCCGCCTTGCGCACCGAGCTCGCCGCACACAACTACCCGCCACCGAAGATCGAGTTTGAGCCAGGTCGCTTTCTGATCGGCAACACCACCGTGCTGCTCGGCACCGTCGGGGTGGTGAAGCGTTCTCCCGACCTCGGCCGGGTGTGGGTGAATCTCGATTGCAGCACGAATCAGTTGACGCGCATCATGAGCCGCGGCGACTACTACCACATCGTCGCCGCCGAGCGCCTTGACGAACCGGCGACCGAGACAGTCGAGGTCGTCGGGCCGTTGTGCATGCCCGACGTGCTCGGCAGCCACCGGATGCTACCGCCCCTGACGCGCGGTGACCTGGTCGCCGTTCTCGATGCCGGCATGTACGCCGAAACCACCTCCAGTCAATTCAATGGCCAGCCGCGGCCCGCCACAGTGCTGGTGAGTGGGCAGCAGGCCGATATCATCAAGACCCGTGAGAGCGTCGAAGACGTCTTTGCGCACCACCAGGTGCCGGAGCGTCTCGGCGGCTTCGATCGGCGGCAGGTGCAGTGACGTCAGACAACCAGGCGGCCGACGCGGTCGCCGAACTGAAAGCCCTCGGGCCGGACGGACGCCTCGCTCGATCTGATCTCCCCTATGCGGAGGTGCTGCGTCGGGCTACGGACTACCTCGGTCCCTTTGAATCGCTGCCGCGCAATTTGCAGCTGCACTTGATCCGACTCTACCGCGAGGACGAAGAGCTGCGCACGTTGGCGCGTGGCGCCGTGTCCTACGGTCTGGCGTACTCCGGTGCGCTACTGAGTCGGGCATTGTACGGTGCCGAGCGACTGGCGGCGCGCGTCGAGTCGCGCACCGCCGCGCCGTGGAACGGGACGGCGGCGCGCGCCCGCACACTGCTGCGACGTACCGCGCGCCAGTCGGCGCGCGTGCCGTTCCTGCTGCGCCGTTGGGTCCGCCACTTCGGCGCCCTGCTGCGGCTGCGCTTCGGACGGTGCGATCTGCTGACGCTGTTGCAAGCCGATGGCTTTGACCCGCGGCCTCTCGGGTTTGAGTACCTGCAGGGCCTCCAGCAGATTCGCGGGTGCGAGTCGGTTCTCAAACGCGCGCATTCACAGGTCACCCACTCGCTGTTGGTCGGCTTGGACTTCGTGAAGTCGGGCGGCACCTACTGGTTTCTCGAAGCCAACTGGAATCCGTCGCTCATGGACGAGCGGCTGGCGCTCTACGAACCCGATCGGGATCCGTGGGTGAACAATGTGCTCGCCGCCGCGACGGCGCGCGGCTTTCGACGCGTCGTCGTGTACGGCTACCGGCCCTTCAGCCCCGGGCACGCCGCCGCTCTGGTGGCGGCCGGCACGCGCCTCGGCGTACGGGTGGAGATCGTCGATGACCTGTTCTCTCGGCCACACGCCGCCCACGCCCGCGCCTTGTGGATGGAAAACGGCGCGGCGCACGACGCCTTCGTAGTGCGCGCCAAGGGCTATGACGTCCTCTTCGATCGGGCGATTCTCTCGAAGCGCCAGACGCGGCGGATCGTCGAGACGGCGGGCATCGACTGGCCGGCCGCGGGCGCCGCGTTGCCCCGACTCATTCCCCCGGGGGCCGAAGCGGCGAACTACCGCCCCGATTCGCGCTACCCCAATATCGTGGCGAAGCGCGATGGGTTGGACCGCGGTGCCGGCGTGTCCTTCTACAAGCTGCCGCAGGTGCCCGAGGCGCTGCGGCGTGAAGCCGATTACTTCGAGGAGTACCAAGTGCCCGACCCCTGTCCCTGCAAGATCGTACGCGGCGAGCCCGTCCCGCTGACGGACGGCACCGAGCGCGCGTGGAAGATCCGCAGCTTCGCCTTGCTGACGCCGGAAGGCGTCGACTACTTGTCGTCGATCAAGGTCATTTCGGGGTTGCAGGTGCCACCGCAGCTCCCGGACGGGAAGGTGGCTCGGAAGAACATCTACTTGGTGACGGTCAACGAAGGTGGCTTCTACAGCGCCGTCAGCGAAACGGAGGATGCGGAGTTCCGCCGCGTGTCCAACGCGCTCGGCGGCGCCTTGTTGCAGTGGTTGCAACGCAAATACTCGGCGGATGACGCGGTACACTGAATGACCGGATCGGCACGCGCAAGAGAGACGGCGGCGGAACCTGCCGCGGCGGCTGGAACGCAGCCGGCCGACGTGGCCGGAGCCGCGCCGTCGACTGGCACGGCCGGGTCGACGATGAAGGTCGGATCCGAGCGCAGCCTGTCGCGCGATGTCTTCGGGACCTACGGCACCCGGGCGCTGACCATCGGCCTCGGCATGATCATGGGCATCATCACCGCGCGCGTGTTGGGCCCGCGTAACCGCGGCATCTTCTCGCTGGTGTACTTGCTCCCGTCCACCGTGGTGACGTTCGCCAAGCTGGGCCTGGCACAGGCGAGCGTGTACAGCATCCGCCGCGATCGCGTGCCGCCGGAACGCGTCGTCGCCAATGCCTTCGTCGTCTCGATCGTCCTGGGCAGCCTGTTTGTGCTGTTGGCGCTGATCTTCCGCGAACGCCTGCTCCAGACCTTCCTGCGCGGTGTGCCCGAGTGGGCCATGCTGGTGGCGCTGCCGCTGATCCCGTTGCTGCTGTTCGAGAGCTACTTCTACGCGATCCTGCAGGCCATGGGGCGGTTCACGCTGTACAACAGCCGACTGCTGATCGGGACCATCCTGCTGGTCGTCGGCATGTTCGTCTTCCTCGTGCTGGGGAGCGGCGGCCTGCGCGAGGCCATCCTGGTTATCGTGTGTGTGCCGATTCTCATGGACGCGTGGTTGCTGGTGACCGTGCGCCGCTGGTTCCCGTTCTCGCTGCGGCTCGATCTGCCGTTGCTCCAACGCGAGATTCGCTTCGGCATGAAGTCGCACATTCAAGTGCTGGCGCAGCATCTCCACTTGCGCGCCGACGCGTATCTGGTTGCCTACTTCCTCGATCCCGCCCAGGTGGCGTTCTACGTGCTCGCCGTGCGCCTCGCCGAGTTCATGCTCGACATTCCCGAGTCGGTGGGCATGGTGTTGTATCCGCGGCTGGCGTCGCTCGAGGATCGCGCCATGCACGAGCTGACGGCGCAAGCCTGCCGCCGCACCTTGTTGATCACCGGCACCGGCGCGGTGCTGCTCAGCTTGCTCGGCCCCTGGCTGATCGTGTTGTGGTACGGCCCCGACTACGCGCCGGCCGGGCAGCCGTTGCTGCTGGTTTCCGTCGGCATCGTCATGATGTCCATCTTCGTGCTGCTGACGCGCAACTTCACCAGTCGCAACAAGCAGCAGGTGAACATCGCCGCCGGCTTCATCGCGTTGGCCGGCAACATCACTCTCAACCTGTTCACGATTCCGTCCATGGGGATCGTCGGTGCGGCGCTCGCCAGCGCGATTTCCTACTCGGCCGCCGCCGCGCTGCTCATCGTCTTCTTCGTGCGCGAGTCGGGCTTTTCGGTGACCGACGTGCTGGTCGCCAAGCCGGAAGATCTGCGGTTCTTCTGGAACCTCGGCGGCCGCCTGATCGGGCACGGCAAGGCATTGGTCCTGCGCTTGGCGGCGTGACGATGGAGGCGGTGTGGCGATCGACGGCGTGATGCGCGAGACACCGATGGCCGAGAGCGGGGGAACGCTGAGCCAGCTGCGCCAATATCTGCAGACGCGCGGCATCCGCGCTACGCTGCGGCGGCTGTTCAGCGCGTTCGTCTTCACCCGCGAGCACTACGTGCTGGTCTACAAGCCGATGGACGTCGAGCCGCCGCGTGTCGAGGCACGGATTCCGGGGACGATGCGACTGGCGCGGCCCGACGACCTTGACGGGCTACGGGTGTTTGCGCACCATTACACGACGACGCAGTTCCGACGTTGGATCGAGCAGGGCGGGAGCCTGTACGTGTTCGAGCACGAAGGCCGGCTCATCGGCTACCGGCTGGTCAACCAGGAAGTGGCGCGTTTCGGCCCGGCGCGCGACGTCGTGCGACTCGAGCCGACCGACACGTGGGTGGTGAACGCCTACACGTTACCCGAGTACCGCGGGGCGCGCATCGGTACGGCGCTCGCGAGCCATATCCTGGCTGCCAACCGCGCCGCCGGGTTCAAGCGCGAGATCAGTCTGATCCGCATCGACAACGAGGCGTCGCGGAAAATGGTCGGTTTGGCCGGAGCGCGCGAGATGCAAGAGATCACCTATACGCGGGTCCTCGGAATCAAACGCTACCGGGTGCGTTCGACCAACGCCCGCCGGTACTACGACGGCCAGCGGCCGGCCGGGACGGCCGCCGGCGAGGACGCGCAGTAGCGCGCGGGTGGGGTGCACGTGCCGAAACTCTTCCGAGCCGAGCAGACACTCACCGGCAACCTGGCCGGGGCCACGTTCCGTTTCCGTACGGATGAGCCCCAACTCGCCGAGTACGGCCGCACCCACCTGGCGGCGCTGCTGAGCGAGCCGGTGAATCTACCGCGCATCGACAGCACGTTGCGGTGGCACGAAGGGCAACCACCGCGTGACCGGCTGGCGGCGTATCCGCAGGTCACCAGCATGGAGCGCGTCGACCGCGACCTCTACGTGACCAACGAGCAGCTGTACTGGTTTCGGGTCGATGACCTGCGCGATCTGTTCCTGCGCCTGACGTGGCGCGAGGAGCGGCTGACCGTCGAAGGTGATTTCTTCTACCGGCTCGCGAATGATGCGCGTCGGGACCGCGCCAAGCGCTTGCTGTACCGCAAGCGCATCCCGGCGCTGCGCAAACGCCGCTTCACGACGCTGCTCTACTATCTGGTCTACTATCCCTGCTGGTGGTGGTTGGAGCAGACCCAGGACCTGCACCCGATCCACGCCGCCGGCGTGCGGACGGAGTCCAGTGTCATCTTGCTCGGTGGCGCCAGTGGCGTCGGCAAGTCGACCCTGGCCATCGCCCTGGCGACGCTGCCGCGTGGCCGGTTGCTCTCCGACAGCTTCGTGTTGCACAATGGCGGCGACGTGTTTGCGGTGCGCGAGCCGGTGTTGTTGGACGCCTGGAGCCGCCGCTGGCTCGGCCAACAAGCCGACGAGCTCGAGCCGATCGAGTGGCGCTATTGCCTCAACCGTGGCGGCTACCGCCTGCCACCCAATCGCTTGGCCGCCGGCGGCCGCGCCGGTCTCTTGCTGTTTCCGCGGCGCTCACCTGAGACCTACGTGAAGCGCATTACGGCCGTGCAGGCGCACCAGCGGCTGAGCGCCGCCGACCTGATCATCAACGACCTGCGACGTTACTGGGCGTTTGCCGCCATCACCGAGCAAATGGTGCCCGGCCGGTTGATCGCCCGGCGTGAGGCGCAGATCGCCAAGCTGACGGCGGAGGTCCCGTGCTACGAGATCGGACTGACGGCGGAGATGACCTGCTCGGCGGTGACCGAGACGATCATGCAGCTGGTGCCGGACCGACAGCTGCGCGTCGCCAGCTCGCGTCAGTAGCGTGGCGGGATGATCCAGGTGTTGTTTGTGGAAGCCTCGAGCGGCGGCGTCGTCGGCGGCTCGCTCACCGGGCTCGTGCACCTGATCCGCGGCCTGGATCGTGAACGCTTCGCCCCGGCGATGGTGCTCTACGAGACGAAAGCGATCGAAGCCGAGCTGCGCGAATTGAATGTGCCGGTGCACCACGTGCATCGACGGCGGGTGCGCAAGGAGCACGCGTTGCTGCAGTCGGAGCGCTACCAGCGTGCCAAGCAATCGGGGCGGATCCGCGCCGCGCTCGGCCTCGGTAGACAGATGCTGCGCCTGGCAGCCGAAGACGCGCCGGCCGCCTGGCGCCTGGCGCGCATCATGCGGCGCGTGCGGCCCGACGTCGTGCACCTCGGCAATGGCTTGCGCGCCAACTTCGATGGGGTGCTGGCTTGCCTGCTGACGCGCACCCCGTGCGTGTGCCACGTCAAGGGCTTCGAGAAGTACTCCGACCGCGAGCGCTGGGCCGCGCCGCGCATCGATGCGCTGGTGTGCATGACCCAGGCCGTCGAAGCGCACTGCCGGCGCCACGGCATTCACGGTCAAACGACCCACGTGGTGTACGACGCCCTCGACGAAGCCGGCTTCACCCCGCGCCGCGATGTCACCGCA
>Ga0335082_10005771_pt1 | contig 13562 bp, 11 predicted proteins | sample Lox_Sample_41_FD_206718 | JGI IMG/M metagenome (GOLD analysis project Ga0335082, IMG submission 206718) | Soil microbial communities from Loxahatchee National Wildlife Refuge, Florida, United States - Lox_Sample_4.1 | ecosystem: Environmental > Terrestrial > Soil > Wetlands | place: USA... | reverse complement strand
CCGGGGATCGGCGGCTTCCTGAACGCCAGCTTCGGGAACGCGCCCGAGCTGATCATCGCCCTGATCGCCGTCGCCGACGGGCTGCGCGGGGTCGTGCGCGGCACGATCACCGGCAGCGTCGTCTCGAACCTGTTGCTCGTCCTCGGCATCGCGCTCGCCGTCGGCCACGGTGAGCCGCGCGCCCGCCTGGTCGACCGGCGCTCGCTGCTCGTCCAGCTCGGTCTCGTGCTCGGAGCGGTGGTGGCGTTCACGTTCACGAGCGTGCCCGGGATGCACGGCGTCCGCGACCGGCACTCGCTCACGCTCGCCAGCGTCCCCGTGGCGATCGTCCTCCTCTCCGTCTACGTCGCCGTCACGGTGCACGGGCTGCGGCGTCACCGTCGGCTGCACGCGGAGTCGGGGCACACCGCCGCCGGGTCGGAGTGGACGCTGGCCTCGGCGCTCGCGGTGCTGGCCGCCGCGACGGTGGTGACGGCGCTCGTGAGCGAGATCCTCGTCCACTCGCTGACGGCGTTCGCCCACATCGCCGGGCTCTCGACCTTCTTCACCTCGGCCGTGATCGTGGCGATCGTCGGGAACGCGGCCGAGCACGGCGGCGCGGTCGTGATCGCGTGGCGCGGGAAGTACCGTCTGCCCTCGGAAATCGCCGTCTCGTCAGCCGCCCAGGTCGCGCTCCTCGTCGCTCCGCTCGTGGTGCTGCTGTCGTTCGTCGTGCGGCCGCCGATCGCGCTCGCGTTCCGTCCCGTCGAGCTCGTGACGATGGGCGGCGCCGCGATCCTGGTGGCGCTCGTCGTCCGTGACGAGTTCGTGCGCCGCTGGGAAGGGTTCATGCTGCTGGCCGCCTACGCGGTGTGCGTCGCGTGGTACTGGGTCGCCGGCGACCTCCCCGTTTAGCCCTTCGCAAGCCGGGTATTGTTCGGCCGGATGGGGGCCGCGAGCGAAGCGAACGGGCCGGTCGTCTCCGGCAGCGACATCACACGGCGTTACGGCGCCGGCGACACCGCCGTCGACGCCCTCAGGGGCGTCTCGCTCGACGTTCCCGCGGGCGAGCTGACCGCCGTGATGGGCCCGTCGGGCTCGGGCAAGTCGACGCTGATGCACATCCTCGCGGGCCTCGACGAGCCGACCTCGGGCGAGGTCGAGATCGCCGGCGAGAGGGTCAACGGGATGAGCGACAACCAGCTGACGCTGCTCCGGCGCCGCCACATCGGCTTCATCTTCCAGTTCTTCAACCTGCTGCCGATGCTCACCGCCGAGGAGAACGTCAAGCTCCCGCTCTCGATCGCCGGCGAGAAGCCCGACGACGCCTGGTTCGAGGAGCTGCTCGGGAAGACCGGGCTCAGCGACCGTCGCAAGCACCGTCCGGCCGAGCTCTCCGGCGGCCAGCAGCAGCGCGTCGCGATCGCCCGCGCCCTCGTCTCGCGCCCCACGGTCGTGTTCGCCGACGAGCCCACCGGGAACCTCGACTCGACCACCGGCTCCGAGATCCTCGAGCTGCTCCGCGACTCGGTCGCCACCCTCGGCCAGACGATCGTGATGGTCACCCACGAGCCTCGCGCAGCGGCGATCGCCGACCGGGTGCTGTTTCTCGCGGACGGCCTGATCGTCCGCGACCTCGGGCGCTCCACCGCCCACGAGGTGCTCGAGGTGATGAACGAGCTCAGCCCGAAGTGATCAAGGTCGCGCTCCGGAGCCTGATGGGCCGCAAGCTGCGGTTCGCCCTCACCGCGTTCGCGATCGTGCTCGGCGTCGCGATGGTGAGCGGCACGTACGTCCTGACCGACACGATCAAGGCCGGCTTCGGCGCGATCTACACGGCGTCGTACAAGAACACCGACGCGGTGATCACCGAGAAGCAGGCGTTCGGGAATTCCGGCGCCGAGTTCTTCGGCTTCCCCGAGAGCCTGCTCGTGAAGGTCCAGAGGCTGCCCGGGGTGGCGCAGGCCGACGGGTCGGTCACCGACCAGGCGACGCAGCTCGTCGGCAAGAACGGCAAGGCGATCTCGAACGGCGGCGCGCCGAACCTCGGCTTCGGTGTGATCCCCAACTCGCGCTTCAGCGCGGTCACGTTCACGTCCGGCCGGTACCCGGACGGGCCGGACCAGGTCGCGATCGACAAGGCCACCGCGGACAAGAAGGGCTTCGCGGTCGGCGACCCGATCGGGATCTCCGTCCACGGGCCCGTGAAGCAGTTCCGGATCAGCGGGATCGCCGAGCTCGGCGGCGGCGCCTCGATCGGCGGCGCCACCTTCGCGATCTTCGACCTCGCGACCGGACAGCGGCTCTTCCACAAGGTCGGCCGCCTCGACACGATCCGCGCCGCGGCCGCGCAGGGCGTCTCGCCGCAGGAGCTCGTCCGCCAGATCCGGCCGATCCTCCCGCCCGGGACGCAGGTGCAGACCGGCACCCAGCAGGCGGCCTCGGACACGAAAGACACGAGCAAGCAGCTCGACTTCCTCCAGTACTTCCTGCTCGCGTTCGGCTTCATCGCGCTCTTCGTCGGCGCCTTCGTGATCGCGAACACGCTCTCGATCACGATCGCGCAGCAGACCCGCGAGTTCGCGACCATGCGGACGATCGGCGCCTCGCGCCGCCAGATCATGCGGTCGGTGTTCGTCGAGGCGCTCGTCCTCGGCGTCGTGGCCTCGGTGGTCGGCCTGTTCCTCGGCCTGGCCCTCGCGAAGGGCCTCAACGCGGTGTTCACCGGGCTCGGGATCGACCTGCCGAGTGCCTCGCTGGTGTTCGCGCGGCGCACGGTGATCGTGAGCCTGCTGCTCGGAATCGTCGTCACGCTCCTCGCGAGCCTCCGCCCCGCGTTCCGCGCCACCCACGTGCCTCCGATCGCGGCCGTCCGGGAGGGCGCCGTGCTGCCGCCCGGCCGCTTCCACTGGCTCGGGCGCCCCGCGGCGCTCGTCACCGTCGCGCTCGGGATCGCGCTCCTCGTCTACGGCGTCCTCGCCCACGGGATCGCGACGGGGCAGCGGCTCGGCACGCTCGGCGTCGGCGTGATCCTCCTCTTCATCGGCGTCGCGCTCGTCGCGCCGGTGCTCGTGCGGCCGATCGCCGCGGTGGTGGGCTGGCCCGCCGGGAAGGTCGGCGGCGCTGCCGGGAAGCTCGCGCAGGAGAACTCGACCCGGAACCCGCAGCGCACGGCGTCCACCGCGGCCGCACTGATGATCGGGCTTGCGCTCGTCACGTTCGTCGCCGTCCTCGGTGCGGGCCTGCGCGCCTCGTTCGAGAGCGCGGTGAACCAGCTCTCGAACGCCGACTACGCGCTGACCTCCCAGAACGGCTTCATCCCGCTCACCGCGACCGCCACCGACGCGATCCGGCACACGCCCGGAGTCACCGTCGTCGCAGGCGTCAGGGCCGGGCAGGGCCGCGCGTTCGGAAAGACCGTCGCGATCACCGGTGCCGAGCCAGGGACGGCGCAGGTGATCAACGCCAAGTGGGTCGGCGGGAGCAGCCCCGACACGCCGGACCGCCTCGGGCCGAGCGGCTCGTTCGTCGACAAGAGCTTCGCCAAGGACCACCACCTCACGATCGGCTCGCCGCTCCAGTTCGAGACGCCGCAGCGCGCGATCGTCCACACGAACGTGAAGGGCATCTTCAACCCGCCCGCGGGAGGCTCTCCGTTCGGGCGGATCACGGTCTCGGCTGCGACATTCGACCGCTACTACCCGAGCCCGGCGAACGTCTACACCTTCATCAAGATCGAGGGAGGGGTCACCCCGGCGAACACGGCGGCCCTCAACGCGCCGCTGAAGGGGTTCCCGGACGCGAAGATCCAGACGATGAGCGAGTTCAAGAAGAACCAGGAGAAGGGGCTCAACACGCTCCTCAACCTGCTCTACGTGCTGCTCGCGCTGAGCGTGATCGTCAGCCTCTTCGGGATGGTCAACACGCTCGTCCTCACGGTCTTCGAGCGGACGCGCGAGCTCGGGATGCTGCGCGCGGTCGGGACGACCCGCCGCCAGGTGCGGCGGATGATCCGCCACGAGGCGATCATCACCTCGCTGATCGGCGCGACCCTCGCCCTCCCGATCGGGATCGCGCTCGCCGCGCTCGTCGCCTCGGCGGTCCCGGGGATCTCGTTCGCGATCCCGTGGGGGACGCTGATCGTGCTGTTGATCGCGGCGATCATCGTCGGCGTCGTCGCCGCGATCTTCCCTGCGCGCCGGGCCGCGCGCCTGAACGTGCTCGCCGCGCTGCAGTACGAGTAAGCGCTAGGCGCCGAAGACCTGCGGGTCGCGCGTGAACGCGTAGGTCGCCCAGTAGAGCTTCGTCACCGCGCCGGCATCGTCGCGGGCGACGCGGAGCCATTCACCGTTCTCGCGGCCCTCGACAGTGCGAAAGCGGTCGTCGCCGGCCGGCTCGAATACCGCGGGCACCGCGCGGGGAACCGGCGGATCGAGGCGCGCGTGGAGCTTCCCGTCGCGGCAGTAGAAGACGAACTCGTGCCCCTCGGACCACCAGCGGCCGAGCAGCGGACGCAGCGCCTCGGGCGCCTGCTCCTGGGGTGTCCAGAGCGTGGGCCCGGGCGGGTCGAGCTCGAGCGACTTCGCGACGAGGCTCATCGCCAGCGCCTCGGGCTCCGCGCTCGCGCTCGTGTTCGTGAGGACGGCGGCGCCCGCCTTGTCTGGGCGCGCCACCGCGAGCCCGGCGAGAAACCCCGGCATCGCGCCGCCGTGTCCCGCGTAGACCCGGTCGCCGTCGCGCACGAGCTGGAGGCCGAGCCCGTAGCCGGCCTTCCAGCGCGCGTCGACCATCACCTGCACCGACGCCATCTCTTCCACGGTCTCCGGCTTCAGGACCGCCGGGTCGGGGTCCGCGAGGAACGCCGCCCACCGGGCCAGGTCGCCGACGGTCGACCAGAGCCCGCCGACCGACTGCGTCGCGCCGGGCTCCATGTCCCCCTCGGGCAGGAGCCGCTCGTCGTAGGGGTGGACGAAGTAGCCCTTGGCGAAGGGCGCCGTCGCGCGCCAGGTCGTGCGGTCCATCCCGAGCGGGCGGAGGATCCGCTCGTCGACGTAGTCCTCGAACGGCCGTCCCGTGACGCGGCGCACGAGCTCGCCGAGGAGCGCGAAGCCGAGGTTCGAGTAGTGGAAGCGGCGACCCGGCTCGAGCACGTTCTCGACCTCGGCGAGCTGGGTGAGGAACTCGTCGCGGGTCGGCGGCTTCAGCGTCTCCCAGATCTCGCCCTTCGGCTCGCGCTCGAGCCCCGCGGAGTGCGAGAGCAGCCGGCGGATCGTCGGGCCCTCCGCGCTCTCGGGCACGTACGCGGTGAGCGGGGCATCGAGCGAGACCAGGCCCGCGTCGCGCAGCTGCATCACGGCGGCCGCACAGAACGTCTTCGAGATCGAGCCGATCCGGTACTGGTCGTCGGGAGTCGCGTCGCGTCCAGGCTCGGCGACCCCGATCGCGTCCGCATAGACGACCTCGCCGTTCCGGACGACGGCCGCGGCGACCGACGGGATCCGCTCGGCCTGGGCGGCGGCGACGATGCGGCGGAGCTCAGGCGCCGACACGGGCCTCCAGCGCGCGCGGGATCCGCTCGATCGCCTGCTCGACGTCGTCGTCGGTGATCCCGAGGTAGGTGACCGCTCGCAGGACGGTGCGGTGGATCGTGCCCGAGAGCAGGACTCCCTCGGCCCGAAGCGCGTCCAGCGCCGCGTTCCGGTCGGGACCGACCTCGAGCTGGACGAAGTTCGTCTCGACCTGGTCGAGCTCGACCGCGGCGCCCGCGGCGACGAGCCCCTCCGCAAGGCGGCGGGCGCGGGCGTGGTCGTCGGCGAGCCGCTCGACGTGGCGCTCGAGCGCGTACACCCCGGCCGCGGCGACGATCCCGGCCTGGCGCATCGCGCCGCCGAAGAGGTGCTTGTTGCGTCGCGCCTCGGCCATCCGCTCCTCGGAGCCGGCGATCAGCGCGCCGAGCGGGCAGCCGAGCCCCTTCGAGAGGCAGAGCGTGACCGTGTCGAAGTGGCGGCCGATCTCGGCGGCGGGGACGCCCTGGGCGACGGCCGCGTTCATCAGCCGCGCCCCGTCGAGGTGCAGGCGCAGGTCGAGCTCGCGGCAGGTCTCGGCGACGGCGGCGATCTCCTCGAGCGGCCAGACCCGCGCCCCGGAGGAGTTGTGCGTGTCCTCCAGCGACACGATCCGGGTCGGCGGGTGGTGCATGTCCTTGCGCTCGCGCACCGAGGCGCGGATCTGCTCGGGCGAGAGGCGGCCGTGGAAGCCCGGCAGGCCGCGCGTGACGAGGCCGGAGTGGACGGCGGGGCCGCCGAGCTCGTCGATCAGGACGTGCGAGTTCTCCTCGGCGAGCAGCTCCTCGCCGGGCCGCGCGAGGATCCGCAGCGCGATCTGGTTCGCCATCGTCGCGGTCGGGACGAAGACGGCCTCCTCCTGGCCGAGCAGCTTCGCGCCGCGGCGCTCGAGCTCGAGCACGGTCGGGTCCTCGCGCTTCTGCTCGTCGCCGACCACCGCCTCGGCGATCGCGCGGCGCATCTCGGGCGTGGGCTGGGTGAGCGTGTCCGTGCGGAGGTCGATCACGGCGCAAACGCTACCGTGGACTCGTGGACCTTGCGCTTCTCGACTCGACGCTCGCCGACAGGGGCGAGCCCGCCTACCGCGCCGCCCAGGTGTGGGAGTGGGCCGCGCGCGGCGCTGCCGGCTACGACGCGATGACGAACGTCCCCTCGCCGCTGCGGGAGGCGCTCACCGACGAGCTGCCGTTCTCGACGCTCGAGCTCGCGGAGGAGCACCAGGCCAAGGACGGCACCGTGAAGGCGCTGTTCCGCACCGCCGACGGCCATCCGGTCGAAGCGGTGCTGATGCGCTACCGGGACGGCCGCCGCTCGCTCTGCCTCTCCTCGCAGTCGGGCTGCCCGCTCACGTGCACGTTCTGCGCGACCGGCCAGATGCGCTTCGGCCGCAACCTCACGGCGTCGGAGATCCTCGACCAGGCGCTCCACTTCCGCCGCGTCGAGCCGGTGAACCACGCGGTGTTCATGGGCATGGGCGAGCCGATGATGAACCTCGATCCCGTGCTCGAGGCGGCGCGGCGGCTGCCGGACCTCGGGATCACGCACCGGCGGACGACGATCTCGACGGTCGGCTGGCTTCCCGGCCTGAGCCGGTTCGTGGACGAGGTCGAGGAGCCGATCCGGCTCGCGCTCTCCCTGCACGCGGCCGACGGAGCGCTCCGGTCGCAGCTGATGCCCGTCAACGACCGCTACCCGCTCGGCGACGTGCTCGAGGAGTGCCGCCGCTACTACGAGCTGCGCCACCGCAAGGTGTACGTCGAGTACGTGATGCTCGCCGGCGTCAACGACACCGTCGGCCAGGCCAAGCAGCTCGCGGCCGTGCTCGACGGCGACGTGTTCAAGGTGAACCTGATCCCGTACAACCCCACGGGCCGCTTCGACGGCACCTCCCGCGACGGGATCGCCGCGTTCAAGCACGTGCTCGACCGGGCCCGGATCCCGGCAACGGTGCGGCTCACCCGCGGGCGCGACATCGCCGCGGCGTGCGGGCAGCTCGCAGCGTCGCGCTAGATCAGCGTGACGACCGCGTTGACCGCGAGGATCAGGGCCGCGGCCAGGAGCACGTAGTACAGCGCCTCCCGCTGATGCTTCACCAGTCGCGCCTGGATGTTCGCCAGCCAGGCGGCCGCCCGCTGGCCGAAGAACACGAACACGAGCACCGGAACCCACACGACAGAGGTCGCGAGGAGCGAATACCAGCCGACGAGCGCGTCCCCCGCGCCAGTGCCGAGTCCGGCCGCCGCGATCGAGCCGGCCGCGAGCGCGCTGAGCACGAGCCGCTTGCCTCCGATCCCGAGCAGCACTCCGGCGGCGACGGCGGTCACGACTCGCATGCGGTCGAGGCGGTCGAGGACCTTCTTCGTGCGCTCACTCTGCCCCTTGACCTCGACGATCGGCCGGCCGCGCCGCACTCTCGCGGCCAGCCACAGCAGGACGACGGCGAGAACGAGCCCGAGCGTCGCCTGGAGCGTCGGATGATTGGAATCGCGGTGCGGAATGGTGGCGGAGCCGAGCCGGAGCAGAACCGCCATTGCAAGCACCTGCCCTGCGACGAAGCCGATCGCGAAGCCGAGCGCCTTCAGCCGCCCGCTCGCGATCACGGCCAGGGTGGCCGCAAAGGCGGTCGGGCTCAGAGCCGCGACGAGCGCGTACGGAACCAGCCGAAGTGCCTCGACCGCCATCAGCGGCCGGCCGTGCGCCGGTCGGGGCTCCCGCCGCCCGTCAGTCTTCGGCGAGCGTTGCGTGGCGGCGCACGAGCTGCCAGCGCGCGTCCCGCCGCACCCAGATGTCCGTCGTGAAGTAGACGCGGCTGACGTCGCGCTCGCCGAAGCGGGCGGTCTGGTGGTACCGGGAGGAGAGCATCGCCGTGTCGCCGTAGAGCTCGATCTCGATCTCGTCGTAGCCGAACTCCTCGATCGTGTACGCGCCCTTTCCGGCGGCGCCGATCAGCTCCTCACGGGTGAGCTGGCGCGCGGGGCCGACCAGCACGAACTCCTCCGCGAGCATCAGCTCGAGCGCCGGGACGTCCGCGTGGCGGATCGCCTCCACCCACTCCGAGGAACGGCGGGTCAGCTCGTGCGAGAGCGCTTCTGCTGCCGCGTTAGGCAGGGGTCGTCACCTCCTCGAACCCATACTTTACGACGGGGTTCTTCGCGGCGCGCACCTCATCGAGCCGGCGAACCGGCCGGTGGTGCGGCGCCTCCTTCACGAGCTCGGGGCTCTCGGCGGCCTCGACGGCGATCCGCTGCATCACGTCGACGAACTCGTCGAGCCGCTCCTTCGGCTCGGTCTCGGTCGGCTCGATCATCAGCGCCTCGGGCACGACGAGCGGGAAGTAGACCGTCGGCGGGTGAATGTCGAAGTCCATCAGCCGCTTCGCGACGTCGAGCGCGGTGATCCCGTGGTCGCGCTTGAAGTTCCGTGCGGAGAGGACGAACTCGTGCATGCAGTGGCGCTCATACGGCAGCTCGTAGGTGTCCTTGAGCCGCGCCAGCAGGTAGTTCGCGTTCAGCACCGCGGTCTCGGACATCTCCTTCAGGCCGGGCCCGTACGAGCGGATGAATGCATACGAGCGGACGAAGACGCCGAACGGGCCGCCGAAGCCGCGCACCCGGCCGATCGACCTCGGCCGGTCGTGGTCGAGCCGGAAGGCGTCGCCGTCGCGGACGACGGTCGGCGAGGGCAGGAACGGCTCGACGATCTCCCGCACCGCCACCGGCCCGCCGCCCGGCCCGCCGCCGCCGTGCGGCTGCGAGAAGGTCTTGTGCAGGTTGTAGTGGACGATGTCGAAGCCCATGTCGCCGGGCCGGGAGATCCCGCACACGGCGTTCAGGTTCGCGCCGTCGTAGTAGAGGAGCGCGCCGGCGTCGTGGAAGATCCGCGCCACCTCGACGATCCCCTCGTCGAACAGGCCGAGCGTGGACGGGTTGGTGAGCATCAGCCCGGCCGTCCGCTCGTTCACCTTCGCCCGGAGGTCGGCGAGGTCGAGGTTGCCGCGCGCGTCGGTCTCGACCTTCTCGAGCTTGAACCCGGCCATCGTCACGCTCGCGGGGTTCGTGCCGTGGGCGGTGTCGGCGGTGATGATCGTGTCGCGCTGTTCTCCTTCGCCCCGGTCCTCGAAGTAGGCGCGCATCAGCATCAGCCCGGTCAGCTCCCCCTGCGAGCCGGCGGCCGGCTGGAGCGAGACCGCGGGCAGGCCGGCGACCTCGGCCAGGATCTCCTGCAGGTTCCACATCAGCTCGAGCGCGCCCTGGGCGCCCTCGTCCTCCTGGTAGGGGTGGAGGTCGCGGAACCCGGGCAGCGCGACGACGCGCTCGTTGACCCGCGGGTTGTGCTTCATCGTGCAGGAGCCGAGCGGGTAGAAGCCGGTGTCGATCCCGAAGTTCCTGTCGGAGAGCGCCGTGAAGTGACGCACGAGCTCGGGCTCGGCGAGCTCGGGCAGGCGCGGCGGCGCTTCGCGGCGCAGGTGCTCAGGGACCTCGGCCTTCGGGAGGTCGTAGTGCGGAAGGCGCCCCGCGCGACGGCCGGGCTGGGAGCGCTCGTAGATCAGCTTCATCGCCCGAGCACCTCCGCGAGCCGCACGATGTCCTGCGGAGAGCGCTTCTCGGTGAGCGCGATCAACAGCACGTCGTCCATCCCTTCGTAGTCCCGCCCGAGCGCGTAGCCCGGATGGACACCCTGGGCGCGGCACTCCCGGATCACGTCTTGCGCGGGCCGTCCGACGCGCACGGCAAACTCCTTGAATGTTGCCTGATCGGGAAACGCAGGTGGAAGGCCGAGCCGCTCCTTCGCGAGGCCGGCGAGGCCCATGCAGGTCTCCCCCAGCTCCCTGAGCCCCTGCGGGCCCAGCCACGAGAGGTAGACGAGCCCGGCGAGCGCGAGGAGCGTCTGGTTCGTGGTCATGTTCGAGGTCGCCTTCTCGCGGCGGATGTGCTGCTCCCGGGTCTGCAGGGTGAGGACATAGCCGCGCTCGCCCGCGGTGTCGACCGTCTCTCCGACGATCCGGCCGGGCATGCGGCGGATGAACTCGTTCTTTGCCGCGAGGAAGCCGTAGTGCGGCCCGCCGTAACTGACGGAGTTGCCGGCGCCCTGGCCCTCGCCGATCGCGAGCGCGCAGCCGTAGTTGCCCGGCGCCTCGAGCAGGCCGAGCGAGATCGGGTCGACGTGCGCGACCGGCAGCGCTCCCGCGTCGTTCGCCGCCGCCGCGAGCCCGGGCGCGTCCTCGAGCACGCCGAAGAAGTTCGGCTGCTGGAAGATCGCGCACGCGGCGCCCTCGGCGGCCGCGCGGAACTCGTCAGGGTCGGTCGCGCCGCCGCGATGGGGCACCTCCGCCACTTCGAGCCCGAAGCCGGGCGCGTAGGTCTTCACGACCTGCCGTACCTGCGGGTTGAGCGACTCGGCGAGCACGACCCTGTCGCGTCCCGTCGCGTGCTTCGCGATGAAGCACGCGTCGGCGGCGACGGTGCAGCCGTCGTAGCCGGACGCGTTGGAGACGTCCATCCCGGTCAGCTCGCAGATCGCGGTCTGGTACTCGAAGATCGACTGCAGCACGCCCTGGCTCATCTCCGGCTGGTACGGCGTGTAGGCGGTCAGGAACTCCCCGCGCGAGAGCACCATGTCGACGACGGCCGGGACGTAGTGGTCGTAGATCCCGGCGCCGAGGAACGAGAGCTCGACACCCGTGTGGACGTTCTTCGCCGCGAGCGCCTCGAGGTGCGCGACGAGCTCGGGCTCGGACAGCGCGGGCTCGAGCGCGAGCGGCCGGCGCAGGCGCACCTCCTCGGGGATCTCCGCGAACAGCTCCTCGACCGAGGCGACGCCGATCGCCTCGAGCATCGCCTGGCGATCCGCCTCGGTCAGCGACAGGTAGCTCACTCGCGCCCCTCGCCCGCGCCGGCTCCCGCCGGGCAACGCCCGGCTACGCCGCCGCCCGGCGTGGAGCGCGAGGGCAGCTTCGCTGCGTACGTCACTGGGTCGCCAGGAACTCCCGGTAGGCCGGCGCGTCGAGCAACGCCTCCACCTCGGCGGGATCGGAGAGGCGGACGCGGATCAGCCAGCCCTCGCCGTACGGATCCTCGTTGACGGTCTCGGGCGCGTCGAGCACGGCCTGGTTGACCTCGAGCACCTCGCCCGAGAGCGGCGCGATCAGGTCGGACACGGCCTTCACCGACTCGACCTCGCCGTACGACGTGTCGGCGGAGACCGTGTCGCCGACGGCCGGCGGCTCGTAGTGGACGAGCTCGCCGAGCGCGTCCTGCGCGAACCCGGTCACGCCGAGCGTCGCCTCGTCGCCCTCGATCCGGGCCCAGTCGTGCTCTCGGTGGTACTTCAGCCCGTCGGGATAGCTCTCCTGTGCGGCCACAGATCAGCGCTCCTCTCGCTTGTAGATCGGCTTCCTCACGATCGTCGCGCGACGTGGACGTCCGCGTACGTCGATCGTAATCCCCTCGCCGGGCAACGCGGCGGGAGAAGGGACGTAGCCCATCCCGATCCCCACGTCGAGCATCGGCGAATGGGAGCCCGAGGTCACCTCGCCGCCGCCCTCGATCGCCATCCCCTGGCGCGGGATCGCCTTCTCGTCCATCACGAACGCGACGAGCTTCCGCACGGGGCCGTCGGCCTTGATCCGGCGCAGCTCGGCTGCCCCGGTGAAGTCCTTCTCGAGCGCGCAGACCCAGCCGAGCCCGGCCGAGATCGCATCGGTCTCCGGGGTGATGTCGTTCCCGTGCAGCGGGTAGCAGACCTCGAGCCGGAGCGTGTCGCGGGCACCGAGGCCACACGGGACCGCGCCGCGCGCGAGCACGGCGTCCCAGAGCACGGGTGTGTCCTCGGCCATCGCGAGCAACTCGCAGCCGGGCTCGCCTGTGTAGCCGGTTCGGTTGACCATGCACTCGATCCCGTCGATCTCGCCCATCGCGAAGGTGAACGCGGGCGCCTCGGGCAGCCCAAGGCGCTCGATCGCCTTCGGCCCCTGCACCGCGATCAGCCCGTACTCGGCGGATCGGTCGCTCACCTCGCTGCCGCGCACCTCGCGCTCCTTCAGCCACCCGAACGCGCTGTCCTTGTTCCCCGCGTTGACGATCAGCAGGTAGCGGTGCGGCTCGAGCCGGTAGGCGATCAGGTCGTCGACGATCCCGCCGCGCTCGTTCGTGAGCAGCGTGTACTGGGCCTCGCCGGGGCCGATGCGGTCGAGGTCGTTCGAGAGCACCGACTGCAAGAACGCGGTCGCCTGCGGGCCCTCCACCTCGAGCTCGCCCATGTGCGAGACGTCGAACGCGCCGCAGTCCGCGCGCACCGCGCGGTGCTCGGGGATCACGCCCTCGTACTGGACGGGCATCTCCCAGCCGGCGAAGGGCACCATGCGCGCGCCGAGCGCGACGTGACGGTCGTAGAGCGGCGTCCGCTGCAACGTCTGCATCCCCGCGGGGATGCTACTGCGTGCCGACTAGGACTCGCGGAGGAAGGAGGGCACCTCGAGCGCCTCCTCGGAGACCTCGAACCCACCCGTGTCCCCGGGTGCCGCGTGTGGCGTCGGCGCCTCGAGCGCGCCCTCGCGGCGGCGACGGCGGCGCTGCGCGCCGAAGCCGGTGGCGATCACGACGACGCGGATGTCGTCCTTCAGCCCGTCGTCGATCACCGCGCCGAAGATCACGTTCGCGTTCTGGTCGGCGGCACCGGTCACGACCTCGGCAGCCTCGTTGACCTCGAACAGCCCGATCTCTGAGCCGCCGGTGATGTTGAGCAGGATCCCGGTCGCGCCCTCGATCGACGACTCGAGCAGCGGTGAGGAGACGGCGTTGCGGGCGGCCTCGGCGGCGCGGTTCTCGCCCGAGGCGGTGCCGATCCCCATCAGCGCGGAGCCGGCGTCGCTCATGATCGTGCGCACGTCGGCGTAGTCGAGATTGACGAGCCCGGGCACGGTGATCAGATCGGTGATGCCCTGAACGCCCTGGCGGAGCACGTCGTCGGCCATCCCGAAGGCCTCGCCGAGCGAGGTCTTCTTCTCCACCACCTGCAGCA
>Ga0335082_10005770_pt1 | contig 13562 bp, 10 predicted proteins | sample Lox_Sample_41_FD_206718 | JGI IMG/M metagenome (GOLD analysis project Ga0335082, IMG submission 206718) | Soil microbial communities from Loxahatchee National Wildlife Refuge, Florida, United States - Lox_Sample_4.1 | ecosystem: Environmental > Terrestrial > Soil > Wetlands | place: USA... | reverse complement strand
GCATACATCTCATTGCGTCCGGGCACGACCGTAATTTCGCCGCGATAGATCGGGCAGGCGTAACTGTTCGACGTCGATTGCGGCGGGCAGGCAGCCGTACTCAGCACCGTTCCACCCGGCTGATTCGCAAGACGGGTCCAGGTGACCCCGTCGCGTGAGGAATAGATCCCGTGATAACGAACAGCGGCGAAGAACTGCGCAGCCGCACCGTTGTAGGCAACAGACGTGGCGGACGTGGCGTCGGTCGCACCCCCGGGATCGGTCAGCGCGTTGTAGCTCCAAGTCTGTCCGGCATCGAGTGACGTATAGAGACCGCGCTTCGTAGCCGGGGTGATCGCTCCGTCGCTCAGCCCTTCGGAGGAAGTCGCCATTGCGGACACGACCGTATTCGATTGACCGCTGGCTGTGCTGAACGCCATCCGCGTGCCGCCCAGTCCGCTCAGGGATAGGGCTCCGCTGTTCGCGGTCGAGATTAGAGTCCACGTGTTCCCGGCGTCGGTCGAGCGCAAGAAACCCAATCCGAAATAAGAATCGCTGGAGTTGTTGGCCTCGCCGGTCGCTGCGAGTATTAGTGACTTTGCCGGATCGCTGTTCCCCGTCTGAATGGCAATCGCTCCAATCGACAGCGTCGCCTGGTCATCGCTGACGGGAGCCCAGGTAACAATGCTGGCGGTAGGATTTGCAGCGTTAGTCGACTTCCAGATTCCACTCTGTGCCCCTCCAATGTAGATCGTGTTTCCCGTAGGATCGGCGGGATCGATCGCCACCGCGGTCGCACGCCCCGCGACCTGGTGATAGTCCTGGGTGCCGTTTCCGCTCGCGTCGGAAGCCAGCGGCACGGGCCCCAGCGGGATCCACGAACCGGAGGAGAGCGAAACCTGCGGGCTCGCATGAGCCAGCGCTTCAGCCCGCTCCGCCCGCAGTCGCAGCTTTGCCTCATGCGCGCGGCGTCGTAACTCGGCGGAAGGCAATCCCCGCACCACACGCCCACGATAGAACCACTCGTTCCGCTGCTTGACGTGATCGGCGTGCGGATCGCCGGCGGGACTCTCTGGAGCGCTCTGGGCGCGTAATCCAGAACAGAAACTCAGTGCGACTAAAACCACTCGCAATGGGAGACGCAGACGGGGGGAGCGGAAAACCTGGTTCACTCCACAGTATGGGAAGGAGCATTCTGCGAATCAACGCAAAACGGCGTTCCATGAAGAATCTTGGCCCACTTTGGGAAAAGACGCTGACTGTGACGCCGGCTGGCCGTGCCGTCCGCGACAAATCTTCGTCTGCGGAGTGTGATACAAAATAAATCCCGGAGGACTGGAAGTGCAAACCCTTCGACGTTCCCTCGTAGCAGCATGCCTTCTACTGAGCTCAATCTGCAGCCACGGTCAACAGACTCCCGCTCATGAGCTTACCGTCGCCGCTGCCGCCGATCTCAGTTCCGTGCTACGAGACATCGGCGATGCGTTTGAAAAGCAGACCGGCGTTAAGGTTCGGATGTCTTTTGGCGCTTCTGGCGCTTTGATCCAGCAGATCCACAACGGCGCTCCCTTCGACGTCTTCTTCTCCGCGGACATGGATTACCCCCGCCAACTCATCGCCGTCAAGGAAGCCGACGAGGCCAGCCTGGTTCAATACGCCATCGGAAAGCTGGTGTTGTGGGTCCCGGCTGACTCGACCCTTGACGTCGAACGCAAGGGAATGGACACGCTGCTCGACCCCGCGGTGAAGAAGATTTCCATCGCGAACCCTCAGCATGCACCCTATGGACGCGCCGCCGTCGCAGCCTTGAAGCACGCTGGAATCTACGACCGCGTCGCCGATCGTTTCGTGATGGGCGAGAATGTTTCGCAGGCTGCACAGTTTGTGGAATCCGGAAACGCGCAGGCAGGCTTCGTCGCCTTGGCCCACGCCGTCGCTCCCGCCATGCAGGGCAAAGGCAAATACTGGCTCGTCCCCGCAGACTACTATCCGCCGCTCGCGCAGGGTGTGATTATCTTGTCGGCCTCAACGCATAAAAAGGAAGCTGCGCAATTTCTGGAATTCATCAAACGGAAGGATATTGGGGAGATTCTGAAGAAGTACGGATTCACTCTGCCGCAGAACTAGCGGAGTACTCCAGTGTCCCGCGGCGACCCGTTCTCGGGTACGGTGGGCGGCATCAAACTGACGCGATGCTCCTCAAACGTCACCTGGGGGTTGACGGCAAAACGATCGGGATAAGAAGCCAACGCCGCGAGGAACGTCTGCATTTCTACCCGGACCTGTTCATTTCCTGACACCCGATCACCCCTTCGGTGTGAACTTCTGGCCTTCATTTCCCTGACGCCCTGCCCGCCGCAACTGCGCCGGCGGTGACCCCACATTTGTGCCGACTCTTAGAACACAAAGGCGGAAAATTAGTTGTGTACCGGGGGATGTTCCCAACTTACTTTCGAACAACACGCAGGTAAATGGCCCATTCAGGCCAGAGATTGTGTCAGGAAGATTACAACCTTGCGCCGCGCAAAGTAATCGAAGTGGGAATTACCTCGGCGGTCAAACTTTTCCTTGTGATGTGTTGACCCACGACCGCGCTCGCCTTTTTTAACGAAGCTCCCGGGGCAAGAAACACCAATACAGACGGTCCTGCACCGCTTAACGCCGCACCCAGGATCCCGGCGGTCCCTTTCAATTCCTGCAAAGCTGGGAGCAGAGGGCAGAGCGGCGCGCGATACGGCTGGTGAATCCGATCGTCGAGCGCCTCGCTGAGAAAGTCCGGACGGCCCTGTGTGAAGGCCGCTAGTAGCAACATGGAGTTCTGCACGTTGATCACGGCATCCGCGCGCGAATACTGTGCGGGAAGAACGCGGCGGGCCTCTTCGGTCGACAGCGGCTGGTCGGGGATCGCCAGCAGCAGCGGCCACTTGCCTTTCGGACGAATCATGGCCACTTGCGCTTCCGCCTCGCCCGACATGCGCGCGACCGTAAGTCCGCCCATCCAGCAGGCGGAGGCATTATCGGGATGATGCTCGCGGCGGGAAGCCTCACCAATGATCTGCGCGTCATTCCATCGAAGGCGTCCGAAGTGGACGGCCAACGCGATGCCCGCGAGGCGCGCCGCAGCCGAAGACCCGCAGCCTTTGCCGACAGGGATGTCGTTGGCAACGGTCATCGCAAGGGGAATGACGTTGCGTCCGGCACTCTGCATCACCTCGCGATAGGTGTCGAGGATGAGGTGGTTCTCCAGCTTGCCGCAGATTTCTGAGTCACGCCCCGACGCCTTGATTGAGAATTCCTCGCTCGGCCGAGCGCTGATCTTAATATAGAAATCCATCGCCAGCGCAGCCGCATCAAACGCGGGCCCAAGATTCGCGGAGGTAGCCGGCAGGGCCAGCCGAAGCACCGATATCGTTGAGACTCTTACTCGCATGAGAATCGTGGCGCCGGGTGCTCCCGGCACTGGATGAGCTACTCAAACTGTTTCAAGGTTCCAATCACCGCATCCAGAGTCGCATCGAGCACAACCGGCGGATGCCGTAAAGCGCTCAACGACGCATTCTGCGGGAACATATCGCCGCGGTGGAAGTCGATGGTGAAATCCGGATCCTTCAGGAGGTGTCCGGTCAGCACCAGCACCACACTCTCGTCTGGCTTCACGAACCCTTGCTTCAGCAGCTTCTTCAACCCGGCCAGCGTGACGGCCGACGCAGGCTCGCAGCCTATCCCCTCGGCCCCAATCTCCGCCTTAGCATGAGCGATCTCAACTTCGCTTACCTGCTCGCAAGCCCCGCCAGTTGCCTCAAGCACATGCGCCGCTTTTTTCCACGAAGCCGGATTCCCGATGCGAATCGCCGTTGCGCGCGTTTCCGCCGGAACGCTGATCAACCGCTTCCCGCCCGCTTCCCGCAACGTCCGCACCAGCGCATTTGCGCCCTCGGCCTGAATCACGGAGAGCTTTGGCAACCGGGAGATCAGGCCCAGTTCAAGCATCTCCAGTAAAGCCTTGCCGATTGCCGAACTGTTCCCCAAGTTTCCGCCGGGGACAATCATATGGTCCGGTACCTGCCAATCGAGTTGCTCCAGCAATTCGAGGGCGAGTGTCTTCTGCCCCTCCAGGCGAAATGGATTGATCGAATTCAGCTGATACACCGGCGCGCGCTTTACCAGTTCCTGCAGCAGCTTCAGACATCCGTCGAAATCGGTACGCAACTGGCAGGTCACCGCGCCATAGTCGAGCGCCTGCGAGAGCTTGCTCCACGAAATCTTCCCTTCGGGTACCAGCACCAGCCCCCGCATTCCCCCGCGCGATGCGTAGGCCGCCATGGACGCCGAAGTATTGCCCGTCGACGCGCACGCGACCCATTTGAATCCGGCAATCCGTGCGAAGGTCGCGGCCACCGTCATGCCAGCGTCCTTGAATGATCCGGTGGGGTTCATTCCTTGGTGCTTGGCAAAGAGTCCTGGCACTCCCGTGATCCGGGCGCATTGCGGCAGCTCGTAGAGCGGAGTATTCCCTTCCCGCAGCGTGATCGCCTGATCGTCTTTTTCGAGCGCCGGCAACAAATCGCGGAAGCGCCAGACACCGCTTTGGTCTGCCGGCTTCGAGGAAAGCTTGCGATCGCGCCAGGACGACTTCAGCGCAGCCGCGTCGGGCTTCGATTCCTTCCATGCGGGATACGTGATCTCGAGCAGGTCGCCGCAGTGCCCGCAGCGAAAATCCTGTCCGGCGGCATCGCTCCCATCGCCACACGCGATGCAGCGGAAGCGGAAATTCGCCTGCCTCGCTGGAGTTGAGGTGGAGGACATGGGCCCGGTCTATTTCACTTTCCGCAGGTAGTCGTCGGTCTTGTTGATCCAATCGGCGCGCGGCGGATTGAAGACATCGAGGTCGATCGTATCTTCCAGCGCCTCCGCCTGGTGCGGCATGTTCGACGGGATGCAGAGTGTTTCACCCGCGTTGACCACGATCTCTTTGCCGTCGATCCAGAACTTGAGGGCGCCATCCAGGATGTAAGTGAGTTGCTCGTTGGGATGGCTGTGCAGCGGAACGATACATCCCTTCTTCAGCAGCACGCGCGCCACCATAATTTCCTGTCCGACTACGAATTGACGCTGCAACAGCGGGTTCAGGTCTTCGAGCGGGACGCTATGCCAGGGCGTGTACTGCAGTTCGACCTTGGCACCCTTTTGTGCTGCGGAGCGGCCCGCCTTGTGCACCGTCTTCGCCAAGCGCACACCCGCGGATTTCGATTTCTTCTTCGCTGTCTTCTTTACTTTTGCCATGTGGATTCTTCTTTGAACTGGCTTTCTCAATTCATCAGGAAATGCCTTCCAGAATGCGCACATCCCTCTTTGCTTCTCCCAGAACGTCGATCGCCTTCTTGTACTCAGGACTCTCGTAGGCTGCGATAGCGTCCTGCACGCTGGGGAACTCGACGATGACCGAGCGTTCCTTGATCCCGGCCTCATAGGTCTTCACCGCTGTGCCGCGAGATATAAATTTCCCGCCATGCGCCTGCACCACCGGCGTCGCAAGCTTGGCATACTCAGTCAACACCGCAGGATTCTTAACAGAATGATAGAAGGTAACCCAATAGCCTTTCGCCATAGACGAATCCTCAAATCCTTTTCAACTTGATCGTAGCGTCATCTCTGCAGCCTGACGCCTGAAGCCCGACGCCCGCATTAATGCACTCTACCCTCATACAATTTCACCGCGGTATCATGCAGATATGCATGCGCCAGTTGCAGCGCGCGGGCTTCGGTGATTTCTCCTTCAGAAATCATCTCCGCCAATGCCGCGGCCAGCGCCATACGCGACGACTGCGCCCCCAGCCAGTAACTTTCTTCGGCGCCCAGAACCTGATTGTAAGGGAAACAATCAGTCCCGAAGGTGATCTTGTCGGGAAAAGTTTCCAGCCACATCTTCAATGTGTCCTTGAACGCCGATGGATACTGAGCCAGTTCTCCGAAGGAAGAATCCAGGTAGACATTCTTTGCCGCAGCCAGCCAGATCGCCTCGCGCTCCAGCGGATACCCGCCATGAATCATCACGAACGTCGTCGATGCATACCGGGGATCGCGGAGCACGCTCTCGAGATTCATAATGTTGCTCTGCGAGAGGTTGAAGTAGTCGCCGATGCCGATCGCGGTGTGAATGTGCACCGGCAGGTGCAGGCGTCCGCCTTCGCGAATCAGGTAGCGGAAAATATAGTCCTGGAAGGTGCGGTATTCCTTCTCGCTGGGAATGCCGCCACTGATATAGCGCTGATAAATCTCTTCGGCCTGCGACGAACCGGGATCGCCGAATGTCGTTGGACGGAAGTACGCGACTTCGAACTTCATCGCAATGCCGCCGCGCTTAGAGTTGTCTTCCAGGGTGCGGCTGATGAAGTTGAGATAGTCGGCAAATGAAGTTGGGAGTTTGCTGACGTTCTCCTGCTGCATCCAGCGGTGCAGCATCTTCTCCTGCAACGGGATGAACACGCCTTCGTCGGGATTGCGCCCGGTTTCATGCTCGTTGTTGAACGGCCACATGAAGGCGTCAGCGAAGAAGACCCACGGAAAGCGCTTGGCGTCGAGGTAGTCGGGCATCATGGCGCGGTTCGCCACTGACGACTCGATGTTGATCTTGTCGAGAATAGAATTGAAATAAGCCGGACCGGCGAGTTGCTTCTTTAGTTCTCTCTTCTTGTCGAGCAGCCATTTGGCATGTTCCGCAGACAAATCGGCGTAGGGATATCCGAAGAGAGCTTTCGCGGCGGCAGCGAGTTCAGGATTGTCGTCGCGCGTGCGCAGCGCCTCGCTCGCGTTGGGAGGAGCTGCCATCGCGTCAACATCGGGATCGTCGGCGTATCCAGGGTGCGCGTGGTGATCGAAGGCCTGAATCTTTTCGATCTGCGGCAGCAGCCGCTGATAAATCTGCTGGACATCATTGCCGGGAAATGGACGGGCCTGACCAAAGGCGAAGCTGGTGACGGCAAATAAGAACATGACCCCAATTGCTTTTCGCATAGACGTTCCTCGCGACATCAAGTAGCAAATTGAACCTGCAAAATCCGTGATTCGTAAAATCTTGAGCTCGACTCAACGAACCGCGGCGGTTCCCTGCCACGCTGAAGATACCTTTTGAATCCGCTCGACGGCTTCCCGCAGCGTGTCCATCGACGACGCGAACGAAAAGCGGATGAAGTCCTTGCCGGCCTTGCCAAACGCGGCTCCGGCAATAGCTGCAACCCCAGCCTCTTCGAGCAGAAGGCGGCACAATTCTTCCGCCGTGATGCCTGTTCCCGTAATGTCGACCCAGGCGTAGAACGCGCCTTGGGGCGGCAGGATGCGGAAACCGGGCACGCGGTTCAGATCGCGCGAGAACTGCTCCCGGCGCCGGGCAAACTCGGAGACCATGCGTGGGGTGTTCCCTTCCCGATCGCGCAGAGCCTCGATCGCGGCATGCTGCGTGAACTCGGCGGTGCAGGTGTAGGTGTTCACCACCATCAGGTCGAGCGCCGGTATCACTTCCGGTGGCGCAACCGTGTATCCCAGACGCCATCCGGTCATGGCGAAACTCTTCGAGAATCCGTCGATGATCAGCGTGCGCTCGGCCATGCCGGGATAGCGCAGCATCGACAGATACTCGCCCCCGTAAATGATGCGCGCATAGATTTCGTCGGAGAGCACCCACAGGTCATGCTTGACTGCCAGTTCCGCGAGAGCGCACTGCACAGCGTCGGTGTAGACCGTTCCTGTCGGATTGCCCGGAGAATTCGTCAGCAGCATGCGCGTGCGCGGCGTGATCTTCGAGGCGACCTCCTCGGGATCCGGCTGGAAGTTGTTGCGCGCCGATAGCGTGAACGGCACGGGAACCGCGCCGAGCCCCAGAGAGATCGAGGCGTACCCGGGAAATCCGGGATCGGGATAGAGCACTTCGTCGCCGGGCTCGAGCAAGGCCATCATCGACTGGAACAGCGCGATCTTGCAGCCCGGCGCAATCACGATGTTGTCGGGAGAGACGTCGATACTCCGCGTTCTCTTGAGGTAGTCGGCGATTTCCGAGCGGAGCGCCGGCACGCCGAGCACGTTGCAGTAGCGGTCCTTACCGTCGGCTAGAGCACGAGTCGCGGAGTCGATCACGGACTGTCCCGGATGGAAATCCGGCTCACCAAGCTCCAAATGAATGATCGATCGGCCCTGCGCTTCGAGTTCCTTGGCGCGCGCGAATACCGACAGCGCGCCTTCGCCCGTCATCACCGACATCCGTGAAGCAATTCGTCGCATAGGCTTAGCTATGAGCTTCGAGCTGTAAGCTACGAGCAATCACATCCATTCACTACGCGACTCAAAACTCGCAGCTCGTGGCTCGAAGCTAAAGTCCTTTATACATACCGCCGTCCACCAGCACGGTCTGGCCTGTGATGTACGACGCGCGCTCCGAGGCCAGCCAGACGATCGTGTCGGCCAATTCGCGCGGATCACCGAGACGCTTCAGGGGCGCATCGGCGGCCCAGCCGTCGAGAAACTCCTGCTCCGGCTTTCCTGACGCGGCCGCGCGCGCTCTCGCCAACTCTTTCAGACGATCGGTGGCCGTGAAACCGGGGCCGACATTGTTCACCAGAATTCCATCTTTGCCAAACTCGTTGGCAAGACTCTTGACCAATCCGACGACGCTGGCGCGAACAGCGTTCGACAGCACAAGATCCGTGACCGGCTGCTTCGTCGTAATCGATGTGATGGTGATGATCCGTCCCCACTTGTTGCGCTGCATGCGCGGGATTACTTCACGCGCGAAGTAGACGGTGCTGAGAAAATTCGCGTTGACCGCCTTCTGCCAGTCTTCGAGCGACGCTGCCAGAAATCCCTTGGCCGGCGGGCCTCCGGCGTTGGTGACGCAGATGTCGACGCTGCCGAACTGCGCAACGACTGCCGAAACGAACTTCGCGACGGCAGTGGCGTCGGTCACGTCGAAAGCTTCGGCAAGGACTTCGGCCGAATGCTGCTTGCGAATTCTATCCGCTGCCGATTGCAGCGTCTGAGCATTGCGGGCGCACATGGCCACGCGGCAACCCTCGGCGGCAAAGGCTTGCGCTGTGGCGAGTCCGATTCCCTGGCTCGACGCTGCGACCAGCGCGACACGATTCTTGAGTCCCAGGTCCATTGTGGTGAATTCGGCATTATAAATGACCCGCGAGTTTTGCTTGCCTGGCTGGAATCGGCACAAGTAGTCTTGATCGGTGAGGATGCCATGACACAGGGCAAACGACGTCCGGAGACGGCTGCGGTGCGTGGCGCGTCGGACATGGAAAAGAAGAACGGGCCGGTGGCGCCGGAGATTTTCCAGACTTCAACGTTCGAAGTCACCGACAACTTCGAGCAGGAACGGGTCACGACCACCGACCGTTATTACACGCGGTGGGGGAATCCCACGATTACGCTGGCCGAGCAGACCGTCGCGGCAATCGAGGGGACGGAAGGTTCGCGTGCGTTCGCGTCTGGCATGGGCGCGATCACGACGACGATCCTGGCACTGCTGAAGGCTGGGGATCACATCGTTGCGCAGCGGGAAGTCTACGGCGGCGTGGCGAAGTTCTTTTCGCAATGGCTGCCGAAGATGGGCATCGAGACGACTTTCGTCGATACGACCGAATACGAGCAGCATGCGCGGGCGATTCGTCCGAATACGAAGATGCTGTATCTGGAGTCGCCCACGAATCCGTCGCTGCGCATCGTGGACATGAACAAGACCGCGGCGCTTGCCCGGCAGCACGGACTGATCAGCATGATAGACAGCACGTTTGGCACGCCGATCAACCAGCGTCCGGCGGAATATGGGATGGACCTGGTCATGCATTCCGGGACGAAGTACCTGAGCGGGCATGCGGACTTGACATGCGGCGTGGTCTGCGGGCGGCACGAACTGATGGAACAGATCGACGAGACGCGGAAGTCGCTCGGGAATTGCATGGACCCGCACGCGGCTTGGCTGCTGATCCGCGGCATGAAGACGCTGGCGGTGCGCGTGGCGCGCCACAACGAGAACGCGCAGCGGGTCGCAGAATTTCTGGAGCAGCACGCGAAGGTGCGGAGAGTGCACTATCCGTGGCTAAAGAGCCATCCGCAGTACGCGCTGGCGCGCGAGCAGATGTCGGGCGGCAGCGGCATGGTGACGTTTGAGGTCGAGGGCACGGGCGACGACGCGCGGCGGGTGAGCGAAGCCATGCGGCTGTTTACGCTGGCAACGAGCCTGGGAGGAGTGGAGTCGCTGGTGTCGATCCCGGTGCTGACGTCGCACGCCATGATCTCGGCGGAGCAGCGCGCGGAGATGGGCGTGACCGAGCAGATGGTGCGGCTGTCGGTGGGTATCGAAAGCGTGGAAGATCAGATCGCGGACCTGGAGCGGGCTCTGGAAGTGGTGGGCACGAGGCAGTCAGTGTCTGTCTAGCGAGAGTACAATAACCGCAAATCCGCCTTTGGCTCCGGAGGCGTCTCATGCTCAAACCTGTTTTACTCGCGATGTTGCTGCTCGTGTGCGTCCTTCCCAGCTCTGCTCAGATGAAGGACGTCTACATCCCCGGGGTACCCCCTCCGCCCCCTTCGCTGGACTCGGATCGCGGGAAGCCTGCTCAAGAACAGCCCCGGTTGCAGCCCCACGTCGACTTGGTGAAACTCCAGCAGGAAGCCGACGACCTGGCACGCACAGCGCAAACGATCCCTACCGATCTTGCGGGTGTCCGCCAAGGCATGCTGCCCAAGGACATCGTTGAGAAATTGAAACGGATCGAGAAGCTTTCGAAGCGGCTGAGAAGTGAACTGAATCCCTAGGAGGCATACCAACTCTCCTTGCCGCCGTTGCGCGGAAGGAATCTTCCGTCATGAAATGCAGAACATAGAAAACCGGCCTCTTGCGAGGCCGGTTTCGTCGTTGAGGGATGGAGTGGGTCACTAGAAGACGATCTTTGCTCCGAACTGCATGATACGCGCCGCGTGCGCCGAAGTGGCCTCGAGGAACGTGGCACTGCCCAGGCCGCTGTCAATCCCGCTGAACTGAGTGTGGTTGAAAACGTTAAACAGATCCCAGCGGAACTCGAAGGCGACCGATTCCTTGATGGGGAAGTGTTTGAAAATGCTCATATCAAAGTTCGTGCGTCTCGGATTGGTGAGCGAGTTGCGCCCCGAGTCGCCGAACGTCAACCCTTGCGGGGCGGCGAATGCATCCGGGTTATAGAGCCGCGGACCTTCATCGCCCACGTCGCGCACAAAGCCGGACCTCGGATTGCCCACGATATCGGCGAACGACCCTGTTCCAACACCATTGGCTACCCCCGCAGCGTCAGCAAAATCTGTGCCGTTGGTCACGCTGAAGGGTGTCCCGGTCTGGAGCGTGGTTACACCCGAGACTTCCCAACCTCCGAAAGCCGTATTGGTAAGTCCGTTGCCCTTGAAGGACGGGAGGTGGTAGACGTAGCTGAAGGTTAGGATGTGGCGTTGATCGAAGTTGGAACTGGCGCGGGTACGAGCCAGATCGTACGAATCGACAAAGTTCCCGTCGTAGCGGTCGGACGAGTTGTCGATGGAATGAGCATAGGTATAGGCGACGCTCAGATTGAGTGACCCAACGGCCCGCCGGGCTGAAAACTGCAATGCGTTGTAGTTGGAATTGGCGGTATCTTCGAGCCGGGTGATATCGCCATAACCCGGAATCGGACGCAGGATGTTGGCATTGGCGCCGCAAGCTACGGAGAGATTGTCTGCGACCTGCCCAGTCACCGGCTCTCCGTTCACCGTCATGGTGTCGCAGTCGTCTTGGGAAATCGCCTGTCCGGGCAGGTATGGGTTCAAAGACGCGGGCACAGAATATAGTTGATTCAAGTTGCGCTGCAGCGTCAGATGGGTACCCTTACTGCCCACGTAGGAGAGAGTTCCGACGATATTAGAGGGCAGTTCCTTTTGAACATCGAGGTGCCACTGTTGCACATAGGGCCAGATTGCTTTGGTCGGGATGGACTTCACCGCCAGGGGTAACTGAGCACCGACGTCGGCTCCAACCTCGGCATAGCCGTTCATCAAGTTCTGGACCGGGCTCAGCACGAGCGGAGGCGTTCCTTCCAGCGACTCCGTGTTGCCCTCATTTCCATTGGTGTGCTCGTAGAAGATTCCGTATCCGCCGCGGATCGCCATCTTGCCATCACCTTTGGGATCCCAGGCAAAACCGATACGAGGAGCAGGATTGAACAGGTGACCGGTCATGCAGCCTGCGGGAATGCCCTGTCCGCCACACTGAATGATACCGTTGAACGGATTCCCGTTCACCGTGCCGTCCGGATTCAGAGTTGTATCTCCCATGACGTATGCGCTCTGCTCAAAGCTGAAAGCCTGCTTGTATTTTTCGCGATAAGTTCCATACAAGCTCAACCGCAACCCCAGGTTCAAGGTCAGGTTGCTGCTGATGCGCCAGTCATCCTGGAAATACGGTTCGACGATCTTGTAACGGTTGAAATACTTGAGCTGCTGGTTCTCCTGCTGGAACTGGGAAAGCTGACCCATCAGGAGGTCCGCGAAGGAATTGCCGGTAGAGACGTCAGAAGTATTGTCGGTGGTGATGAACCCGTTGTTCGAGGGTTCGAAGCCGTCCATCTCATTCTTTTGGCCGATGGCCCCGTAAACACCAATCGTCAGGCTGTGTTTGCCAACGATCTTGCTAAGGTTGTCGCGGAAGGTGTAGGTCGGGTTGGAGTTCTTCCAGGGAATGTAGCTGGGATCCTCGCCGAAGCCGTCGCCGTAGGGAGTGCCGCCGGTGATCTGGAAGCCGGGCAGCTTGCCGCCAAAACCATTCTGGAACAATCCTAGGGTCATTCCCTCGGGACGCTGCCACGGGCCCGAGTTGCTCAGGGTGATGTGGTCGGTGGTGTAGCTGAACACCGCTTCGTTCAACAGCGTGGGAGAAATATTGGCGGTTAACCTCGTGACCAGGCTAACGCCAGGGCCGAGGAAATTGGTCTGTAGAGTGGGAAAGTCACCGGTGCTCCAGAGGGTCGTGGGGGTGACCGTGTTCCACGAGTCATGGATGAAGCGGAAAGTGAGCCGCGTCTTGTCGGTGATGTTGTGATCGAGTTTTATTAACTCTTCACGCCACTGGGTGGGCGTGGAAACCGATGTACGGTAAGCCGGGAAGCCGGCGTTTATGGTGTTGGCTTGCGGGATCAGTGGCAGCAGGGCGGCCGCAACCGGATCAATCGGCACCGCTGTAAAGTCCGGAACATTCGGACAGTCGGCACCAGGGCAAAGGTCGGAAAAATCTCCATTCCGCTCCGCGTCCGACGGAACGTTGTGGAGGAACGTAGTAGGGTTGCGCTCGCGGCGCCATTCCTCGGACCAGAAAAAGAAAGTCTTCTTGCGGTCCTTGTTGTAACCGGGAAGGACCACGGGACCGCCGATGGTATATCCCCAGTCGTGTTTCTTGTACGACGGCTTCGAACTCGGATCATCGAAGTAGTTGAAAGCGTTAAAGGCGTCATTGCGACCAAAGTAGTCGACTGTGCCGTGGAACTGGTTGGTGCCCGACTTGGTTTCCACTTCGACCGTGCCCGAAG
>Ga0335082_10005769_pt1 | contig 13563 bp, 13 predicted proteins | sample Lox_Sample_41_FD_206718 | JGI IMG/M metagenome (GOLD analysis project Ga0335082, IMG submission 206718) | Soil microbial communities from Loxahatchee National Wildlife Refuge, Florida, United States - Lox_Sample_4.1 | ecosystem: Environmental > Terrestrial > Soil > Wetlands | place: USA... | reverse complement strand
GGGGTTGACGAGAGCGCGCAGATACGCGAGCGCGTCCTTGATCTCGCGCCGGTCGTAGAACTTCACCCCGCCGAACACGCGATACGGAGTTCCCGAGCGCACCAGCGCCTCTTCGAGGACACGGCTCTGCACGTTGGTGCGATAGAAGACGGCGATGTCGCCGTAGCGGTACGAGCCGCCGTCGACGAGGCGATGGATCTCGCGCACCACGAATTGCGACTCGTCGTGCTCGTCGTCGGCCTGGAACCGTACGAGGGGATCACCCTCGCCCTTGTCGGTCCACAAATGCTTCTTCCGCGTCGACGCGTTGTTCGCGATAACCGAGTTCGCGGCTTCGAGGATGCGCTGCGTCGACCGGTAGTTCTGGTCGAGCACGACGACCGTCGCGTCGGGAAACGCTTCCTCGAAGCGCAACAGGTTGCGAAAGTCAGCCCCGCGAAAGCGGTACACACTCTGAGCGTCGTCGCCCACCACCATGATGCTGCGGTGCTCCTCGGCGAGCATCCGCACGAGCTCCCACTGCGCGATGTTCGTGTCCTGGAATTCGTCGACGAGGATGTGCTTGAACCGCTGCTGGTAGCGCGCCAACACTTCGGGGTGCTCGCGGAACAGCCGCACGACGAGCACCAGCAGGTCGTCGAAGTCGACGGCCGACGCTTCTTGCAAGCGGCGCTGATACTCCGTGTACACCTCGGCGATCCGCCGTTCGGCCGGACCGGTCGCCATCTCGGCGTACTGCGCCGGCAACACGAGCTCGTTCTTCAACGCGCTGATCTGCGCGTGCAGCTGCCGGGCCGGGAACCGTTTGGGGTCGAGGTTGCAATCTCGGCGCACCCAATCGGTGAGCCGCTGCGCATCGGACTGGTCGTAGATGGTGAAGCTCGATCGATAGCCGAGCAGCGTCGCTTCCCGTCGCAGGATGCGTGAGCACGCGGCGTGGAAGGTCGACACCCACATGCGCAGACCAACCGGGCCGACGAGCTGCGCGACGCGCTCACGCATCTCGCCTGCGGCCTTGTTCGTGAAGGTGATGGCGAGGATCTCGAACGGCGACGCGCCCAGCTCGGCGACGAGGTACGCGAGCCGGTGCGTGAGGACGCGGGTCTTGCCCGAGCCCGCGCCCGCGAACACCAGGACCGGGCCGGCCGGCAAAGTCACCGCCTCGTATTGGGCCGGATTCAGACCGGAGAGATCGAGATCGACCATGTCGAGGCCATGGTACCGGTGCGAATTACACGAATGTGAGTGTGACGTGACGACGGGTCGACTCCACGCTTCGCTCCCCTACGGTCGCTTCGCTGTCGTCTCCGTGACGACGGGTCGACTCCACGCTTCGCTCCCCTACGGTCGCTTCGCTGTCGTCTCCGTGACGACGGGTCGACTCCACGCTTCGCTCCCCTACGGTCGCTTCGCTGTCGTCTCCGAGACCTCGAGCATCAGCGTGACGGGGCCGTCGTTCACGAGCGCGACCTGCATCTCGGCCCGGAACCGCCCGGTCGCGACGGGCACGCCCAACGCCGCGAGCTCGCGCGTGAACGCTTCCACCAAAGGCTCGGCCTGCTCTGGCCGCGCGGCCGCGACCCAGCTCGGCCTCCGCCCGCGCGCGGTGTCGCCGTACAGCGTGAACTGACTGACGACGAGGGCCGCGCCACCGACGTCGAGGAGCGAACGATTCATCGCGCCCGCGTCGTCGTCGAAGACGCGTAGCTGCGCGACCTTGACCGCGAGCTTCGCCGCGATCGCTTCGTCGTCGGTGTGCGCGACACCGAGCAAGACGCAAAGACCGGAGCCGATGGCGCCGACGACCTCGCCGTCGACGGTGACCTCGGCCGAGGTCACCCGCTGGACGAGCGCGCGCACGCGGCTACGACGCCGCCTTTTCCCCGTCGGGTGTCCACTTGCCCTCGGCCGCGAGACCGTTCATGTTCGCGCGGTGGAGATACGCGGCCTGGCCCGCCGCGCTGTTCGCGTCCTCGCCCTTCCATGCCTGCAACGCCGCGTGCTGCAACGCCCGGCCGTACGAGAACGAGAATTGCCACGGGTGCGGACCGCGCTTGTTGATCGCGTCGAGGTTCGCGGTCGCCTCCTCGTCGCTCTGGCCGCCCGACAAGAACAAGATGCCGGGAACCGCGGCGGGGACTACCTCGCGGAAGCACGCAATCGTGGCTTCCGCGACCTCGCCCGGGGACGCGGGGCCACCGGCGAACTTCTTGCCCGGGATCACCATGTTCGGCTTCAGCAACATGCCGTCGAGCTCGATGCGCTGTGAGATAAGCGCGTCGAACACGGTGAGCAACGTCGCGGTCGTGACGGTCGAACACCGCTCGATGGAGTGGTCGCCGTCCATGAGCACTTCGGGCTCGACGATCGGCACGATGCCTTCGTCCTGGCACAGCACGGCGTAACGCGCGAGCGCGTGCGCGTTTACGTCGAGGCAGTACTGCGAAGGGATGCCGTCGGCGATGTCGATGACCGCACGCCACTTCGCGAAGCGCGCGCCGAGCTCGCGGTATTCGACGAGGCGAGCGCGCAAGCCGTCGAGACCGTCGGTGACGAGCTCGCCCGGCGCTTTCGCGAGCGGCGTGGTGCCCTTGTCGACCTTGATGCCCGGAATGATGCCCTGCGCCTCGAGGATCTTCGGCAGCGGTGTGCCGTTCGACGCACTCTGGCGGATCGTCTCGTCGAACAAGATCACGCCACTGATGTGATCGGCCGCACCCTTGGTCGTGAACAGCATCTCGCGGTACGCGCGCCGGCGGTCCTCGGTCGACTCGCAGTTGATCGAGTCGAAGCGCTTCTTGATCGTGCCGCTGCTCTCGTCGGCCGCGAGGATGCCCTTGCCCGGCGCCACGATTGCGCGGGCCGTCTCATTGAGCGATGCCATGTTCCCTGACTCCTCTTATTCCCATTCGCCTGCGACCGAAGGAAGCGTTACTCCCATTCGATCGTGCCGGGCGGCTTCGACGTGATGTCGTACACGACCCTATTCACGCCCGGCACTTCGTTGATAATCCGGCTCGCGATCCGCTCCAGGACGTCGTAGGGAAGCCGGGCCCAGTCGGCCGTCATGGCGTCGTCGGAGGTAACGGCCCGCAGCACGATCGGATACGCGTACGTGCGGTCGTCGCCCATCACGCCGACCGTCTTCACTGCCGGCAGCACGGCAAAGCTCTGCCAGATCTCGCGGTACAAGCCCGCCCGCTTGATCTCCTCGACGACGACCGCGTCGGCCCGCTGCAAGATGTCGATGCGTTCGCGCGTGATGGTGCCGATGATGCGCACGGCCAGCCCGGGACCGGGGAACGGCTGGCGCCACACGATCTCCTCGGGCAGACCGAGCTCCTCGCCGATCGCCCGCACTTCGTCCTTGAACAAGTTGCGCAACGGCTCGACGAGCTCGAAGTTCATGTCGTCGGGCAGACCACCGACGTTGTGGTGGCTCTTGATGTTCGCGTTGTCGCCGCCACCGGACTCGACGATGTCGGGATACAACGTGCCCTGCACGAGAAAACGCGCGTCGCCGAGATCGCGCGCCGTTTCCTCGAACACACGGATGAACAGCTCGCCGATCGTCTTGCGCTTCCGCTCGGGGTCGATGACGTCGTCGAGCGCCTCGAGGAAGCGATCCTGCGCCTTCACGTGCACGAGATCGACCGAGAACTGCTCGCGGAAGGTCTGCTCGACCTGTTCGGCTTCGCCGAGACGTAGCAGTCCGGTGTCGACGAATACGCACGTGAGCTGGTCGCCGACCGCCTTGTGCACGAGCGCGGCCGCGACCGCGGAGTCGACACCGCCCGACAGCCCGCAGATGACGCGCGCGTCACCCACTTGCGCGCGCACCTCGCCCACCGCGTGCTCGATGATCGACACGTTCGTCCACGTCGGGCGACAACCCGCCGCGTCGTAGAGAAAGGTCTTGAGGATCTCCTGCCCGCGTTCGGTGTGCACGACCTCGGGATGGAACTGCACCGCGTAGATGGAGCGGTCGCGATCCTCGAACGCGGCGACCGGCACCGCATCGGTACGCGCGGTGATCGTGAAACCGTCGGGCGCACGCGTGATCGAATCGCCGTGACTCATCCACACGATCTGGTCCACCGGCAGCTCACCGAGCAGCAGCGACGAACCTTCGACGTGCAGCTCGGTGCGGCCGTACTCACCCTGGCCGGTCTTGGCGACCTCACCACCGAGATCGCGCGCGACGAGCTGAGCGCCGTAACAGATGCCGAGAATCGGCACCCCCGCGTCGTAGATCGCGGCGTCGACGTCGGGGGCGCCCGCCACGTGAACCGACGCCGGCCCGCCGGAAAGGATGATCGCGGCCGGCTGCTTCGCGAGCATCTCCGCGACCGGCATCGATCGGGGCACGATCTCGCTGTAGACGTGCGCCTCGCGCACCCGCCGCGCGATCAGCTGGGCGTACTGCGCGCCGAAGTCGATCACCAGGACTACGTCCTGATGATCCTTGCTTGCTGGGTCGCGCTCGCTCTTCTTTTGGTCGCGCTCGCTGCGGGGCGGGGTACCCGCCCCGCGGACGCTCGCCGCTCCGGCGAGTTCGCTCCGCTGCGCTTCGCTCACCGCGTCGTGTGACGGGTCATGTTGTGCGGCTTCCCATTACCCCATGCCGATGCCCTGGGCGCGCTGGAGCGACTTTCCTTCCGTCTTCAGCGCGGGCGCGACCATGACCTCGGCCTTTTGGAATTCCTTGACCGTCTCGTAACCGGTCGTCGCCATCGAGGTGCGCAGCGCGCCGAACAAGTTCAGCGTGCCGTCGTTCTCGTGCGCGGGACCGACGAGGATCTCCTGCATGCTCGCCTTCTGCCCGGCGAACACGCGGGCGCCGCGCGGCAACGTGGGATGGAACGTCGCCATACCCCAGTGGTAGCCGCGACCCGGCGCCTCGTAGGCGCTGGCAAGCGGAGAACCGATCATCACCGCATCGGCGCCACACGCGATGGCCTTGGCGATGTCGCCACCCGTGCGCATCCCGCCGTCGGCGATCACGTGCACGTACACGCCGGTTTCGTCGAGATGACGGATACGCGCACCCGCGGCGTCGGCGATCGCGGTGGCCTGCGGCACGCCGATCCCGAGCACGCCCCGGCTCGTGCACGCGTGACCGGGGCCGACACCGACGAGGATGCCGACCGCGCCCGTCCGCATGAGGTGGAGGGCCGTGGAGTACGACGCGCAACCGCCGACGATCACCGGCACGTCGAACTCGCGAATGAACTTCTTCAGGTTGAGCGGCTGGCGCGCGGGGTCGTGCGACACGTGTTCGGCCGACACGACCGTGCCTTGCACGACCAGCACGTCGAGCTCGGCGTCGAGCACGTGCTTCGCGTACTGCTCGACCCGCTGCGGCGTGAGCGACGCGCAGGCGTGCACACCGCCCGCCTTGATCTCACGGATGCGCTGCCCGATGAGCTCCTCTTTGATCGGCTCGTCGTAAAGCTCCTGCATGCGGCGCGTCGCCTTTTCGGGCTCGAGCGCGGCAATCTCCTCGAAAACCGGTTCCGGATCGGCGTAGCGCGTCCACAACCCTTCGAGGTTCAAGCAGGCGAGACCGCCGAGCTTTCCGACCTCGATCGCGCTGGCCGGCGACACGACGCCATCCATCGCGGCGGCCATCATCGGCAGGTCGAACTTGTACGCGTCGACCTCCCACGTGATGTCGACGTCTTCGGGATCGCGCGTGCGCCGGCTGGGCACGATCGCGATGTCGTCGAATCCGTACGCTCGACGACCCGACTTGCCGATCCCGATCTCGACTTCCACGACCCCTCCGACGCGTCCGCTCTCCTCGGAACCATTGATGGTATCGCCGCGGCGGACGGAGGGCGTGCTCGGCGCGGAGATTCACTCGAAGGGGGCGATGACACTTGGGGGCTCGCGTGAGGCATGAATTAGGGCCTGCGAAAGACGCGCGTCGAGGGAGATCGACATGTGGGTGATCATCGTCGTCGTCGGGCTGCTCCTGATCGCCACAATCGTCAACCGAATGGGCGCGCGCGACCGAACTCCGCCGCTCGTCCGGCACGAAAAAGCGCTTGCCGCGCTGGCCGAATTGTCGCATCAGCCGCGGCCGGCCGTGCCCGACACGCCGAGCGCCGATCTCCCCGCCGGGCACATCCGGATTCTCTCGGAGGCGCCGCCGCCCGCGCCGCGCAAGCGTCCCGCGCGCCGGCCCGCGGCCGCGAGCCGCCGTACGAAGACGGCGAGCGCGCGCGCTCGGCACCCGAGTGGTGCCCGCGCCCGCCCGACGCCCGCGGCCGAATCGGCGCGTCCGACGATCCACATCGGCTTCGATGCGCCCGACGAGCCGGCCGGCATCGACCCGGCGGTCGCCGACGAGCACGGCACTGACGCGGAGCCCGTCGTGATGCCCGCGTTCGCGCCGACCGCGCTGCCCGCGGTACCGCTCGCGACGACGCACCCGACCACGCGCCGCCACGACCGTCGCCTCGTGACGCGCACCGCCGTTGTTGCGGCCGTGATCGTCGGCGGCGGCGCGGTCGGCATGGCGCTCGCGGGCGGCGGGAACGCGCACCGCAAGAACACGAGCCCACCTCGCCGCGTGTCGACGCAGGTCACCGCGCCCGCAACGACCGCGGTCCCGGTACCGACAACGGCCGCGCCGCCCGCGCAGCTCGCGGCGCAAGTCACCGCTACGGGTGACGCGAACGTGTCGGTGCCCGGGTCGTCATTCACGTTGGCGATGCACGCCACCGGGATGTGTTGGGTCCAGGTCAGCGCGGCGAACGGTCAGACGCTGTTCACCGGCACGCTCTACCCCGGTCAGGACCAGCAGCTCATCGGGACCGCGCCGCTCGTGGTGCGCCTAGGCAACACGCCGGGGATGACGCTCACGATCAACGGGACCGCGCTCGACCTGAACGGGGTCGCCAAAACCGCGAACGTGCACTTCCTGTCGTGAGGGGCGGCTCGTTCTAGGCGGAGGCGCCGACGCAGAATCCGGTCTGATCGGTGTGGTCGGTGCCGTCGGCGCAGTGCAGGTTGACGTTTGCATGCGAGAACACGCCCTGCGGGCTCTTCCAGTCCGGAACGACCCACGCATGCACCATCCAGAAGGTCCGGCGCATGAACATGCCGTGTAGCGCCTTGCATTGCGCGTCGGTGACGTTGCCGTCGGGCGGGAACGGGATGCCGATCGCGCCCTTCTCGAAGGTGATGCACAAGTTGGTGTGGCGGTGCCAGTGGTCGTTCGGTCCCGCGAACCCCTGCGGCGCATACGTCGCGAACGACGCGTACATCAACCCCACGATCTTCGAGGTCGGCGCAGTGCCCTCGTAGACGTACGCGAGGGGATCCGCGGGGTCGATGACGTTGCTGTGGCCGTACAGCGCCGAGGTCGCGCCGTGCATCGAGATGTAGTGCGCCCCCGCACCCGGCGTGAAGCCGCCCGCCGGGATGAAGCCCGCCTTCGCGATGGCGGCGACGGTCGGGTACTTCATCGCGGTCTCGCGTGCCAGGGCGAGCTGCGCGTTCAGCTCCTTTTGTTGCCCGGCGGTGAGCGGCTGGTCGGGGATTTGCTCGGCCCGCTCGTCGGCGTTCACGCGCAGACCGATTGCGGTCGGCTGGGTCGTGGTCGTGGCCGCGTGCGCACCCGCCTGCGTCGCGACCTTCGTGGCCGCCGGCTTCGACCCGGAACTCCCGCAGGCCGCCAGCGCCAGCGCCGACGCGGCAACGGCCAGCCCGGCTCGCGCGTGACGCATGTTCACGAGCCTAACCCGGATGCTCTGACGGGTCGCTCGCCGCATCGACCGCCCAGGTGAGCCACTCCCGGAGCTGGGCGTCGACCTCGGCGACCGTCCGCAACTTGACCTCGTTGACGACGCGGGTCGCCGAGAGCCGGATCGAGCGCGCGACCCGCGGGTCGTCGAGCGGCTCCGGCAAGTAGAGGTTGCACGACAGCCACTTCGACTTCGGCCGTAGCTCGGCGAGCTTGCGATCCGTCTTCAGGAACACCCCGACCTGGACCGCGTCGACGTGCAGCGGTCCGAGGGTCGTGAGGTACGCGACGATCGCGTCGCAGATCGCGCGCTGTTCGGGCGGACGACCCGCGAACGTCCGCTCGACCGAGTTGCCGGGCAGGCACGTGTGCGACTGGTTGACCCGGCCGAACTCACGGTCGCAACGCGGACACGTCCAGCGAGCCATCGCGGCTCAGCGACCCTGCACGAGATGGGTGAGGAAGTTCGTGAGGATGCGCGCGGTCGCGCCCCACACGGTTTCGTCCTCGAGCTCGTAGAAGTGCACGTCGAGATCTTCTGTCGATGTGTCCCATCGCTCTTCACGGTAGATGTCGGGATCGAGCAGCTCGGACAGCGGCACTTCGACGATGCGCACGACCTCGCGGGGATTCGGACGCAGATCGGGCCGCGGCGCGAGCAGCCCGACGAACGGCGTGATCGTGAACCGCGATGCGACGGTGCCGATGCCGTCGAGCTGCGCCGCGATCTCGACCGTCGCGGGCGCGAGCCCGACCTCCTCGCGCGCCTCGCGCAGCGCGGTGGCGCGCAGGTCGACATCGACGTCGGGCTCGAAGGTGCCGCCGGGAAACGCCATCTCACCCTGGTGCGACGGCATGGTGTCGGGCCGGCGGATCAGCACGACGTGCGTTTCGCCGGAGCGTTCGTACAACGGCACGAGGACCGCGGCGGCCCGGCTGCCTTCGACGCGGGGAACGGCCGCCGCGGCCGGCGGATGGTCAGCGAGACGGCCGCGCACTTCCGCGAGCGTGAATCGCCGCTGCTCGGGCGCGAGCGCCGCCCACGGCGGCGGCCCGCCGACGCGGTGGGCCGCGGGGCGGGGGATGCGCTGCTGCCCTCCGCGTCGTTCCCCGGCCACGACGACGACCTTACCCATCTGCGAAACTCGGCCCATGGCCGAGAACTTCGCCGACGCGTTCGAATCCGTGAGCGATGCGATACCCGACGAGATCGCGCTCATCCAGGGCGACCGCCGGGTCGACTGGCGCACGTTCGACGATCGCAGCGCGCGTCTGGCGGCCGCGTTCACGGCCGCCGGCCTCGGGCCGGATTCGAAGGTCGCGTCGTACCTCTACAACGGCAACGAGTACACCGAAGGCGTGTACGCAACGTTCAAGATGCGGGGCGTCCCCGTGAACGTGAACTACCGGTACCTCGAGGACGAGCTCGTCTACCTCCTCGACAACTCCGACGCCGAGGCGCTGCTCTTCCACGGCTCGCTCGGCGATCACGTGGCCAAAGTTCGTGACCGCGCGCCGGGCGTGAAGCTCTGGATCCAGGTCGACGACGGCTCTCCCCGTCAAGAATTCGCGCAGCAGTACGAGGACGTGATCGGCGCCCACGAACCGATGCCGCGCATCGAGCGCAGCGGCGACGACCTCTACTTCCTCTACACCGGCGGCACGACCGGCATGCCGAAGGGCGTGATGTGGCGCAACGAGGACCTCTTCGGCGTGTCGGCCGACGCGGTGTACCCGCTCGTCGGGCACGCCCGCCCCGACGACATCAACCAGACGGGCGCGATCGCCAAAGCCTTGATCGACGCCGGTCAGCGGCGCGTGCACCTGCCGGCGTCGCCGCTCATGCACGGCACCGGTGCGCTCAGCACCTTCCAGGCGTTGTTCTTGGGCTCTGCAGTCTGCACGCTCGTCGGGCGGCACTTCGACCCGCACGAACTGTGGTCGACGGTGCAGCGCGAGCACGTCACGCAGATGGCGATCGTCGGCGACGCGTTCGGCAAGCCGATGCTGCGCGCGCTCGAAGAAGCCGCGGCGCGCGGCGAGCCGTACGACCTCTCGTCGCTGCAGCTGATCATCAGCTCCGGGGTGATGTGGTCGGCCGAGGTGAAGCACGGTCTCATGCAGCACGGCCGCTTCGTGTGCCTCGACTCGCTCGGCTCGAGCGAGGGCGTGGGCTTCGCCGGTTCGATCAGCACGCCGGGCAGCGAGCAGAAGACCGCGCGGTTCACGATCGGACCGTCGACCAAGGTCTTCGCCGACGACGACACGGAAGTCGAGCCCGGCTCGGGCGAAGTCGGCCGGCTCGCGCTCGGCGGCCACATCCCGATCGGCTACTACAAGGACGAGAAGAAGTCGGACGCCACATTCCTGATGATCGACGGGCGGCGGTGGTCGGTGCCCGGCGACTTCGCGAGCGTCGAAGCCGACGGCACGATCACCTTGCTCGGCCGCGGGTCGGTGTGCATCAACTCGGGCGGCGAGAAGATCTTCCCCGAAGAAGTGGAAGAGGCGGTGAAGCTCCATCCCGACGTCGCCGATTGTCTCGTCGTCGGCGTTCCCGACGAACGCTTCGGCGAGGCAGTGACTGCGGTGGTCGCGCTGCGCGACGGGGCCGGCACCGCTCCCGACGACCTCGCGGCCTCGCTCGAAGCGCTCGCGCGCTACAAGCGGCCGCGCGCGTTCGTCGTCGTGCCGGAGGTCGTGCGCGGCCCGAACGGCAAAGCCGATTACGGCTGGGCGAAGGAACGTGCCAAAGCTGCGGCGGCCGCAAACGCGGCGGGCCCGAACTCATAGCCGCGGAAGCCGGGCGCGCGCACGCTCTTGTCGAGAACCCGCGTCTCGACGTTTGCCCGGCGACGCGAGAGAGCGTGAGCAACGGCTCGTTGCGAGCCGCGGCTCACGCCGATTCGAGAGCGCGCGAGCTACTTCTTCTTGGCGCCCGTGGTCTTGGCGAGCACGTCGCGCGAGCTGAGGATCAACAGGTCCTCGCCGTCGACGGTGATCTCGGTGCCCCCGTACTTCGAGTACACGACGGTGTCGCCTACCGCGAGGTCGAGCGGGACGAGCTCGCCGGTGTTCTCGGCGCGCCGGCCCGGGCCGATCGCGAGGACTTCGCCCTGCTGGGGCTTTTCCTTCGCGGTGTCGGGGATGACGAGGCCGCTGATGGTCGTCTCTTCGGCCTCCGCCGGCCGGACGACGATCCGGTCCTCCAACGGCTGCAGGTTCATCGATGCGCCTCCAACTGAGGGTTTCGGGACAGGCGAGGAGGGTTAGCACTCTCCCCTTGTGAGTGCTAACGCTACCAAGATCGGGCGGTCCGAGGCAACCCGAGGCTCAGAGCGCCAGGTTGGGGACCGCCGCATCGTCGAGCGGCGTCGGCCCGTCGGCCGCGAGCCGGTATGCGGCCACCGCCGCCACCATCGCCGCGTTGTCGGTGCAGAGCGCGATGGCCGGGATCACGACCCGGGCGTCCCCCCGGACGGCAACGTCGAGCAGCCGGGCCCGCAGCGCCGAGTTCGCGGCGACTCCCCCGCCGATCACCAGCGTCTCGATCCCGGTCACGCGCGCTGCCGCGAGGAGCTTCTCGGTGAGCACGTCGACGATCGCGGCCTGGAACGACGCGGCGACGTCGGCCACGTCGTCGTCGGGATGTTTGCGGACGTGCAGCACGACCGCGGTCTTGAGACCGGAGAACGAGAAGTCGAGTCCGTCGGTGCGCATCGGACGCGGGAATGCGATCGCATCAGGGTCACCCGACGTCGCGAGGCGATCGATCGCCGGCCCGCCCGGATAGCCGAGGCCGAGGAACCGCGCGATCTTGTCGAACGCCTCGCCCGCGGCGTCGTCGACCGTCTGACCGAGCACGCGGTAGCGGCCATGCGCCTCCATCGCGATCAACAGTGTGTGACCGCCCGACACGACGAGCGTGACGACCGGTGGTTCGAGTGACGGATCCTCGAGGAACGCCGCGTAGAGGTGCGCCTCGTGATGGTGCACACCGATGTACGGCATACCCGTCGCGAGCGCGATCGCCTTCGCGGCACTGACGCCGACGAGCAACGCGCCGGCAAGACCCGGACCGTGTACCGCCGCGACCGCGTCGATCTCCTCGAGACTCGTCCCCGCCTCGACCAGCGCCTGGGCGACCGTGTCGCCGATCAGCTCGACGTGGGCGCGGCTCGCGATCTCGGGTACGACGCCGCCGAAACGCGCGTGCAGATCGGCTTGGCTCGCGACCACCGATGAACGGACGAGCCGGCCGTCTTCGACGACCGCGGCGGCTGTCTCGTCGCACGACGTCTCGATGCCGAGGATGCGCACGACGGCGTTACCAGCCCTTCGGCCGCTCGACGACCGTCGTGCCGCGCACCCCGCGCTCGATCGCGTCGAGCAGCTTCGCGTAGTCGGGCGTGTTCACGTCGTAGGCCCACATGACGAGCGCGTCCTCACCGGTGTCGGCGTAGTACCCCTTGCGGACGCCGACGGCCGTGTACCCGAACCGCTTGTAGAGCTCCTGCGCGCCGTGGTTCGACAGCCGCACCTCGAGCGTCAACGCAGTTGCGCCGCGCTCGACGGCCTCGCGTGCAAGCGCGAGCAGCAGACGCGTACCGATACCGTGACGATGCCATTCGGGGTCGACTGCGATCGTCGTGACGTGACCGTCGGTCAACGACATCATGAGCCCGGCGTAGCCGACGATCTCGCGCCCGACCTTGGCAACGAAATACGCGCGCGACGACCGCAGTGCGAGCTCGCTCACGAACAACGAATGCGTCCACGGGCGCGGGTAGACCTGGGCCTCGATGCGCACGACCGATCGCAGATGGCGCCGGCGCATGGGCACGAGATGCACTTCGAGCGGATCGGCGATCTTGCGAACAGCCATCACGCGCCCTTCCGGTCCCATTCGAGCTCGGCGTCGCTGCGCCGCAAGTACATCGGCAGCACCTCGTCGGGTGTGCAGAAGTGCTCGCGTTCGTAGCGGGCCAATCCAAGGTCGGCGAGCGCGGTGAGGCTCGGCGACGCGTGCGCGGGCCCCGCGAGCTCGACGCGACGGCCGAGCGGCGCGAACGCGCTGTCGAAGCGCAACGCGCCGTCGCCGCACACGAGCGCATCCGCCCCACGGGCCTGGATCTCGGCCACGAGATCGTCGGGTGAGCCGAGCTCATAGTCGGAGACGCGTTGCACGCCGCCGGGGACCGGGCGATAGATCGCCCAGTAGAGCTCGTTGCGCCGCGCGTCGATCGTGGCGACCACGAGCCGGTGCGTGTACCGCAACGGATACGCGAGGAGGTCGAGACTCGGGAGGGGGATCATCGGAATGCGCAACGATTGTGCGAGCAGCTTGGCGGTGGTTACACCGACGCGCAGACCCGTGAACATTCCCGGCCCGATCCCGACCGCGACCGCCGACAGCTGCGATGGATGAATCCCGCATTGCTCGCAGCACCACGCGATCGCGGGCGCGAGCGTCTCGGCATGGCGCGGCGGACCGGCATCGGCCGTTCCGCCGAGCTCGACCCGGCCGAGCAGTCCCTGCTCGTTGGCGACGATCACGCCGACACGACGGGTCGCGGTGTCGATGCCGAGCAACAACATCACGCGCTCCGCAGCGCCGCGAGCGCCTCGTGGAGTCGTGCGGCCCGCGTCGACCACGCGGGGCCGACACCCACGATCTCGATCTTGCGTTCGTCGTCGCCGTCTTCGGTCATCGCCAGCCGCACCTGTACGCGATCAGGAGGCAGGACGCGTGCGATCGCCTCACCCCACTCCACGACCACCACATTGTGCTCGAGCAGCTCTTCGAAACC
>Ga0335082_10005768_pt1 | contig 13563 bp, 10 predicted proteins | sample Lox_Sample_41_FD_206718 | JGI IMG/M metagenome (GOLD analysis project Ga0335082, IMG submission 206718) | Soil microbial communities from Loxahatchee National Wildlife Refuge, Florida, United States - Lox_Sample_4.1 | ecosystem: Environmental > Terrestrial > Soil > Wetlands | place: USA... | reverse complement strand
CGATAGGTGCTGACCATCATCGTGTCGGAAGCCTTTCGCCGCATCTGCCGCCGCACCAGGAGGAATACCGCCGCCGCGACTCCCAGCAGGGCAAGGATGCAGAGCACCAGGATCGCAAACAAGAGCGTCATAGGAGCGAAACGCTAGGATATCAGACTTCCCCATGCTCCTCAGTGCGTTGTCGATCCCAGCTCACCTGTTTGACATGGTGCGCTCGACGTCGTCGGCGGTCTGCGGCAACTTCTCCGTCAGCCGCACCAGCTTGCCATCGGCTCCCACCAGGTACATGTCTTCGATCCGCACCCCCAGCTTCTCCTCCGGGATGTAGATGCCGGGCTCGATGGTGAACACCATGCCCCGGTCGAGGGGCGCGCGGTTGTCGGCATCGTGCACCTCCAGGCCGACCTGGTGGCCCAGTCCGTGGATGAAGTATTTGCCCAGCGGAGCGCCGTGCATGTCCTTGCCATGGGCGTTGATGTAAGCCAGGGCGACGTCGTAAAGCGAACCAGACCCAGTCAGCTTCGACTTTCCTGCCTGGAACGCGGCTTCGGCGGCCTTCTGGGCGCCCAGCACGATGTCATAGACCTCGCGCTGGCGCGCGGTGAACTTGCCGTTCGCGGGCAGGGTGCGGGTGATGTCCGCGGCGTAACCGGCGTACTCGCCGGCCACGTCGAGCACGACCACATCGCCGTCCTTCACCACCCCGGAGTCTTCGGAATAGTGCAGCACGGTTGAATTGAAGCCAGCTCCGACGATGGGCGCGTAAGCCGGACGCTCGCAGCCGCGCTTTTCGAATTCATACTGCATGAGAGCGGCGATCTCACGCTCGGTCACCCCTGGCTTCATGGCGTGCATGGCGGCCAGATGGGCGGCGACACTGGCGTCGGCGGCATGCTGGATGCGCTCCTGCTCGCCCTTGTCCTTGACCATGCGCATGGCCGTGAGATGCGGTTTCACATCCTCGTAGCGGATGTAATTCGGGAACGCGTTGGCTCTGCGAAGCCATGCCAGCGGCTCCGTGGCGGGAGATTGCTCGCGGTATCCAGCCAGGTCGGAATATACGGTTGCGCGCGGCTGGGGGAGGATCTTGACCAGTTCGTCGCGCAGATGGTCGAGAGTGTCCACTCGGTCGAACCCGGTGAGGGTGCGCGCGTCGGGGCTCTCCGGACCGAGCTTCGGTCCCGTCCACCGTTCCTGGCTGAGATTGTGTCCGGGAAGGAAAATGATCTCCGTATACTTGCGGGCGGGCTGGCCGTCGCTCGCGGCAGCCTGGGGTGCGATGACAATGGCAGCTCCCGGCTCCGGCCAGCCGGTCAGGTAGAAGAAATCGTCGTTCGGCTTGTAGCCATAGACGTTGTTCTGGCCTTCGGCTTCGGTGGAGGCGAACATCACCACCACCCCGCTTCCGATCTTCTGCGACAGCGCCACACGCCGGGCGTGGTAATCAGCATTGGGCTGCTTGTCCAACGCAGCGGCCAAGCAAGAGATCAGCAGGACGAAGAGAGTGAGAGAAGTCTTGCGCATGTTCTTCCTTTTAGAAAACTTCACTGAGTACTGAGTACCGGGTGACTGAGTACTCGGTTTCACACCCCGACCGGGAACGGTTTCTCGTGCAACTCCGCGCCGGCAGTGGACGTCAGCCTCTCGAACCGGCCTTGCAGCAGCGACATCAGCCCCGTGTACCAGTAGCCGAGGACGAACAGGATCAGGAACGGCACCGTGATGTAGTTCTCGTTGTCGATCGCGTAATAAACGGTGGCGGCGAAATAGGTGCCGATCAGCAGCTCCAGCCAGGGCACCAGGCCGAGGCGCTTGCGATACTTGACCGCCGCCTTGCTTTTCTGTCCCTTGCCGGCCACGCGGTACTTGGGGGTGCGGGCGAAGGCCGACTGACGGCCGAAGATCGCCTCCAGCACCGCGCGGGTATTGGTAAGAGTCAAGCCGATGCCCAGCGCCATCAGGAACGGCAGAAAAAGGAAGACGCGCGGCCAGCTCCGTGGGAAAAGCTCCTTCTGCGAGACCAGGTAGAAACTGGAGATGCTGAAGGTCGAAGCCATGAAAAGGGGCAGGTCGATGTACAGCATCTGGAACCAGCCCTGGTAGAAGCGGATGACCATGGCGGGCAGCAGCAGCGTGGAAAGCACGATCATCAGCGGATAGCTCAGGTTGGCGGTCAGGTGATACCAGGCTTCCGCCTTCACCCGGCGGGGCACGCCGCTTGTCATCACCGTGGGCAGGATCTTTTTCGCCGTCTGGATCAGGCCCTTGGCCCAGCGCGCCTGCTGGGTCTTGAAGGCGGTCATCTCGATGGGCAGCTCGGCCGGGCACTCCACGTCTTGAAGGTAGCGGAACTCCCAGCCCTTGAGCTGCGCGCGGTAAGAGAGGTCAGTGTCTTCGGTCAGGGTGTCGTGCTGCCAGCCGCCGGCGTCGTCGATCACGCACTTCCGCCACATGCCCGCGGTGCCATTGAAATTGAAGAACACGTGACTGCGCGAGCGGCCGCCATGCTCCAGGATGAAGTGGCCGTCGAGCAGGATGGCCTCCACCTCGGTCAGGAACGAGTAGTTACGGTTCAGGTGCGTCCAGCGGGTCTGGACCATGCCGATCTTCGGCTCGGTGAAGTGGTGGATGACCCGGTGGAGCCAATCGGGCGGCGGCACGAAATCCGCGTCAAAAATGGCGACAAACTCGCCCTTCGCGGTCTTCAAGCCTTCCTGGAGCGCGCCGGCTTTGTAGCCTTCACGGTTATCGCGGTGGTGGTAGGAGATGGGGTGACCCAGGGCGGCATAGCGATCGACGACCGCCCGGGCGACGCCCACGGTCTCGTCGGTCGAGTCGTCCAGCACCTGGATGTCGAGCTTCTCGCGGGGATACTCGAGCTTGCAGATCGCCTCCACCAGACGGTCGACGACGAACTGCTCGTTGAAGATCGGCAGCTGGACCGTGATCCGGGGCAGCTCGGCGAACCTGGAGGTCGGCTCCGTGACCTTATTCCTGCGGTTGCGGTAGTACATCCAGACCAGGACGTAACGGTGGATGCCGTAGGAGGCCAGCAGGATCAGGACGATGAAGTAGGGGATCAGCAGGGCCAGGTCGAAGGCATTTGTCTCGTACAGGCCGTGGAACGGGGTGCGCTCGATCTGGGTGCGCAGCCAGTGTCCGACGCCCCGGTTGGGGGCCGCGTACAGCAAGAGGAATGCGATGAAGGCCGGGCTGGTCAGTCCAGTCGCTCCGAGACGGCTGGCTCTAGGGCAAACCGCCGAACCAACGATTGTACCCGAATGGCGATGGCGAACGGGCGGGCTAGTCGGCGGCGTCCTTCACGGCGAGCACCTTCAGAGCGAGCTGGTGGTGGCCGTTGACCTCGGCGTGCAGGGACGTGCCGTCGTTCTCGTATTGCTTCACGAAATCGGGATCGAAGTATTCCTGGTCCGTGACCTCGTCCCAGGCATACACCTTGTAGTCGCCGGGCCTTTGACCGCGGATCACGAAGTGGCCGCTGTGGTCGGTATGGGCGGGCTGGTACAGCTCGTATCGTTGACGGAACGGAGGCTCGGGAACCGCGACCACGGTGGCATCGGAAGCGGGCTTTCCCTTGCCGTCCACGACCGTGCCTTCGATAAGCGCGCCATTGGCCGCGAGCTGGATCTCGAGCGTGCCCGCAGTCTTCCCACTCACTTGAATGCCAGAGGTCATCACGTCCCGGTTGCCCAGGTAGATCGCCTTGGTGTACCAGTCCTGGAAGCCCGGGCCGTTGGCATACATCACGACGTCGAACAGGCCGGTAGACGTGAGAGGCATGGTGAAGGTGCCGTCCTTCCCTACGCGAGCGGAGCCTCCTCGGCCTCCGAGCCCGCTCATCGCGTCGGCTATGCCGCCCTCTCGGTCCCTCGATACCAGCGTCACGCTGAGCCGCTCGACCTCGACTGGAGGGCCTTCGGCGCGGATGCGGCCATTCAGCGCACCCAACGCATCAAGCGAGAGTTCCACGCCTTCCAGTCCCTCGGGGCCGACCGTGACGTTCTGGCGCGCAACCCGCGGCTCGGATTTGTCCGGATACGACATGGCCACCAGCATGTAAGAGCCAGGAACAACATCCCGGAGCAGGAACGTCCGATCGGGCTTCAATTCAGTCTGGGACACGACGCCGCTCTCGCCCGCCAGGATGACTTGCTCCCGCGTGTCATCGGCGCCGCTCGGATTCAGGAGCCGGCCTCGAACGGTGACGGCCCGCACCTCACTCAGGTGGAAGTCAGCGCGCTGCTCGCTTCCGGGCTTGACCTCAAGCATGGCGGCGTCGGCTCGTGTCGGCGAATCCGGGTAGTACATCGGAGGGTAGACCACGTCTCTTGTGGCCGCGGCGATCGTCCCCGAGCCTCCGACCACGCGGCGGTTGTGGGTCGCGCTCACGCAGTACTTACCCGGCGCGAGGCCAAAGATGCGGTACTCACCCAGGTCGTTCGTCGTGGCCCAGCCGGCCGGCTGAAGTACCCGCCGGCCCATTGGATATCGATATTGCAGCGCGGCTACCCGGATGTTTTGGAGAGGGTCGCCCTCTTCGTCCACGATCCGGCCAGTGATAGCGCCGCCGGCGACCAGACGCACGACGAGGTCATTGGATTCCTCGCCGGGCGCCAAGGTCAGCCTCTCGCCGATGAGCGACCGGCTCCGGCCGTGCACTTTCATGTACCCAGTACGCTCGGCACTCAGCGTGTAGCCGCCCGCGTCGAGGTCGGAGAAGTCGAAGCTGCCGTCGGCCCCGGTCGTAACCGTGCGACTGACCGCATCGTCGGAGCCCTGCGCGACCAGCGTCACCTTCACCCGCGCCAGGGGCTGGCTTGTGTCTGCGGCGATCACCAGGCCGCTGATCCGGGCTTTCTTTGGCGCTTGTAAGTCGGGCAGGGCTTGGCCCAAGGAGAGAACACACCCAAGAATCAGGAATACGGCGGCAGCTGCGAGGGACCTCATACATCCACCTGAGTGAGCTGCTGATTATAGCCAGAGTGGCTGCCGCCCGGCGCGTCCTTAATTCAGGAATAACTTGGTGTAGAGGGTATCGCGCTGGGCGGGGCGGAAGCCGGCGTCGCGGATGATGCGCCGCAGCTCCTCCTCCGTGGTGCAGTTCGAGGTACCTGCGGCCTTGACCACGTTCTCCTCCAGCATCACCGACCCCACATCGTTGCCGCCGAAGCGCAGGCCGAGCTGCAGGACTTTCAGACCCTGGGTCACCCAGCTCGCCTGCACGTTCTCGAAGTTGTCGAGGAAGATGCGCGAGATGGCCAGGGTCTTCAGGTATTCGACCGAGGTGGCCTCGTCCCAGCCGCGCCCGCCCAGAGCCGTGTTGCCGGGCTGGAAGGTCCAGGGGATGAAGGCGGTGAAGCCTCCGGTCTCGTTCTGCAGGTCGTAGATGCGCTGGAAGTGGTTGACGCGGTGCTCCAGGGTCTCGCCGCATCCGAACATCATGGTCGCTGTCGTCCGCATGCCCAGCTTGTGCGCCGTGCGATGGACCTTGAGCCAGTCCTCGGTCAGGCACTTCAGGCGCGCGATCTTGTAGCGGACCTCGTCGTCCAGGATCTCGGCGCCGCCGCCGGGGATCGAGTCGAGACCAGCGTCGCGCAGGCGCTTGATGGTGTCCTCGACCGAAAGGCTATTAAGGTCGGCAAAATGCAGGATCTCCGAGGCCGAGAAGCAGTGTAGGTGGACCCCGGGAAAGCGCTGCCGGATGCCACTGAGCATCTGCTCGTACCAATCGAGCTTCAGGTCAGGATGCAGCCCGCCCTGCATCAGCACGCCGGTGCCCCCCAGTTCGACCGTCTCCCGGATCTTGTCGTAGATCTGCTCGAAGTCGAGCACATAACCCTTAGCACGGCCGGGGCCCTTCACCGGCGCGTAGAACGCGCAGAAGGTGCAATATTCCGTGCAGAAATTGGTGTAGTTGATGTTGCGGTCGATGATGTAGGTGACCACGCCCTCGGGGTGCAGCCTTCTCCTGACCGAATCAGCCTCCATGCCGACCCCGATAAGGTCGTCGGAGCGGAACATCTCCAGGGCTTGATCCTTGGTGAGGCTCATATCTGCAAGGTCCCTCGCTGCGCTCAGGATTTCGGCGCGCGGCTCAGACGCCGCGCAAACGCCTCAACTTGGGCTTGAGTGAGGGACATCCGTCTTTATTCTATCAATCAGCGGCCGGTGCGTGCTCTTTCAGCCACGAACTCCACCGGTGGCGCCGCTGCGATGGCCCCGCACTCCACCGCATAGCGGAAGAACAACTCCATGCCTGCCAGGTTCTCTGCATCGAGCGAGTAGCTGATGTTCTCAGTCAGATAGCTGCGTACGGCGTCCTCGCTGATGCCCACACGCGGCGCCCACTCGCGGGCCAGCGCCTCGACGTTCTCCAGACCGTGGTCGCGGGATTGCTGGAAGATCCGCACCAGGTCGAGCGGGCTGCTGTCCGCGATCTCCCCCCGCACCGCCCAGAAGGCGAAGACGAACGGCTTGCCGGTGAGCCGGTTCCACTCCTCCGCCAGGTCGTAACAGACGAACTTGGTGCGATCGACGGTCAGGGCGGGGTCGCCGATGATCAGGGCGGCATCGCATTCGCGCAGCATCTGCGGCAGGTCGGGCGTCATGGCCTGGAATTGCCGCGAACCGCGCCATAACCTGCGGAACAAGACGCGCGCCAGGGCCACGGAAGTACGCGACGAGGTGTCCGCCGCCACCGTCTTCACTTCTTCAATGGGCCTTTTGCAGACCAGCAGGATGGAGCGCACCGAGCGCTTGCTGGCGATGGCGACGTCGGGAATGACCCTGAGTCCGGGGATGAACGTGTACGCCACCACCGGGACGATGCCGATGTCCGCGGCGCCCGTGCGCAACGACTCGGCGCAGGCCGAGGGCACGGTATAGAAGATCTCGAAGTGACGGCGTATGTCGGCGTGGTCGAAATCCCACATCAGCGGCGCCGTGTTGAGGAACGAGATCGCGGAGATCCTGGGGCGGGCCATCAGCCGGGATTCTAAACCAAACAACGTGTCCCATGTCCTTGACGGGGCTTTGCGCATCTGGCTAGGCTCAAAGGTCATGCTGAGCGCGGCGACCAGCGCGACCGCAGCCCACCAGCTGGAATGGCTGGCGCTTTCGCTCACCTCGGGCCTGGGCCCGACGCGCAGCCGCCACCTGGTGGACCATTTCCAATCGGTCGCGAACGTTTTTCGCGCTTCGCTGACCGAACTCGAGGCTGCCGGACTGCCCGCTTCGGCCGCGCAGGCCATCGGTACAGGCAAGTCGATGGAAGCGGCGGAGCAGGAGCTGGTCCGGGCGGCTACCGCCGGCGCACAGATCCTGACTCTGGATGACCCGGCGTATCCGCAGCTTTTGCGCCAGATCTACGATCCGCCCATCGTTCTTTATGTCCGCGGGGACGTTCAGGTCCTCTCTCAACCTGGCATCGCCGTGGTCGGGACGCGACATCCGACGCCGTATGGGATGGGAATGGCGGAGCGGCTGGCCTGCGACTTGGCCAACGCCGGCCTGGTGATCAACAGCGGGCTGGCGCGCGGGGTGGACTCCTCCGCCCATCGCGGCGCCATCCACGCCAAGGGTCACTCCGTAGCCGTCTTCGGCACCGGCGTCGACGTCATGTACCCCCGCGAGAACGGCAAGATCGCCGACAGCCTGCTGGCGCTCGGAGGTGCGCTGATCTCCGAATTCGCCCTCGGTACGTTTGCCGCGCCGCAGAATTTTCCCATCCGCAACCGCATCATCAGCGGCATGTCGCTGGGCGTGCTGGTGGTCGAAGCCGGCGAATACAGCGGGACCCGCATCACTGCCCGCTGCGCGCTGGAGCAGAACCGTGAAGTCTTTGCCGTTCCCGGCAACGTCACCAACAAGCTCTCCTGGGGACCGAACACCCTGATCAAGCAGGGGGCCAAGCTGATCGCCACCTGGGAGGACGTGTTCGAAGAGCTGCCCTCGGAGGTCAAGATCCGCCTTACACCTGCCCAGCCTGAATCTTCTACCCCCGCCACAGCATCCTTATTTGAGGGAGAAAAGCTGTCCCCCCACGAAAAGCTCATCTTCAACCAGCTGAAGAAGGACGAAGCCACTCACATTGACGAGTTGGTGGAGCGCCTGGAGCCGCAGGTATCGTCTTCGGAGATCTTCGCTGCTCTGTTCGAACTGGAGCTGTCCGGCAAGATCCGCCAGCTGCCGGGGAAGAACTTTGTGAAGACCTTCTGAGTCGCTTTTGGCTTTTGGCTGTTGGCGTTTGGCTTTGTGATGTGGGGCGAGAGGCTGACTATGCGTGATTTTCATGACCTGCGCGTCTGGTCCGAGTCCCACAAGCTGACGCTGGCGATCTACAAGGTCACCCGCGCGTTTCCCTCAGAGGAGCGATTCGGTTTGACCAGCCAGATTCGCCGTGCAGCTACTTCAGTCGAGGCGAATCTGGCTGAAGGCTGTGGACGCCAGACCGACGCGGAACTTGCTCGGTTCACCCAGATTTCCATGGGCTCGGCCAGCGAACTGGAATCGCATCTGCTCTTGGCGCGAGATTTGGGATTCCTGACAGCCTCCGAATACGAACAGTTGTTGTCAGGACTGGGCGCGGTGCGTCGAATGTTATGTTCGCTACATCAGGTACTGGCATCCGCTCTTGGGCAGGAGAAGCCAAGAGCCAAGGGCCAAAGGCCAAGAGCGGCCGTCACGTCCGAGTAGCCGCAAACGGCGTTATCGTGCTAGTTTCAACCGGGGGCACCCTAGGAGAAGTTTTGGCTAAGGCATTGGTCATCGTCGAATCGCCGGCGAAGGCGAAGACGATCAACAAATATCTCGGGAAGGACTACGACGTCGAAGCTTCGCTGGGGCACGTCAAGGACCTGCCCAAGAGCACCCTCGGGGTCGATATCAAGAACGACTTCGAGACCGATTACGTCGTCATCCCCGGGAAGGAGAAGGTGCTGAACGGCCTGAAGAAGAAGGCCAAGGCGTCCTCGGCGATCTACCTGGCGCCTGACCCGGACCGCGAGGGCGAAGCCATCGCCGCGCACCTGGCTGAGGAACTGGGCGACGGCTTCTCGAAGAAGAAAAAGAAGAACGGCATCCCCATCCACCGGGTCACCTTCAACGAGATCACCAAGAAGGCGGTGCAGGAAGCCTTCAACCATCCCCGCGAGATCGACTGGAACCTGGTGGACGCGCAGCAGACCCGCCGCGTGCTCGACCGCCTCGTCGGTTACCAGATCTCTCCGCTGCTGTGGGACAAGGTGCGCCGCGGCCTGAGCGCGGGACGGGTGCAGACGGTCGCGCTGCGGCTCATCGTGGACCGTGAGCGCGAGATCAAGGCCTTCGAGAAGAAGGAATACTGGACTCTGGACGCGCATCTGGCCGCGGGCAAGCCGCCGGCATTCGATGCCTTCCTGGTGGGCGCCAACCCCGACCAGAACGTCGTCCCCAACGAGGAAGAGGCCAAGCGGATCCAGGCGCTGCTCCAGAAGGCCCTGTGGACGGTCTCCAACGTCGAGAAGAAGGAGCGCCGCCGCAACGCAGCCGCCCCCTTCACCACCAGCAAGCTGCAACAGGATTCCGCGCGCAAGCTGCGCTTCAGCGTGAAGCGCACCATGATGATCGCCCAGCGCCTGTATGAAGGCGTGGAGCTCGGCGAAGAAGGCTCGGTCGGCCTCATTACTTACATGCGTACCGACTCCACCCGCGTCTCCGACGACGCGCTGCGCGAGGTCCGTGAGCTGGTGGCGTCGGATTTCGGCCCCGGGTACCTGCCCGAGGCGCCCAACACCTTCAAGAGCAAGAAGGGGGCGCAGGAGGCGCACGAGGCCATCCGCCCGACCTCAGCCATGCGCCATCCGGACGCCATCAAGAGCTTCCTCAAGGAAGACGAGATCAAGCTGTACCGGCTGATCTGGCAGCGGTTCGTGGCCTCGCAGATGAACCCCGCGGTCTTCGATCAGACCAGCGTGGACATCGAGGCGCGGACCAACGGCGACAAGTTTGCCTTCCGCGTCACCGGTTCGGTGCTCAAGTTCGACGGCTTCCTCAAGGTCTACGAGGAATCGAAGGAAGGCAAGGACGAAGAGGACGAGGCGCTCAAGCACAAGCTGCCTCCACTGGAGCCCGGGCAGAAGCTGACGCTCAAGACGCTGGCGCCGGAGCAGCACTTCACCGAGCCGCCGCCTCGCTTCAACGAAGCGTCGCTGGTCAAGGAATTGGAGGAGCGCGGCATTGGCCGCCCATCGACGTATTCCGCCATCCTCTCCACCATCCAGGAGCGCCAATACGTGCAGAAGGTCGGGGGCAGGTTCGTCCCCACCGAGATCGGACTGGTGGTCACGGACCTGCTGGTCGAGAACTTCAAGGACATCTTCGACCCCGCCTACACGGCGCGTCTCGAGGAAGAGCTCGACCAGATCGAAGACGGGAGCGAGAAGTGGACCGACGCCCTGGGCGAGTTCTACAAGAAGTTCCAGAAAGACCTCAAGTATGCCCAGAAGCACATGGAGAACATCAAGCGGATGGAGAAGCCCACCGACGAGAAGTGCGAGCGCTGCGGCTCGCCTCTGGTCATCAAGTGGGGCAAGCACGGCTCCTTCTACGCTTGCAGCTCCTACGACAAGGACGACCCGAACACCTGCACCTTCACCAAGGAAAATCCCATCGATCTGCCCGACCTGGACTCGGCGGACATGCAGGAGACCACGCAGGAGGAATACTGCGAGAACTGCGGACGCAGCATGGTGCTCAAGCGCGGTCGCTTCGGCCAGTTCATGGCCTGTACCGGATATCCCGATTGCAAGACCACCCGCCGCCTCGACCAGGGCAAGAAAGTGCCCGACATTCCCCTGGATGAGAAGTGTCCGAAATGCGACCGCAACCTGGTGCTGCGCCACGGGCGCTACGGTGAGTTCACCTCGTGCAGCGGCTACCCCGACTGCAAGTGGGTGAAGCAGAACTACATCGGGATGAAGTGCCCGGAGTGCAAGGAAGGCGACCTGGTGGAGAAGAAGTCGCGCTTCGGCAACATGTTCTACGGATGCGACCGCTACCCGAAGTGCAAGTTCACCTCGGCGAACAAGCCGATCGCCGAGACCTGCCCGCAGTGCGCCAGCCCGTACCTGGTTTACAAGAACCTGAAGTCAGGTGCGGTGGTCGCTTGCCCGAACAACAAGCGGACGGCGGACGAAGAGGGCGCGAAGCCGCGGCGACGCAAGAAGGCGGAATCCGAGACCACTACGGTGAAGTGCGACTACTCCCGCCCCGCGGAGCCCGAAGCCGTCGCCTGAGCGCCCAGGCTCAGGAGATGTATTCCTTGATGTACTCGTCCTGGTTATGGCTCAGCTCCTGCCCGGAGCCGTCGAAGATCACCTTGCCATCCTTCAGCAGCAGGAAGCTGGTGTGCACGTCGCGGGTGCTGTGGGCCGCCAGGGGCCGCATCTGGTTCGCTTTGGCGTCGAAGTAGTGGGTGGCCATGGTGAAGGCGTCCTGAAGACGGTGGGTGACCAGCAGCGCGGTGGTCTTGTACACGTCGCGCTGCTTCACCAGCAGTTCCACGATGGTGGTCGAGGTGATGGGGTCCAGTCCGCCGGTGGGCGAGTCGTAGAACAGCACCTCGGGCTGGGTGATGATGGCGCGCGCGATGGCCACGCGCCGCCGCATGCCGCCCGATAGCTCCGCCGGGAACATGCCGACGGTGTGCTCCAACTCGACGAACCGCAGCGCTTCGCGCACCCGCCGGTCGATCTCCTCCTCCGACACGTCGCCCTCCTCGATCAGGCGGAAAGCCACGTTCTCCTTGACCGTGAGGGAATCGAACAGGGCGCTTTCCTGGAAGACCATGCCGACCTTGCGACGCAGCTCGAACAGCTCCTCTTCTTCCATCTGCATGACGTCGTAGCCGAGCACGTAGATCTTCCCGCGGTCGGGCTTGATCAGGCCCAGGCCCAGCTTCAGGATGGTGGACTTGCCCACGCCGGCCACCCCGAACACCGCCTTGGTCTCGCCCCGCGCCACCTCGAACGACACGCCGTCCAGCACCGGGTTGCCGTCGAACTCGATGGAAACGTCGTCGAAGACGACCGCGGTGTGCTGGGTCTCCGTTGGCGTTCCGCCGCGCTCTTGGTTGATCAGCAATTCGGCCATATCAGTGGGGGAAGAAGACCATCAGCATGCGGGTGACAAAGAAGTCGACGATCAGGATCAACACCGACGCCGCCACCACCGCCTGAGTGGTGGAGCGGCCGACGCCCTGCGTGCCGCCCTTTGTCGACAAGCCGTAGTAGCAACCGACGGTAGCGATGATAAAGCCGAAAAACAACGGCTTCACCAGCCCCATCAGCACGTCTTCGAACACCAGGTTCTGCCACGCGTTGGACCAGTACTGGTTGGCATCGAGACCCAGCATCAGGTAGGCCACCATGAAGCCGCCGGTCAGGCCGACCAGGTCGCTGATGATGGTCAGGAAGAAAAGCATGAAGACGGTGGCCACCACGCGCGGAGTGACCAGCTTCTTGGTCGGGTCGGTGCCCAGCGCGCGCATGGCGTCGATCTGCTCGGTCACCTTCATTGACCCGAGTTCGCTGGCCATGCCGGAGGAGTTGCGTCCCGAGATCATCAGGCCGGTCAGGACGGGCCCCAGCTCGCGCACCATCGACAAGGAGACCAGCTGCCCGATCATGGACAGGCTGCCGAAGCGTTGCAGGGTGTTGGCGCCTTGCAGGGCGAGCACTGCGCCGGTGAAGAACCCGGTCAGCACGACGATGGGAAGCGACCCGACCCCGATCAGGTCCGCCTGCATCAGCGTGTCGGCGACGTAGCGCGGGTGCGCGAACAGGTTGGCGATCGATCGCCACGACAGCAGGGAATAGTTCTGGACGGCCAGGACTCCCTGCTTGGCATAGTCAACAGGAGATAGAAGTTCCATGGAAAGGCCGCACTATAGCAGAGGAGCCCGCGCTTTGGACAGAGAAGAGCGCAGCTCCGGGAGCTTTCGCGAACCAGAAAAAGGAGGCCCGTTTCCGGGCCTCCTGATCGAGACTTCGCTTACAAAAGAGTTACCGGGCTCCCCAATCGATGACCACACCGGTGGAGAACCGGAAGTTGTTCTGATGGCTCGCCAGTCCCAGGCAGCTCGCCGCATCCACCCACGAGCAGGCAACGTGGCTGGTGCGAAGCCAGTCCCCCTGTCCGACGCGGATCCAGATGGCGTTGGTGATCTTCAGATCCAACCCGCCGCCCAGATCGAAAGCAAACGCCGAACTGGTAGTTCCCGGGAAGGCATGCGCCGCATCCGCGTCCGATGAAACATGGTTACCACCGAACAGCCCATGCACATAGGGTCTGGCATGCGGGCTCTGGTGGAAGATCGTCGGACCCACCATGTATTCCCACATCCGGGCAGACGAAAAGCTGTCACCGGTCAGAGACAGCGGCGTGCCGCCGTGGTAGCCAACGTCGGCCTTAAAGCCCAGCCACTTGTTGAAGTTGTATTGTGGTTCGATCACGAAGCCGGGGTAGTTGTACTTCAGGGTCGAACCGGGCACGAACGTGCTGCCG
>Ga0335082_10005767_pt1 | contig 13565 bp, 11 predicted proteins | sample Lox_Sample_41_FD_206718 | JGI IMG/M metagenome (GOLD analysis project Ga0335082, IMG submission 206718) | Soil microbial communities from Loxahatchee National Wildlife Refuge, Florida, United States - Lox_Sample_4.1 | ecosystem: Environmental > Terrestrial > Soil > Wetlands | place: USA... | reverse complement strand
GTGTCGGTGTTGGTCGTCCATTGCCGGGGGGCGACCGAGCACAGCACCTGGTTGACCTGCTGGTCATACTGGTGCGCCCACATGTCGGGGGTGAACGCGGCAGGCAAGGCGTTGTACGCAATACGTTCCAGGCGATCACCGAAGACCGGGTCGCCAAGAACGGCCAGCAGCTCTTCCAGCGAGAACAGGTACTCGACGACGGCGCACAGCTCGGTGCCCTGCGACGGGTCGCGGCCGGCCAGATGCTCGTCGCCGCTGAACACACCGGTGACTTGACCGTGATACCGGTCGAGCATCTCGATCGTGCGATACACGGAGCGGCGATCGGCGTCGACGCCCGACTGCCGCCACCACACGCCACCGCTCTTCACCGCCATGGCGTTGTTGACGACGTGCGTCGCCAAGCTGCAACGGTCGAGCGCGGTCTTTTCAGTGCATGGAAAGTTTTCGAAGTGGCTGCGCCAATCGAACCCTTGTCGGGCAAGCTCGGCGGCAACGTCGAGCAGCCAGGCGTCGCCGGTGCGGTTGTACAGCCAGTGAATGCTCAGCACGAGATCTGCCCAACGGTACTGCGCCCAATCGAACAGTGGGCGCTCGGCAAGCGTGTCGCGCAGGTAGGCGCAGAAGCGCGTCATCACGTCGATGACCCGCGGGTCGGCGGTGGCTTCGTGGTGCTGTGCGAGCACCTTGAGGACGATCGTCACCGGCCAGTGATCGTAGGGCCGGAAATAGGGAGCCTGCACCGGACCAAGCCAGCCCGAGGCGTCCTGCATGCGCAGGATCGACTCCAGCCAGCGCGCTGCCATCTGCTTGAGGCGTGCGTCGTCGAGGATGTGTGCGAGCGGCACGAGCCCGTCGAGGTAGTACGGCCCGCGCTCCCAGCCTTCGCTGTCGCCGCCGAGCCACATGTTCTTCGGGCCGAGATCGGGCCAGAACTCCTCGATGTGTCCGGTGAGGCCGTTGGCTTGGGTGCGACACTGATCGAGTAACCAGCCGCGCGGTTTGATGCAGCCGAGTGGGAGCGGCGCAAACGCTTGCTGTTGCAGAGGCGGACGATTGGTGGCGTCGTGTCGACTCATATCATGACGGAGAGCAAGTCGTCGCCTCGGGATCCTGGCGCGCGTCAGCGATCGACATCGCTGTCTTCATACGAGGCGTATAACCAATGGTTCGTGCAGCGGCAAATTCCATCGGCCGGCAAGCAGGCCCCCGCGACTCGGCTAGCGAAGCGGCAAGCCGTGTGGGTCTCCGGCCATGAACGGCCGCGAATGGTGTGACATCGGCGTTGCCGAACGACCCGACCCCTGGTGAGAGGGCCTGCCGTTGTCTTTCAGTGGCTGATCGACTACGTTGTTGCCAGATGGGTCATACAATCACAATTCGTCTGACGCGGGATCTTGCGATCTGGCTGGAGGACCTGGCCGCGAGGAGCGGCGTGCCACAGGGGAAGATCGTGCGTGACCAGTTGGAACAAGCCAAGGCAAGCGGCACGCGCCAGTCCTTCATGCGCCTGGCGGGCACGGTTCGCGGCCCCAAGGGCCTGTCGAGGCGCAAAGGTTTCTCACGCGCATGAAGGGCATCGCGGACACGGGCTTGCTGGTCGCGTTCGCCAACCGTACGGATGAGCATCACGCGTGGGCGGTTAGCGTCGCGGAGCGTATCACCGAACCATTGCTCACCTGCGAAGCGGTGCTGGCAGAAGCGGCCTTCCATCTGCGCAGCGCGAGCCTCGTGCTCGCCATGCTCGACGAGGGTCTGGTCACCCTCGCTTTCGACATGAACGATCACCTGCCGCAGCTCGGAGCGCTGGCACGCCGCTACGCCAACCGCCACCCGGATCTTGCCGATCTCTGCCTCATTCGGATGAGCGAGCTGCATCCGCGTCATAGCGTCATCACCGTCGATCGTGAGGACTTCAGAGTCTATCGACGCAACAAGCGCGAGATGATTCCGCTCATCTGCCCGCCGCATGGCTGACGGCTTGCGGCCCGGTGCTCTTTGAACCGACGAGTCATCGGGTACAGGGATCAGCGCGCTTACGTTCACGTCAACCTTCACACCCCGACCATGCACTGGGCATGGATCTCTCGTCCAGTAGTTGCGGACTGATGCTCTGCACCACCGAGCAGTGGCAAGGCACCGACTGCGTGAATCGCCACGCAAGCGGTGCTGACTCATGGACAGGCGGAGAGCAGGTCCCGCAGCACACGTGGCGCGGCGAAGTAGTCCTGTGCGATCTGGCGCGCCGCGCGCGCGTGCGTGTCATGGTCCGCAGCAATGGCCGTGCAGGCAGCTACTGCGTCGTCGAGCGTTCGCACTGCGAAGAGTCCCTTGCCGGTCGGCAGGACGCGACCGAAGCCCGTGTCCTGCGTGATGACCGGACGTCCAGCGGCCAGATAGCATGCGCCGCGGTCGCTGAACCAGCCGCTCGCCAGACGGACGTTCAGTTCCTTGGCTACCGTGAACTCACCCTTCGATCGCGAGATGAAATCTCGGTACGTTAGCGGATCGCGCGAGACGGCAATGGGATCGACGACCTCCCACCCATGCCGCCGCAACAACGCGGCGTCGGCGGGTGTCTTGTCAACGTCCATTGCGACGCAGAAACGCTCGCCCGAGCGCGCCGGCAGGTCGAGGAACTGCACCCACTCGGTGCGCTTCCGCCACGCATACACCTCGCCGCCGAAATGAATGTCGCGGCGGCCCTCGTCCCATCGTCCGATGGTAGTGAAGGCAGCGCCGGGATCACTGGGCAGGGGCGGCCACAGCTCCAGCGCGATCGGCTGGCGGGTTGCGCGCCATGTGAATCGATCAGTCGGAATCGGGCAGCCCGGCGTGCCGATGTTCTCGCCGATGGTGAAGTGCGCATCATGCTCGGCGAGCAACTCGATGAGCGCCTGATCGCCCTGCGCCACGCGGATCTGCGTGAACGCCGGATCGATGTCGATGAAGACCCTGCGCTGGCGTTTGCGCTGCCGCGGAGCGCGCGGCAGTCGATTGACCGGCGCCAGCGTGATCACCACCGCGGCGTCGTGCAGGAGTCCGGCCGTTTGGTCGCGACTGAGGCCATGATAACGGTCTGCCTCGGCGTCCCAGAACGCCCAACGGTCGCCGAACCCGAACTGCGCGAGGAACTGCGCGGCGAAGGCAACCCCGGCGTCGGGTGCGACGTGCATGTTTCCGGTCACCGGATCGAAGCAGTCACCGTAGTATGCCGTGTCCTCGTAAAAGTAGGCGTCGAAGCCGAGCGCGCGCAGGCCCACCAGGTAGTGCAAGATCTGCCAGGCATAGCCACCCAGCGGGCAGCGCACCAGATACCCGGCAAGCACGATGGGAGCGCCCGGCTTCACAGGCCTGCCAGCTCCAGCAGCCGCGGCAGGACGCGATCCGAATCGAGGTGCTGGCGTGCGAATGCTGCGGCTGCGGTTGCGTGCTTTGCGTAGTCACGTTCGACGCGTTCGACGGCGGCGGCGGCGGTGTCGAGGTCGGTGAACGTCAGCACGCCCTCGCCGGTGGGGACATGCGCGCCAATGCCGGTATCCTGCACGATGACCGGCCGGCCGGCGGCCAGGTAGCAGGCGCTGCGGTCGCTGAACCAGCCGGTGCGCCCGGCGGCGTAGCCGTGCTTGACCACCGTGAATTCGCCGCGCGATCCGCGGATGTAGTCCCGATAGGTGTCGGGTGTGGCGCAGTGCGCGCGTGGCGCGCTGAGACGCCAGCCATTCGCCGTCAGCTTGGGGAGATCGGGCTCGTCGGGGTGAATGGCGAGGCACAGCTCCAGTGGCGCCTTCACGTGTCGCGGCAGCTCGACGATGCGCATGAACTCCTCTGCCTTCTGGCCGTACCACACGCCGCGCCACTCCACGGGGCTGTAGCCGCGCCAATCGGCGACGGTCGTGTAGGTGTCGCGGGGCGGCGCGGTCGTCGTCCATTCGCTCAACACGACCGGCGGTAGAGTCGTGTGCCAATCGATGCCGCAGGTCGGCAACGGACAGTCGGGCGCGCCCAGGTTCAGCCCGACGGTGACGTGGGTCTCATGGCCGCGCAAATTCATGTCGATCCCATACTGTTGCTGCCAGATCTGTACGAACCCGGGGTCGCCGTCGATGTACATGCGGCGGCGTGCGGCGGCTAGCACGGAGCTCAGGTGGAACCGTCCCGAGATGTTGACGAAGAGATCGGTGTCGCGTGCCAGCCGTTCGACGTCACGGTGCGACAGGCCGGCGTGGGCCGTCCCGTCCCATTCGAGCAACGCCGCGTGGTCGCTGAGCGCGAACCGCTCCATCACGGCACGGAAGAAGGCGACGTTGGCGGAATCGAGGAAGGGCGCGGCCTTCCAGTGGGGGTCGATGCAGCGCTGCGGCTCGATGTGCTCGACGTAGTAGGTGTCGACGCCCAGGCGGCGGAACCCGAGGACGTATTGCAGGAACGCCCACGCGTTCCCAGCACCTCCCAATGGATGCTGGGCGATGGCGCCGGCGATCATCACGCGCTGCGGCATGGTACAGCCTCTGAGTTCCGCCGCACATAACCAGACACCGTGCATCAAGGCAATCGTGTGCGTCGTCGCCCTGGGGCGAAACCTGAAGAGGTCTCGCCCGAAACTTCATAGCGTGCTACTACCAGCGTGTCAGACTTAGAAGCTTGCAGCGACCAACGGGAGCGGGCCATAGAAAAGACGCCGGCCGCAGGCCCGTTGCGGCAGCGAGGAGGAATGACCATGGCAGACAAGGGGTGGTCCCACATCAGCCTCGGCACGCTCGACATCAACAAGACGCGCGCCTTCTACGAAGGTGTGCTGGGCTTCAAGGCGGTGCGTTGCGACATCATCAAGGTGAAGGAAGGCGGCGAGATCCGCCACATCTTCTTCGCCACCGGGCAGGGGCAGTTGCTCGCGTTCATGGAACCGCGCGGTGTGCCTGGGGCGCCGGTGGAGTTCGACGGCGGCCTCAACCGTCCGCTGGGGATGCCCGAGGGCGTCTACCATTTCGCCTTCGAAGCGGGCAGCCAGGCCGAGCTGGAGGCGAAGCGTGCCGAGCTGATCCGCAAGGGCGTGAAGGTCACCCCGATCGTCGACCACGAGTGGGCGAAGTCGATCTACTTCAAGGACCCCAACGGACTCCTACTCGAGTACTCCTACCTGACCCGCGCCTTCAACGAGGACGACGGCGTCCTGCAGCCACGCTTCGAGATGAGCCTGTTCGGCGAATCGCCGCTTACCGACTTCCGCGACGAGTAGAGCCAGGTCCGGCACTTCCCAAGACCCTGCTTTCCCGCGGTCACTCTGGGCTGCGCCTCAGGTCGGACGCCGGAGGTCGAGTTGCTCGTGAGGACCGTCAAATCGCGCGACGAGCACGCGCAATACATTTCGCCCCACCAAGACGTACGGGCGGCTGATGGCCAGCGCCTCGACGCGGGGGAAGAGCCAGCCGTCGATCTCGATATCGACCCGGTACACGACGACATCGTGGGGCATGCCTGCGAAGCCGGCGGCCCTTACACTGCGCACGGGCGGCAAGTCCAATGTGACGACCAGTTGCTCGGGCACGCCGCAGAGGTCGGCGCCAGTGTCGATCTTGCCGTCGAGCGCGGCGCTTTCGTGGCCACCGGGCGCACCGAGGCGTACCGGAACGACGGGCGCCGGAGGGTCGAACGCACGACTGAAGCGACGCCTCATTCGACGACGAAGCCGGGCATCTCGACGGTTGGTGCTGCGCTGCCAACTCGCCCGATGAAGAAGGCTGCTCCATGCCGGCGCTTCCAGACGCGTTCGAACAGGCGCTGGTGATCGCTGTCGGCATCCACGACGCGTCCACCGCAGACGGCCACGTAGCGCCCGGCAAAGCGCCGCTGTGCAGCGCGCCCGAGGCGCTCGAACGCCCGGCGTTCGCGTTGCCACGCCTGCATCCGCGCCCGGTGCCCCGTCTCCCGTGCATCAGTGGCCGGGCCGAGCACCGCGTGCGGTTTCCCGTAGCGCGTGATCACAATGCGCTCCCCGCGCGCGGCACGCTGCACGAGCTGCGGCGCCCGATTCTTCAGGTCACGGATGCCGACGCTCAAGGTGGCCATGATGATGGCCACAACACTGCCACGCCTGCGGGTTGCTGGCAAGCTCCACAGAGCCTTCACGCGCCGGCGTCGTTCAGGAGTCGCTGCAGGACCATCTCGGCGGCGAATTGCTTTTCCGCGAGCGCCCGCGCTGCTTCGCAGTGGTGGCGGTAATTGCTCTCAACGCTGTCGATCGCCGCGGCCGCCTCCGCGAGGCTGTTGAAGACGAACAGACCTTCGCCGGTTGGGTAAAGCCCGGGAAAGCCGGTGTCCTGGACCACCACCGGCTTTCCCAGCGCCAGATACGCGGCGCTACGCGTGCTGAACCAACCGCTGCGCGACGCGACGTAGGCGTTCTTGGCGATGCTCCATTCGGCGCGTGAGCCGCGCAGGTAGTCGCGGTAGGCGTCGAGCGTGCGCGACTTCTCGTAGGCGTCGACGGCGTGCCAGCCGCGGCGCTGCAGCTCGTCGCGCGGCGCCGCACCCGAGAGCGCGACCTCCAGGTGGACGCCGGTGCGCGCCGGCAGATCGATGAACTTCATGAACTCGACGTCCTTGCCGCCGTACGTCATGCCGTCGAGATTCGGCAGCGTCACGTCGGTCTTCCACGACATGACCGTCGTGTACGCCCGTGCCGTCGGAGAGAATGTGAACGGCCAGTCGTCGAGCACGATCGGCTGCCGTGTCGGTAGCCAGCGCAGGCCGCAGTGTGGGATGGTACAGCGCGGATCGTTGATGTTCTCCGCGAACGTGAAAAAGCAGTGGTGTGCGCGGATCAGTCCGACCGAGTAGGCTTGATCCTCAGTCGCTATCCCTTGTTCGACGGCGAGCAGCTTCGCCTGGCTGTAGCACGGGTCGCTGTCGAGGTAGGCGATGCGCCGCGCGCCACGGTACTCCTCGCGTAGCCAGCAGGCACCGGAGACGTTGAGGAACAAATCAGCATTGCTGCAGAAGCGCTCGACCTCGGCGAGCCCGGCGCCGTGGTACGTGCCGTCCGGAGCGCGTAGCGCCCAGCACGTGCGCATCTCTTCGCCGGCGCGGCTCAACGTGTCTGCGAGGTACGCGGCGTTGAAGCCGATGTCGTCGGTAAATGTGCCGGCGCGCGGGTCGTACAGCCACTGGCCCGTGTCTTCGAGGTAGAAAACCTCGTGACCGAGGCGGCGGAAGCCGCTGACGTACGCCAGGTAGTCCCACCCGACGCCGCCAAGCGGGTAGGTGGCGATCAGTCCGCTGACGACGATCTTCATCGCGAACGCAGCCGCTGTACCAGCCGCTCGTCGGTGCGGCCGTCAGCCTGGACGGCGAACTGGCGCGCGTACAACTCGTGGAAGAAGCCGCCGCGTTGCAGCAGTTCGTCAAACGTTCCCCGCTCGATGATCGTGCCGCTTTGGATCACGAGGATTTGCGTGGCGCGGCGCACCGTGCTCAAGCGGTGCGCAATGACGAAGGTTGTGCGCCCGTGCATCAGCTGCTCAATCGCTTCCATGATGGCGGCCTCGGTGCCGGTGTCGACCGAGGAGGTGGGTTCGTCGAGGATCAGGATCGGGGCATTGCGCAGCAGCGCGCGCGCAATGGTGATGCGCTGGCGCTCGCCTTCCGACAACGTCGCACCCTGCTCGCCGATCACCGTATCGTATCCTTGCGGCAGGCTCTGAATGAACCCATCGGCCTGCGCCATCTGTGCGGCACGCTGAATCTCCTCACTGCGGGCGGTCGGACGGCCGTAGGCGATGTTCTCACGGATGCTGAGCGGGAACACGATGGGGGGCTGCAACACCATGCTGATCTGCGCGCGCAGGGCGGCGAGCTTCAGGGTGCGGACATCGGTGCCATCGATCCAGACCTGGCCGTGGGAGGGGTCATAGAAGCGCGGAATCAGACTGACCAACGTGCTCTTGCCGGCGCCGGTGGGACCGACGATGGCGACCGCCTCACCCGGCCGCGCGTCGACGCTGATACCGTGCAACGTCTGGCGCTCCGGAGAGTAGCCGAAGGACACGTCGGCGAAGCGGACATGGCCGTGCGGCGGCGCGCGGAACTCCTGCTTGCCGTCCGGCACGGTTGGCGCGGCGTCGAGCACTTCGGTGACCCGTTCCATGCTGGCTCTGGCGCCCTGCACCGTGCCGTATGTCTGGATCAGCGAGTTGATCGGCGCATACAGCGACGCGAGGTAGCTGATGAATACCACCATGTCGCCGATGGTCAGCGTGTTGCTCCACACGTGTTGCGCGCCCACCCACAACACCGCCGCCGTGCCCAGCGCCAGGACCAGGTTGGTGCCGGCGCCGAACGCGGTCTGCAGCGTGTAGAGCCGCAGGTTGCTACGCAAGCTCGCGCTGCTCTGGGTGACGAAGGCGGCGTGTTCCTCCGCCTCTTTGGAAAAGGCCTGCACGACCTTGATGGCCGACATGCCGCGCTGCACCAGCTGATAGACGGCACTCTCGCTGGCGCGCGCCGCATGCGCCAACGCCGTGATGCGGCGGTTCAGCAGCAGGATCGCCAAGAAGAGCAGGGGGCAGACCGCCAGGGCGACGAGGGTGAGGAACCAATCCAGGCGCACCATCACGACGAACATGCCGGCCAGCAACATGACGGCGGCGAGCACCGGAAAGACGCCGTTCATTGCCAGCGTCTGAATGGCGTAGGTGTCGCCGGTGACGCGATAGATCAAGTCACCGACCGCGGCGCGGGAATGAAAGGAGAGCGACAGACGCTGCAGGTGTTGGTAGAGGCGGCTGCGCAGGTCGTTCACCATGCCCTGTCCGATGGAGATGGTGGTGAAGTTGTTGAGCACGCTGACGACGCCCAACGTGCCGTAGATGGCGATCAGCCCCGCCGTGGCCACGCCCAGCAGGGCGGGTGGGCTGAAGCGGGCGAGCACCGGCCAGGGTGGTGGCGTGCGCGGCAGCACATAGTCGATCACCAGCTTCAACGGCCAGGGCTTGAGAATCTCCAGGGCACTGATGAGTACCACCTGCGCGATCGCCAAGAGGAAGGCGCCGCGATACGGTCGCAGGTACCGAACAACCTGGACAACGAGATTCATGCGAAACGCCAACCGGCGGCGAGCATGAGCTCGCTTACTGCTTCCCGTTCTGCACCGCTGTCAACTCGATGTGCTTGGCGACGACTTCGAGCACGTGGTACATCGTCCGGCCCAGGCGCAAGTTGTCGACGCTGACGACCAGCAGGCTCAGCAGACCGAGCAACAGTGCCACGGCGGCGATCTCCCACAGGTCGGCGAACCAGCCGATGGCGGCGATGGCGGCGAGCCCCGCCACGGAGACGCGTGCCAGCCACGACTCGCGCACCCGGCAGCGGATGCGGAAGAAACGTTTGCTGCCGCCGTGGTTCTCCACGGCCACCTTGAGGTCCGCCTTCGACCAAACGCCGCAGTAGATGGTGACGTCGCGATCGTCCCAACCTTGGTCGATAGCGATGAGATACTTGCGCGGCAGCAGGAACTCCATCAAGGCGTGCAGCAGGTTCTCCTTCTCGAAGCCGCGATCCGACCAGTACGAGAGGAAGAACTGGCGCTTGCGCCACTGCACGCGCGGCCGCTGGCCGGGCTCTTCGAAGCGAATGCGCGCGACGTTCGTCGCGCCTTGGATGCGGTACAGGTAGCGCTGCAGGCTGCGCAGCAACGGACCGAGATAGATGAGCGTGGTGATCAGCAGCCGGCTGCCGATACCGTCGTAGCGTGGGTCGACCTTGGCGCGCCAGGCGCGTGCCCCGGCGCACACGATCGCGACCAGCAGCGGAGTGCTGGCGAGAATCTCATGACGCCCGGCGATCAGCGCGCCGATGAACAGCACGAGACTCAGTACGTTCCATTCCAGTGTGAACGGCAGGTACGACAGCAGCGACGACGAGGGCTCGTACAGCGTCTGGAACAAGCCGCGGCCGAAGACGCCGTGGTAGATGATCGGGCGGCGCGAGAACAGTGACATACCCAGGTCGCCGTAGATGCGTCCAATCCATTGCGATTGCCCGAGCAGGTTGAAGCGGAACGGATGCTTGAAGTAGAGCTGCGCCTCGGCTTTCCCGTAGCCCATTTGCTGCTTGAGGTACGCCTTGATCGTGTTGCGGCGGAAGTGCCAGACCATCGCCGCCGGGCTGAAGCCGATGGCGTGTCCGTTGTTCTGCAGCCGCCAGCACAGATCGACATCGTCGCCGGCGGCGCGGTGGATCGGGTCGAAGCCGCCGATCTCTTTCAGGGCGGACTTCAAGAAGGCCATGTTGCACCCGGGAATGTGCTCGGCGACCTCGTCGTCGATGAGCACGTGCGCCGGACCGCCCGGTGATGCAGCCACGCAGGCGGCGGTGCGCGACTCTTCCGGCGGCGGCAGGTTCGGGCCGCCGACGGCGACGAAACCGCTGTGCACGAACTTGAAGGCGAGGTAGGTGAGCCAGTCGGGATCGACGACGCAGTCCGAATCCGTGTAGGCGATGATCTCGCCGCTGGCGTGCTCGTAGCCGACGTTGCGCGCGGCGCTAAGCCCCTTGTTCTCCTGCGAGAAGATGCGCACCTCGGGATAGCGCTGCGATATTTCCAGCGTGCGATCGGTGGAGCCGTCGTTGACGACGATGACCTCGTAGTTCGGATATCGCAATGTGCGCAGCGACGCCAAGCAGGCGTCCATGGTGCGCTCGGCGTTGTACGCGCAGATCACCACCGAGATGCGCGGCGGCCGGTCGAGTGGCGGCGGCAGTTGAGCGCAGTAGAGCTTTTGCACCGCATGATACGCCGGCTTCTTGTGGCGCTCGCGATCCACCAATCCGAAGGCCCAGTCGTCCATCTGGAAGCCGCCCGTGAACCAGTCGTCGGTCCACGAGAAAATCACCGTGCCGGCGGCGCCCGACTCGAAGGCGGCGCGCACCTGCCAGGACAGGATCTGCGCCTGCTCGGCGGTGCCTTCGCGGATGGAGTCGATGCCGAACTCGGTGAGCACCAGGGGCTTGTCCTTGGCAAGATTCTGCAGCCGGGACAGGTAGCGGCGGAAGTCACGTTCGCGGTGCAGGTAGACGTTGAACGACACGAAGTCGAGGAAGTCGAGGTCGAGGTACTCGGTGGTCGGGAAGTTCGCGTAGCTCACCAGCACGTCGGGCGCGCTGCGCTTGACGATGTCGAACAGCTCGCGCAAGAACGCCCGCACGCGTTCCGGTTGGTGCCAGCGCACGACATCGGGTGGAATCTCGTTGCCAATGAGGAACGCGAAGACGGCGGGGTGTTGCTTGCAGGCATCGATGCCGGCGGCAACCTGCTTGCGGATGTCCTCCGCGACGCCGGGGTCGTCGAGAAAGCAGACGTGCTGGGTCCACGGGAGGCCAACGAGGACGCCGAGATCGTATTGCTCGGCGAGGTCGAGCAGCCATTCCGGCGGTGGCGTGAAGGTGCGAAGGCAGTTGACGCCGAGATCGCGCATGAGTGCGAAGTCACGACGTACCATGTCGCGTTCCGGGAACTGAGCGCCGTGCGACGCGACCGCGAACGGTCCGTACGACACGCCGCGCAAGAACAACTTTTCGGTGCCGCGGAACAGGAACTTGCCGCTGGCGCGCGGACGCGTGCTGCGCTCGTCCGCTTCGACTCGTCGTTCAATCAATGCCGCTGCCGTTACACGCGCCATATCGTTCCGTAGAGGCCGCGCGCACTTTCACCGCCGCCTGGCAGCCCGCGCGCCGGCTTCCCGCTCTCCAGTTTTTCTATGCTAATCCCCAAAAACGACCGACTGTCGCCAGGCTCTGGTCATGAATTGTGCCGGGTATGTAGCACCCGCCCACCGGAAAGCAAAGGCGGCCGCCGTGCGGGCCGCACGGTGCGGAACCACACACGGTGACAGGGCTGGCCAGCTTGACAAGCCATGGTATAATCCACATCCTTCGAAACCCCCGGTTGTCCACGGAGGTCGATATGAACGAAGACATCATCCTCGAAGAGGAAGCGATAGCCGACGAGCGCGCCGCCGACGCGGTCCGCCTGGGTGCGGCGATTCTGCACCAGCCGATCCGTGCTCTGGCCACCTTGAAGCCCGCGGTGTGTGTGGCACCGCATGCCAGCGTCCGGGTGGCAATCGAGCGGATGAATCAGAACGGCACGGGATGCGTCCTCGTGGAGGAGGCGCGCCGCCTGGTTGGCATCTTCACCGAACGCGACGTGCTGACGAAAATCGTGGGATGCGCCGTGGACATCGACCGGACGACCGTGCAGGCTGTGATGACCCGCGACCCTGAGTGCCTGAGCCCGGACGAACGCGCCGCCTATGCGTTGAACAAGATGAGCGTCGGTGGCTTTCGTCACATTCCGCTCGTTGATGACGAGGGCCGTCCGGTCGGGGTGGTGTCGATGCGCAACGTGGTCGACTATATGGTCGACCTGTTCCAGACGGAGGTATTGAACCTGCCGCCGGAGCCGCGCAACATCGCCCGCGCGCGCGAGGGCGCGTAGGTTACTTCACGTCTTCGACAGTGCCGTCCGCGGCGCGCACGCGCTTCAGCACGCGCGTCTCGGGCAGGAACCGCGGCTGGTTGGCCACTGCCGCGACCACCAAGATGTTGTCCGCGTCCGTCCACGCCAGATAGCTGAGATCAGCTTGCGGCACGTCGACGGGGCGCACGCTGCGGTCGCCGAGGTTCATGATGTAGAGTTGCCGCCGGTTGTTGGGGTAGTCCAGTGCTGGTGCGGCGGTGAACGCGAGCTTGGTGCCGTCGGGTGCAACCGCCAGGTCCGTGAGCACGGCGGCAGATGCCGCCAGCGTGTCGACCGAGCCGCTGTCGAGCGGCACCTGCCAGATCTGCCAATCCCAGTTGCCACCGACGATGGTGTACAGCCGCGTTCCATCAGGCGCCCAGCGGTAGATCAACCGGTCGCGGTCGAGCGACAGCACGAGGCGATCGTCAGTGCCGTCTCGACCGACAACGCGCAGCTCTTGCCGGCCACCGTGCGCCGCGGTGTAGAGCAGTTGCTGGCCATCGGGCGAGGGGAGCGGGGCATCGAGCGTGTCACCGCAGCGTTGCACGATCGTTGCCTCGGGGCTGTCGCCGCGCAAGCGGAAGATGCGGTCGCCGCGCGCGGCGTAGATAGTGCCTTCTGGCCCGCCCGCTGGGGTGTTCCCGTAGCCGGCGGTGCGCTGCGCACCATCGCTCGCCAGGGTCACGATGGCCGGGAACGTCGTGTCCGCCGTTGAATGACTGGCGATGATTCGTGCTCCGTCCGGCCCCCAGGCTGGCGGCGCGGCAAGACCGCGCGTGAGGTCCCAGGTGTGCAGGGTTCGACCGTCACGGTCGAGGCTCGACACGGCGGTGCGCGCCCACGGGAACACCTCGCCGCGTGCGATGACGATGTCGCCGCGTGATGAGCTGCGCACGTACACCGGATCGCTGCGGCGCGGATAGCGGTTGTTCTCGCGTTGCACGTCGGCCCAATCGAGCTGCGGATCGAGCACGGCGTACTCGGTGTCCGGCTCCAGCGCAACGTGCTCACCGACCTGCACCGTGCTGCGCACCGGATCGCCACC
>Ga0335082_10005766_pt1 | contig 13568 bp, 9 predicted proteins | sample Lox_Sample_41_FD_206718 | JGI IMG/M metagenome (GOLD analysis project Ga0335082, IMG submission 206718) | Soil microbial communities from Loxahatchee National Wildlife Refuge, Florida, United States - Lox_Sample_4.1 | ecosystem: Environmental > Terrestrial > Soil > Wetlands | place: USA: Florida... | reverse complement strand
CCATAGCCGCCGAACAATTGCAGGCAGCGGTCGATCACTTTACCTTGGGTATCGGTGAGGCGGTATTTCGCCATCGAGGCGGTGACGGTGTCGAGTTCGCCTTTCACATGCCGTTCGATGCAGTGATCGAGGAAGACCTTGGCGATGGTCGTATCGGTCTTGCATTCGGCAAGCTCGAATTGCGTGTTCTGGAATTCGATAATGGCCTTGCCAAAGGCCTTGCGCTGCTTGACGTAATCGATCGTGAGCGCGAGCGCGCGTTCCATCATCGCGACTGCGTGCACGGCCACGATCAGCCGCTCCTGCGGCAATTCCTTCATCAGCTGGTAGAAGCCCTGCCCTTCTTCGGTCCCGAGCAGGCACGATGCCGGCAGCTGCACATCCTCGAAGAACAGCTCCGAGGTGTCGGCGGAATCCATGCCGAGCTTCTTGAGCTTGCGGCCACGGCGGAAGCCCTGCGCATCCTCGGTCTCGACCACGAGCAGCGAGACTCCCTTGGCGCCCGCCTTCGGATCGGTCTTGGCGACGACGACGATGAGATTGGCGTGCTGGCCGTTGGTGATGAAGGTCTTCGAGCCGTTGAGGACGTAGCCGTTGCCGGATTTTTTCGCGGACGCGCGCACGCCTTGCAGATCGGAGCCGGTGCCGGGCTCGGTCATGGCAATAGCACCGACCAGCTCGCCGGTCGCGAGCCTGGGCAGCCAGCGCTTCTTCTGGTCCTCGGTGCCGTAATGCAGAATGTAGGGCGCCACGATGCCGGAGTGCAGCGGCGCGCCGAATGTGTCGAAACCGGCAAGCGCAAATTCGCGGTTGATCACCGCCTCATGCGCGAAGGTGCCGCCCGCCCCGCCATAGTCTTCCGGCATCGATGCACAGAGCAAACCGGCCTCGCCGGCCTTGGTCCAGACGTCGCGATCGTACATTCCGGCTTCGTGCCAGCGGTCGAGATGAGGGACAAATTCGTCGGCGATGAAGCGCCGCGCCTGCTCTTCGAGCAGGACAAGGTCTTCGCTCATCCAGGCCGGGCGCGGAAGATTCAGAGCGTCCATAGGCGATACACTGGCCAATTCACTTCGTTAGCAGCACACCATAGAGCCCGCCAGACCTCGCGGCGAGGCTTCTCACCGAAACGTAAGTAGCCGCGGCGGCGCCGGAATGCTAGGAGCGAGCCGCGTAATAGCCGGGTTTGTCGCCAGCATGACTGTGTCGCAAGGGTTTGCCGGCCGGGCCGGCTCGCCGGTCGATTCTGCGGCCGCATGGCTGCGCCTGAGTGCCGCAGTCGCGATTTCCACGATCAGCGGCGTCGGCATGTGGTCAGTGATGGTGGCCTTGCCCGCCTTACAGGCCGAATTCGCCGTCGCGCGCGCCGATGCGTCCCTCCCCTTCACGATGGTGATGATCGGTTTCGGGCTCGGCGGCGTTATGATGGGCCGGCTGGCCGACCGCTTCGGCATTGCAACGCCGCTCGCTATCGGCACGCTGGGATTGACGGCCGGCTACTTGGCCGCCGGCTGGGCGCCGAACCTCTGGTTGGTCGCCCTTGCACACGGCCTCATCGGGCTCGGCTGCTCCACAAGTTTTGGGCCATTGATGGCCGACATCTCACATTGGTTCTTGCGCCGGCGCGGCATTGCAGTAGCGATCGCCGCCGCTGGTAATTATATCGCCGGAACGATCTGGCCCCCGGTGGTGCAGCATTTCATCGCCGCCTATGGCTGGCGCACCGCCCATATCGGCATCGGACTGTTCTGCCTCGTCGCCATTTTCCCGCTGATATGGGCCATGCGACCTCGCATCGAGGACCACCACAGTCACGCCGCCGGCGCAGCGGCCGCGCAGCGTCAGGCGGCGGTGCCGTTTTCGCCGCTGACACTGCAGGTGCTTCTCTGCATCGCGGGGGTCGCGTGCTGCGTAGCGATGTCGATGCCGCAGGTGCACATCGTCGCCTATTGCGGCGACCTCGGTTACGGCGTCGCACGCGGCGCCGAGATGCTATCGCTGATGCTGGGCTGCGGCATCATCAGCCGCATCGCGTCGGGCTTCATCGCCGACCGCATCGGGGGCGTGGGCACGCTGCTGCTCGGTTCGGTTCTGCAAGGCACCGCACTTTTTCTGTATCTCTGGTTCGACGGCCTTGTCTCGCTTTACGTGATCTCGGCGCTGTTCGGCCTGTTCCAGGGGGGCATCGTGCCAAGCTACGCGATCATCGTGCGCGAATATTTCTCGCCGCGCGAAGCCGGCACGCGCGTCGGCCTCGTGATCATGGCCACGGTTCTCGGCATGGCGCTGGGCGGCTGGCTGTCGGGCTTCATCTTCGATCTCACCGGCTCCTATCGGGCGGCGTTCCTCAACGGCCTCGGCTGGAATCTGGTGAACGTGTCGATCATGACCTGGCTGCTGCGGCGATCGCACAGCAGCGGGAAGCTGGCGGCGGTATAAAGTACGTTCGCGTTCTCTCGATACCCGTTCGTTCCCGCGCCGGCGGGAACCCAGTACTTGAAAATATGTAACAGCGCCCTGGGTCCCCGCTTTCGCGGGGACGAACGGACAACAGAATCAGAACGCGTCGTCCGGCAATTCCATGGTCGAGGCCGCGCCCGCCTGGATGCGGGCAAGCCGTGTCGCCGTCTCCGGCAACATGCGTTCCATGAAGAAGCGCGCGGTGACGAGCTTTGCGTTCATGCGCGGCGCCGAACCGTTTCCCTTTTTTGCAAGCGCGGCTTCGGCAATCCGGCACCACATGTAGCCGAGCGCGACCAGCCCGAAGAGGTGCATGAAGTCATAGGACCCCGCGCCGGCGTTGTCGGGCTTGGCCATGGCGTTCTGCATGAACCACATGGACGCCTGCTGGAGGTGCGCCAGCGACGCGCCCAGCGGCTTGAGATAGACATTCATCGTGTCATTGTTGACGCGCTCCTTGAGATAGGTCTGCACCTCATTGAAGAAGGCCATGATGGCGCGGCCGCCGTCCTTGCCGAGCTTGCGGCCGACCAGATCGAGCGCCTGGATGCCGTTGGCGCCTTCGTAGATTTGCGCGATGCGCGCATCACGCACGAACTGCTCCATGCCGTGCTCGGCGATGTAGCCATGGCCGCCGAACATCTGCTGCGCCAGCACCGCATTGGCGAAACCGCTGTCGGTGAGCACGCCTTTGATCACCGGCGTGAGCAGGCCCATGTGATCGTCGGCGCTCTGGCGTTCCTTTTCATCCTGGGAGCGATGCGCAACGTCGCTTTTGAGCGCCGTCCACAAAACCAGCGCGCGTGCGGCTTCGTTGAAGGCGCGGATGCCCAGCAAAGTCCTGCGCACGTCGGGATGCACGATGATCGGATCGGCCGGCTTGTCCGGATATTTGGCGCCGGAAATCGCGCGGCCCTGCAAGCGCTCTTTCGCGTAGATCGCCGCGTTCTGGTAGGCGACTTCAGATTGCGCCAGGCCCTGCACGCCGACGCCGAGCCGCGCTTCATTCATCATCGTGAACATGGCGTTGAGTCCGCGGTTCTCTTCGCCGACCAGCCAGCCTGTGGCGCCGTCGTAGTTCATGACGCAGGTCGAGTTGCCGTGGATGCCCATCTTTTCTTCGATCGAGCCGCAGGTGACGGCGTTGCGCGCGCCGGGCGATCCGTCATCCTTGACCATGAATTTCGGAACCACGAACAGCGATATGCCTTTCGTGCCGGCGGGAGCGCCTTCGATACGCGCCAGCACGAGATGAATGATGTTCTGCGACAGGTCGTGCTCGCCCGCGGAAATGAAAATCTTGGTGCCGGATATTTTGTAGCTGCCATCCGCCTGCTTCGCCGCCTTCGAGCGCAGCAGCCCGAGATCGGTGCCGCAATGCGGCTCGGTGAGATTCATGGTGCCGGTCCACACGCCTTCCACCATCTTCGGCAAATATTTTTTCTTGATCGCGTCGGACGCATGCACGAGCAGCGCGGCGATGGCGCCCTGCGTGAGCCCCGGATACATCGCGAAGGCCATGTTGGCGGAGCAGAGAAATTCGTTGACCACGATGGTCATCGTCGCCGGCAGGCCCTGCCCGCCGAACTCGGGCGGAACGGAAATGCCAATCCAGCCGCCCTCGACGATCTGCTTGTAGGCCTCCTTGAAGCCCGTCGGCGTGGTCACGCTTCCGTCGGCGGCGCGCTTGCAGCCTTCCTTGTCGCCAACGCGATTGAGCGGTGTCAGCACTTCTTCGCTGAACTTGGCCGCTTCGCGCAGCACCGCCTCCACCACATCGGGGGACGCATCGGAGAAGCCGGGCAGATTGCCGTAATGATCGAGATGGAAGACGTCGTTGAGGAGGAACAACGCATCGTCCACCGGAGCTTTATATGTCGGCATGGTCTCTCTCCCCGGCAGCGCGCCGCGAGGTGTTAACAGAGTGTGAAGCGAACGGTTTTCCGCTTGCCCGATAGTACGCCGGCCCAGGTCCCCAAAGGCTCCCCAAGGGCCAGACCGAGGCGACCTAGCGGCCACATCGGTCCGCATTATGGCGGAGTGGGTTTACACCTGCGTTAAGGGCCGTGGAAGCGACGGAATTACCGCGCTTTGGACGCCCGGGCGGCGCCCGGGGCACCGGAATTAACGAACATCTCGGTGTAGATCCGGCGCAGCTCGGCGATCGCCTGGTCGAGATCGCGGCGCTGGTGCTCCAGCATGGTGATCTGGTCGACACATTGTCTCCGGTCGATCGGCAGAGTCGTGGTGCAGCCGCGTGCGCGAGCGGCAAACATTTCATTGATTTCGTTCAGCGTGAAGCCAAGTCGCTTGCCCTGAAGAATCAATGCGAGGCGGTCGCGGTCTTCCCGGTTGAAGACGCGCGCACCGTTGCGATGGTGCGCCAGCAGGCCCTTGCTTTGGTAAAATCGCAGCGCACGAAGCGTTACACCCGCTTCGCGGGCGAGCTCTCGCATTGTGAGTCCATCGCCCGGCCCCGCTGCGGATTCCGTACTGTCCACAGGTTGATTGATACCGCCGGAATTGCGCCCGCGGTATTCGCTGTCCATGTGCGCCGACTCGATTTTTATTTTTCGAATGATCCCGATTCGTGCATATTTTAGTCCTGCAACCTGCGGCGGCGGTGGCACTCGGGTATTGTTTGCGGAAAATATTACAGCCGGCGGAAATCCTCCGCACACCAATTCGCAGAAACTGCGGCGCTTCCGCAAAACGTTAACCACTTGTTTACCGCAACCGGCAAAAAGTCGGTGTGTGGACGAAGGACCGAGCCCCGTATCCACCCGCTGTTAACGCGCGCTGGTTCTCCGAGAGTCGATCCGACTCTTTGCGTCTCCACCTCGGACGTGGGTGTGAGCATGAAACTTGGCTTTCCGTGGAGCGTCAAAGATATCCGGCCGGAAGCTCGCAACATTGCGCGCGAGGCTGCGCGCCGCGCGGGCGTGCCGCTGAATGAATGGCTCAACGCGGTCATCCTGCAGCAAGTCCAGCAGGCCAATGCGCAAATCGTCCATTCATCTGAAACTGCGCGCGCCGATTATTCCGAAGTCCAGCTACGGCTCGACAATCTTGCCCGCCGCATGGATCAGGTGACGCGCGGCGGACCGGCCGCTTACCCGCCGAAGCGCACCCGCGACGACGCCGACCAGGTGGCCGAGTTAATCGGGCGCATCGAGCAACGATTCGACCAGTTCGCTGCTTCGCCTCCGCCGGCGATGCCGAACCCGCCGGTGCCACCTGCTTTCGATCGTGCGGTCGCCGAAATCAACGCGCGCCGGCGCGCGCTCAACGGCGAGACAATACCCGCGCCGATGCCGGTAGCAATGCCGACGCAAGATCTGTCCGGCCTTGAGGTTGAATTGCGCCGGATCACCAGTCAGATTGAAACACTCCGGCGTCCGGGCGTTGAGGAAGCAATCAACGCGCTGCGCGCCGAGCTTGGCGAGATCGGGCGCACGCTCAATGAGGCGATGCCGCGCCGTGCCATCGAGACCATCGAGAAACAAATCCAGGATCTGACCCAGCGCATCGCGGAAGGCCGCCAGGCCGGGAGCAACCCTGGCGCGCTTGGGGGAATCGAGCATGGCCTTGCCGAAGTGCGCAATGCCCTGCGCGACCTGACGCCGGCGGAAAATCTCGTCGGCTACACCGATGCCATCAACGCGCTGGCCCGCAAGATCGATCTCATCGTTGCCCAGCAGGACCCGGCGACGATGATGCAGCTCGAGAACTCGATCGCCACGTTGCGCGAGATGGCAACGCATGTTGCGTCCAACGAGACCGTGAACAACCTTGCCACGCAGGTCCAGTCGCTGAATGCGAAGGTCGACCAACTCGCGATGAGCGGCACAAATGCCGCCTTGGGCCAGCTCGAACAACGCATCGACGAAGTCAGCCGCACGTTGGCTCAGCGCGCGCAAACAGGCGACGGCTTGCCTCCGCGCCTTGAGGCGCTGCTACAATCGATGTCCGGCAAGATCGAGCAGATGCAGCAATCGCGCAGTGACCCTGTGGCGTTTGGGCATCTCGAGGACCGTATCGTCAAGCTGGTGGAAAGGCTCGACGCATCGGACGCCCGCCTCGGACACCTGGAATCCATCGAGCGCGGGTTGACCGATCTGCTCGTGCATATTGAAGATCTGCGCGCCAACAAGCAGTCCTCCGCGTTGCGGGCGGAAGACACCTCGGGCATCGACACGCTCAAGCAGGACATCGCCCGCACCCAGAGCACAGTCGACGCGATGCACGGCACCCTCGGTCATGTGGTCGAGCGTCTGAGCGGCATCGAGAAGGACATTCGCGGCGGCAAGCAAGCGCCCGCGGCGCCCGACAACGACGTCCTCGATCTCACGCAGCCGGTCGGCAACGCCGCCGCTCCCGCCATTACCGATGCCCCTGAAGCAGCGCTACAGCCGGCGGTGACAACGACGGCGGATATGCTGTCGTCGATCTCAGCGGCGCTTATGCCCGCGGCTTCGGAGCCGGCGGCACCGACGGCATCGGCGCCGATCGCTGCGGAGCCGGCGGCACCGCTACCCGTCGTGACACGCCCGGCGCCGATCAGTCTCGCGCCGGTCATTCCGGACACTCCACCGGATGAGCCGCTCGAGCCTGGCTCGGGACCGCCGCGCATGAATTTGAACCCGGGCGCGCGCATTGCCGCTTCGGAAGCGGCCCTTGGCGGCGTGCGGCCCAATGCGGCAACACCCGGCAGCAAATCGGACTTCATCGCCGCGGCCCGGCGCGCGGCGCAAGCCGCAGGGCAAGATCCGAAGACGCGATCGTCGCGCCCCAACCTGTCCAAAAATGGCGGGAGCAGCTCACTGCGTGCCAAGGTGATGACGCGGGTCAAGTCCCTGTTCCTGGCCGCAAGCATTGTCGCGATTGTGGTCGGATCCATCCAATTCGCAGGAAATATTTTCAACTTCGGATTCTTCGACGCGATTGGCGTCAAGCTCACGCAAGACCTCGAGACCGATACCCCGACGGGCGACGAACCAGACGCCACCGCCGAAGCAGATACCGGCACGCCAGCCGACAATCTGCTGGCGTCACCGAACGCACCGGCCGCCCCTCGGGCGCAGTCTGATGCCGAGATCACTGCATCCTTGTTGGCGCCCCCGACGATGCCGGTCGTCACTCCCGCAAAGCCTCCGGCTGCGACCGGAACGCCCGCGGTCCAGCCGCCAATGGGCTTCCCGCAGGCGGCGCAAGCGCCATCACCGGTGACAAACCCGCTGGCCCTGAGTGTGCCACTCCCGGCCGCGGCGCCTGAATCGAAAGCCGACGTGACCGGTTCGGTCTCCCGCGCACCGGCGGACGGCCGCAACAACCGGCAGCAACAGGCACCCGCGACACCGCCGGCAACCGACCGGCTGCCTGCCGCCATTGGCGGACCGAAGTTGCGCAATGCCGCGCAGAACGGCGATGCCGGCGCCGCCTATGAGATCGCCACCCGTTTCGCCGAGGGCCGCGGCGTGCCGGCCAATCTTGACGAGGCTGCGCGCTGGTACGAGCTCGCCGCGAGCAAAGGCCTGACGCCCGCACAATTCCGCTACGCCAGCATGCTCGAAAAGGGCCAGGGCGTGAAAAAGGACCTGGAGTCCGCCCGCAAGCTCTATGTCGCGGCGGCCAGCAAGGGCCACGCAAAGGCGATGCATAATCTTGCGGTCCTTTATGCCGAGGGCATCGATGGCAAGCCGGACTATGCGAGCGCTGCGCAATGGTTCCGCAAGGCCGCGGAGCACGGCGTCCCCGACAGCCAATACAATCTCGGCGTCCTGGCAGCGCGGGGCATCGGCATGGACCGGAACGTCGTCGAATCCTACAAGTGGTTCGCACTGGCGGCAGCCCAGGGTGACAAGGACGCGGGCCGCAAACGCGACGAGATCGCCACGCAACTGGACCCCCAGACGCTGGCCGGCGCCCAGCAAACCATAAAAAGCTATGCGGCCCAGGCACAGCCGGCCGAAGCCATCACGGTCCCGGAACCACCCGGAGGCTGGGACCGCACAACGTCGGCGTCACCGGAAAAGCCGCGGGCAGGCGCCCCGCTTGCGATCGGCGCATTCAATTCGGGGAAACTGTGAACTGCGGCGGTCCGGGGCTCACTGAACGTGATCACCGGCGCATTCATCCGCTAAAGTTGACTTGAGCTTCGACTCGGTCCGTCTCAAGACTGTCACACATCGACCATCACCGCTGACGTTTCGGCGCGTCTTGGTGTTTACTCCATGGTAGCGGCTCTGGGGCGCGGCACGTCCTGCCGGAGCACCGGTCTTAACCTCGGACGGCACGCTTGCAGATCTACCTTCCCATCGCCGACTTGCCCGTGAATGTCTTTCTCGTGCTCGGGATGGGGCTCGCGGTCGGCTACATTTCCGGAATGTTCGGCATCGGCGGCGGCTTCCTGATGACGCCGCTGCTCATCTTTATCGGCATTTCGCCCGCCGTGGCGGTGGCGACCGTCTCCAGCCACATCGCGGCGTCATCGTTCACCGGCGCAATCAGCTATTGGCGCAGGCGCGCACTCGACATCGCGCTGGCGATGATGCTGTTGAGCGCGGGCATTGTCGGCACCGCGACCGGTGTCTGGCTGTTTACCGAACTGCGCGCGCTCGACCAGCTCGATCTGATGATCGGCCTTTCCTATGTCACTTTGCTCACCGTCGTCGGCAGCATGATGATCTACGAAAGCGTGCGGGCGGAAATGCGCGCGCGCCAAGGCATGCCGGCAACACTGCGGCGGCCGGGCAGCCATACCTGGCTGCACGGCTTGCCGTTCAAGCTCCGGTTCAAGCGCTCGAAGATCTACGTCTCGGCCATCCCGGTCTGGGCGATCGGATTTATCATCGGGTTTGTCGGGGCGATCATGGGCATCGGCGGCGGCTTTTTGCTGGTGCCGATGCTGATCTATTTTCTGCGTGTGCCGACCGCGACCGTCATTGGCACCTCGATGGTGCTGACGTTGATCACGATGGCTTCTGCGACGGTGATGCACGCAGCCACTAATCACCTGGTCGACGCCGTACTGGCACTGATCCTTATGGTTGGCGGCGTAATCGGCGCGCAGTTTGGCGCGCGCATGGGGCAGAAGATGCGCGGCGAGCGCCTGCGCCTGCTGCTCGGCCTGCTGGTTTTCGCGGTCGGCTGCCGCTTTGCGTACGAACTGGTCGTCAAACCGGATGATCTTTTTTCGCTCCGCCACGTCAGGACCGATTGATGCGCCGCTTCGCGCTCATGCTCATGCTTGTTGTCGCGGCCGGCGCCGCCCGGCCCGCCTGTGCCGAACGGCTTGTGGTGTCGCTCTCGAACCATCGGGTCGCTGTGACGTCGAGCTTTGTCGGCGAAGAGCTGGTGCTGTTCGGCACCGTGGAGCCCGATCCGGCAACGGCGCCGCTGCATCCACCTTACGATCTGGTCGTGACGGTGGCCGGGCCGCGTCAGACCCTGCGTACGCGGCGCAAACAACGCATCCTCGGAATCTGGGTCAACGTCGACGCGCGCGAATTTGTGGGCGTGCCGAGTTACCTTGCAGTGCTGAGCAATCGCCCGGTCAACGAGATCGCCAAAGAGGATACGTTGCGGCGGCTGCAAGTCGGCCTCGACAATTTCCTGCTGCCGCAGCGCATTGGCTCGGATCTCGGTGATACCGTCCGTGACGATCCGTTTCGGCGCGCCTTCGTGCGGCTGCAAAACCAGCAGGGCCTCTACCGCGAGTCCGGCACCGCCGTGACATTCCTTACGCCGACGGTCTTTCGTGCCGCGATTCCCATGCCTGCCGCGGTGCCGACCGGCAGCTACGGGATCGAGGTCGAATTATTCGCAGGCGGCATGCTGGTTGCACGCACGAATACGGCGCTGGAAGTGATCAAGACCGGCTTCGAGCAATATGTCGCCGATGCCGCGCGCGACTACGGCCTGCTTTATGGGGCGGCGACAGCGATGATGGCGCTGCTGATCGGCTGGTTCGCCAGCCTGGTTTTCGCGCGGGATTAGTGCAACGGCCCGACCGGAGTGGCGACGCCGGGTTGCAGCACGCGCAAGCGCGACCCGAAGCCGAGCGCGTTGAACGCTTTTTGCAGATCATCCCCGCTCTGCTTGAAATGCGCCCAGCCTTCGGTGTGGACGGGAACAATCACTGCATTGGAAAACGCGTGTGCCGTTTCGATGGCGTCGTTGGTGTCCATGGTGAGATGAAACGGCCCGCGCGTTTGGGCCGATCCGGCGAACAGCAACACGGTGCCGGCATTGAAACGGCGTGCGACCTCGGCAACGCCGTCGTACCAGACTGTGTCGCCGGTGATGTAGACCTGGCTGGCACCATCATCGACCACAAAGCCGATCACATCGCCGGCCAGGGGCTCGATCCCGGCGGGGCCATGCCGGGCCGGCGTTGCTGCGATCCTGAGAGAAGCGCCATTTGGCTTTTTCAGTTCAACCTCCTGCCAGGGGCGCAATCCTTCCGCACCATTGCCAAGCCGCCCGGCGCCAACGACGGTCGTAAGGACGCGTGGTGCACGATGCAGAAAATCGCGGCCGGAATTGTCGAGATTGTCGGCGTGCTGATCGTGGCTCAGCAACACCGCGTCAATCGGACCGACATCGGCAAGAGCCATTGCCGGAGGCGCAGTTTTCGTCAGCGTGACGTGAGGTAATTTATAGTCGCCGGGCTCGTCGAAGGTCGGATCGGTGAGCAGGCGAAAGCCGCCGATTTCGATCAGGACGGTGGGACCGCCGATCAAGGTGAAACGTGGAGTGCTCATGATTGCATCTCCATATCAGACGCGCGCCGGGGTCGGCCGCGTCACGAGATAAATGCCGAGCACGACCGGAATGATCCCAATCAGGTCCGAATGAGCGACGTGCTCGCCGAGCAGCAGCCAGCCGAACAGCATGCCGAGCGGCGGCAACAGGAAGTAATAGCTGCTCGCCGCTGTGGCGCCCGACACCGTCAGGATCTTGAACCACAGCAGGTAGGCAAAGACAGACACCAGCATGACGAGAAAGGCGAAGGACGCGAGCAGCCGCCATGTCGGGACGACATCGCCAATGCTTTCGGTGGCGAGCGAAAAGGGCAGCAAGGCGATGCCGGCCGCAAGACTCTGCACGCCGTTGCCGATCCACAGCCCGTCCTTGGGCGCATAGCGCTTGAACAGAATTGTGCCGCCGACGAAGGACAGCAGCGACACCACAGTGAGCAGGATTCCGCGCAGGTGATCGGAGCCGATCGACAGGCGGCTCTGCACGATGAAGGCAACGCCGGCGATGCCCAACACGAGGCCGACGGCCTTCGACCAGGTCATGCGCTCGCCGAGCACCAAGGCCGCGACGACGGCGGTGACGATCGGATTGGCGCTGAAGATGAGAACCGACAGACCGGCTGAAATATCACGCAATGCGACGTAACCGACGCCGAGATAGACGGCCTGGTTGGCAATGCCCAGCAGCGCGAACAGAAGAGTGTCCCGACGGCTCAGCGTCCAGCGCACGCCGGTGACCGCGGCGATGCCGAACATCAATACGCTTGCGATCAGGAAGCGCGCCGCAAGCAGAAGCAGCGGCGGGCAATCAATGATCGCCAATTTGGCGACCGAAAATGCCGAGCTCCAAAGCATAAGAAAGACCGCGACCATGAGCGGGAGCGCGACCGCGGCGAACAGCGGGCGACGGGCCGATAAAGCGAGAGTTGCGGGGTGCATGGGAATTTCCTTTCGCACCGCAACAAATAAGCCTCCCCCTTCCTATTTGGAAATTAAATGATAGAATATACAGCAGTGATTTTATGAATGGACAGAAAACCATGATGGATATTGAACTTCTGCGCAGTTTCGTCTCCGTGGTCGACGCCGGCGGCTTCACCCGGGCGGGCGAACGCGTGCACCGGACACAATCCACCGTCAGCCAGCAGATCAAGCGGCTGGAAGACATGCTTGGCCGCCCTCTGCTCGAGCGGAACGGCAAACAGGCGACGCTCACCGAGGAAGGCGAACGGCTGATCTCCTATGCACGGCGCATCCTCGCGCTCGAGCAGGAAGCGCGCGATGTGGTTGCGCGCCCGGTCGTCGACGGCGTGGTTCGGCTCGGCATCCCGGAGGATTTCGCAGCCTACCGGCTGCCCGAGCTGCTTTATGATTTCAAGCGCGCGCGGCCGACGCTGCGGCTCGACGTGCGCTGCGGGTTAAGCGCAACGCTGCAACGCGCGCTCGATGCCGGCGAGCTCGATCTCGCTTTGGTAAAGCGCGAGGCCGGACTGCCCGGCGCCATTGCGGCATGGCCCGAGCGGCTGCAATGGGTGACCAGCCGCGAACATCCGGTCGATCTGGATCAGGACCCGGTGCCGCTCGCGGTCGCCGAGCAGGGATGCCTCTATCGCAACCAGCTCATCCACGCGCTCGAAGCGGCAGGCCGCACCTGGCATGTCGCCTATACGAGTCCCAACCTGCACGGGATCCAGGCGGCGGTTTCGGCCGGCCTCGGCGTGAGCATTCTGTCCGACATGGGAGTTCTGCCGGAGCACCGCATCATCGCCACCCATGGCTTCCGGCCGATCATAAAAACCGAACTGGCGCTCGTCGCGGCCGACAATGCCAGTCCGGCGGTCCGGCGTCTGACCGATCTGCTGGTGGATTTCTGCACAGGCATCAAGACGCGCACAACCGCAATGAAGGTCGTGCGGACCTAGTCCGGCAGGCAGCGCTTTGCGGTAAATGAGTAAAGACGGCCCTCGCCCAAAAGATGCGCGGTGAATTTCAGCGTGCCGAACAGATCGCAAAACGCGGCGTCGCGCACATTGAGCCCGCCGGTAAATGCGCCGAAGGCCGGCATGACCATGCGCGTCTTGTCCGCCGCAAAACAGCGGCGGCTCACCGCGCGGCCGCGGTGGGCAATGCGCGCGACGGGATGCAAGTGGCCGCTGATTTCGCCGGTCGCGCCGGTCGGCAAATGACGGAACGTCAAGGCGCCCGTCATATATGAATCGGTAAACGTGCCGCCGATGCCGGTGGCCGGTTCGGGATCGTGATTGCCGGTGATCCAGATCCAGTCGCGCCCGCGCTGCATGATGCGCAAGGCTTCGCGATCGTCGTCGGCAAGCCGCGCCGGGCCGC
>Ga0335082_10005764_pt1 | contig 13569 bp, 16 predicted proteins | sample Lox_Sample_41_FD_206718 | JGI IMG/M metagenome (GOLD analysis project Ga0335082, IMG submission 206718) | Soil microbial communities from Loxahatchee National Wildlife Refuge, Florida, United States - Lox_Sample_4.1 | ecosystem: Environmental > Terrestrial > Soil > Wetlands | place: USA... | reverse complement strand
GGCGATGGTCTGCTCGAGTCGGCGCGCGCCGAGGACGGGACGCTCGAGGGCGTCGAGGACCCGACGCGAACGTTCGCGCTGGGCGTGCTGTGGCATCCCGAGGAGGACGAGGACAAGGCGCTGTTCCAGGCCCTGGTCGCGGCGGCAGCCGAGCACCGAGCGCGGCACTAGCGAGCGGCAGCCCTGAAGCGCGCCGCTGCCTCGTCGTGATCGACGATGCGCCCCGGGTAGTCGACGGCCGGCGTGAGGAGCCAGGGCCGGTGAACGGCACGGCCGGCCATCTCGGCCAGCTCGGGAACGTACCGGCGCACATAGTCACCGGCGGCGTCGAACCGGTCGGCCTGGCGGAGAGGGTTGAGGATCCGGTTCCCGCGCGCGTCTGCGCCCGTGCCTGCGACCCATTGCCAGTTGCCCGTGTTGCTCGCGGCGTCGGCGTCGACGAGCAGTTCGCGGAAGTAGGCGGCGCCGTGCCGCCAGTCGACTCCGAGCGTCTTTGCGAGGAACGAGCCGACGATCAGGCGCGACCGGTTCGGCAGCCATCCCTCCTCGCGGAGCTGCCGCATCCCGGCATCGACGATCGGGTACCCGGTGCGTCCCGCCTTCCACGTGTCGAGTGCCTCTGCGTCATCGCGCCACGGAGCCCGGCGCTGCCGGAGGTCGTGTGTCTCGCTCGACGGCACCGCGGCGAGCAGTTGCAGGAAGAAGTCGCGCCAGCAGAGCTGGCGAGTGAATGCCTCCGACCCGGCGGCTCGATGCGCCAGCTCGAGCGGCGAGACGCAGCCGAAATGGAGGTAAGGGCTCAGCCGCGACGTCGCGTCGGCGGCGAGATCGTCGGCTCGGTCGCTGTACCGGGCGAGACCGTCGCTCAAGAACCGCTCGAGCCGCCGGCGTCCCTCGCACTCGCCGCCGTGGGCGCGGGCCGGAGACTCGCCTGCGCCGAGATCGGGCAGCTCGCCGAGGTCGAGCCCCGACGAGAGTTGAACGTGCGGTGGCTCGAGGACGGCGCGACGGGGAGCGCGACGCCACGCGCGCCAGTAAGGCGTGAAGACGCGATAGCTTCCGCCGCTCGACGTGCGCAACTCATCGATCCCGACCACCGAGTTGGACGAGGGGACGCGAACGTCGAGGCGCTCGCGCAGAAGCCGCTCGCGTCGCTGTGCGAAGGCACTTGCATCCTCGGCCACGAAGACGGTCGCTGCCTCGAGACTGCGAGCAACGCGTACGACCTCCGCCACGGTGTCACCCCGACGCACCGCAAGCCCGCCGAGCGAGCACGCGAGGTCGCGCAACGACTCGCCGAGGAACGCAAGACGATTCGAGCCGCTCGAGCCGATGAGGGCTTCGTCGAGGACGAACAGGGGTAGCACGCGCTCGGCCTCGTCGGTCGCTGCGGTGAGCGCCGGGTTGTCGTGGACCCGCAGATCGCGGGTGAAGAGCACGATCGCGGTCTTCACGATCGGTCGACGAGCGCGCCCAACGTGGCGCCGAAGAGCGCGTGGGTCGTCGCCTCGAGGGCGAAGCTGCGCGGATCGGTGAGGAGCGGCGGCCAAGCGCCGTCGCGCCGGTCGGGATGAACGCGGTCGACGATCGCCATCGCCGGCCAGAGGACGAGGTTCTCGATCTCGGCGACGACGAGGCCGCGCCTGATGCCGTTGCCGCCGAGGCGCTCGAACGCCCAGCCGAACGCGGCTCCGTTCCCGACGTGCAGGATCGTGCCGGCGATCGGCCAGAGCCGACCCCGTGTGGCCATGCGGCCGAGCAGCCGCACGTCCGAGAACGGCGTTCCGAACGCGCGCCCGAGCGCGGGCTCGGCAGCCGCCCAGAGCGCCGCCGCGATCGCGCCGGCGAACGCACCTCTCATCGATGTCGCATGCGGCCGTGTCCAGTCACCAGGAAAGCGTTACAAGATTGCAACTCTCGATGCGGATGACGTCGCTCTCGGCATTCGCCGGCTACGGTCGAGAGGTGCCGCGGCGGCCGCCTATCGATCCACAGGGCTACTACCACGTCACGTCGCGCGGCAACTTCGGCCAGCCACTCTTCGAGACGCCCGAACAGCACGAGCTCTACCTCTTCCTCTACGGCAGAACGGCGGTCAAGCTCGGGTGGGTCACGCTCGCCTGGACTCTCCTCTGGAACCACCACCACTTCCTGATCAAACTCACCGACGGGAACCTCAGCGAGGGGATGGCCGTCATCAACAGGTGCTTCTCGCGGAGGATCAACGAGATGACGGGCAAGACCGGCACGGGGCATCTGGTGAAACACGGGTTCTACGCGGGCCCACTCGACACCGAGGCACACCTTCTTTCGACGTGCCGTTACATCGATCTGAACGCAGTATCGGCCAGGCCAAACGAGACTCTCGAGCACTGGCGGTGGTCCGGCTTTCGCGCCGCGATCGGGCTCGAACATCCACGCCCTTTCCACCATGTCTCCGGCCTGCTCGAGCTCTTCGGCTCGACGCCGAAAGCCGCCCGTCGGGCCTATCGCCGCTTCGTCGAGGAAGGACACGACGGCTCGAGGCGCGTCCCGTCACCAGATGACGGTCACGAACCGCGCGCGTGATTCAATCGCCGGGTGACGGTCACCGTCGTCAATCCGGCCACCGAGGAGCCGATCGCGTCGCTCGACGAGGCGGGCGTCGAGGAGACCGACGCGGCGGTGGCCCGCGCCCGCGCTGCCTTCCCTGCATGGTGCGGGGTTTCGCCGGCCGACCGCGGCCGGCTGCTTCGTCGCCTGGCCACGCTCGTCGAGGACCACCTCGAGGAGCTCGCCCGGATCGAGTCCGCCAACGTCGGCAAGCCGATCTCCGGCGCCCGCGGCGAGGTCGGAATGGTGGCGCAGGTGCTCCACTTCTACGCCGGCGCCGTCGACAAGCACCACGGCGAGACGATCCCCGTCGCCGGCGGCGTCGACCTGACGTTCCGCGAGCCGCTCGGCGTCGTCGGCCTGATCGTCCCCTGGAACTTCCCGCTCAACATCGCGTCGTGGAAGCTCGGCCCCGCGCTCGCGTGCGGGAACACCGTCGTGCTCAAGCCGGCCGAGCTCACTCCGATGTCCGCCCTCCGGCTCGCCGAGCTCGCACTCGAGGCCGGGATCCCCGAGGGCGTCATCAACATCCTCGTCGGCAAAGGAAGCGTGATCGGCCGCCGGCTCGTCGAGCACGAGCACGTCGCGAAGATCGGCTTCACCGGCTCGACCGAGGTCGGACGGGAGATCATGCGCGGCGCCGCGGAGACGATCAAGCGCGTGACTCTCGAGCTCGGTGGCAAGTCCGCCAACGTGATCTTCGCCGACGCCGACCTCGAACGCGCCGCCGCCGCCGCGCCGTACGCGGTCTTCGACAACGCCGGCCAGGACTGCTGTGCGCGCTCGCGCATTCTGGTCGAGCGCTCCGCCTACGACAGGTTCGCCGAACTCTTCGTCGCCGCGACGCGTGGAGTGAAGGTCGGCGATCCGGCGAGCGACGCAACCGAGATGGGCCCGCTGATCTCCGCCGCTCATCGCGAGACCGTCGCAGGCTTCGTCGACCGTTCGACGCTGTTCCGCGGCGACATCCCGGCCGGCGACGGGTTCTGGTACCCGTGCACGGTCGTCGAAGCGACGAACGACGACCGCATCGCACGCGAGGAGGTGTTCGGCCCCGTCGCGGCCCTGATCCCCTTCGAGGACGAGGCGGACGCGATCCGCCTCGCCAACGACTCACCGTACGGGCTCTCGGGCTCGATCTGGACGCGCGACGGCGCACGCGCGCTACGCGTTGTGCGCGCGCTCGAGACCGGCGTCCTGAGCGTCAACTCGAACAGCTCGGTGCGCGTGCAGACACCGTTCGGTGGCTTCAAACAATCGGGGTTCGGACGCGAGCTCGGCATGCAGGCGCTCGCCGGCTACTCCGAAGTGAAGAACGTCTTCTACTCGACGGAGGTCTAGGTGCGAGGTCGCCTGCAGGGCAAGGTGTGCGTAATCACGGGAGCCGGCAGCGGCATGGGCCGCGACGCGGCGATCCTCTTCACCGACGAAGGCGCGTCCGTCTGCGTCGCGGACGTCGACGGTGAGGCCGCCGAACAGACAGCGGCGTTGTGCCCCGGTTCACTCGCTCATCAAGTCGACGTCGCCGACGAGGAGAGCGTCGCGGCGATGATGACCGCGACTGCAGACCGGTACGGCGGGATCGACGTCCTCTACAACAACGCCGGCATCTCGCCGGGTGACGACGCGTCGGTGCTCGAGACGAGCGTCGAGGCCTGGGACCGGGTGCAGGCGGTCAACACGAAGGGCGTCTTTCTCTGCTGCAAACACGGCATCCCTCATCTCCTCGAGCGCGGCGGAGGATCGGTGATCAACGTCGCGAGCTTCGTCGCGATCGTGGGTGCGGCGACGTCGCAGATCTCCTACACCGCGTCCAAGGGAGCCGTGCTCTCGATGACGCGCGAGCTCGCCGTCCAGTTCGCGCGCCGGCACGTGCGCGTCAATGCGCTCTGCCCCGGCCCCGTCGAGACGCCCTTGCTGCTCGCGATCTTCGGCGACGATCCGGCAGCGCTCGAGCGCCGGCGCACGCACTGGCCTACCGGCCGCCTGGCGAAGCCGCGCGAGATCGTCAACGGCGCGCTGTTCCTGGCGAGCGACGAGTCCTCGTACGTCACGGGAACGACCTTCCTCGTCGACGGCGGGCTGACCGCCGCCTACGTCACGCCGGAGTAGCCGTGCGGATCTGCCTCATGGTCGAGGGTCAGGAAGGAGTCGACTGGACGCAGTGGGTCGCACTCGCTCGCGCGGCCGAGGCGGCCGGGCTCGAAGGCCTTTTCCGCTCCGACCACTACCGGTCGATCGTCCGCGGCGAGCCCGCCGGCTCGCTCGACGCCTGGGCGGTGCTCGCCGCCCTCGCCGCCGTCACCGAGCGAATCCGCCTCGGGACGATGGTGTCTCCCGTCACGTTCCGCCCGGCCGCAGTGCTCGCGAAGAACGTCGTGACCGTCGACCACGTTTCGAAAGGGCGCGTCGAGCTCGGCATCGGAGCGGGCTGGTACGAGGCCGAGCACGAGACCTACGGGTTCCCGTTCGGCACGACCCGCGAGCGTCTGGACGAGCTCGACCGCCAGCTCGCCGAGATCACCCGCCAGCTCACCGAAGCCGACGACGTCCGCCCGCAGGCGGTGCAGCACCCCCGTCCGCCGGTCATCGTCGGGGGTCGCGCGAAGCCCCGTACCGTAAGCGCCGCGATCCGGTTCGCCGACGAGTACAACACCGTCTTCCCTACCGTCGACGATGCGCGTGGTCGGCGGCGCATCCTCGAGGACGCTGCGCGCGAGGCCGGCCGCGAGCCCCTTCGCTTCTCGATGATGATCGGCTGCGTCGTCGGTCGCGACCGTGCGGACGCCGACGAGCGCCTCTCCGCCTGGCGCTCGCTCACCGGGCAGGACGGCCTGCCCGGGATCGCCGGCACGGTCGACGAGGTCGTCGAGCAGCTGCGTGCGTACGAGGCGGTGGGCGTCGAGCGCGCAATGCTCCAGCACCTCGTGCACGAGGACGTCGAGATGGTCGCCGTCCTCGGTGACCTCGCCGCGGCGCTCGCCGAGTAGTGCCACTAGGCTGGCGCCCGTGCGCGTCTTCCTCGTTCGCCACGCCGCCGCGGCGCCGGGCACACCCGACGACGAGCGGCCGCTGACGCCCGAGGGCCACGCGGAGGCGGCGGCGCTCGCCGAGCGCCTCACCGGCGAGCGCCTCGATGCCGTCCTCTCGAGCCCGCTCCTCCGGGCGCGCCAGACGGCCGAGACGGTCGCACGCGCCGCCGGCCTCGAGTTCACTGCGCATCCAGGCCTGGCGCCTGGCGCAACCGCGGCGACGCTACGCGAGGCCGTCGGTGGACGCGGCGACCGGGTGGCTGCGGTCGGGCATCAGCCCGACTGCGGGAACATCGTCGAGGAGCTGACGGGCGAGCGTCGCCCGTTCCCGACGGCGAGCTATGCGGAGCTCGAGCTGTGAGCGCGATCGTCGTCCGCGACCTCGCCAAGTCCTACGGCTCGACCGAGGCGCTCCGCGGCATCGACTTCACGATCGAGGCCGGCGAGGTGTTCGGGCTTCTCGGCCCGAACGGCGCCGGCAAGACGACGACGGTCGAGATCCTGGAGGGCTACCGGAAGCGCGACGGCGGCGTGGTCGAGGTGCTGGGAGCCGACCCCGAGAGCGCCGGTTCGGCGTGGCGCGAGCAGGTCGGCTTCGTGCTCCAGTCCTCGTCGCTCTATCCCAACCTGTCGGTCGCCGAGAGCCTCTCTCTGTTCGCCGGTTACTACGCTGCGCCGCGCGAGCCCGACGAGGTCGTCGAGCTGGTCGGCCTGTCGGACAAGCGCGACGCCCGCGCCCGCACCCTCTCCGGCGGGCAGAAGCGCCGCCTCGATCTCGGCCTCGCGCTGGTCGGCGATCCGGCGCTGCTGTTCCTCGACGAGCCGACGACGGGGCTGGACCCGGGAGCGCGCCGCGCTGCCTGGGACACGGTGCGCGGCCTGCGCGCGCTCGGCAAGACCGTCCTGCTGACCACGCACTACCTGGACGAGGCGGAGCAGCTCGCCGACCGCGTCGCGGTGCTCCGGCGCGGCGAGATCGTGAGCGAGGGCACACCGGCCGAGCTGACCGGTGGCGCCGCCGAGACGGAGATTCGCTACCGCGCCGGCGGCGACGAGGTGGTGGAGCGGACGAACGAGCCGACGCGCCGCCTTCACGAACTGACGACCGAGGCACTGGCCCGGGGCGAGCAGCTGGAGGGGCTCGAGGTACGCCGGCCGACGCTCGAGGACGTCTACCTCGAGCTGACGAGCGACTCTTCAGACGAACCTCCGGAGACCGACTCGAAGCACTGATCGAGACAGCCTCGCTCAGGCGGCGAGCTCGTGCGGAACGACGACGACGTCGAGTATGCGCTCGTGCCGTCCCACCGTGAACGTGACCGAAGCGCCGATGCGCTCGCCGACGAGCAGGCGCTGGAGCTCCCCCATCGTCTCGACCGGCTGCCCGTCGACGGCGACGATCAGGTCGCCGGGTCGCAAGCCCGCCCGAGCGGCGGGCGCGTCGTCGACGACCTCGCCCACCTCGACGCAGCCCGTGCGGCCAAGCTCGCGGGCAAGCCGCGGCGGCAACGGCCGCTGCTGGCCCGCGATGCCAAGGTAGGCACGGCGGAAGCGACCCTCGTTCATCAGCGCGCCGATGATCTGCCGCGTCGCAGCGTTGATAGGCACCGCGAGGCCGAGACCGACGCCCGCGACCGCGGTGTTGATACCGACCACACGCCCCCGGCCATCGGCAAGCGCGCCGCCCGAGTTGCCCGGGTTGAGAGCTGCGTCGGTCTGGATGACGTTGTCGACCACGCGCACGGTCGCGCCGGAACGCGTCGGCAGCGAGCGACCGAGCGCCGACACAACACCCGCAGTGACCGACCCGGCAAAACCGTGCGGGTTCCCGATCGCAACGACGAGCTGACCGACGCGGAGCTGTTCCGCGTCGCCGAGCTCCGCCGCCGTGAACGCACCGCCGCCGCCGAGACGCAGCACAGCGAGGTCGGAGAGCAGGTCTGCACCGATGACGGCGAACTCGACATCACTCCCATCCGCGAACGAAGCCTGGCCGGTCCCGGTGGTGCCCTCCACCACATGCGCCGAGGTCACAAGGAAGCCGTCAGGCGTGATCACGACACCGCTCCCGCCGCCCTCGAGGACGCGGCCCCCGCGCACGCGGCGCGCGACGCGAAGGTTCGCGACCGACGGCGTCACACGCTCGGCGACGCCGACGACGACCTGCGAGTAAGAGTCGAGCCCGTCCTCGTCGTCGGCCCGTGGACCGCTACCGATCAACCTCAACTGCGCGATGGGTGCCACGGTACCCGTCGGCACGCTCTTGACGAGCTAAGCGTCGAAAGGCACGGCCTCGAAGGCGTAGTGGCCGCTCCGGATCTCGAAGCGAACGAGGTAGCGTGCTGCGTCCTCCGTCTCGACGTTGATCAGCATCCCACCTACGTCATAGTGGTCCGCGGAGACCAGCCGCACCGAGTCACCGTCGATCTCGAACACGATCTCGTCGCCTTCGGCAAGCAGCTCCTTGAATCGGCGGGTCGCGATCGTGGCAATCTCGTCCGCGATCTCCTCGATCAGCCGCTGCTCAAAATCGTGTAGTGCCATCGTCTCGCTCCTTCTCGGGGCACAAACATACGCGGCGCGAGCGAGCTCGGCGAGATCTTCGGAGTCGAGCTGGATAGGCTCAAGCGATGGCGTGGCAGCCTCTTCCAGATGGGTCGTGGCGTGCATCGCGTGACACGCTGCACGGCCACACGCAGGTGCCCGGAAAGGTGGCGCTCACAGTCGCGCCGACCGAGCCGCAACTTCTGCACAGTGCGCTTCGGCTGACCGTCCGCGGCTGGGAGACGTTGCCGCTCTCGGCGCCTGACGGATCTGGAACGATCGGCTTGACGCTCGATCTGCGAAGCCACCACGCGCTGGTCGAGCATCAGGACGGCCGAGGCATCAGCGCTCCGCTCACGCCGAACCGGGCAGTCGCCGAGGTGACTCGCGACGTGCTCGCGGCCGTTCGCGAGCTCGCAGGCGACGTCTCAATCACCATGAAGCCGCAGGAGACACCATGGTCGACACCGCTTCGGCACCAGAGGAGCTGGCGGAAGTGGAGCTCTCCGCCGGCGGATGGAACTCGACCCTTGGCGAGTTCATTCTCGACTGGGACGACGTGATCGCCGCGGCGCGGCCAGGCGCCACAGACTTCCTTTCCGGTTCGGGTTCTTACGCCGGCTTGCCCTCCTGCACCCAGGGGCGCAAGGTCTCGACACGGCCCTCGTCCCAGGCCCCGTCGCACGGCCTCGACCTTTCTGGAGCTCGTTCCATTTCGGCCCGATTGACTGGGCGCTAGCCTTGCACTGCTCGCCAGGGACGACAAACGATTCGCCTTCGCGGGCCACCACCACACAGACCGACGAGTGAGGCTGCTACTTCACGAGTTCCGTGCCCAGCAGCGCCTGTTCTGGCGCAATCGCGAAGCGGCGTTCTTCACGTTCCTGCTGCCCGTGATCTTCTTTCTCGTCTTCGGCTCGATCTACGGCAACTCGACGATCACGAAGGAGCACCTGCGGGCGGCGCCGTTCCTGCAGGCGGGGATGATCGGGTACGGCGTTGCGTCGACGGCGTTCGCCGGGCTCGCGATCTCGATGGTCGTCCGCCGCGAGAGCGGCGTGCTCAAGCGCGTGCGCGGCACGCCGCTGCCGCCGGCGACGTACCTCGTCGCCGTGCTGCTCTCCACGTTCGTCGTCTTCCTGATCGAGGCCGTGACGATCATCGTCATCGGCCGCGTCTTCTTCGCAGTTCCGCTTCCCGACCGGCTGCTGTCGCTCTTCGTCGCGCTCGTCATCGGCTCGGCGTCGTTCGCTGCGCTCGGGCTCGGCCTGACGGGCTTCGTTCGCTCGGCCGAGGGCTCGTCGGCGGTGATCAACTTCGTCTACCTGCCGATGGCGCTGATCTCGGGCACGTTCTTCACACCGAGGGAGTACCCGGGCTTCCTGCGCGCGATCGCGGACGTGCTGCCGCTGACGTACTTCACGAAGCTGCTCCGAAACGTGATGGTGCGCGACCATCACCTGTGGTCGGAGCTCGGCTCGCTGGCCATCGTCATGACGTGGGGCCTCGTCGGCGCAGTTGCCGCGACCTACCGCTTCCGCTGGCAGCCCCGCGACGGCTAGTCGGAGCCCGCGGCGAGCTCGCGCGAACGTTCCATCGCGGCGTTGATCGCGTTGAGAAACGCGGCCCGGACGCCGGCCTGCTCGAGCTCGCGAATCGCGCGTGTCGTCGTTCCGCCCGGTGACGTCACCGCTTCGCGGAGCTCGACCGGATGCATCTTCTCGTCGCGCAGGAGCTTCGCCGTGCCGAGCATCGTCTGCACGACGAGCCGCGTCGACACCTCGCGCGAGAGACCGAGGAGGATCCCGGCCTCGATCATCGCCTCCGCGAGCAGCGCGTAGTACGCGGGACCCGACCCGGAGACGGCGGTGACGGCATCCATCGCGTCCTCCGGCAGGACGACGACGTCGCCGACCGCGCGCAGGACCTGGGAGGCCTGCTCGAGGTGCTCGGGGCCCGCGGAGCGGCCGCCGCAGATGCCGGCGATCCCTTCGTGCACCGTCGACGGCGCGTTCGGCATCGCCCGCACGACGGGGATGTCGCCGTGGAGCCGCTCCTCGATCGCCGTCGTGGGGATGGCGGCAGCGAGTGACAGCACCGTCTGGGCCCCGTCGAGCGCAGGCGCAATCTCGTCGAGGAGCGTGTTCAAGTCCTGGGGCTTCACCGCGACCACGACGACGGCCGCGCCGCGGACCGCGTCGGTGTTCGAGGTGCCGACCTCGATCCCGTAGCGCTCACGCAGCTCGCCGATCCGCTCCTCCCGCCGCACGGTCCCGGCGATGTCGGTCCAGCCGGAGGTGTGCAGGCCGGCGAGCAGGGCCTCGCCGATCTTTCCGACCCCGAGGATCGCGATGCGCATCGTCGGAGCCTATGCGAGGGCGCGCTCGACCGCATCGAGCGTTCGCTCGGCCTGACGCCGGGCGACCGCGTCGACGCCGCTCCCGATGAGCCTGTCGATCGCACCCGAGAGGTGGATCTCCGCCCGCCAGGTCATCGCAGTGCCGGAGCCGTCCGCGGCCAGCTCGAACGTCGACGCGACGTCGGCACCGCCGCCGCGCGCCCGCAGCGCCGCGTGCTCGGACGGCCGCCGATCGACCACCTCGAAGCGAACCGTCAGCTTCGGCGCGAGCGGCACGGGAAGCTTCACGCGCGCCTCCCAGTGGCGATCGTCGAGGATCTTGTGGTCGCGCACCGCCGGGATCGCCGAGACGACCACCTCGGGGTCGGTCAGCGCCGCGAAGACCTGCTCGGGCGGTGCTGCGAAGCTGCGCTCTCCGGTGACGACGGCCATCGGGGCGGGAGGGTAGCCGCTCGACGCGGGTCTACTGCGGGAACGTAAGGGGTTGGTTAACGCTCGTCACCGCGTACGACATGCTCATGTGCAGGCTCTGCTTGGCCATGTGCATCGTCATGTCGAGCAGCGCGGTCTCCACGAGGTGCGTGTCCCGCGGGATGAACAGCTGGACCTTGATGTCGCCCAGCGACGCACCGAGCTTGGAGAGCAGCCCCGTCGAGACGCCCGGCAGGTTGGACAGCAGTGCGTGGCCGTCGAGCGTGCCGGTGACCTCGTCCTCCGTCCGCCCGTTTACGTCGAGCGTCGTGACCGAGACGTCCTTCACGTACGGCGTGATCGCGTTCAGGTCGAAGCCGGCCGCCGTCTGCGGCTTCATGCCCGCGGGCAGCGAGACGGAGTGGCTGACGCCGTTTAGCCGCATCCGGAGCGATCCGCCCCGCTTCACCATCACGATGTCCTGCGACGGGACGCCGGGCATGGTCGTCGCCATCGTCGCGAAGAAGTCGCCGGCATCGGTTCCCTTGAGGATCATTCCGCCCTGTGCATCAACCTGGACGCTCTTTCCGACCGCGTCCATCGAGATCTTCATCGTGAAGCCTTCGGAGCTCACGGACTGCGCCGCGACCCGCGACTGCGCGAGGAGATCCTGCGCCTTCTGCGCGTCGGCGCCCGTGCATGCCGTCGCGAAGATCGGAAGCGGGATCAGTGCGAGCAGGACGAGGAGGAGCCGCATGAGCTGATCATCGGCGCCGCCGCCGGCACGGTGCGTCCCGCGATCGGGGGATCGGCTACCGCGTCAGGGTGATCTTCGAGAGACCGAGCGGGTGGTCGACGTCGATTCCGCGCAGCTGGGCGAGGCGCAGCGCGACGAACTGGCCCGGCACGACCGCCAGCAGAGGGCTGAGCCACTCCGGAACGCCGGGCTCGAGCGCAAGGCGCACCTCGCCGCGGCGAAGCACCCGCTCGTCGTCGGCGATCACGATCGGGCGGGCGCCGCGGGCCGACACGCTGCGTAGAGCCTCTTCCACGCTCCACAGGGCGGGTCCCGACGGCGCGACGGCGATCACCGGCCAGCCGGGCGCGATCGCCGCGACCGGTCCGTGCATCAGGTCGGCCGCCGAGTACGCCTCGAACAGGAGCCCCGAGAGCTCCCTGATCTTGAGCGCGATTTCGAACGAGGTGCCGTAGTTGACGCCGCGCGCGACCACCGTGCCTCCCTCGACCGGCCCGAGCCGGTCGATCTGGCCGGCCTCCTCCCGCGAGCGCACGAGCTGGCGGGCGAGCTGGTCGGGAACGCGCCGGAGCTCGGCGAGCGCGCCCTCGTCACCGGTCGAGGTCGCGAACAGGAGCGCGATCGCGCCAAGAGAGTTGATGTACGTCTTCGTCGCGGCCACCGACTGCTCGACGCCCGCTTCCAGCGCGAGCACCTCGTCGACGGTCGAGCCGAGTGGCGACGACGGAACGTTCGTGAGCGCGACGGTCGGTCGGCCCTGCGCCCGCGCCTCCCTGATCACCGCGTTCACGTCCGGCGACTCTCCCGATTGCGAGATCCCGACGACGAGCGCACCGTCCAGGCGTGGGGGCTGCTCGTAGAGCGTGTACAGCGACGGTGTGGCGAACGCGACCGGGACGCGATGCGCGCGGCCGAGGAGGTACTGGGCGTAGCGGGCGACGTTCGACGAGCTGCCGCGCGAGGCGATCAGGATGTAGTTGACGTCGCTGCGCCGGAACAGGTCGGCGATCCGCAGGGCTTCGTCGCGCTGTCGGTCGAACAGCCGCGCGAGCGCCTCGGGCTGCTCGCCGAGCTCGCGCTCGAGATATGTGCTCACGCAGTCACCGCCGGCCGTAGCACGTCGGCGGCCGCTGCGAGCGAGGCACGGCCGGCGCCGTAGGTCGCGACGTAGCCGCGCGCCCGCTCGGGACGCCAGAGCGGGAGACCGACCTCGATCACGACGACACCGTCGCGGTCGGCCGCGTCGCGCATCCAGGCGTGCCGGTGCGCATCGCGCACGACGTAGACGTCGGCGTCCGGGACGAGGTCGCCCTCGCGGACCACCCGGGCCCCGGCGAGCCGGTGCTCGTGCTCGCCGGCCGCGATGTTCGCCCGCGGACGAAGCTCCACGATCGATGCGCCTGCCGCGACGGTGGCGTCGCCGGTGACCCGGACCGCGCGCCGGGCCGCGTCGTCCCCGACCGCGCCGGCGACGGCGGTGGGCTCCGGGCGCGCCCAGGCTGCAAGCGCGCGCACGCGGGTCGCCGCCTCGACGAGGCGCTCCTCCTCGAGCTCCCCGGAGGCGACGGCGGTGACGAGCGCGCGTTCGATCCGCGCCACGTCGACATCGTCGAGGTCGTGGCCGACGCACAGCAGGTCGACACCGGCCTGCAGCGCGCGGACGGCTGCGGCCTCGATGCCGACCGTCGCGCTGACGGCACGCATCTCGAGAGCGTCGGCGACGACCACGCCGTCGTATCCGAGCTCACCGCGAAGGAGGTCGCGGACGATCCGCCGGTTGAGAGTCGCCGGCTCCGGTCCGAGCTCCGGAACGACGACATGCGCCGTCATGATCGTCTTCACCCCGGCCGCGATCGCCGCGCGGAACGGCTCGA
>Ga0335082_10005763_pt1 | contig 13570 bp, 9 predicted proteins | sample Lox_Sample_41_FD_206718 | JGI IMG/M metagenome (GOLD analysis project Ga0335082, IMG submission 206718) | Soil microbial communities from Loxahatchee National Wildlife Refuge, Florida, United States - Lox_Sample_4.1 | ecosystem: Environmental > Terrestrial > Soil > Wetlands | place: USA: Florida... | reverse complement strand
ACGGCGGAAGTGGATTGACCTCTCACTTGCAATGCAACGCGTCAACGACGGTGCGCGCGGTTGGCCCGTCGTGGCGGTTGTGGCGGTCGTGGCGATTGGCTTCGTTCGCCACCCGACCCAGATGCCCGCGAAGGATTGGCCCGTTGACGCGCTGGCGTTCATCCAACAGCATCCCGACCAGTTTGCCGGCCACATGTTCAACCAGTACGCCTGGGGAGGTTACTTGATGCAGGAGTTGCCCGAGCACAAAGTCTTCGTCGATGGACGCACCGACTTTTACGGCGAGACATTGCTCAAGGAATTCGAACAGACCACCGCGCTGAGGTCGAACTGGGTTGCCGTGCTCGACAAGTACGATGTTGCGTGGACCCTGATGCCTTCCGACCACCGCTTAAACCTCGCGCTGGCACTGCTGCAACCCCAGTGGAGTTGCATTTACACGGACTCAGTGGCGGCCATCTGGAGGAAGGTCGAGTGAACGCTGGGCGACGTTGGTGGCTGCCAACAGTTGGTCGGGCGATATGGCTGGCGTTTTTTTTGGCGCTGACGCTGTCCAATTGGCGCTTGGTGTTGATCAGCGCTGACGGCGACCCGTGTTTGCACTGGCGCATTGGCAACTGGATGATCGCGCATCGCGCCGTCGTGCGCACCGAGCAGTTTTCCCACACGCGCCTGGGCGCGCCGCTCGTGTCGAAGGAATGGCTGAGCGAAGTGGTGTTCGCCGCGTTGGGGAACGCGCTGGGCTGGAATGGAATCGTGCTGCTGTCAGCCACGTTGATCGCTACGACACTCTGGCTCCTGTACCGTCAGTTACTGGCCGAAGGCAACGATGTTTTGCTTTCAACGGGGTTGGTCCTCGCAGCCGCATCCGCTTGTTCGCTGCACTGGCTGGCCCGCCCGCATCTCACGACACATTTGTTGGCGGTCGTGTTCGCGTGGCGATTGCGCTCGTTTTACCTGGGGCGGGAATCAACGAAGCGATTGTTCGTTATGCTGGTTCCCCTGACGGCGCTGTGGGCCAACCTGCACGGGGCGTTCGTCACCGGACTTGTGCTTGTCGGTGTGTACTTTGTTGGCAGCGCGCTCGAGCGCCGATGGAATGACGCGCGGACGTTTGCGCTTCTCGCCCTCGCCTGCTTGCTCGCATCATTCGCCAATCCTAACGGCTGGAATCTTCATGTGCAGATTGTCCGTTTCCTTCACACGCCGGCGGTCTCGACGTTTGCGAACGAGTTTCGCTCGCCGAACTTTCACTCGGGCAGCACGCAAGGATTCCTGGTGGAGTTGTTGATACTGGCACTGACGTTGTTAATTGTGCGACCGCAATTGCGCGCCACCGAGATTACGTTGATCGGAGTCTGGGGATACTTCGCCCTGCACTCGGTGCGTAACGTGCCCATTTTCGCGCTCGTGGTCACCCCCGTGATCGCCGCGTCTGTCCAGAAATTCCTGCGCGAATCGCACGATGCCGTTTGGGCCCGGTTCTATCGGCGAATCTCGGCCAACATCGACGGACTCGACCACACCGCCAGCGGGCGTTGGCCCACGGTAATTTGCGTCGTCGTGATCGCTGCCGTGATGACAAAACCAGATTGGCTGGGGCTGCCGTCAGTGCTCAAGTCGGAGTTGTTGGCCGACCGTTTTCCCGTGAAGGCCGTGGAGAAATTCGTGAAATCTCCACAGGGCATCCAGTTGTTGCGCGGCGAAATGTTCAACGACTACGGCTGGGGAGGCTATCTCATGCTGGAAGTGCCCGAGAGAAAAGTGTTCATCGACGGGCGCAACGACTTCTATGGTCGTGAGCTGGTGGAGGAGTTCAATGCGGTGGACGAATCCAAGCCGCACTGGGAACGGGTTCTCGATAAGTACAACGTCGGCTGGACAATCTTGCCGCCAAAGCATCCACTCAACAGTCTTCTTGCGCTGCGGCCGGATTGGACGCGTGTATACGCGGATGACGTGACAATAATATACGCACGGCGATGAACCGCGCGACCGCTCAGCGGATTGCGTCAGGGTCAATCTGATACCGTTTGAGCTTCGCGTACAGCGTGGTACGGCTGATCGAAAGAGTCTTGGCCGTGCGCTTGATGTTGCCGCCGTGCTGACGCAACGCGTTCAACAAGATCTGCTTTTCCGGCTCGCCCAACTGGTCCTGCAGCGAAGACGAGACCGCCCCGCTGCCGCCACGCGTCTGCAGGATGCGCTTCGGCAGGTCTGTGACATCGATGAGCGACGACTTGGCAAGCACGACCGCCTGCAACACAACGTTCTCCAACTCTCGCACATTGCCCGACCAGTGATACGCACCAAGCAACGCGACTGCGGCGTCGGTAAACCCGCGCAGATCCTTCCCGTTTTGCCGGGCGAATCGCCGCAGAAATTCCATCGCGAGCAACGGGATGTCCTCGGACCGGTCGCGCAGTGCGGGCAGTTCGATCTGCACAACGTTGAGCCGATGGTACAAGTCCTCTCGAAATGCTGCTTCAGCGACCAGTTCCTCCAACGGCCGGTTCGTTGCGGCGATGATCCGCACGTCCACGGAAATTGGCTTCTGGCCCCCGACGCGTTCGAACGTGCGCGATTGCAGCACGCGCAACAGCTTGGCCTGAACGGCCGGGTTAATGTTCGACACCTCATCGAGAAACAATGTGCCGGTGTTCGCCCGCTCGAACCGACCGACGTGTCGGTCCGTGGCTCCCGTAAACGCACCCTTCTCGTGTCCGAACAACTCGCTCTCCAAAAGCTCACGCGCCAATGCCGAACAATCCAAGGTGACGAACGGCTTACCGTGTCGTGCGCTGGCGGCGTGGATGGCGCGAGCGACGAGTTCCTTGCCCGTTCCTGTTTCGCCATGGATGAGGACGTTCGCGTAGCTGTCGGCAATCGTCTGGATCAATTCGAAGATGTCCTGCATCCGGTCGTTCTGACTGATGATCCCGTAGAAGCCCTGCACAGGCGTCGCCAACGTGCCGCGGGCGCGCGGATCGGTGACTGCAGCTGAAACCAGCATGCCCCGCTGTTGGGCCGCTTTCGCAACTATGTCTCGCAAGGACGTGAGATTAGCCGGGTCCTTAGACTTCTCGAGGTAGTCGAGCGCTCCGAGTTTGATGGCCTGCACGGCTTGCGGAACACTCGGCCTCGCCGTCAACACAATGAGCACGGTCTGTGGGTACATCTGACGAAACTGCTCAAGCATCGCGCTGGCATCCGTCTGCGGTAGGTTTGCCTCCAAAATGAGCAAATCTATGGAGTGCGCTTCGAGCAAGAGCAAGGCATCTTGAATGGAGTTGGCGGAAAAAATCTCGTGATCGTCCCGAATCAACAACTCAGACACCGTCAGCGTCCAATGGGTGTCACTATCGACGACCAGTATTTTGGACCTAGGCATGGCCCGGTCAACTCTCCCCCATGATCTTGCTAATCCTCACAGAAATCTGCAGTGGACACATCACCTTGACACTGTTCAGCACATGTTAAGCACCTTCCAAGCCAGTGATTACCGATGGTCCCCAAGTGACACTGCTCTGTGCGGTGAGAAAGCTTGATACCCTGCTCGGATCGAAATGTCAAGGCTGGGCAGACAGGCCAAACATGTCCAGCGGTGACAAAAACGGCCAAGATCCGAGGTGGAGCCTACATCCCCATTATCTCGTAGCCACAGTCGACGTACACAACTTGACCAGTCGTCGCTGTGGACATGTCAGATGCCAGAAACAGCCCCGCCGAACCCAGTTCTCGGGGCTCGATGTTGCGCTTCAGCGGCGTGTGCCCTTCGTAATGCTTGAGCATCTCCGTAAAGCCCGCAATTCCACGAGCCGCCAGCGTGTTGACAGGACCAGCGCTGATAGCATTGACGCGGATCTTTCTTGGCCCTAGATCGTAGGCGAGATAGCGGACACAAGCTTCCAACGACGCCTTGGCAACGCCCATGACATTGTAATGTGGGATGACTTTCACAGAGCCGTAATACGTCATCGCGATCACTGACCCGCCATCGGTCATTAATGGCGCCGCGGCTCGTGCCAGTGCCACCAGCGAATAAGCGCTCACATCATGGGCGATCCGGAACGCTTCCCGTGATGTGTTGATGAATTCGCCTTCCAACGCCTCCTTTGGGGCATAGGCAACCGAATGCAATAGTATGTGCAACTTGCCGAAGTCCTTCGCCACACTCTGGAATGTTCGTGAAATCTCTTCATCGCGCGTCACGTCACATGGGTAAATCGGCGTGTCTTCGCCAAAGGTGTCAACTAGCTCTTCGACGTTCTCCTTCAGCCTCTCTCCCTGATAGGTGAACGCCAACCGCGCCCCCGCTTCGTGCCATGCCTGCGCAATAGCCCAAGCAATCGAACGCTTGTTCGCAACGCCAAAGACGACGCCTTGCTTGCCTTCGAGGTTCATCGTGGAAGATCGCATGACACGGGATTCTGTAAGAAATCGACGAGGCAGTCAAGCCCACCCCGCCCGTCAACCGCGCAACACCACACGGGCAGGCGCGCCATCAGCGCCCCTCAATCTCATCGGCAGCGCGATGAGTTCGTAGTCACCTGCGGGAACCTCGGACAGGTTCAGTCCCTCGAGGATGACAACCTGAGCGGACAGAAGCAGACTGTGCACGCGATGATCTTTGCTGCCAAACGGCTCGATCGACAGGTAATCGATTCCCACCAGCCGCACGCCGCGTTTTAAGAGATACTCAGCTCCGTCGAGAACTAGGCCGACAAATCCCTTGTCGAACTCATGATCGTCGCGGGCCCAATGCTGAGAGTTGCGCGTTTTGAACAGCGCACGCGTCACACTCTGCAGATCACAACGTTCCAGCGACACGCGATTGACATGACCCGGAATAGCTGTCAAATCGAAGATGCGGCATGCCCCGATCAAGATGTCGAGCGGCAGCCTGTCGATGCCGTAGCCGGTGCGGTCGAAGTGAAACGGTGCGTCGAAATGCGTACCAGTATGTGCTCCCATGTCGAGGCGCGTGACGTTGGCCACATTGCCACCGGCAATACTGCTGGCCAGTGTAATTCGCAGCGGAGGATCGCCGGGCCAGGTTGGCACGCCTTCGTGCACGGGCACGCTGATATCGTAAAGTTTCATGCTGCCACGAATCCTAGCCGATCGCAACCGCTTCGACAAACATTCACTGCGACGGGAGCGTCACCTCATTGGTCGCCGAATCATCCACGACCAATGCCGGAAACGTCTCGTAGTAAAACTGATGGTACCGAATCGACCGCTTGGGTGCCACCCGCACATGGGCCCCCTCTGCAAATTCGTGAACTGCGTCCGTGATGGCTTCTTTCACCGCTGGCTCGAGTGCGACTGCGTGCTTTTCGGCGAGCGTCTTGCCACCGAAGCGTCGCCAACATTCGCCCCAGTCGCTTGCGGATGCCGCGATCGCGACCAACGCCAGTCCAAAGGTTGCCAACACCACCGCGAATTGTGTCGCGCGCCATGCAATGGCCATCCGGGCCACGCGTACCCGCGGAAGAAATTCCCACAGCGTGATGACTGTCACTGCCAACCACACCCACGACAGCGCCACTGGAAACACCGATACCGAGATGCCGAACAACTCCTCGTCACTCTTGCGATGCAGGCCGAGCCATGCCCACACCGCCGCAGCCAAAATCGCACCAACCGGCATCGCCGTCCGCCACTTCGGCAACTTGACCGCACACCGCCACAAAAGCGCGAGCAGCAACAGCGCCGGCACAAACACGCTCAACAGCACGCGATCCACTGAAGTCTTCAGCACGGCAACCAAGTCCCGCGTTGTTGACAAGTACACGACTATGACCGCAACGAAACCGAACGCCGTCGCCAGTGCCAGCCAGAGATTGTCAGTCCTCGCCAATCGCCGCCTGCAAAACACCAACGTTAGCACGAACACCGTCCAAAAAAAAGCGTAGCTCCCGTCGGCGAACGTCGCCTTCGCCAGCTCACGTAACGTCACCGGCAACTTTTCCCCGATGTGCGTTGTCGGCAACGCGAAATCCCCCGGCAGATGCTTCCACCAAACAAACAACGGCCACGGACACGCGACCAGCACCGTGACCGCAACCGCGACGCCGATCAACCGCAACGGCAATTTCCGCTTCCATGCCACGATCACCAACGCCGCATACCCCGCGCCGACGCCAATCAACGCGTCTTGCTTCACCCAAAAAGCGATCCCGCCAAATAACGCCGCCAACCACAACCACATGCATTGGTTCGCCTCGTGCAGCCACAGAACGGCCGCCCCGAAAAACACCAGCAGAAACACAGCAAGCGGCAGATCGGCATACGTGATCTTTACCTGCTCCATTAATAATGGAAGCGCGCACCACCACAGCAACCACACGCCGCGGGTGCTCGTTCGCAATTCTCCCAGTAGCCACCACAGGATCGCCGCGCCTGCTGCGAAGAACGTCGCGAACACCACCCGCGACGCTACGTCGTCAAACGCATTCAACCATAAGTACACGAACGCCTGCGCGCTCGGCACCAACGGCGGATACTCGGTGTGATGGGTTGTGCGTGGATCGAACAAAGTCGGAGGCCATGTCCTGGCGAAGAATGCAACCTTCGCCTTCAGCGCCCACATCGAGAGCGCATCGTAGCCGTACACCGGCCGGACCCACGACAGCGCCAGAGCCGAAACGATCAGTAAGCCGCCGAGGAATACTGCCTGCCAGTCGCCAAAAGCCGGGTTCGTCAGTCGGTGTTTGCCAGTGTCCTCGCGCCGGCAAAGTATGGCCTTGGCGACTCCGACCGCAGCCAGCAATCCGATTGGCGTCAGAATCACCCTTCGCGAAAATGTAATGTCCGCGAGATACGTCGCGAAAAAAGTCGCCGCAACGACGAACGTTCCGACGCAGTAACCCAGCGCCAACCGCGGTAGGAGTGGAACGCGCACCACTGACGGCCAGCAAATTGCCAATCCCCCGACCCCAGACAGCGCAAGGACAACCGCCCCGGCGGCCACCAGCAACAGGTTCATCGCACGTAGCTGTCGTAGACGCGCAGCAATTCGCTCACGCTCCACGCTTGAGCGAAGCAACCGGCGGGGCGATGCGGCGGATTCCCTTCGAAAATCTCCGAAACGCTGCCCAAGCCGGCGTCTTCCAAGTGTCCGATGAGACCCTCGATGATTCTAGCGATGTCCTTGCGTCGCGACCTATCATCCCCGTTCACTTTAACGCAAGCGTCGCAGTACGCTCCGATTAACCATGGCCACACGGTGCCTTGATGATACGCGCAATCTCGTTGCCAGCGGTTGCCGGTGTACCGGCCAACGTATTTCTCATGGTTGCGCGCCAGTGAGCGAAGGCCGAATGGCGTGAGCAGGTGTTTTGTCACAACGTCGAACACGGACTTCTGTTGTGCTTCGTCCAGTGGGGAGTACGGCAGGCTGACGGCGAAAATCTGGTTGGGTCGAATCGCCGTGTCCTTGAAGTTTCCCTGAATCACATCGTAGAGGTAGCCGCCCTCGGCGAACCAGAACGCCTTCACGAAACTGGTTGCAACATGGTCGGCGAGCTTGCGCAGGATGACAGCCGATTGCACGTCGTGCAAGATTCGTTCATCCATCTCGGCGAGCATGAGCAGCGCGTTGAGCCACAGCGCGTTGATTTCGACGGGCTTGCCGTGGCGCGGTGTGGGAACGTAGCCGTCCACATTCACGTCCATCCACGTCAGTTGCGAGCCTTGTTTACCCGCCGTGATGAGCCCATCGGCGTCGGCGCAAATGTCGAAGCGTGTCCCCTCCTTGTAGTATTTGATGACGTCCTTGAGCGCAGCCAGCAACTGTCTCATGCCGGCGTCGTCACCGCTTGCCTTCCAGTATTTCCACGCCGCGACGACGAACCACAGCGAAGCGTCCACGGTGTTGTACTCGGGCGTTTCGCCGTCGTCGGGGAACACGTTTGGAATCATGCCGCGATCAGAATATTGGGCGAACGTCAGCAAAATCTTCTTCGCGACATCGAAGCGCTCGGTGGTCAGCGTCAACCCGGGTAGCGCGATCATTGTATCGCGCCCCCAATCCGTAAACCAAGGGAAACCCGCGAGCACGGTGAGCCGGTCCTTGCCGCGCCTGGCGATGAACGCGTCGGCGCCGATGAGCAACGCTTGGCGCACGGGATCGTGTTCGCGCTCGAATTGTTTGCGACGCTGGCGTTCGCGCGCCATGAGTTCCGCGCCGTCCATGTTCGATCGCTTCTCGGTGCACACGACGATGGCGACGCTCTGCTCGCTCGGGATGCGCAGGGTCATCTCAAACGGCGTGAACAAGTCTTCTTCGAAATCCAGCCCCCGCTCCTGTTCGACCGGATAGGTGAAGCGATAGTACCAATCGGCTTTCGCGTCGACGCCATCAACTTTGGCGTAGAAATGGAGTCGAGGCAGTTTGTCGAATGGTTGCACCGAGAGCTCGCCGTCACCGCGGGCGACATTCATATTCACGCTGTCATTGCGTTTCTGCAGCGAATTGTAGTCGCGGAACGCGAGCAGCGGCCGAAGCTTCAGTTCGATCGGGCCGCGTGAACGCACGTTACGATAAGAGACGACCACGGTGTTCTCTCCGTGGATAAGGCAGATGCCTTTCTCGATTTCAAAATCGGCGCTCGCATAGCGAAACGTCGGCCACGGCCGCAGCCGGAATTGTTGCTGAATGTTGAACCCGTGCGGGTACACAGTACCGGGGTAGAGATTCGTCGTGAGGTGCGACTCCTGGCCATGGCAGATGACCCGCTCCTCAAATTTCGAAAGCAACACGTGCCGCTCGACGGGCGGTCGCAAGGAGGCGATGAGCAAGCCATGCTGGCGTCGCGTGTTGGCGCCAATGATGGAGGACGACGCGAAGCTGCCAAAGCCGTTGGCCTCAAGCCACTCCTTGGAAAGCGCGGTCTTGAGGTTGTGGCACTCGGACTGATTGAAGACGGTTCGCATCTGGTTGCCTCGCGTGGCCGGACGGGAGCCTCAACTGGGACGCAGATTAGCGCGGCGTGGTGACGACGGAAAGCAAAATCCAACTGCTGCCGTCCAGCCTGCCAAAACATTGCTGTCGTAGGCCGCTGCCAGTCAACGAAGCGGTCGGTCAGCCTTCGACAATGGCGTCTGGAAGCTCGTTGCGGCCTCCACCTTGCTTCGGAAAATGTTGCGCGAGCAATCGGCCGGCAGTCTCGACACCATGCACGATTCCATCGGTGAATTTCTTCTGACGAAACAGTTCGGTCATTCTTGCCGCAATCTGTTCCCAAAATGCCTGTCCGCACTTGGCGTGGACGGCCTCGTCTCCGATGACAGCGAAGGTCTGGGATTCGGGCGCGACGTAGATCAAGACGGCATTGCGATGTCCCGTTCTGGTCATCCCGAGCTTCAGAAACTGACGTGCCGCGGCGTGTTGTGGGTCACGCACTTTTCGATGGCTCACATAGATGCGGATTTCTCCCGTGGTGTGTTTTTCAGCATCCCTGATCGCGGCCACAATTCTGTCGTGGTCAAGCTGACGAGATAATTCCCTGGCTTTCATCGTTCACCAACTCCCGCCCGCGCCGCCACCGCCGAATCCTCCGCCTCCTGCCGAAAATCCACCACCACCCGACGAGAATCCACCTCCGCTTCCTCCTCCGCCGCCAAAGCCGCCCCAGAATATTGGCTCCACGCCATAGCTTCGGGTTCGCCCGCCGCGCGTGAAGACGGTGCCGGCTACCAAGTAGCTGAGTAACCGCGCAATGAAAACAACTATAAGCAACCCTATGACAAGAGCGATTGCCCATAGCGGGATCGGGGTTTCTTTGGACTGAGGGCGCGCTATCGCTTTGTATTCGCCTCGCGTCGCCTGAAGTATCGCCGTCACGCCGGCTCGCAACCCGCTGTCAAAGTCACCTTTTCGGAAGTGAGGTTTGATTTCATTCTCGATGATGCGTTTGGCCAAGGCGTCGGGCAGCGCGCCTTCCAAGCCGTAGCCAACCTGCAAGTACATCTTCCGATCCTGAATGAACACGAACAACACGGCACCGTTGTCTCGGCCTTTCTGGCCGACACCCCATGAGTGCGCCACACGGACCGTGTAGTCCTCTATCGAAGACTCTGATTGCATCCTCGGATAGATCACCACGACGATCTGGCTGGAGGTCTCGCGCTCAAACTGCTCGAGTTTCTGGTCCAGTTCAGCAGCAGTCGAGGATGACACCACGTTGGCGTAATCGTTGAAATGTCGATTGGGTACCGGCGGGATGACCTCGGCCCGCACGCTCGTGAGCGTGGCGAGGAGTCCCAAGAGACTGTAGATCGTCTTTGCGCGCACTCGAGCGAGTACCTACTTGGCGGGAGTTCCCTGAAAATTGAACTCGACCTTGGGCGGGTTCTCCGCCCCGGTCACTGCCGTAAAATACGGTTTCTCCTTGAATCCAAACGCGCCGGCGTAGACCAGCGTGGGAAACCTCTTGATGGCCGTGTTGTAGCGTTGCACGACATCGTTATATCGGCCCCGTTCGACGGCGATGCGGTTCTCGGTGCCTTCCAGTTGCGCCTGCAACTCGAGGAAGTTGGAGTTGGATTTCAGTTCCGGGTAACGCTCTACAACCACCAGCAACTTGGACAACGCCGCGGTCAGTTGGCCTTGTGCCTTCTCAAAATCAGCGAACCTCGATGGATCATTCAGAACCTGACTGGCGTCAATCTTCCCGACCGATGCCCGGGCCTGGGTGATTTCCACCAGCGTCGATTTCTCAAAATTCGCCGCGCCCGAAACAGTTGCCACGAGGTTTGGAATTAGGTCCGCCCGCCGCTGATACACGTTCTGCACCTGGGCCCACTGTTTCTCGACTTCCTGTTGAAGGCTGACGAGGCGGTTGTAGCCGCAGCCTTGTACCAGCGCCATCATTGCCAACATGCCAACGACAATCCGTTTTTGCATGGTTCTCCTTGTTCGGTTGTTAGGGGAGCTTCAGAATAGCTCGGTTCGGGCCGTTTTCAATGTATTTGAGACTGCCATGGCTGCGCAGCCAGGACCAGAGAAGACTTGCAAAGACGCAGTGAAACTGATACAAGCACCATTGTCCGCAAAGGGGCCGCTTGAACGCGAGAGGGTTCTTACCAGTTGCAGTTTCACCGCCTGTCGTTCGCAATACCGCCGGCCAGATTCTCGTCTACTGCTTGATCACCGTAACAACCGCCGGGCTGTCGTTTCTGTTCTCGACGCCTTCCCAAGCGACGGAACGACAGGCGCTGACCAATCACATTCCGCAGATTGTTAAGCGACTGAATCTGCCTCCCTTGGGCCAGATTCCGAACACGAATCGATTGTACCTCGCCATCGGGTTGCCGTTGCGTGATCCAAAGGGACTCGAAACCTTCCTCCAGCAGCTTTACGACCCGGTGAGCCCGCGTTACCATCAGTACCTGACGCCCCCGCAATTCGCGGATAAGTTCGGGCCAACCGAGCAAGATTATCAGGCCGTAAGCGACTTCGCGAAGGCGAACGGCCTGCAGGTCACGGCCACGCACGTCAATCGGCTGCTGCTCGATGTGCAAGGTTTCGCTGCCGACGTCGAGAAGGCTTTTCAGGTCAAGATCCTCAAATATCAACACCCGACTGAAGGCCGGATGTTCTACGCACCGGATGTCGAGCCCTCGGTTCCGTCTGACATCAAGGTTCTCGACATCAGCGGGCTAAGCAGCTACGCCCGGCCACGTCCGCTGAGCCGCCTCGTCAAGCCACGTCAACAAGAGTCAACCCCGGCGCCAAGCGCCGGTTCGGCGGGCGGCCAATACATCGGCTACGATTTCCGAGCCGCTTACGTTCCGGGCTCGCCTCTAACCGGCACCGGACAAAGCGTTGCCCTGGTACAGTTCGACAGCTACTACCCGAGCGACATCGCATTGTACGAAAGCCTCGCCGGCTTGCCCAGTATCGCGCTGACGAACATCTACCTGGACTTTTACACCGGCACAATCGGCTCGGGCAACGGCGAGGTGTCCCTCGATATCGAGACGGTGATCGCGATGGCGCCGGGAGCATCCAAGATTTTCCTGTATGAAGGCAATCCGAACTTCCCGTTTTTCATTCCCAACGATGTCCTCTGCCGCATCGCCAATGACAACGCCGCCAGCCAGATCAGTTGTTCCTGGGTGTGGACCGGCGGTCCCAAAGCGTCGACCGACAATCTCTTCATGCAAATGGCGTCGCAAGGTCAATCGTTCTTCGCAGCTTCAGGTGATACCGATGCATACCCCGGCTCAAGTGTCGACGATGCACGCCAGTACGGCACGCCGTCGGCCAGCGCCTATGTCACGAGTGTGGGCGGAACCACCTTGTCAACAAGTGGCCCCACCAATGACTGGGTTTCGGAAACGGTCTGGAACTGGGGCGTCGAGTTCTACCCTGACAACGACGGCGAGGGTAGCAGTGGTGGATTTAGCAGCTATTACGCGATCCCCGCCTGGCAACAAGGCGTCAGCATGACCAACAACCAAGGCTCGACCACGGGACGCAATTTCCCGGATGTCGCCCTGACTGCGGACCACGTGTTTGTGGTTTACGGAAACGGGAACACCAACGATTGGTTTGGCGGGACGAGTTGCGCTGCGCCACTCTGGGCCGGTTTCACGGCGCTGGTCAATCAACAGGGCGCAGCCAACAGCACGCCACCGGTCGGCTTCCTTAACCCCGCCATCTACGCCATCGGCACCGGGACAACCTACGCAGCGTGCTTCCACGACATCACCACCGGCAACAATCAATGGAGCAATAGCCCCAGTGCGTATTCCGCCGTCGCCGGGTACGACCTGTGCACCGGCTGGGGCACACCGACCGGCACCAACCTGATCAATGCGCTTGTCGGCACGCTCGTCCCGTCGCCCGTGATTGTGCCGGCAGGCTCGACTCTGTTATCGGAGAACTGCCTCGCGACCAACGACGCAATCGACCCCGGCGAAACTGTCACCGCTAATCTCGCGCTCCAAAACGTCGGCACCGGAAACACGTCGAACCTCGTCGCCACGCTGCTCGCCACCAACGGCGTCGCCCTGCCAAGCGGGCCGCAAACATACGGCGCGCTCGTCGCGGGTGGACCAGCGGTGGCAGAGCCGTTCACATTCACCACCCATGGGACGTGTGGGAGCAATATCTTCGCTACTTTACATCTTCAAGATGGAACAACCGATCTCGCCACCGCAACATTCACGTTCACATTGGGAGCGAGTTCACCCACCACGAACTCCTTCTCCAATACCGGCACCATTACAATCCCGACCAGCGGGCTCAACGGCCAAGCATCGCCCTATCCCTCGACGATAAGCGTTCCACCGCTCCCCGGACTGATTCGCAAAGTGACGACCACCCTGTCCGATCTCAGCCATACTTGGCCGGCAGACCTCGATATCCTGCTCGTTGGTCCGGACGGACAAAGCGTCATGCTCATGTCTGATGCCGGAGGGGATGACGGCGTCACACCCATCACCAACGTCACGCTGACGTTTGACGACGATGCCGCGCAGTCGCTGCCGCAAACCACGCAGATCACGTCGGGTACCTACAAGCCGACCGATTACGAGCCGGGAGACGTTCTGACTT
>Ga0335082_10005761_pt1 | contig 13572 bp, 12 predicted proteins | sample Lox_Sample_41_FD_206718 | JGI IMG/M metagenome (GOLD analysis project Ga0335082, IMG submission 206718) | Soil microbial communities from Loxahatchee National Wildlife Refuge, Florida, United States - Lox_Sample_4.1 | ecosystem: Environmental > Terrestrial > Soil > Wetlands | place: USA... | reverse complement strand
CGCGGCCGTCGTCGGCGGCGGTCAGCCGTCGGACGGCCTCGTCGGCCGGGACGCCGTCGCGCAGCAGGGCGAGCCCGCCGGGCCCGTACTGCGGGTTCGCGTATGCCTGGGTCGCGATCGCGCCGACGCCCGGCTCGGCCCAGGGGACGATCGAGCCGACGGCGAGGAACTTCGACTGTGTCGCGACGCCCCATTGCCCGCTTTCGAGGTCGCAGGCGGCGATCGAGTAGGTGGCGACGACAGGCTCAGCCATAGGTCAGCTCCGTCAGGTCGAGCTCGAGCAGCGCCCGGTCGGTGACGAGCGCGCACGCCACCTCGGGGCGGGCGAGTGCGGCCTTCACCTCTGCCGCCGTCGCTGCGCGGACCACCACCGGGCGTCCCTCGGCATGGGCCGAGCGCAGGGTCTCGACGTCGTCGGCCGACTCGAGGACGAGTGCACCGGCCAGCTCGAGCTCGCCGTCCAGCGCGATCTCCGGCACCCGTCGGCCGGTCGCCCCGAACCAGCGCTCCCTCACAGCGCGATCGTGTCTCCCGGCGCGATGCGCTCGACGACGGCCGGCGTCAGTGCCACCAGCGCCTCGGGAGTGCCCGTGAGGATCGGGAACGTGCCCCAGTGACACGGGACGCACCGCGGGTTGCCGAGCAGCTCGAGCGCCTTCGCGGCCTCGCGCGGCCCCATGGTGAAGTGGTCGCCGATCGGAAGCACGGCGACGGTCGGCGCGTACAGCTCGGCGATCAGCGCCATGTCGCCGAACACGGTGGTGTCGCCTGCGAAGTAGACCGTCGCGTCCTCGAGGTGGAAGACGAACCCCGCCGGCTCGCCGGTGTAGGTCCCGTCCGGCGCCGAGCTCGAGTGGAACGCGTGCGTCATCGTGACGTGGGCCCCGGCGATCTCGACCGTGCCCCCCTTGTTGAACCCGATCAGCTTGTCGTCCGGGACGCCTTGACCGTTGAGCCAGGCGACGAGCTCGACGATGCCGTACAGCGGGCAGCCGAGCCGCTGGTTCAGCCCAACCGCGTCGGCAGTGTGGTCGCCGTGGCCGTGCGTCAGCGCGATCGCGTCGGCGCGGTCGGGCTCGCGCTCGCTCTCGGGGCAGGTCGGTCCCGAGAGGAACGGGTCGACGTAGATGCGGCTGCCTCCGGGGGTGTCGAGCCGAAACGAGGCGTGGCCGAGCCAGGTGAGCGTTGACAAGTGCGGTCCTTTCCGTCTGGGACGGGATGAGCATAGAAGGACCGTCCCCTCCCGGAGCGGCCTTGCGTGACTAGAAGTGGATTGCGCTTGCGGCCGAGGTGGCGACGTCGATCAGCGGCTGGACGGCGAAGAACGAGCCGACCGTGACGATCAGGCAGACGACCACGCCGCCGCCGAGGACGAACTCGCGCGGCGGTGCGCCGCCGGCCGGGGCGAGCTGCAGCTCGGCTGACTCGCGGAGGTACATCGCCCGCACCACTCCGAGGTAGTAGTAGGCGGAGATCATGGTCGCGATCACGCCGGCGACGACCAGCCACCAGAGGCCGCTGTCGTAGGCGGCGGAGAAGACGTAGAACTTGCCGACGAAGCCGCCCGTGAGCGGGAAGCCGAGCATGCCCATCATGAACGCCCACATAGAGATGCCGAAGAGCGGCCGCTCCCAGCCGAACCCGGCGAGGTTGTCGAGCGTGACCGGCGTCCCGAGCTCACGCTCGCGTGCGGCGACGACACCGAATGCGCCGAGCGACATCGCCGTGTACGGGATCAGATAGAAGAGCAGCGCCCGCACGCCGAGCGAGCTCGCGGCGGCGACGGCGATCAGCATGAACCCGGCGTGCGAGATCGACGAGTACGCGAGGATCCGCTTCACGTTCCGCTGGACGAGCGCCGCGATGTTCCCCCAGGCGAGCGAAATGCAGGCGATCACCGCGATCGCGAGCTGCCACAGACGCTGGTCGGCGGGAAAGGCCGTCTGCAGGATGCGATACGTGACCATCAGCGCAGCGACCTTCGTCGCCGACGACATGAACGAGGTCACCGGCGTCGGCGCACCCTGGTACGCGTCGGGCGTCCACATGTGGAACGGCGCGGCGGACGACTTGAACGCGAGGCCGACGATCATCATTGCGAGCCCGGCGACGAGCATCGCATTGTGCGCGTGTCCCGCCGCGGCGATCTTGTCGAACGACAGCTCGCCGGTGGCGCCGTACACGAGGGCGGACCCGAAGAGCAGCGTCGCCGAGCCGACCGAGCCGACGATCAGGTACTTCAGCCCGGCCTCCAGCGAGCCGACCAGGTCGATGTCGATCGCGCACAGCACGTAGAGGGCGATCGAGAACCACTCGAGGGCGAGGAACAGGTTCAGGAGGTTCGCCGCCTGGACGAAGAACGCCATCCCGGCGCCCGCCGCGGCGAGCAGTGCGTAGTACTCGGCGACGTGCTCGTCGCCCCACCGTTCGCCGTAGCTGATGAGCACTGCGACCGCGCCGCAACCCGCGATCAGCAGCTGGCCGTAGGCTGCGTAGCGGTCGCGGAAGATCGAGTCGGCGACGATCGCCGCTCCGTTCGGCGTCTTGGCGGCGACCACGACCGCCAGCGCGAATGCCGCGAGGAACGCGCCGAAGGCGATTGCCGCGGCGACCCCGCGCCGCGGCCGGCGCGGCACGAACACCGCCACCATCAGCAGCAGGCCCGTTGCGCCGATCATCGCCAGCGTGGGCGAGAGCGCGAGCCAGTCGACGTGCGGCTTCGAGATCATTTGAGCCCTTGCGCGATCGTCGCCTGGGCGTGGTTGCCGCCGAAGGAGTGGCCCGAGATCAGGTTCGGCCAAGCGGACAGGCCGATCAGGCACAAAAGCAGCGGCACCACCACTGCGAGCTCGCCCAGCCGGAGGTCGAGGGCGGACTCGGGCACCGCCGGCCCGACATCCTGGTGCAGGACGCCCGAGATCGCGCGCAGCATGTACATCGCCGCGAGCACGATCCCGACCGCACCGACGACCGCCCAGCCCCAGCCCTGCTGGAAGACTCCGGCCAGGATCAGGAACTCGCCGGCGAACGCCGTCGACAGCGGCACGGCGAGGGCGATCACCCCGGCGGTCAGCACGACGGTCGCCAGGGCCGGCCGCCCGCGGGCCATTCCGCCGAGCAGTCGGAACTCGCCGGTCGAGCAGCGGCGTTCGACCATCGCCGCGATCAGGAACAGGGACGCGGAGATGAGCGCGTGGTTCACGATCTGCAGGACCGCTCCGTCGAACCCGAGGTCGTTGTTCGCGAGCAGCCCGAGCACGATCAGGCCGCTCTGCGCGAGCGACGAATAGAGGATGACGCCGCGGAAGTCGGGGGCGCGGAACGCGAGCAGCGACCCGTAGATCAGCGAGATCGACGCAAGCAGCAGCAGCACGAGGCGCCAGTCGTGCACCGGCCCGGGGAACTTCGGGATCACGATCCGCAGGAACAGGTACAGCCCGGCCTTCGCCACCACGCCGGAGAGGACGGCGGCGATCTCCGGCGGCGACTCCCGGTACGTGATCGCCAGCCAGCCGTGGAACGGGAAGATCGGCGACTTGATCACGAAGGCGGCCACGAAGCCGAGAAAGATCCAGGTCGACGAGCTCGGCTTGATCGTCGTCAGGTCGAACGTTCCCTGCTGCAGCCCGTACGCGATGATCGCCGCGAGCATCAGCAGCGAGCCGACGACCGTGTAGACGACGAACATGATCGTGGCGCGTAGCCGCGCGGCGCCGCCCCAGACGCCGATCAGGACGTACAGCGGGACCAGCATCAGCTCGAAGAAGGCGTAGAAGAGCAGCAGGTCCTGCGCCGTGAACACGCCGACGATCGAGCCGGCCAGGACAAGCATCAGCGAGAAGTACGCGCGAGCCCGGGCGCGGTCGACCCACCAGCCGTAGATCACGCATGCCGCCATCACGACCACGCTCATCCCGACCAGCCACAGCGAGAACGCGTACATGCCGACGTGGTACGAGACGTTCAGGTCGGGGATCCACGCTCGCTGCTGCGCGAACTGGAGCGACGGATCGCTGAAGTCGAACTTGCCGACCGTCGTGATCCAGACCGCGACCTCGATCAGCGAGATCAGCGCGGCGAGCGAGCCGAGCCAGTACGAGGTGAGCGGCGCGATCGCCACGAGCAGGGCGCCGGCCAGCGGAAGGACGATCAGCAGCGTCGTCATTTGACCGCGACGAAGACGACGAGGAGGAGGGCGAGCCCGCCTACGAGCGCGAGCGCGTACGATCGGACGAGCCCGGTCTGCGCGCGCCCGAGCTCGCGCGCGCCGGCCTCGACTCCGACTCCGAGCAGCGACAGCGAGCCGCCGATCAGCGGCCGCTCGACGAGCGCTCCCAGGCTGCGGGCGAGGAGGTCGGAGCTCCGGTAGAAGACGACGTCGTAGATCTCGTCCCAGTAGAACTTCTCCTGGAGGATGGTCCAGGGCTTCGGCGCCTCCAGCCGCTTCGCCGAGTAGATCGCCCAGGCGACGGCGGCCCCGGACAGGCCCATCAGCAGGCCGACGCCGGACGATAGCCAGTCGTCGCGGCTGGTCGGGACCACGAGCGGCGGGGCGACCGGATCGAGCCACTTCGAGACGAGGCCCCACAGCGGCTCCCACTGCAGCCAACCGGAGATCGTCGCGAGCACCGACAGCACGCCGACGACGAGCAGCATCGAAAACGGCCCTTCCTGGCCGTGGTGCGCGTGATAGTGCTCGCGCGCGAACGCAGACGGTTCTCCGGTGAAGACGATGAAGAACAGCCGGAACGCATAGAGGCCGGTCAGGAAGGCCCCGACCATGCCGATGACGTAGAGGATGTGGCCGTACCACCCGGACGCGAGCGCCGCCGACAGGATCTCGTCCTTCGAGAAGAAGCCCGAGAACGGGAAGATGCCCACCAGGGCGAGCGAGCCGATCAGGAACGCCGCCCGCGTTCGGGGCATCAGCTTGCCGACCCCCCTGAGCTTGTCGATGTCCTGCTCGCCGGCGACCGCATGGATGACGAGGCCGGCCGCCAGGAAGAGCAGCGCCTTGAAGAACGCGTGCGTCATCAGGTGGAACATCGCGTTCGCGTACGCGCCGAGGCCGGCGGCGACGAACATGTAGCCGATCTGCGACATCGTCGAGTAGGCGATCACACGTTTGATGTCCGTCTGCACGAGCGCGATCAGGCCGGCCATCAGCAGCGTCGCCGCACCGAGACCAGCTGCGAGGTCCTGGACGATGTACGCGTGCTCGAAGAGGGGGAAGCAGCGCACGATCAGGTACACGCCCGCCGTCACCATCGTTGCGGCGTGAATCAGCGCACTGACCGGCGTCGGGCCCTCCATCGCGTCGGGGAGCCAGGTGTGGAGGGGGATCTGCGCGCTCTTGGCAAGCGCGCCGCCGAGCAGGCCGAGGGCGATGAGGTTCGCAGCGGCGCCGTGATGCGGCGCGAGGGAGAACACGGTCGAGTAGTTGAGGGTGCCGGTCTGCTGGACCAGCAGGAACAGTGCGAGCGCGAACGTCGCGTCGCCGATCGCGTTCATCACGAACGCCTTCTTGGCCGCTGCGATCGCAGAGGGCCTCTCCTGGTAGAAGCCGATCAGCAGGTAGCTCGAGAGCCCGACCATGCCCCAGCCGGCGAGCAGGAGCAGCAGGTTCGCGCTCTGCACGAGCAGCAGCATCGAGAACACGAAGAGCGACATGTAGGCGAAGTAGCGCCGCTCCTCGTCCTCGCCGTGCATGTAGCCGAGCGAGTAGAGGATGATCAGCCCGCCGACTCCGGAGACGATCAGCATCATCATCACGCTGAGCTGGTCGGTGAGCAGCGATAGCCCGAAGTGGTACTGGCCGGCCGAGAGCCACGTCCACGAGGTGGTGGTGTGACCCCGCTCGTACGTCGGCTCGCCGAGCATGATCCCGAAGCAGACGCAGGCGGCGACGAACGACCCGAACGTGCTCACCGTCGAGATCCAGCCGGCGGTGCGCCGTGAGATGTGCGTCCCGCCGATCGTGATCACGATCACGGAGGCGAGCGGGAGCAGCAGGCAGGTCCACGTCGCGGCCGTCATGCGACTATCCCCTCAGCGTCCGGAGCTTGTCGACGTCGAGCTCGATGTTGCGGCGGCCGAGCGCGACGATCAGGCCGAGACCGACGACGACCTCGGACGCGGCCACCGCCATCACCGAGATCGCGAAGATCTGGCCGTCCTCGCGTCCGTGCAGGCGCGAGAAGGCGATCAGCAGCAGGTTCGCCGAGTTGAGCATGATCTCGACCGAGAGCAGGATGATCAGCGGGCTGCGCCGCAGCATCACGCCGAGCGCCCCGATCGTGAACAGCAGCGCCGCGAGCGCGACGTACCACTGGATGTCAGGCCCGTGCATCGGCTCTCTCTCCGCGCTCGAGCGGATCGACGCGGCGCGCATGCGCACCGAGCACGACACCGCCGACGGCGGCGACGAGCAGGACGATCGACGTCACCTCGAACGCGAGCAGATGGTCGGTGAGGAACAGCCGGCCGATCGAGGCCGGCGACCCGAAGGAGCGGCCGATGTGCTCCGGCTTGGAGAGCAGGCTGCCGGTGCTCAGCCCCACGACGACGATCACCTCGGCGAGGATCGCCCCCCCGGCGAGGATCGCTCCCACCGCGAGCCACGACGGCCCGCCCGACCAGGGCGACTCTTCCGAGCGATCGCCGAGGTACGCGATCACGAACAGGAACATCACCATCACCGCCCCGCCGTAGACCAGCACCTGGCCGGCCGCGACGAACTCGCCCGACAGCAGCAGGAAGAGAACGGCGAGCGAGCCGAGGTTCCCGATCAGCGAGAGCGCCGAGTAGAACGGGTTGCGGAAGCTGACGACCGCGAGTGCGCTTGCGAGGCACGCGAACGCCGCCAGCACCCACACCACCCAGACGAGGAAGTTGGCCATCCGCGCGCCTGAACCTAGGAATGGTCCCTGTAGAAGGGGATCGGGGTGTCGTACAGGGAGGGGTCGGCGACCGGCATCCGCTTGACGGGCGGCGCGAGCAGCATGTCCTTGGTGTAGATGAGGTCGTCGCGGTTGTACTCGGAGATCTCGAAGTCGTTGCCGAGGGTGATCGCGTCGAACGGGCAGGCGAGCTCGCAGTAGCCGCAGAAGATGCAGCGCGACATGTTGATCTCGTAGATGCGGGCATAGCGCTCGCCGGCGGAGACGCGGTTGTCGGGGGTGTTCTCCGCCGCGACCACCCGGATGCAGTCCGCCGGGCAGGCGGCTGCGCACAGCGAGCAGCCCACGCATTTCTCGAGGCCGTTCTCGTGGCGGTGCAGCCGGTGGCGGCCGCGGTAACGCGGATAGACCGGCGACTTCTGCTCGGGGTACTGCTGCGTGATCGGCTTCTTGAAGATCTGCTTCAGCGTCACGCCGAAGCCCTTGAACGTGCTCGGGACCGCGCTCATTTGACGGCGACCACCAGTGCCGCGGTGACGAGGGCGTTCACCGTCGCGACCGGAAGCAGCACCTTCCAGCCGAAGCGCATCAGCTGGTCGTACCGGAGCCGGGGCTGCGTCGCGCGCAGCCAGATGAACACGGCCACGAGGGTGAACAGCTTGAGCACGAACCAGATCGGCCCGAGGTTGTCGAGCGAGTGGACCCAGGGAAATTCGTAGCCGCCGAAGAACAGCGTCACGCACAGTCCCGAGAGCACGAGCAGGTTGATGTACTCGGCCGCCTGGAAGAGGCCCCACCGCATGCCCGAGTACTCGGTGTGGTACCCGGCGACGAGCTCGGTGTCGGCCTCGGGCAGATCGAAGGGCGCACGCGAGGTCTCGGCCGTGCCGCCGACCAGGAACACCGCCAGGCCGACCACTTGCGGGATGAAGAACCAGAGCGTCGCCGCCTGCTTGTTGACGATGTCGACCAGATTCAGCGACTGCCCCATCATCACCACGCCGAGCACGGACAGCGCGAGCGACACCTCGTAGGAGACGAGCTGCGCGCAGGTCCGCATCGAGCCGAGGATCGAGTACTTGGACTCGGACGCCCAGCCGCCCACGATGAAGCCGTAGATGCCGAGCGAGCCGAGCGCGAAGATCAGGATCAGCGAGATCGGCACGTTGACGACCTCACCGGCGATGTAGTGGCCGTCGACCGTCCAGCCCGGGCCGTAGGGCATCACGCTGAACGCCGCGAGCGCGGTGAACATCGAGATGATCGGCGCGATGATGTAGAGAGGCTCCTTGGCGGCGCTCGGCGAGAACGCCTCCTTGCGGATCAGCTTCAGGAGGTCGGCGATCGGCACCAGCAGTCCCTTGGGGCCCGCGCGGTTCGGGCCGTACCGAAGCTGCATGCGCCCGAGCAGCTTTCGCTCGAGCCAGGTCGTGAAGGCGAAGAACAGCATCACGATGTTGATCACGAGAAACGCCTTGATCACGGTGATCCACCACGCCTCTGTCATGACTGCTCCAGCGCCGGCAAAGCCGGCGCCTCCGCCGCCATCACCTCGACGGTCGCGTGGAGCCCGTCGGCGTGGTTTTCGGCGATCCGCACGGCGCCCGGCGCCAGGTCGCGGGCGATCCGGGCGCGAAGCTCGACCGACGTGCCGTTCGACGACACGGTCACCGGCGCGCCGTTTCTGATCTTCCGCTTCTGCGCGTCGGCCGGCGACAGCCAGACCTCACGCTCGGGGCGCTGGAACTGAAGCTCGGGCGTCCGTTCGACGGCGATGCCGGAGAAGAGCGGCCGATAAGCGACCAGGCGAAGGCCCTTCGTGCGAGCCTGGGACGCCTTCGCGCGCGCGGCGGGCGCCCGGCCGGTCGGGGTCGTGCGCGGCGGCAGAGCCGCATGCTCGCCGACGTCGGCGAGGGCGATCCCACCGAAGCACTTCTCGGAGATCTCCTCGAACACGACCGAGGCGTGCGGTGACAGCTCGACGTCGAAGCGCTCAGCAAGCTTTGCAAGCCAAGCGAGCACGTCGGGCGCCGGCGCGAGGACCGCGCGCCGCTGGCGCTGCAGCCTCCCTTCGAGGTTGACGGTGGTGCCGTCGCGCTCGAGGTAGCTCGTCCCCGGAAGGACGAAGTCGGCGAGCCCGCGGAAGCTCTCCTCGAACATGCCGATCCCGAGCACGGCGGATGCCTTCTCGGCGACCACCTGCACGCTCGGGTTCCGGGCCGCCTCGTCCCCCGAGATGACGAGCAGCAGCGGTTCCTCGTCGCCGGCGTCGCCGTCCGCCGCGATGCTCCAGGCGTCGCTCACGCCGCGCCCGTTTGGCGTGTACGGCAGGAAGTAGACGGTGGGTGCCGCGGTCGCGAGCGCCGGGTCGTCGGTGACGATCGCGTCCACGTCGCCCGTGGGGCGGCCGTAGGTGATGGTCGCGCCGCGGCGGTCGGCGGCCTTCAGCCACAGGTCGACCGCGGGCGCGCGCTCGATCACGGGCGTGTCGCAGGCGACGGCGATCGTCTGGGCGTCGCGGAGTGCGGACAGCGGCGCGCTGGACGCATCGAGCCCGTCGGGCACGTCCTCGGGCAGCACCGCGTTGTGCGCACCGAGCCCCTGGCGCAGCAGCTTCGCGAGCCCGTAGGCCTCCTCGACCGACTCGCCACCCGAGAGCGCCGTGACCGTCGACGTGCCGCCCGCCCGGAGCATGCGCTCGACCTCGTCGAGCGCTTCGTCCCAGGACACCTCCTGGAAGTGACGCGGGCCGCTTTTCCGGAGCGGTGTCGCGATCCGGTCGGGAGCGCGGAGGTGGCTGTAGGCGAAGCGGCCCTTGTCGCAGAGCCAGCCTTCGTCGATCTCCGGGTGGATGCGCGACTGGATGCGCTTGACCTTGCCTTCGCGGGTCGTCGCGCTGATGTTGCAGCCGACCGGGCACAGCCCGCAGACCGTCGGCACGTTCTGGATCTCCCACGGCCGGGCCTCGAAGCGGTACTGCGTCGAGGTCAGCGCGCCGACCGGGCAGATCTCGGTGACGTTGCCGGAGAAGTGGCCGCGGTACGGCTCGTTCTCGAAGGTGGCGATCATCGACTGCGAGCCGCGGTTGACCGCGACCAGCTGCCCGTCCTCCGCGACCTGCTCGCTGAACCGCGTGCAGCGGTAGCAGAGGATGCAGCGCTCGCGGTCGAGCGCGATCAGCGGCGAGATCGGGATCGGCTTCTCGAACGTCCGCTTCGGGAAGACCATTCGCGTCGAGCCAGGGCCGTAGCGGAACGTCAGGTCCTGGAGGGGGCACTCGCCGCCCTTGTCGCAGACCGGGCAGTCGAGGGGGTGGTTGACGAGGATGAACTCGAGCGTCGCGTTCTGGCCGTCGGCCGCGAGCCTGGAGGTGCGGGCCGTGTGGACGACCATGCCGTCCTGCGCGGTGAGCGTGCAGCCGGCCTGCAGCTTCGGGATCCCCTCCACCTCGACCAGGCACATGCGGCACGCTCCGACCGCCGCGCCGAGGCGGGGCTCGTAGCAGAAGACGGGGATCTCGATCCCGGCCGCCTGCGCCGTCTCGACCAGGCCCGTCCCCTTCGGCACCTCGACCTGCCGCTCGTCGATCGTGACCGTGACCGTTTCGGGCGTCATCGGCCGCTCCGTTGCAGTTCCGTCACCGTCACCAGGTGATGCGAGTGGTCGCGCAGGCGCGACGGATCGCGCACCGGACGGGCGCTCCCGACCCTGTGGATCGTTCGTTGCGCGGTTGTAACCCTTTCCTGGTGACTAGACATGCCGTTCTCCGTCACGCCCCCACCTCCACGGCCGGAACGAGCGCGTGCATCGCGACCGGCGCGAGGACGTGGTCGAGCGGGGAGCTGTCGCCGAACGGGCAGCCGGCCTGGTCGATGTGCGCGACGAACTCCTCGCGGAACTTCGCGACGTAGCTTGCGACCGCCATCGCCGCGGTCTCGCCGAGCGGGCAGAGGCACTTGCCGTTGATCCGGTCGCACACGTCGAGCAGCAGGTCGAGCTCGCGCCGGGTCGCGTCGCCGGCCTCGAGCCTGCGCAGGATCGCCGTCATCCACCGCGTCCCCTCGCGGCACGGAGTGCACTTCCCGCACGACTCGTGCTCGTAGAACTCGCTGACGCGGACGCCCAGCTGCACCATGCACACCCGCTCGTCGAGGCAGATGACGCCGGCCGAGCCCATCGCCGTGTGCAGCTTCGACAGCGAGTCGAAGTCGTAGCCGACGTCGATCTCGTCGCCGGTCAGGATCACCGTCGACGACCCGCCCGGGATCACGGCCTTGAGCCTTCGCCCGTCGGGAACGCCCCCGCCGAGATGCTCCGCATAGATCAGGTCGCGCAGCGGGATCCCCGGCTCGATCTCGTAGTTACCACCGTTCACAACGTGCCCCGAGACCGAGACGACGCGCGTCCCGCGCGAGTCCTCGACGCCGAGCTTCGCGTACGCCTCGCCGCCGATTGCGAGGATCGGCGGGACCGTCGCCATCGTCTCGACGTTGTTGACGACGGTCGGGGAGCCGTAGACCCCCGAGATCGCCGGGAACGGCGGCTTCGACCGGGGCTGGCCGCGCTTGCCCTCGAGCGACTCGATCAGCGCCGTCTCCTCGCCGCAGATGTAGGCACCGGCACCGCGGTGGAGCACGATGTCGACGTCGCCGATCAGGTCGGCCCGCTTCATCACCTCGTCCAGCGCCGCCTTCAGCACTTCGTACGGCCCGCTGTACTCGCCGCGGATGTAGACGAAGACGCCCTTCGAGTCGACGGCGTGCGCCGTGATCAGGCAGCCCTCGAGAAAGCGATGGGGCACGCGCGAGAGGATCTCGTTGTCCTTGAAGCTGCCCGGCTCCGACTCGTCGGCGTTGACGACGAGGTAGTGCGGCTTCGGGATCTGCTCCTTCGACGGTACGAACGACCACTTGCGACCGGTCGCGAAGAAGGCGCCGCCGCGTCCGCGCAGCTGCGACTCGAGCAGCACATCCGTCACCTCGGCCGGTGTCATCGCGCGCGCGCGGGCGAGCTGCTCGTAGCCGCCCGTCGCCTCGTACTCGGCAAGGCTCGTAGTGGCATCGGCGAGCACGAGCTCCTTGATCTCAGCCGGCACGGAGCTCCTCCACGATCGCCGCCGTGTCCTCGGGCTTCACGTACAGGTGGTAGCGATGGTCGACCGCGACGATCGTTCCCCACCCGCAGCCGCCGAGGCACTCGATCGTCCGCAGCGTCACCTTGCCGTCCGCGCTCGTCTCGCCCGCGTGGCAGTCGAGGTCGCTCTCGAACGACTCGAGCACCTGCTGCGCGCCGTAGAGCGCGCACGAGACGTTGGTGCACACCTCGACGAGGTGCTCGCCGACCGGCTCGGTGTTGAACTGGTCGTAGAACGTGGCGATCGACGCGACGAACGCCGGCGTCACCTCGAGCGCGTCGGCGACCTCGCGCATCACGTCCGGCGACAGCCAGCCGTGCTCGTCCTGCGCCAGGCGAAGCGCGGGCAGCACGGCGCTGCGCGACCCCTCTGGGTACTTCGCGCGCTCGGCCTGGATCGCGTCGTACAAGGCCGTCACCGATCGACCTCGCCCATCACGGTGTCGAGGGAGCCGACGATCGCGATCATGTCGGCGATCAGCGCATCGCTCATGCAGGTCGCCGTCGCCTGGAGCGCGACGAACGACGGCGCGCGGAACTTGACGCGCCAGGGCCTCGGCCCGCCCTCCGAGCAGACGTAGCAGCCGAGCTCGCCGCGCGGGGACTCGATCGCCGTGTACACCTCGCCCGCCGGAACGCGGAACCCCTCGGTGACGATCTTGAAGTGGTGGATCAGCGACTCCATCGACGTGTGCAGCTCGTGCCGCGGCGGGAGAACGACCTTGCGGTCGTCGGCGATCCACGGCTCGCCCTCCATGCGCTCGAGCCGATCGAGGCACTGCTCGACGATCCGGACCGACTGGCGCATCTCCTCGATGTGCACGCGGTAGCGCGAATAGACGTCGCCGTGCGTGAACACCGGAACGCGGAAGTCGACCTGGTGGTAGGCGAGGTAGCCCTCGTCGCGGCGGATGTCCCAGTCGACCCCGGATGCGCGGAGGACGGGGCCGGACTGGCCGAGCGCGATCGCATCCTCGGCGGAGAGCAGGCCGACGCCCTCGGTCCGCTCGAGCCAGATCTTGTTGCGCGTCAGCAGCGTCTCGTAGTCGTCGATTGCGCGCGGCATCCAGTCGCAGAACTTGCGCGCCTCCGGGTAGAAGCCGCGCGGGATGTCCTCGGCGAGGCCGCCGACCTGGAAGTACCTGGTGTGCATCCGGTAGCCGGCGACCAGCTCGAAGAGGTCGAGGATCTGCTCGCGCTCGCGGAACGCGTACCAGAACATCGAGATCGCTCCGAGTTCGAGCGCCGACGTGCCCAGCCAGACGAGGTGCGAGTGGATCCGGTTGAGCTCGCAGAGGAGCGTCCGCATCCACGTTGCTTTCGGTGGGATCTCGAGCTCGAGCAGCTTCTCGACGGCGGCCACGAAGACGTACTCGTTGTTCTGGTACGAGACGTAGTCGATGCGCTCGGGGTACGTGATGCACTTCCACCACGTCTTGTATTCCATGTTCTTCTCGAAGCCGGTGTGCAGGTACCCGACGACGGCGTAGAGGCCGGTGACGTCCTCGCCGTAGAGGTCGACCACGAGACGCAGCACACC
>Ga0335082_10005758_pt1 | contig 13575 bp, 8 predicted proteins | sample Lox_Sample_41_FD_206718 | JGI IMG/M metagenome (GOLD analysis project Ga0335082, IMG submission 206718) | Soil microbial communities from Loxahatchee National Wildlife Refuge, Florida, United States - Lox_Sample_4.1 | ecosystem: Environmental > Terrestrial > Soil > Wetlands | place: USA: Florida... | reverse complement strand
GAGAAGGACGGCCGGCGCGGGACGATCGTGATGGTCGAGCCCGACGGAAACCAATCGGAGGACCTCCGCTACCTCGCGCGCTACTCCGACGCGCTCCGGGAGACGAAGCTCGACTCGGGCAAGGTCGTGCGCGCGTCCGGCCGCGCGATCATCTTCGCCGACGCGCTGAAGGCCGTGTCGAAGGACATCCCGCGCTCGGTCGCGCTCTCGCTCGCCATGACGATCGTCGCCGTGCTCGTCACCCTCCGAACCGCGGCGCACAGGCTCTCGGTGCTCCTCGCGCTCACCATGGGCGTCGCCGGCCTGGGCACCTTCCTCTACTTCTCCGGCACGCGCCTCAACTTCCTCAACTTCGCGGCGCTGCCGGTCACGTTCGGCATCGGCGTCGACTACTCCGTGAACGTCTTTCAGCGCTATTACGTCGACGGGAGCAAGGACATCCTTGGCGTCCTGCGCACGACCGGCGGCGCGGTCGTGCTCTGCAGCTTGACGACGATGCTCGGCTACCTCGTCCTTCTCGGATCGCACAACCTCGCGATTCGAAGCCTCGGGACCGTCGCCGTCGTGGGGGAGGTGAGCTGTTTGCTCGCGGCGATGCTCGCGCTTCCTGCGCTGTGGCTGCTCGTCGAGCGGCGTCGATCTTGATGCAGCCTTGACGCCGCGTGCCTCGCTTTTGATGCGGCCTTTACGGCGCGCCGCGCATCATGACCGAGTGCCGCACCCGTATCGAACGAACGCCTGCTCGCCGCGCCCGGCGCCGACGAGCCGGTACACGCTGCTGACGCTCGTGGTCAGCGTGGCGTGGATCGCGTTCGCGGTGCGGCTCAGCTATGGCTCGTGGGCGGATCTGCCGCTCCGCGTGGCCGCTACGTGTGCTGCCGTGCTTCTGTTTCCGTACGTGCTCGTCGCCGTCGCGGCGATCGTGGACCTAAGGACGCATCCACGTGAGCTCGTGGCGGTTGTGGAACAAGTGCACGAGCCGCGAGCCGGGGACGGCGCGGAGCGGGTCGAGCGCGCGGGTGTCGGTCGCGCCCTTGAGCTTGATCGTGACGACGAAGCGCGCCTTCGGGTGCGCGGCGAGCCAGCGGAGGACGAGCGCGACCATGCGCTCGGGAAAGCAGATGACGTCGGAGACGAGCCAGTCGACGCGTGAGAAGCTCCGCGGGTCGAGCGCGAACGCGCTCTCTTGGCGCGACTCGACGCGCGGGAGCTTCGCGATCGCGGGCGCGAGCGGCGCCTTGTCCACGCTGACGACGCGCGCGCCGAGCGACTGGAGGACCCAGGTCCAGCCGCCCGGCGAGCTCCCGAGATCGATCGCGACGTCGCCGCGCTTCGGGTGCTCGCCGAGGAGCGTGAGCGCCTCCCACAATTTCAAATACGCGCGGCTCGGCGGGTGCGTCTTGTCCTCGACGAAGCGCGGCTCGCCGGCCGGAAATGGGCTCGCGGTCTTCGCCGACGCGTAGATCTCGTTTCGCGCGGCGAGCGTCCAGACGCCGGGCGCCGGCGGCGGCCGCGCGGGGAATCGGATCGGCTCGAGCGGGCAGGGTGGGAGCATGCGCTCGACGTGCGCGGCGCGATCGAAGAGCGCGACGGGAAGGAGCGTCCAGCGCGGCCCGAGCGAGAGGAGCGCGCTCGCGGCGCCCGCGAGCTTGTCGAACGTGATGCGCACGGGCTCGCTCCACACGTCGATCGCCCACTCCGCGCGGCGCCCGGGAGCGAGGTACAGCCCGCCGCCGATGGGTCGCGCGTCGTCGAGCTCGCCCTCGAGCTCGCGCTCGAAGCCTTCCGCTGCGCGGTAGATCGCGCCGTCGAGGCGCTCGATCTTCACGTCAGCACATCGCCCCAAGGGACGGGCGCTTCGATCGTCACGCGCTTCCGCGTGCGCGGGTGGACGAACGACACGCGCTCGGCGTGGAGCAGCGGCCGGTTCACGCCGCGCGCCGGCACGCCGTACTTCGGGTCGCCCACGATCGGCAGCCCCGCGAACGCGAGGTGAACGCGGATCTGGTGGGACCTGCCGGTGATAGGACGCACCTCGAGCTCGGCGCGCTCGCGCCCCCGCTGGAGCACGCGCACCTCGGTGCGCGCCGCCCGATACTCGCCGCGCTCGTCTCGCTGCGCGCGCGCGCGCACCTCGTTCGTGCTGCGATCCTTCGCGAGCCACGCGTCGATCGCGAACGCGTCCTCCTTCGGCGCCCCGCGCACGATCGCGCGATACACGCGCTCGACCTGGCCCTTGGCGAAGAGCTTCGTCATCGCGCTCGCCGTCGCGTGGTCCTTCGCGATGAGCACGAGCCCCGACACGTTCCGGTCGATGCGATGCAGCACCGACACGCTCGGTTTCTTCAAATGCGCCTTGGCGAGATCCACGAGGTTCACCTCCGCGCCGCCTTCACCGCCCTGCGAGAGAACGCCGGCGGGCTTGTCGATCGCCATCAGGAAATCGTCCTGCCAGACGATCCATTTCTCGAAGTCGAGCTTCGGCGCCGGCGCGCGGGCCATATCGTTCGTTACTACCGTGCGTCGCGCCGCTTTTCGAGCCGAATGCAGCGCCGATCCATGTCGTCGCGGTAGTAGCGCACGTCGTCGACGCTCTTCGACATGAGAAACATGCCGAATCCCGATTCGCGCGACGCGTCGAACGGCGGGACCGGAACGCTCGCCGGGTCGAACGGCATGCCGAGGTGCCGGAGGCGCACGATGACGCGATCGGTGAAGGCCTCCGCGGCGATTTCGACGAGACGGTCGTCGCGGCCGCCGTACGCGTGCTTGACGATGTTGCTCGCGGCCTCGTTCACGGCGAGCACGAGGGCGTCGAGGGCGCGTGCGTCGAGCGGCGGGTCGAGGCGCGCGCAGAACGACTCGACGAACGCGCGCGCGCCGCGCAGCTCGCCGAGCGTGCTCCGAATCTCGGTCGAGGCCCGTGCCACGGGGGCCTCCCGAACGACGCGCCGAACGACCACGCACGTGAGATCGTCCGCCAGAGGCCGGCCGCCGGTGAACTCGGTCGTCGCCTGACGCACGGCGGCCACGAGCGCGTCCGGGTCGGCGCCGGCGTTGCGTCGCACGCAGTCGACGAGGCGTTCGACGCCGAACATCTCGCCGCGCTCGCTCCGCGCTTCGGTCACGCCGTCCGAGAAGAACAGGACGGCGTCGCCGACGTCGAGCTGCAGCGTGTGCTCGCGGTACATCTCTCCCTCGCGGACGCCGAGCGGCAAGTTGTCACCGTGGAGGACGGTGCAGCTTTCCGGGCGCACGTGGACGGCGCCGGTGTGCCCGCAGTCGACGAAGGTGAGCGCCCCGAGCGCCGCGTCGAATCGCGCGTAGCAGGCCGTGACGAAGCTCTCGAGCCCGAGGAGGTGACGTGCCATGTGCGTGTGCGCGAGCGTCACCACGTCCTTCGGCGCAGGCAGCGCGCCCTTCGGGTGCTTCGCGAGCAGGTGCCAGAGGGCCTCGGGGAAGTAGCTCTTCGTCGCCGCGCCGAGGAGCGCCGCGGGGACGCCCTTGCCCATCACGTCGGCCACGATCACGTCGAGGCACTCGTTGTCCTCGTGCCAGAAGAAGCCGTAAAAGTCGCCGGCGACGCGCTGCGACGGCACGGTGAGCGCCGCGACGCGCAGGCCGCGCACGTCCTTCGGCGGCTCGTCGAGCAGGAGCATCTGCTGGATGCGGCCGGCGGTCTCCGCCTCCCGCTCGTGCGCTTCACGGAGCTCGCCGGTTCGCTTGGCGACGCGCGCTTCGAGCTCGACGTTGAGCGCGCCGAGATCGGCGCGCGTGCGCAGCGCCGCGATGCCGTACGCGAGGTCGCCCGCGAGCTCGCAGAGGAGCGCGACCTCTTCGTCGCTGAACGCGTCAGGCTCGGCCGCGTAGATCATCATCGCCGCCTTGGTGGCGTCGAAGCGGATCGGGATGGCGATGCTCGACGCGTATCCGCGCTCGAGCGCGAGCGCGCGCCACGGCGCGAAGCGCGCGTCGGTCGCGATGTTCTTCGCGACGATGGGGCGGCCTTCGCGGATCGCGGTGCCGGTGGGGCCGCGGCCGCGCGCGTCGTCCGCCCACGTCATCGCGGCCTTCTCGAGGTAGCCGTCTTCGAAGCCGGCGCTCGCGAGCGGCCGCACGCTCTTCGCCGCGTCCATCTCGGCGCGGCCCACCCAGCAGAAGCGATATCGCGCCTCGTCGACCACGATGCGGCAGATGCGAGCGAGCAGCTCGGCTTCGTCCGTCGCGCGAATCAGCGTCTCGTTGCAGTGCGAGAGCGCGCGGTGCGCGCGGTTCGACCGTTCGAGGTCGGCCTGGGCGCGCTTGCGTTCGGTGACGTCGCGCAGGATGCCCTGCCAGCGTCCGTCGGGGAGGAACTTCGAGCTGAGCTCCACGGGCAGCCACGAGCCGTCCTTGCGTCGCAACCCCATCTCGACGATGCGCACGCCGCCGCGCGCGAGCTGTTCGTTCGCCCGGCGCAGGCGTTCCGCGTCGTCGGCCGAGAGGAGATCGCCGAACGCCGCGCCGACGAGCTCGCTCCGCGAACGGCCGACCATGTTGCAGCCGGCGCCGTTCACGTCGAGGATGCGGCCGCTCGCGTCGGCCACGTAGATCGCGTCCGAGGCTTGCTCGACGAGTCGCGCGATCTCGTTGCTCGCTTGGCGGACCTTCTCGTTGCCGGCGCGCGCCTCTGCGAGAGCGTCGTTCGCCGCGCGTGTCGTGCGCTGCAGGCGCCCTTGCGCGACGCTGACGAGGACGGACGTGAGCACGAACGCGCCGGCCGCGAGGAAATACGCCGGCTGACTCTTGAGGAGCGTGTGCTCGGGCGGAAGGAAGAGCCACCAGACGAGCACGCACGAGACGGCGGTCGCGAGGATGCCGCCACGCCGGCCGCCGACGACGGCGCTCACGAAGACCGCCGGGTAGAAGAGGAGCCACGCGAAGGGCCGAAGGACGGGCCACAGCAGCTCCTGGAGGAGCACGGTCGCGAGAGGCACGACCATCGCGACGACCGTCCGTGCGACGGGGTGGTCGCCCATGGACGGCGCCGGCGCGAGCGGCGCGTGCTCCACGCTCGCGGGCGGAGGCGTCTCGCTCTGCGCCGCGCGACCCGGCTCGATCTCGCGGGCGACGACGAAGACGCCGACGACCTCGCCTCGGTCGTCGCGGAAGACGGACGCGTTCGACAGCACGCGCACCGCTTCGCCGTCGCGCCGCCGGATGCTCAGCGTCGAATTTTGCACGCTCCCCTCGCGGAACGCTTGCCGCGAGTCGGCCCGCGCGCGGTCGGGCTCCATGAAGCAGTCGGCGAAGTCCGTCCCGACGAGCTCGGCGCGCGAGCGCCCGGTCAAGCGCACCGCGGCGGCGTTCACGTCCAAGATGGTCCCCGCCTTTCCGATGGCGATCATCGCGTCGAGGCTCGCCTCGATGAGGCTTCGGTTGTAGGCGCTCGCGGCGCGCGCGACCTTTCGCTCGGCTTCCGCCTCCGCCGCGCGCCGCCGCGCGCGCTCCGACAGTTGACCCGCCGTGATGGCGGTGACGAGAAATGCGCCGAGGGCGACCCAATTGCGCCGGTCCGCGATGGTCAGCTCGTAGAGCGGCGGCAGGAAGAAGAAGTTGAAGGAGACCGTCCCGAGAAACGCGGCGGCGAACGCCGGCCACTTTCCCCAGAACGCCGCGACGAAGAGCACGACGAGCAAGAACGCGAACGCGACGGTCGTGTCGCTCAGCCTGGCGTGGAACGGCGCGCAAATCGCGGTGACGGCTCCGACGCCGAGCACGGCCGCCGCGTATCCCGCGAATGCCCGTGTCGCGGGCGAGAGAGAGCGCGAGCGCGGAAGATGGAGCCAGTGCTTCGGTTCGGACTGGACGGTCACGGTTTTCCCGTAGAGAAAACCGTGCCGCGCACGGTGTGCACGCGATCGCAAGGCAAGCGGCAGGAAACGCCGAGGCACGCGATCTGCAGGGTTGCGGCCATGGAATTCGTGGTCGAGCACGTCGAAGACGCCGACGTCGTCGAGATCCCGGTCGAAGAGCTCGACGCGAGCAACGCCGCGGAGCTCAAACGCGACATCGGGCCCATCGTGGAGACGAAGCGCAAGCTCGTCCTCGACCTGTCTCGGCTGAAGTTCGTCGACAGCTCGGGCCTCGGCGCCTTCCTCTCGTGCCTGCGGCGTGTCAACGAGCGCGGCGGAGATCTGAAGCTGTCCAACATGTCGAGCTCGATACGCGCCGTGTTCGAGCTCGTCCGCATGCACCGCGTCTTCGACATTCATCCGACGCGCGAGGCGGCCGTGCACGCGTTCGCCGCGGCGGCGTGACGGTGGACGCGGCGGGCGTCTGCGAGGCGATTCGGCGTCACGCGACGCGGTCGCTCGGCAAGAGGCTCGAGGACTTGTCGGACCGCGAGCGCTTCGTCGCGGTCGCTCTCTCCGTGCGCGACGAGCTCGCCGTGCGCCGGCTCGCGACCGAGGAGCGCGAGCGCGCGACACGGCCGAAGCGCGTGAGCTACCTCTCCCTCGAGTACCTCGTCGGTCGCTCGCTCGGCCACGCGCTCGCCTGCCTCGGGCTCCGCGAGCCGTACGACGAGGCACTCCGGAGCCTCGGCGCGAGCCTCGAGGCGGTCGAAGCCGAGGAGCCCGACGCCGCGCTCGGCAACGGCGGCCTCGGACGACTCGCCGCGTGCTTCGTCGACTCGTTCGCGACGCTCGATCTCGCCGCGACCGGCTACGGCATCCTCTACGAGTACGGATTGTTCAAGCAAGAGATCGTGTCCGGCGAGCAGCGCGAGCTGCCGGACAACTGGCTCGCGAGCGGAACGCCGTGGACGTTTGCGCGCCCGGACGAAGCGTGCCTCGTGCCGATCTACGGACGCATCGAGCACGGCATCGACCGGCGCGGCAGCTACAACCCGATGTGGCTCGACTGGCGCGGGCTCGTCGGCGTTCCACACGACATGCTCGTCCCGGGCTTCGGCGGCCGCACGGTGAACGTGCTTCGGCTTTTTTCGGCGCGGGCGTCGCGCGAGCTCGACATGCGCATCTTCAACGAGGGCGATTATTTCCGCGCCGTCGAGCAGAAGATCGCCTCCGAGACGGTCTCGAAGGTCCTCTATCCGTCCGACGCCGTGACGCAGGGTCGCGAGCTCCGCCTGGTGCAGGAGTATTTCCTCGCCGCGTGCGCGGTGCGTGACGTCGTGCGGCGCTTCGAGCGCGAGGGGCGCCCGTGGAGCGACCTTCCGGCGCGCGACGCGATCCAGATCAACGACACGCACCCGTCGCTCGCGATCGTCGAGCTGATGCGCATCCTCGTCGACGAACGCGAGCTCGACTGGGACGCGGCCTGGCGCGCCACGCAAGCGACGTTCGGCTTCACGAACCACACGCTGGCGCCCGAAGCGCTCGAGCGCTGGTCGGTCGAGCTCCTCGAGCGCGTGCTGCCGCGGCACCTCCAGATCATCGTCGAGATCGACCGGCGCCTGCACGCGACCGTCCCGCAGGAGCGCGCAGACCGCGTGGCGATCGTCGCCGCGGGCGAGGCGCGCATGACGCACCTCGCGGTCGCAGGGAGCCACGCGGTCAACGGTGTCTCCGAGCTCCACTCCGAGCTGGTGAGGACGTCGCTGCTGCCGGATTTCGCCGCCCTCTGGCCCGAGCGCTTCCACAACGTGACGAACGGCGTCTCGCCGCGCGCGTGGCTGCTCGAGTCGAACCCGACGCTCGCCGCGCTCGTCACCGAAGCGATCGGCGAGGCTTGGATCTCGCGACTCGACGAGCTCGCGCGGCTGGAGCCGCTCGCGGACGACGCCTCCTTTCGAGAGCGTTTCGTCGCCGCCAAGCGCGCCAACAAGGACAGACTCGCCGCGCTCGTTCGCGAGGCGTGCCGCGTGACCATCGACCGCGACGCGCTCTTCGACGTCCAGGTCAAGCGCATCCACGCGTACAAGCGGCAGCTGCTCAAACTGCTTCACGTCGTCCACGAGTACTTGCGCGTCGTGGAGGACGGTCGCGACGTCTTGCCGGCGACGTTCGTCTTCGCGGGCAAGGCCGCGCCCGGGTACGTCTACGCGAAGGAGGTCATTCGCTTCGTCCACGACGTCGCGCGCGCGCTCGAGGCCGACGCGCGCGCGCGGCGCGTCCTCCGCGTCGTCTTCGTGCCGGACTATCGCGTCTCGCTCGCGCAGACGATCCTCCCGGCGGCGGACCTCAGCGAGCAGATCTCGACGGCGGGCACCGAGGCGTCCGGGACCAGCAACATGAAGCTCGCGCTCGGCGGCGCGGTGACGATCGGCACGCGCGACGGCGCGAACCTCGAGCTCGCGCGCGCGCTGGGTCCGGAGGGCGTGGCCCTCTTCGGGCTCGACGCGGCGGAGGTCGCGCGCTTGCGCGCGTCGCGCGCGTACCGGCCGCGTGCGTTGCTCGAGCGCGATCCGCGCGTCCGGCGTGTCGTCGACGCCATCGCGCGCGGCCGCTTCTCCGCCGGAGACCCGGGCCGGCATGCCTGGGTCGTGCGCGCGCTGCTCGACGACGACGACGCGTTCGTGCACCTCGGCGATCTGCCGCCTTACCTCGACGCCCAAGAGGAGCTCGCGCGCGCGTTCGTCGACCGCGATCGCTGGACGCGCATGGCGATTCGAAGCGTCGCGCGCGCGGGGTTCGTCTCGAGCGACCGCGCGGTGCTGGAGTACGCCCGCGACGTCTGGGGCGTTCAGGCCACGAGCACGACCGACGAGCGCGCCTCGAGGAGATAGCTCGCGCCGGCGAGCGGCGCGCCCGCGTCCTCGCAGACGTCGCGCGGCGGCGGGGCAGCCGTATCGACCACGACGCGCCACGGCCCGCGCGGCAGCGCGAACGCGCGCGCGGTCTCGTCCGCGTTGAAGAGAAGGCACACGTCCGGTCGCAAGAGGAGCCCGAGACATCGCGCTTCGGGGTCCTCCCAGCACGGCAGGCCGCCGCCGGGCGCGAGCCACGCGACGTCCTCCGCGCGGAAGAACTCTTCGCGCCGGAACACGCCGCGCCGCGCGCGCAGCGCGAGCACGCCGCGCGCGAAGCGGTGGATCTCGCCGTGCTGCTCGAGCATCCTCCAGTCGACCCAGCTCGTCTCGTCGTCGTGGCAGTAGGCGTTGTTGTTGCCTCGCTGCGTGCGGCGGAGCTCGTCTCCGCCGAGGAGCATCGGGACGCCGCGCGACACGGCGAGTGTGAGCAGGAAATTCTTGATTTGGCGCGTTCGCAGCGACTCCGTCGCCGGATCGCCCGACGGTCCTTCGACGCCGTAGCTCGCGCTGAAATTCTCGTCCGCGCCGTCTCGTTCGCCTTCGCCGTTTCGCTCGTTGTGTTTGCGCGCGTAGCTCACGAGATCGGCCAGCGTGAAGCCGTCGTGGCACGTGACGAAGTTGATGCTCGACTCGGGTCCTTTCCCCGAGCGCTCGTAGAGATCGGCGCTCCCCGCGAGGCGGCTCGCGAAGCGACCGAGCATCCCGCGATCGCCGCGCCAGAAGCGCCTCACGTCGTCGCGGTACGTGCCGTTCCACTCGGCCCACCGGCGCTGCGAGAACGATCCGACCTGGTAAGCGCCGGCCACGTCCCACGCCTCCGCGACGAGCTTCGTGTCGCGCAGGATCGGGTCCTCGGCGATTCGTTCGAGCAGCGGAGCGTCGCCCACGACGCGTCCGTGCTCGTCGCGTCCGAGCACCGAGGCGAGATCGAAGCGAAACCCGTCGACGTGCGCTTCGACGACCCAATAGCGGAGCGCGTCGAGGATGAGATCGCGCACGACCGGATGCGACGCGCGGATCGTGTGGCCCGTGCCCGTGAAGTCGCGGTAGCGACTCGGATCGTCCGCGAGCCAGTAATAGAGAGCGTTGTCGATGCCGCGAAAACCCACCGTCGGGCCGCTCTCGTCTCCCTCGACGGTGTGGTTGAGCACGAGATCGAGGATCACCTCGAGCCGCGCCTCGTGAAACGCGCGAACGGTCTCCTTGAGCTCGAGCAGCGCCGCGCCCTCGGCCGCCACGCTCGCGTACGACGATTTCGGGGCGAAAAACCCGATGGGATCGTAGCCCCAGTAGTTCTTCAAGCGCCGACCGCTCACCGGGTCGACGCGCGCGCACTCGTGCTCGTTGAACTCGAGGATCGGCATGAGCTCGACGGCGGTGACGCCGAGATCCTTCAAGTACGGAATCTTCTCGACGAGCCCGCGGTAGGTCCCGGGAAATCGCACGCCCGACGTCGGGTGGATCGTGAAGCCGCGCACGTGGAGCTCGTAGAGCACGGTCTCGGACCATGGGCGCCGGATCGGCTGGTCGCCGCGCCAGTCGAAGTGCTCGTGCGTGACGATGGACTTCGGCGCCGTCGCGGCGTCGTCGACGTCCGCGCTGTGCCCTCCGCGCGCGTCGCCGAAGTCGCGACCGTCCGCGAGGGCGATCGCGGTCGCGTAGGGGTCGACGAGGAGCTTGTTCGGGTTGAAGCGATGCCCTCGGTCGGGCGCCGCGGGTCCCGCGACGCGATACCCGTAGAGCTGTCCTGCCTCGATCCCTTCGAGCCAGACGTGCCAGATGTCGCCGGTCTTGTTGCGCAGAGGGTCGAGGATGATGGTGCGCGCGGGCGCAGTGTCCTCGTGACGCGCGAACAGATCCAGGCGCACGCCCGTCGCGTGCCGGCTGAGGAGAGCGAAGTTGACGCCGCTGCCGCGCCGGCGCGCGCCGAGCGGCAGCGGCGCGCCGGAGCGCACCGTCTGCACCTCGCACGACGCGAGCAGCCGCTCGAGATCGGAGAGCTCGTCCTCGCGCCTCACAGCTCGATCTGCATCCCGAGCTCGACGACGCGGTTCGGGGGGATGCCGAAGTACGCGGTCGCCGGGATCGCGTTGCGCGAGATGAGCGCGAAGAGGCGCATGCGGAAACGCCGCAAGCCGCGGCCCGTCGCGATGAGCGACTCGCGGCCGAGGTAATACGTGATGCGGTCCATGTCGATCGGCACCGCGCCGCTCCGGTCGACCGCCTCGATCAGCGCGGGCACGTTCGGCGTCTCCATGTAACCGAAGCGGGCGATCACGCGGTAGAAGCCTTCGCGGATCGGCTCGATCGCGATGCGGTCGCCGGTCCTCACGAACGGCGTGTGCTCGCTCGCGATCGTGAGGAGCACCACGGTCTCGTGGAGGACCTGGTTGTGCTTGAAGTGGTGGAGCATCAGCGTGGGGACGCCGCCGCTGTTGCCCGTGAGAAAGACCGCCGTGCCGCGCACGCGGTGAGGATGAAGCGTGTGCACGTCGTCGAGGAACGAATCGAGCGGGACCATCATCGACTTGAGGTAGGCGCCCAGCCGCGCGCGGCCGACGACCCACGTCGTGAAGAGCGTGAAGACGCCGAGCCCGATGCTGAACGGGATCCAGCCGCCGTCCCAGAACTTGCGGAGGTTCGCCGCGAGGAACGTCAAATCGACGGTGAGAAAGAGCGCGCAGAGCGGGAGCGCCTTCCACAGCGGCCATTTCCACGCCCAGACGACGACCACGAAGAACGCGATCGACGTGACCGTCATCGTGCCGGTCACCGCCATGCCGTACGCGGACGCGAGCCGATCCGACGTCCGGAAGCCGGCGACGAGCGCGAGGCACATGAACATGAGCGCCCAGTTCACCTCGGGCACGTAGATCTGACCGAACTTGCCGGCGCACGTGTGGACGACGGTCACGCGCGGCGAGAACCCGAGCTGCACCGCTTGATGCGTGAGCGAGTAGGCGCCCGAGATGAGCGCCTGCGACGCGATCACCGTCGCGAGCGTGCTGAGGACGATCATCGGCACGAGCAGCGCGTGCGGGACGAGCGCGTAGAACGCCGACGGCTCGGGCTTGCCGCCGGAAAGCATCAGCGCGCCCTGGCCGAAGTAGTTCAGGACGAGCGCCGGGAACACGAGCCCGCCGAACGCGATCGCGATGGGTCGGCGTCCGAAGTGCCCCATGTCGGCGTAGAGGTCCTCGCTCCCGGCGATGCAGAGGATGACGGCGCCGAGGACGATGAACGCGTCGTGCGGCTGGGCGAGCGCGTAGCGCACGGCCCACGTCGGGCTCACGGCGGTGAGCACGATGGGCGCGCGCGCGATGGCGCCGGCGCCGAGCGCGCCGATGACGAGAAACCAGACCGTCATGATCGGCCCGAACACGAAGCCGATGCTCTCGGTCCCGCGCCGTTGGACCGAGAAGAGGACGACGAGGATCGCCATCGTGATGGGCACGATGAACCGCGCGAGCGACGGCGCCGCGGCCTTGAGCCCCTCGACCGCGCTGAGGACGGAGATCGCCGGCGTGACGACGCCGTCGCCGTAGAGCAAGGCGGCGCCGAAGAGGATGACGAGCACGAGCACGCGGAGGCGGGCTTTCTGCGGGATCTGGGACAGGAGCGCGAGGATGCCGCCTTCGCCGTCGTTCGACGCGCGCATCACGAAGCCGAGGTACTTGAGCGCGACGACCAGCGTGAGCGACCAGAAGATGATCGACAGGACGCCGAGGATGGCGAGCCGGTTCACGCCGACGGGGTGCTCGCCGCCGAACGCCTCGCCGAGCGCGAAGAGCGGGTTGGTGCCGAGGTCGCCGTAGACGACGCCGAGCGCGCCGAGCGCCAGGCCCCACGGGATCTTCTTGTCCGTCGGCGCGTGCGCCTCGACGTCGACGAAGCTCGGCAGCCTCGACCGCGCGATGGACGGCGGAGGCGGAAAGATCGACGCCATGCGCGCTCTCATCCTCGCCCAGGGCGAATCAAAAAAGTATTTATTCTTTCCTGATGCGGGGACGGGCCGTCTTTGCACCGTCTTTACGCCGCGCCGGTCACGATGACCCTCGCGAATGCAGCACCCGTATCGCCACGCCAATCCCCCTGAACGACGGCCGCGCGCGAGGTTCGATCGCGAGCTCGGCGCGGTCTACCTCGTCGTGTGGATCGGCAGCGTGATTCGCGTCGTCACGGCCCTCGTCCGCCACGAGCGGTTTGGCACGGAGCTCACGCTGGCCGTGCTCGCCATCTTCCTCCTGCCGGTTTTAACGAAATCCTAATGCGAACGACCGTAGCTTTTTCGCGCATCGATGGATGCGCTCTCGCAGCCCGCGCGAAGCGGTAAGTCCGCGCCGCGTGGGCGCTATTTGGTCGGGTTGAGCTTGGCGGCCGTCGGCATCGTCTACGGCGACATCGGCACCAGCCCGCTCTACGCCGTGCGCGAATGCTTCAAGGGCGAGCACGGCGTCGCCGTGTCGGCGCCCAACGTGCTCGGCGTTCTCTCGCTCATCTTCTGGACGATCGTCGTCGTCGTCACGCTCAAGTACCACGTGTACGTCCTTCGAGCCGACAACCGCGGGGAGGGGGGCATCCTCGCGCTCATGGCGCTGGTCCACGGGACGGTCGCCGGCCGTGCGCGCTGGCTCGTGTTCGTGCTCGGGCTCTTCGGCGCGGCGCTGCTCTACGCCGACGGGGTGCTGACGCCCGCGATCTCGGTGCTCGGCGCGATGGAGGGCCTCGAGGTCGACCACCCGACCTTGACCGCGTACGTCGTCCCGATGAGCGCCGCCATCCTCGTCGCGCTCTTCCTCTTTCAGCGCCGCGGGACCGCGGGC
>Ga0335082_10005754_pt1 | contig 13578 bp, 8 predicted proteins | sample Lox_Sample_41_FD_206718 | JGI IMG/M metagenome (GOLD analysis project Ga0335082, IMG submission 206718) | Soil microbial communities from Loxahatchee National Wildlife Refuge, Florida, United States - Lox_Sample_4.1 | ecosystem: Environmental > Terrestrial > Soil > Wetlands | place: USA: Florida... | reverse complement strand
ACCCAGGCCGACGCGACGCCGGTGGTGACGGCGATTCTCGCGTCCTTGGGCCGAACGTCGACCGACACCTTCGCCGCCGCGTATCGCACGACGGCCAGCGGCGTGACGATCCACTCTTCCTGCCCCGGCGACTCGCCGGAGCCCATGGTGCTGTCGAACCCGCCCGCCGCGATCCACGACTCCTCGGCGTAGCCGACGCACGCCCTCGCGCGCCCGGGCCCGCCGCGGAAGGTGGTCTCTCGCGTGGTGCGCGGGTCCTTCGCCACGAACTTGGTGCCCTTGGCGAGATCGAGCCACCCCTCGGTCGGCACGAGCCCCTCGATGAGCAGCGGCACCATTCCGGCGTCGCCGGGCACCTCGAGGTGCACGTCGCCCTCGACGGCGATCGCGCGGCAGGCGAGCCGCGGCGGCGCCGGGTGAGCAATCGCGCTCGCCGACGGAGGCGGCTTGGCGTTCACGGCCGCTCCCGTGCCGGACGCCGCGGCGCCGTCGTTTCCCTGAACGGAGCTCGGCTCGCACGCGCCGCAGCCCGCCGCGCAGAGAGTGGCCCCCATGGTGAACGCGGCGACGAGGATGCTCGTGCGCATCGTCTACCGCGAGAGGCTCGGCGGAGGCGGCGAGATGTCCTCCACGTCCACCGGGAAGATGTCCGACGTGATGTCCTCGGCCGCCAGCTCGCGCTTCGCGTTGTGGAGCTGGCTGTTCGTCGCGTCGAGGCGATCGGCAAGCACGCCGAGGAACTGCCAGAGCATCTTGACGGCGACCTCGTGCTCCTTGCGCAGGATCTCGAAGAAGTCGGCGCGCCGGATGGCGATGAGCTCCGCGTGCCCCACCGCCGTCACCGTGGCCGACCGCGGCACGCTGCGGATGAGGGCCATCTCGCCCACGTGCTCGCCCTGCCCGAGGCTCGTCAGCACCTGCTCGCCGCGCGTCACGCGCACCTTGCCGTCGAGCACGATGAAGAGCTCGTCGCCCTTGTCGCCTTCCTTGATGACCGTCGCCCCGTCGTCGTACTCGCGCACCTCGACGGCCTGCATCACGCGCAGGAGCTCGCGCTCGCTGAGCCTCGCGAAGAGCGGCATGTTCGCCAGCACGTCGCGCTTGAGGGCGAGGCGCTTGGCGCGTGCGGCGTCGACGGCGCCTTCCTCGCCGACCTTCACGACGACCGTCGTGATGTTGTCCTTGCCCCCGCGCTCGTTGGCGAGGGCGATGAGCGCCTTGACGCTCGCGTCTCCCTCGAGCTTGAGCGGCTCGCTCAGCTCGTCGGGCGACTCGAGGTACCCGTGCAGGCCGTCGCTCGCGAGGACGAGCGTGTCGCCGGCGATGAGCTCGATGACCAGCGTATCGACCTCGACGCGCTCGTAGACGCCGACGGCGCGCGTGATCGCGTTCTTCTGCTGGACCTTCTCGATCTGCTCCTTGCTCAGCTTCCCGCGCTTTATGAGCTCGTTGTAGACGGTGTGGTCCTCGGTGACCTGCTGCGCGTGGCCGCCGCGCGACAGATAGATGCGGCTGTCGCCGACGTGCGCGATGAAGCCCTGGGTGCCGACGACGAGCAGTGAGCTGAGCGTCGTGCCCATGCCGCGCTTGGCCGCGTCGGCCCGCGCCTCCTCGTGGATCTTGGAGCACGCGCGCTGCACGGCGTGCTCGAGGAGCGCGACGACGTCCTTGGGCGTCACCTTGCTCGCGCCGGTCGCGCCGGTCGCGTAGTCCTCGAGTAGCTCCTTCTCGCGCTTGATCTCCTCGTGCACCGTGCGCACGGCGATGGCGCTCGCGACCTCTCCGGCCGCGTGCCCGCCCATGCCGTCGGCGACGATGAAGAGGCCGAGCTTCTTGTCGACGAGGAAGTTGTCCTCGTTGTGGTCGCGGACCTTGCCCACGTCCGTAGCGGCGTAGAACCGAATCGTGTCGCTGAGTCGCATGGGCAGGGGCCATCATGCCAGAAGCGGGAGGGTCGCGGAAATGCCCCCGGAGCCCGGATGCACACCGTGAGCAGCGGTGTGTGCACGAAGCGCAGTCGCTGATCCTGCGTTCCCGCTATCGGCGCGAAACCCTGCGAAGAAAGGGGTTTCGGTGCGCAGGTACGGTCCGTGCCCTGGCGCGCGCGACATGCGCACCCGATTCATCGCCTGTCTTTCCTGCCTGCCCCTCCTCGTCGCCGCCGCCTGTGCGACCGGGAGCCAGGACGACGGCGCCTCCGGAGACGACGGCGGCGGAACGGGCGCGCTGCCCGAGTCGGGCGGCGGCGACGCGGGCGCGCCGGACGCCGGAAACACGGGCAACGGCTCGCCCGAGGGCGGCGGCGCCGACGCGTACGGGCCCCCCGAGACGGGCGCGCAGGACGTCTACGTCGCCCCCGACGGCGGCGGCCCAGCGGACGCGGCCGGAGACGGGTTCGACGGCGACGCGCCTTACGACGCGGGCGGACCGCCTGCGGTCGCCATCGCAGCGGGGGACCGGCACACGTGCGCGCTGCGCCAGGACGGGACCGTCGCGTGCTGGGGCGCCAACGACACCGGGCAACTCGGCAACGGCACCACCACCGCATCCGCCTACCCCGTGAACGTCACGGGGATCACCAGCGCCACCCAGGTCGTCGCGGGCTGGGGCCACACGTGCGCCTTGATGAAGGGGGGCACGGTCATGTGCTGGGGCCACGGCGCCAACGGCGACAACGGCGACGGCACGACGAACCAGGCGAACACCGCGGTGCAGGTGACGGGCCTCACCGATGCGACGGCCATCGGCGCCGACGGCTATCACGCGTGCGCCCTGCGCCAGGGCGGCGCCGTCGTCTGCTGGGGGTACGGCCAGGACGGGGAGCTCGGCAACGGCGCGAGCGCCGACTCGCCGACCCCGGTGGCCGTCTCCGGGCTCACCGACGCAGTCGCCCTCGGCGTCGGCTCTGGCCAGGACTGCGCGGTGAAGCAAGACCAGTCGGTGGTGTGCTGGGGCTACGGCGCGTACGGCAGCCTGGGCAACGGGATGATGGGCGCCGACTCCGACGTGCCGGTCGCCGTCTCGGGGCTCGCCGGTGCGTCCTCGCTCGCGGGGCAGCTCGACACGGAGTGTGCGCTCATGACCGGCAACGCGGTGCAGTGCTGGGGCTACGGCCCGGACGGAGAGCTCGGCAACGGAGCCTCCATGAGCTCCGCGACCGCCGTCGCCGTCAGCGGGTTGCAGTCGGTGCAGTCGCTGGGGGGCGGCTGGTACCACGCATGCGCCGTCGTGACCGGTGGCAAGGTGCAGTGCTGGGGAATGGGCACGAGCGGTCAGCTCGGCAACGGCAACACCGCGAGCTCGGACCTTCCGGTGCAGGTCCTGGGTTTCACCGGCGCGGTGCAGGTGAGCGGAGGTCAGGGCCACACCTGCGCGCTCAGGAGCGACGGCAGCGTGTGGTGCTGGGGCGACGACACCTACGGTCAGCTGGGCAACGGCCAGATGAACCAGATGACCGACCAGCCGGGGCTCGTGGAAGACATCTTCTAGAAAGCGTCCGGAAGGAAGCTTCCGGGCGCTCGAAGCGAGGTGCCGGCGTCGTGCAGCGAGGAGCAAGCGTCTTTCAGCGAGGTGAAGGACGCCGCCGGGGCTCAGCGTGACTTCATTCCGCGGCGAACGGACTGTCGCTCGAGGGTCTTGGCGTCGTCGTCGTCCCGCCGGTCGCTCCGCATCCGGAGCAACGGTCTCGATCGACCCTCGGGCTCCTCCGTGACCGTCCGCGCCAGCGCCCCCGCGACCACCGCACGCTCCCCCGTCGACGCGAGCGCGTCGCCGCAGCGGGCGAGCGCCTCGTCGAGCTCGCGGGCGCTGAGATATCGCTGCGCGGGGCTCTTCTGCAGGCATCGCATCACGACCGCCTCGACGTCCGACGGCACCCCGCGCACGCGCCTGCGCAGCGGCTCGGGCGGATCGTTGACGTGAGCGACCATGACGGCGGCCGCCGTCGGCGCCGTGAACGGCGGCGTGCCCGAGAGCATGAAGTAGATCACGGCTCCCAGCGAGTACACGTCGCTCCGCGCGTCGGCCTGTGCGCCGTTGCAGACCTCGGGCGACATGTACGCCGGCGTCCCGTGCACCCAGCCGGCGCGCGTGACCGAGGCGTCCTCGTCGGCGCCTTCGATCTTCGCGATGCCGAAGTCGAGCACCTTGAGGAAGTCCGCGTCGTCGCCCATGCGGCAGACGAACAGGTTGTCCGGCTTCACGTCGCGGTGGACGATGCCGACGTCGTGCGCCTCGCTGAGGGCGGCGCACGCCTGACGCGCGAACTGCAGCGCACGCGCCACCGGCAGCGGCCCCAGTTCGTCGACGAGCGACCCCAGGTCCACGCCCTCGAGGTGCTCCATCGCCATGAACCAGACGCCGTCGTCGCTCGCGCCGAAGTCGAACACGCGGATGGTGTGCGGGCTCTGGAGGCCGCTCGCCGCCATCGCCTCGCGCTCGAACCGACGGACGGCGACCGCGTCGCTCGCCGCGGCGCGCTCGAGGATCTTCAGGGCCACGTCGCGCCGGAGCACGTCGTCCCACGCGAGCCACACCTCGCTCATGCCGCCGTGCCCGATTCGCGCCTTGAGGCGGTAGCGTCCGAGCCGCCGCGCGTAATAGAGCTGCTTGCGCATCCCCCAGATGATGTGTCCCCCGATGACGCCGCCGATGGCGCACGACGCGACGACGGCATAGTCCACGACGAAGCCCGACAGCGCCTCCGAGTGCCACTGCGCCGCGATGCCCGGATCGAACGCGCTCGCGACGGCGAAGACGAGCGGATAGATCGCGTACGTCGCGATGACGACCGGCGCCGTGCGGGGCCAGCGCGTGGGCACGGCCATCGTCTGGATGATGACGAGCAGCGAGATGCCGTTGACGAGGTGGCTGTCGAGCCCTCCGTATCGCAGCGCGCGCATCGCGAGGCAGAACGCGAGCGTCAGGTACGTCGTCACCTCCAGCGACGTGGAGACGCCGTCCACCTTCTGGCGCTTGCGCGTGACGAGCCAGCCGACGAGCGGTGGGATGGTGCCCACGATGCGCCACCCGAGCATCCAGATGCGCGGCGTCGACGGAGACGCCACGAGCGCGATGTAGATGTCGAGGAGCCCGAAGAGGGTCCACCCCGCGAGGACGAACCCGAACATCTTGGGCAACGCCAAGCGGCGCTCCTCGACGTCCTGGTCGACGACGTTCCGGTCGGTCCACGCCTTGCGCGGACCCGTCACGTTGGCGGCCGGTTGTTGCAACGAGCGCGTTGGGGACGTCGGGGTCGCAGCGGCCACAGGCCCACTCCGGGGACTGTGCAAGACTACCAGGCTTCAGCCTTCGGGCTCGTCCTCTTTGCCTCGCAATCCGAGGGCTCGCGCCTTCTTGTAGAGGTGACTTCTCTCCAGGTCGAGCGCGCGCGCGGTGGCGGCCATCTGCCCGCCGTGGTGGGCGAGCGCCTCCTGGATGACCACACGCTCCGCCTCGTCGACGAGCACGCGGAACGGCACGCCGGGCCGGTACAAGCCTGCGGTCTTGGCGCTGTTTCCCGCCGGCAAGCACGCCGCCACGTCGTCGGCGTAGATGATGGTCTCGCCCCTCGCCGGGGAGGCGTCCGGAGTGAGGATGACCAGGCGCTCGATGACGTTCTTCAGCTCCCGCACGTTGCCGGGCCACGCGTAGGCGCCGAGGGCGGCGATGGCCCCGTCGTCGAGCACCATGTCGCGGCGGTCGTTGGAGGCCGACGCGAGGGCCAGGAAGTGCCTCGCGAGCAGGGGCACGTCCTCGCGCCGGGCCCGGAGCGGCGGGATGGCCAGCGGCAGCACGTTGAGCCGGTCGTAGAGGTCCGCGCGGAACCCGCCGCTCTCGCACGCGGCGAGCAGGTCGCGGTTGGTCGCCGCGACGACGCGCACGTCGACGATCAGGGTCTCGCTGCCGCCGACACGCTCTATCTCGCGCTCCTGCAGCACGCGCAGCAGCTTCGCCTGCATGGGCAGCGGCATGTCGCCCACCTCGTCGAGGAAGAGGGTCCCTCCCGAGGCGCGCTCGAACTTGCCGCGACGCTGCTTGGTCGCGCCCGTGAACGCGCCCGCCTCGTGGCCGAAGAGCTCCGACTCGATGAGCTCCGACGGCAGCGCGGCGCAATTGAGCTTCTCGAGCGGTCCCTTGGCGCGCGGGCTCAGGGTGTGGATGGCGCGGGCGACGAGCTCCTTGCCCGTGCCTCGCTCGCCGGTCACGAGCACGCTGGCGCTGCTCTTGGCCGCGCGCCCGATCTGCTCGACGAGCTTCTTGATGGCGGGGCTCTCGCCGACGAGCTCTCCGGTCGCCCCGGCGGCGCGGCGCAGATCCCGGGCCTCGGCCTCGGCGCGCGTCAGGCGCAGCGCCGTCTCGACGGCGATGAGCAGCGCATCGGTGTTGAGGGGCTTCTCGAGGAAGTTGAGTGCGCCGACGCGCACCGCGCGCACCGCCGTGTCGATCGTCGCGTGGCCGCTCATCATGATGACGGGCGTGTCGGCCTTTCCGGCGCGCATCCGCTCGAGCAGCTCGACGCCGTCGCCGTCCGGGAGCATCACGTCGAAGAGGCACAGGTCGTAGGTGCGCTTCTTCAGCTTCTCCTCGGCCACCTTGACCCCGCCGGCGACATCCACGGCATAGCCCTCGACCGAGAGGGCCTTCTGCAGCGTCGTCAGGATGGAGGGCTCGTCGTCGACGACGAGGACGTGCGCGTGCGCCATGGGGCACCAGTGTAACGCCCCGGCGCCCGGGCATCTTTCTGCGGGGCCAGCTCGTCCATTACTGGACAAGACACCCCGGACGGCGCGACAACCGGAGACGATGAGGACGAGGGACCACTCTTGGATGATGGGTGCGGCCGCCGTGGCCGCGGGGCTGCTGGCTCTCACCGCGCGCGCGACGCCGGCGCATGCCGACGAGGAGGGGGAGGCCAAGGAGGGCGGGGCCGAAGCCAAGGGGGAGGGCGAGGCCAAGGAGGGCGAGGGGAAGCACGAAGAGGTGGGCAAGGCCGGCCTCGACCTCGTCCTCGGCTGGGGCAAGGTGCCCTTCGCGGTGCTGAACTCGCCGACCGGCGCGCAGCCCGTACCCAACTACACGTACGACGAGAAGGTCCCGTCCAACGTTCAGTCCTTCATCCTCGGAGGAGGCGTGGAGGTCGCCGAGCACATCGAAGTCGGCGCGCGGCTGCCATTCACCTTCGCCGGCTTCTCTCCCGACGGGTCGCCCGGCCGATCAGCGACGTCGTTCGGCAACCTCGAGCTCGAGGGCGCGTACGGCGGGCGCGTCGCGCAGGGGCTGCGGCTCACCGGATCTCTCGGCATCGCGCTGCCCACGTCGGCAGGCACCGAGGTGCCGCCCGATCTGAACGCCCTCGCGACGAGCGTCGACCAGAGCGCCTACGACCGCTGGTCGCTCAACCGCGCGGCCGCGGCGGCGCGCGGCTACGAGGACAACGCGCTCTTCGAGCCGCATCGCCTCGGCATCATCCCGAAGGTGGGGCTGCTCTATCGCACCCACGGGCTGAGCCTCGAGCCGTACCTGAAGATCGAGAACCTGGTGGCCACGTCCAGCTCGCTCACCAACAGCTACGTCGGGGAGCTCGTCGGGGGCTTGCGGGTGGGCTACTGGGTCCACAAGGAATTCGAGATTGCCCTCCGCGGTTGGGTCAATGTCGGGTACGCCGGTGCCGACGACGACAAGAAGACGACGGTTGCCATCGAGCCGCAGGCCGTTCTCCGATTCGGGCCCGTGCGCCCGTACCTCGGGGTCATCATCCCGTTCACGGGACCGCCGGGCGACGGCGGCTTCGTGGGGCTGCGGCTGGGCGTCGACGTCGCATTCTGACCCTTTGGCCTGGGCGCTCGCCCAAGCCCCGGCGACGTGTAGACTCCAACGGGTGACATGATGCGCCGGACCGGACAGCTGGGCGTGGTCGCGGCCATCGTCGCGGCGCCTTGGATCACGGGATGCGCCGCCAGAGGTGGCGCCGCGGGCGGCGCCGCGCACGCCGAGCGCGTCGGCCCAGCCGTCGCCGAGGTCGGCGACGACGGATTCGCCGCTGCCGTGCACGACCTTCTCGTGAGCGATCCCGGCACGCCCGAGCGTGCGACGCGTCTCCGCGCCGTCGAGAGCCGGCAGATGACTCGCGCCGACGCGCGCTTCAAGGTGCGCGCGGGCGAACGGGGGCTCGCCGCGGTGAGCGGCGGCCTGTACCTCGTGCGCGTGGGGGAGGCGGCGCAGGGGCTCCTCGGCCCGCGCGGCTCGGATGCGCTGCGGGCCGCTGCGCACGAGCTGTCGGTCAAGGGCGACGAGGGGCGCGCGCGCGCCGTGTACGACCTCCTGCTGCAGATGGCGCCGGAGGCCGAGCGGCCGGACGTGCGCGCGCACGTCGACGCGATCGACCGCTGGACGCGCGACGCGATCGCCGAGGGCGGCCCCGTCGCGAGCGCCGGCGGCGTCGAGCGCGTGCAGGTGCACCGGCGGCTGCTCGAGCCGAGCCGCGAAGCGCTGGCCGAGGCGAGCGACGCGACGACCGAGTGGATCAAGCGCGCCATCGCCCTGCGCGACAAGTTCCGCAAGAACCGCGTGCAGCCTCCGCGCGAAGAGGGCGCCGAGGCGTGGCGCGCGCTCGAGACGGGGCCCGTCGTGCTCGCGGCGCTGTACCTGCACGACGGGGACGCGGCGGGCGCCCTGGCCGCCGTCGACAAGGCGGGTGCGCGAGAGCTGCTCGAGTCGGAGCGGCCGCAGTTCGCGGGCGCGCTCGAGGCGGCGGCACAGGAGACGAGCGTCGATCGATGCATCGACCTGTTGCACCAGCTCCGCCCGCTCGCGGGGCGCGAGCCGTCGCACGACAACGAGGACTTCGTCGACGATCGCGACCTCTTCGGCGCGGCCGCGTTCGGGGTCGCGCGCGAGTGCTTCCGGCTCGACCCGACGGTTCCCGAGGTGGCGCTGACGCTCGGGGTCGCGCTCGAGGAGCTGGGGATGGCCGAGGCGACGCCGGCGGTTCTCGGCGAGGCCGTGCGCGCGCATCCCGAGGTGCGCGTGCTGAGCGAGGCGCTCGCGCTGTCGCTCGACGCCATGGTGAGCGAAGAGGACGCCGGCGACCCGGACGCCGCACGCCGCGCGTTCCGGGCGGCGCAGCCGGTGCTGGCGATCGCTTCTGACCGCATCGTCGCCGCCAAGGTGCACCCGAGCTCGGCGCGCGTGCGCGCGGCGATGGGCGAGATCGAGCTGCGCGAGGGGCGGATCGACGACGCGCGGACGTACTTCGAGCAATCGGTCGCCGACGAGAAGACCGGGAGCGTGCTGCTCGCGCTCGCCCGCATCGAGTGGCGCGACGGCAAGACGCAGGCGGCGCTCGGACACCTCAGGGACGCGCTCGAAGCGAACGACGCGACGCACGATCCGGCGCTGCGCGGCGAGATCCTGCTCACCATCAGCGACGTGACGCGCGACAAGGGCGACGTGGCCGCCGCGCGCACGCCGTTGAACGACGCGCTCAAGCAGCTCGTGCAGTCCCGCAACGTGCAGGACGCCGATGCGCGCGCGCGCGTGGAGCGCGTGCTCTCGCGCGTGCTCGATCGCTACGGCGCGGCACAGCCTGCGCAGCGCGCGCTCGAGCGTGCCTACGCCGCGGCCCCCGGCGACAAGCGCCAGGTCACGCAGACGGTGGAGCTCGTGGTCGGGCGGGCCTTCGTGCGCGGCGATCTCACGGCGGCGCGCGAGGGGCTGCAGCGCGCGCTCGCGGCGGATCTCGACGACGCGGACCTCGTCTACTTCGCGCTGTGGGTGAGGCTCCTCGAGCGACAGCTGCACGCGCCGACCGACGGCGCCGCCGAGCGCGTCTTCGCCTCCGTGCCCGACGACGGACGCTGGGTCGCGACGCTCGCGCGCTTCGGCGAGGGCAAGCTCAAGGGGGACGAGCTCATCGCCCGCGCGACGACGCCCATCCAGAGGTACGAGGCGCTCTTCTACGACGCGATGGATCACCGCGCGGCCGGCGACACCAAGGGAGGCGACGATCTGCTGCGCCAGGTGGTCGCGGGCACCGGGCTCGAGCTGAGCGAGGTCACGCTCGCGCGCGACATGCTCGACTCGGGCAAGCCGCAGCTCGGCGGGCCGTTGCCTCCCGACGTGCAGGTGCCCTGAGGCGCCTTGAGCGAACGGCTCCGGCCCATCCGTCGTGCCATCGACTGGGGCGAGCTCGGACCGCTGCGCCTGCGCGCGAGGCTCGTGGCCGAGGGTGTGTACGCGGGGCTGCACAGGAGCGCGCGCCGCGGTGCGGGCGTCGAGTTCGGCGGCTTCCGCGAGTACGTCGCCGGCGACGACCTGAGGTGGCTCGACCGGCGATCGCTGCTGCGGCACGAGCGCCTCGTCGTGCGGCAGTTCGAGACGGAGACCGATCGCGACCTGTGCCTGCTCGTCGACGCGTCAGCCTCGATGGGCTTCAGGGGGCCGCGCGCGCCCGGGGCGAAGCTCGCGTACGCGGCCGTCGTCGCGGCGGCGCTCGCGCGCATCGCGCTCGCCGGGGGCGACCCGGTGAGCCTCACGCTGTTCGGAGGTGGCGCGAACGCGCGCCCCGTGCCGCGCTCGAGCGGGCGCGAGCAGTTCGAGCGCATCGTGGCGGCGCTCGAGGGCGTCGAAGCGGGCGGCGACGTGCACGTCGATGCCGCCGCGCTCGAGCGCGCCATGCAGACGCTCGCGCGCGGTGCGAGGCGCGGGGCCATCGTGGTCGTGCTGAGCGACCTCGTCGACCTGCCCCCGGGCGCTGCGGAGCGGATCGCGGCCATCGGCACGGGCGGGCGTGTGCTGGCCATGACGCAGGTGCTCGACCCGGCGGAGGCGGAGTTCCCCTACGGCGGCCACGTGCGGCTGCGCGCGCTGGAGGGCGGGTCGGTCGTCGAGACGGACGCCGACACGACGCGCGAGCAGTACCTGGCGGCGATGGCGGAGCTCACCCGGGAATGGCGCGAGGACGTGGTTCGCCACGGCGGGCGCTTTCTCGCCGTCACGAGCGCCGACGACGCGGTCGCGACCGTGAGGTCGATCGTCGAAGCGGTCAGGTGACCGGCGGCACGCTCTCGGCGCAATCGTTATGCGGCGACGTTTCGCCGCGGTGAGCGCAGCCAGCCGCCGATCGCCACGAGGAGAGCGCCCAGCGCCGCGCCGGCTGCGAACACCGCGGCCCAGGCTGCGCCGGAAGCGTGAGGGACCGCGGTCTGCGGCGTGAGGGGGGCCGGCACCGGCGCGACTTGAACCGGCGCCGGCTCGACGACCGTGACGGGACCCGTTGCGCCGGTGGGCGCACGTGCCGCCGTCGGCGTCGCATTCGCGGCCGGAGCCGCTGGCGCTGGCGTCGTCGCGGTCGTCGGCGCGGGGCTCGCGGTCGGGGTCGGGGTCGCGGTCGCTGTCGGGGCCGCGGTCGCGGTCGTGGCCGGCGTCGCGGTCGGAGCCGCGGTGGCGGTCGTGGGCGGCGGTGCTGTCGCAGCCCCGGTCGGCGCCGCTGTCGCGGCGGCCGGAGTCGTGCCCCCAGGGGGCGGCGGCGCGCCCGCCTCGGGGACGGGCCGGGTGGCGTTCCCGATGTCGAGGGTCACCTGCGCCAGCGCCTCGCCCCCGTTGCGGAAGTAGGCGGCGGCCGGCCCGCTCGTGGGCACCGCGGTCGCCTTCGCTCCGTTGGTGAAGTAGTCGTGCACCATCGATTCGGTCTGCGCCTGCGTGACCGGCGGCCCGCCGGCCATCGACTGCATCGCGTAGAGCATCATCATGTAGCTCCACGCCTGGGCGAGCTGCTGAGCAGTCGCGGGCGTCTGCTGCGTCGCCGTCGCCGCGCCCGGACTCGGCTGCACCGGCACCGCGGGGGCCACGAGCATCGTCGCGACGAACGCGAGCACACGGCTCCTCATGGACCCAGCACCGGCAGCAAACGCCGCGCCGCGCCAGCCCATGCCGTTTCGCGAGCACGAGCGCCCGTGCTACCCGTCCTTCGTGACGTTCCTCACGACGCTGGCGCTCGCCGTCGCGCTGCTCGTGGTCGCACCCTGGCTCGCGCACAGGCTGCGCCGCCGCAGCGCCGAGGAGCAGCCCTTCCCGCCGGCGCGCCTCGTCCCGCCGGCTCCGCCGCAGGCGAGGCGTCGCTCCAGGCTCGAGGACCGCGCTCTCTTCGCGACGCGCGCCACGGCGGTGGTGCTGCTCGCCCTGCTCGGCGCGACCCCGTTCGTCCGCTGTTCGCGTCTGTCGCTGCAGCGCTCGGGGGGCGCTTCGGTCGCGATGGCCCTCGTCGTGGACGACTCGATGAGCATGCGCGCGCGCCCGTCCGGCGGCCGCTCGCGGTTCGAGCGGGCCCGCGACGGCGCGCGCGAGCTGCTCGCGTCGGCGCGCGAGGGAGACGCGGTGGCCGTCGTGCTCGCCGGCACGCCGGCGCGCGTGGCCCTCGCGGCCACGACGGACCTCGATGCGGCGCGCGCCGTCGTCGACGGCCTCGCCGAGAGCGACCGCGCGACGGACCTCGACGGCGCGCTGGCGCTGGCGCGCGGGCTCGTGGCGTCTCTTCCTCAGGTCGATCGGCGCATCGTGGTCCTCAGCGACCTGGCGGACGGTCGGCCCGACGGCCCACCCATCGGCGAGGGCGGACCCGTTCCCGTGTGGGTCGCCCTGCCGGAGCTGCGGGGGGCGATCCCCGACTGCGCCGTCATGCGTGCCGATCGCAGTGGCGCCCGCGTCCGCGTTCACGTCACGTGCGGGCCCGGCGCGACCGCGGCGGGGCGCGACCTGGTGGTCGAGGACGCGAACGGCAAGGTCCTGGGCCACGCGCCGCCCCCCGCGGGCGCCGACACCGACGCCACCGTCCTGCTTCCCGGCGACGCCGCCTCGCCGGTGCGCGCCCGCCTCTCCGGAAGCGACGCGGTCGCGAGCGACGACGTCGCGCCGGTCCTCACCGAGGCCGCCCGAGGCGGGGTCGCCGTGATCGCCGACGCCGCCGACGAGACCGTGGCGACGGGCGGGGCGCCCATCGTCGAGCAGGCGCTGTCGGCGCTCAAGCTCGACGTCGACGTCCGCCCGATGCCCGCGTTCCCCGATCGCGCCGAGGACCTCGCCGGCACGATCGGCGTGCTGCTCGACGACCCTCCGGGCCTCACGCCGGAGCAGCGTCACGCGCTCGGCGCGTTCCTCGACGGCGGCGGCGTGGCTCTCTTCGCCCTCGGCCCGCACGTGTCGAGCGCGCCGCTCGGCGCGTCCCTCGAGCCGGTCCTCGCGCACGCCGTGGCGTGGACCGAGACGAGCGCGCACGGCGCAGACACCGCGAGCGCAGTCGACGCGCTGGCCGAGTCGGCGCAGAGCCTCACCGACCTCTCGACGACGCGCCGCGCGACCCTGGCGCCCGAGGACGTCGGCGCCTGGGAGCCGCTCGTTCGCTGGACCGACGGGGCGCCTCTCATCGCGCGCCGGGCCATCGGCCGCGGCGAGGTGTGGATCGTGACCCTGCCGTTCTCCCCGGACGCGAGCGACCTTCCGCTGCGGCCGGCGTTCCTCTCGATGCTCGACGCGTGGACCACGGCGGCCCGCGAGCACGCGGCGCCCCGGCGCAGCGACGTC
>Ga0335082_10005752_pt1 | contig 13583 bp, 11 predicted proteins | sample Lox_Sample_41_FD_206718 | JGI IMG/M metagenome (GOLD analysis project Ga0335082, IMG submission 206718) | Soil microbial communities from Loxahatchee National Wildlife Refuge, Florida, United States - Lox_Sample_4.1 | ecosystem: Environmental > Terrestrial > Soil > Wetlands | place: USA... | reverse complement strand
GAGGTTGCCCCTCGGCACCAGCAACGTAAATGTAGTGTCGCCGAAGTCTACAGTCCTGACGAGGGTCACGCTGGCCAGGGTGTCGAGTGTAGTTTCCTCGAGGGTGATCTCGTCGCCGCTGAAACTTTGTGATTGGTGGGCATCCTGGTAGCTGAAGTGCGGTTTCCCGTCGATGCCAGTAAGAGCTAGGCTCACCGTGAGGCCGCCACCGCTGAGGCTGAAGAGGTTTGGGGATTCTATCGGAAGTGCATTTTCGTTAGGAACCGATTACCTCCTAGAAGCCTTCGACACCTGGGCCGGCTTCTTCTTAATGACCCGAAATCGCCTTAATCACGCTACCTGCGTGGCTTGGCAGACTATCCACCACACTGATTCAGCGATCGAACTGTTGTCAAGACCGTGGATCAAGATCGTCGATCTCGCCGTCCGGCCGAAATACAGCAGGCAGGTTCGGGCTAATTAGCTGACACGATCGGTGCCAGGCCATCGGACTCGTACACCGGCTTGCCGACGCAACCGAACATCGGTTCGGGAGCTCCGTGGACGGCTATATTGGTCGGCCACCTGACCGCGCATATCGGTTCCCGTTCATTTGCGGTTGCGGTGTGTCACGACGGCGAAGTGGTCAGCTCGGTGGCCGGGGCAGCTTCGCTGGCTGACCGCCGCGCCAAGCTGATTCCAGCCGGCGCGTTACCAGGCGGCGCCTGCCGCGCACGCCTTGACGGCAGGCTTGCGGTTGATCTTCTGGCGTCGGCGATGCAGCGCCGGCGGTTACGGGTTACGGGGTGAAGTAGTCACGGAGCACGGCGATCCGCCCGTCGCGGATGCGGAAGATCTGCACCAGTGAGACCGGTTCACGCCGTCCTCCCGGATGGTCCAGGACCGCATCGAGCTCGGCGATGAATACGTCTGCGTCCGCGGTGTCATGCAGCACGAGCCGGGACTGCCCTGCATTCACCGTGCCCTGCGACGCCAGCTCCCGGTGAAATGCGCTCAGGCCGGCCCGGATCGCATCGCGGCCCGCCAGGCGGCGCGGCAGCCGGTGACCATCCGGGATCAGCGGAGCCTCGTACACCCCGTCTTCGGTGAACATCGTGGCGACGGCCTCGGGATTCCTGCTGATCGCGCCGGCGTACATGTAGCGCTCGAAGATTTCCTTGTGCGTGAGGGTCACTTTCTCCAGTCTACCGGCGTCCACGACGCCGGTTCTCAATCAGCCCCCTCGTCCGGGAACCGGCTAATCGAACCGATCAGACCGGCGGGACGACAAGCCATTACCGTTACTCACGGACGTCCTCCTTGACGCGCTGGGATCCGAACCCGGCAACCGCATCAGGAGGACGGTCTTCACATCCAGCACCGACGCGTTCAAGGAGTTACTAGAGTTTGTTCCAAACGTATGGTGCCATCGAAAGCTATGCACACCCGCCAAATCCCGCCTGATTGAACCTACTGGCTGGGACCCTCCGTGGGTGACCCTCGTCAGCCACAGCGCCTTGAAGGGAGCCGTCCTTCTCACGCACCGGCCAGATGGTTGCAGTAGCGTTTACGGCTCCTGGGCTGGCGAGCATCCTCCAGCCGTACCGGATAATACTTGCAGTGTGGATGCGGTTGGTTTCCCGGTGGCGGGATCCTGGTTCTCGACCCGGCGGGTGGCTGATGGCATCACGCTGATAACTGAGCCGCATGTGGACCCGCTAATCCGCGCGAACTTCTATCACGTCCGCGGATCTGAGGCTGATCTGGTCGTGGACGCGGGTACCGGGATTGCTCCGCTGGCCTGGGCACTCGGCGGGCTCACAGGCGCCGGTCAGCGGGTGATCGCGGTCGCAACTCACACTCACTACGATCACGTCGGGGGCATGCACGAATTCCGGGAACGACTTGTTCATCTGCGAGAGCAAGAGTCCCTGGCCGGGAAGGGCCAGTTCGCCAGCCTCCTCGCGCGCGACTTCCCGGTGGCCTGGCGATCGCAGGTAGAAGACGACGATCACCAGCTACCAGAGGTGCTGGTCGACGCGATCCCGTTCGAGGGATTCGATCCGGGGGACTACACGCTTGCCCCGGCGGACGCCACCCGGCTGGTGGATGACGGGGACACGATCGCGCTGGGGAACAGGGTCTTCGAGGTCATGCACACACCCGGCCATTCTCCCGGCGGGATCTGCCTGCTCGACCGCGAGGCAGGCATCCTGTTCTCCGGTGACACCAGCTACGACGGCAGGCTGTTCGACGAACTGCCCGGATCTGACATCGGCAGCTACGTCAAGACAGTCGCGCGGCTGCGCTCGCTGGCCGGAATCCGGATGGTATGCCCAGGTCACGATGACTGCTTCGACGGGGGCAGGCTTCATGACCTATGCGATGCTTACCTCGCCCGCCGCGGGTGAGCCACCACACCCGCACCGACAGGACCGGGATAACAGGAGGTCGGCGACCGTGGGATCCGATGCAGACGGCGGGTACAGCTACACGGACGGCAACGCGGAGTTGTACGGCTTGCTGGGAATCGAGGGGACGACGTACCAGATCGGCTTCGACGCCGTAGCAAAGCTACTCGGCGATGTCAGCGGCAAGACCTTCCTTGATTTCGGCTGCGGCACCGGCCGCAGCGCCAGGTTCCTGAAAGGACTCGGCGTCCGGCACGTGTACGCGGTCGACCACGACCAGAACATGATCAGCCAAGCGCTGACCCAGGAACTGGACGGCGTGACCTTCTTGCGGATCGACGGCCCTATCCCGTTGCCGGACGCGTCAGTTGACGGCGCCGTCAGCATGAACGTCTTCATCGAGATCCGCACACTGGCCGCGATGACGCGCGCGTGCGCGGAGATCGCCCGGACCTTGCGCCCTGATGCGCCATTCGTCCTGGAATCTTCGAGCCCGACGGCGTTCGGCCACACGTTCCGGAACTTCAGCTATCCGCACGCCGGTCCCTTGCGGAGCGGCGCAACGACTCCGTGTATCGTGACCACTCCTGGCGGCCGGTTCGTCATCGAGGACACCTACTGGACCGAAGATGACTACGTGGACGCGGTCGAGCAGGCCGGCCTGGCGGTGATCACGATCGATTATCCCCGGCCGCATGATCCAGCCGCCTGGTCCACCGACGAGGCATCCATACCGCCGTGCATCGTCATCGAAGCCAGAAAGGCGCGTGGCCGGGTCACCTGACCGGCTCGATGGGCAGAACCCTTTACAGCGAGAATCCGGGAGGATTGGCAAGCTCAGGGTTGTGCTCCTGGAACGCGCGCGCAGCAGCCAGGGTGCGGATCCAGTCGTAGTAGACGCTCTTGCAGCGCATGAGCTCGAACCCTAGGTCGCGCAAGCGCGCGATCCCGGGCAGGTGAGCACCGAACGGCGAGTACACCGCATCCTCGACAACTACAACTCGATAGCCGGCTTCCCCAAGGCCAACCGCGGAGTGCGTTACGCACACGTCGGTCTCAAAGCCGGCCAGCAACGCCGTCCGACGTCCTGTTGACCTGACCGCTGCCATGATCTCGGGGCAGTCGGCCAGGCCGAACACGGTCTTGGTAAAGACCGGAGCGCTCGCCCGCAGGAGTGCAAGCACTGCCTCATCGGTCGGCCCATTTATCTGCGGGTCTTCCTCCGTGATCACGGCCGGGATACCCAATGCATGTGCCGTGGCCGCCAGCCAGGCCGCGCGGTGCGCAGCTTCCCCAGCGCGCCGCGTGTCGTCCGCATCAAGACGTTCACCCCAGAAGCGCGGCTGCAGATCGATTACCACCAGCAGCGAGTCGTCACGCACAACCAAAGGCATAACGAACCTTTCCCGCTGGCGGGGCGATAGCCGCGGCCACCCAGTCGCCGGCTCACATGAGCCGCCGACTTACCGGACAGGCCGATGGCCAGGCAGGCAGCCGGGGCGCGGCTGCACAGGGCCCTGGCTGGCTGGACGGCCCGGTCACACGGTCCCTGGCATATCGCCGGGTCCGCTGGATGCTCGCTGCCTCCCATGCCCTGGTACGTTACGGTGCCGTCGGGAATATCACTGCGCCGGGGGCCGGCGGGGAGGACAGTCGAATTCCGGCATCGTGGATCACTTACGGCATGGGCGCGGTCAATCCTGTTGATGGCCTTGATCACGATGAATGGCGGAACAGTGGCTTCGTCGGTTGACCAGGCCGCGGGATCACGCGGATGCGGATAATCAACTGCTGCCACAGCGAAACCGGCCTGCACCAGTGCACCCCGGTAGTCTTCTTCAGTCCAGTATGTGTCGTTAATGGGGAACTGGCCGCCCGGAGCGGTGCGGGCGGCGCCGGTATTCAGGTCGAGCTGGGGGGCCAGGTCGGCGCTGATCCCGGCGACGCGGTGGAGCGGGAGTTGGGCGAGAGGCCCGTGCCGTTCGGTGACCAGGTCCAGGAACCGGGCCGTCTTGGTCGCCTTCCCCGGATGCGGCGCGGGCGCCGGCCGGCGGCCGGGGGCGGACGGGCACTCGGCCAGGATCCAGGCGCGGAACCCGGCCAGGGTGGAAGCGGGGGCCAGGGCCAGGCGGACTACTTCGAGGGGCGAGCTGCACCGTACCTGGGCTAATACCCTGTCCGTGAATCGACCGCCAGGCGATGAGATCGGCGCGTACCAGCCGTGCGGGGTCGGCTCGGCTCCTGTTCGTCTGCCGGCGATCAGCGGGCAGATGACGGGGCGCATCCTGGCCGGACCACCCTTTTGGTCGATGGCGGGTCGACCGTGAGCAGATGGGCCGGGCGGATGGGACGCCTCACGAGCTCGCCGCCGCAGTTCGGGCAGACGCCATTCAGGATGTTCTCGGCGCAGTCGCGGCACCAGGTGCACTCGTATGTGCAGATGAGCACGTCGGGGGACGCCGGGTCGAGGTCCTGGTCGCAGCACTCGCAATTGGGCCGCAGTTCCAGCATGTGACCAGTATCGGCAGGTAAACGCGCAGCCGGCAAGCGGCCGTTCCGATGGTGACCGCCGTCGCGGCTGACCCGCCCCGGCGAACGCGTGTGATCCCGCGATAGGCGGCGGTCATTGCCTATGAGGTGCGGGCGGTTCTGGCGTTAACCTGGCCGACGGCTTCCCAGGATGAGCGGGGTTGGTGCGGCGGATGGAACGACTGACCAGGTGGCCCGGGAGTAACGGTCGTGAATCTCGGCCAGACCGCCCGAAACGCGGAGCCCTCAGGTAGGACGACCGGGCTCGCACATGTTGGGGTTATGTCGTGACTGGGGATCAGGTTGGGCGGACTGCCGGAGAGTGGAGCGGAGGGCCTCGTCGGTGGGCAGTGTCTGGCCTGTGCCGTAGGCCTGGTCAAACCGCCCATCGCCCAGGTGCGCGCGCACCCGGGCGAGGCTGTCCTGCCGGTACCGCGCCTCGAGGTCCTGCCATGGTTCTCCTGAACGGTCGATGAAGGCCTGGGCGACACCGTGGAGCGTAGCGGCTCGGTCCCAGTCGCCTAGATCCGCGGCCAGGCAGGCCAGGCCGAGGCTGGCGTGACCGATGGCTGTTTGTTCGCCGGACCGGCGGCTCATCTGCAGGCTGGCCTCGAACATGGACCGCGCGCCATCCAGGTCACCTTCCTCGCGTCGCACCCAGCCCAAGTTGGCCGCTAGGGCGGGGCTTTCCTCTCTGATCGCCCGCGCGGCTTGCGCCGCCCGTTCCAGGTGATTCCGGGCCGCCGGGATGTCGTGGCCGAGCAGGGCTTGTACGCCCGCATTGTTATGCAAGGCGTAGTGCAGGAGCAGGTCGCCGGATCGTCCGGTGCATGCGATGGCCTCGGCGAGCAGCGAGCCGGACTGAGCGGGCTGGATGACGGCGCTGGACAACAGGTAGGCCATCAGGCTCTGGCCCAGCAGGACATCGTCGCCGGCCTGCCGGGCGCGCTCGACGGCTTCCTGCCCGAGCAGCAGGCCCCTGTCAGTCTCTCCGAGGTAGAAGCAAGCGACGGAGAGCACGCCGAGGGCTTCGATGAGCAACTGGTCGTCGTGCAGTTCGCGGCCGAGCTCGACCGCCTGCTCCCCGAGTCGTCGTGTCGGTGCTAGGTCAACGAACGGGCCGATGACCGCGGCAGTGACCAGTGCCCCGCCGAACAGCCTGGGGTCCGTACGGGCTTCGGGCCGCTCCAGCACCGGCAGCAGCAGCGCGAGGGCTTCCGCGTAACGGGAACGCGCTAGCCAGTACCGCCGTAGCGCGACGCCGAAGCGGAGGACCTGCGCAGTCCCGTCCGTACCGCTGGCCGCGTACTCGGCGGCGTGCCGCAGGTTCGCGTGATCGGCGTCTAGCCGCGCCAGCCACCGCCCCTGATCAGGCCCGGTCAAATGAAGGGCTGCCGCCTCGGCGACACCAAGGAAGTACGCACAATGTTCCGCTGCGGCGGCAGCAAGAGCCTGTTCGCCGGCCTCGGCGAGCCGCTCGGCGGCAAACTGCCGGATGGTCTCGAGCAGCCGGTAGCGGAGGGTTTCCGCCACTCGTTCGGCCGTGACGAGGCTCTTGTCCACCAGCGAGCCGAGCAGATCGGTGACGTCGAACACCTCGATGCCGTTCGTGCAGCACACTCCTTCGACGGCGTCGAGGTCGAAGCTCTCGGCGAACACCGACAGCAGCTGCAGCAGCGACTGCTCGGCCCGGTTGAGCAGCGAATAAGACCAGTCGACGGCGGCTTGCAGGGTCTGCTGCCGCGCCAGGGCGGTCCGGCTTCCGCCGGTGAGCAGGCGGAAGCGCTGGTCGAGACGGTCGCGAAGACTGCTGAGCGACAGCGAACGCAGCCGGGCCGCGGCGAGCTCGATGGCCAGTGGCAGCCCATCCAGCCGTCGGCAGATCGATACCAGGAGCGGGATGGTCGTCTCGTCGATGGACAAGTCAACGCCTTGCTCTCTGACCCGCTCGACGAACAGAGCGACCGCCTCGCAGGACTCAGGAACGACGTCGCCGGGGCCCGGAAGCGACAACGGCGGCACCCGGTAAATGCTCTCGCCACCGATGCCGAGCGGCTCGCGGCTGGTGGCCAGCAGGCGCACCCGCGGGCAGCGCCGCAAGATAGCATCAGCCGTCTTCGCGCATGCTCCGATCAGATGCTCGCAGTTGTCCAGCACGATCAGGACATCCTGCAGGGCGAGCGCATCGAGCAGGGCCTCCAGGGCGGGCTTTCCTGCCTGCCCGCCGGTCCCGAGGACCTCGGAAATAGCCTGAGGGACCTCGTCCTCGTCTGAGACCGCGGCGAGCTCCACCAGCCAGACGCCGTCGCCGGACCCGTCCAGCAGCTCGGCGGCCACCTGCAGGCTCAGCCTGGTCTTGCCTGCCCCGCCGGGCCCGGTCAGCGTGACCAGCCGGGAGGACCCGACCAGGGTGCGAACTGCTGAGAGCTCCCGCTCCCGGCCGATGAAGGTCCCCAGCTGGGCCGGCAAATTGTTCTGCAGCGCCGGGTGGCCCAGCGAGCGCAGCGGCGGGAAATCGGCCTGCAGCCCGGCCGCGTCCAGTTGGAAGATCCGCTCCGGACGCCCGAGGTCCTTCAGCCGGTGGAGACCGAGATCCCGCATCCCTATGCCCGGCGGCAGCGACTCGCGGACCATGGCCGCCGCTGTTTCCGAGAGCAGGATCTGGCCTCCGTAGGCGACCGCCGCCACCCGGGCAGCGCGATGGACGTCCAGGCCCACCAAGCCGGTGGCCGCCCTGGACGCCTCACCGGTATGCACCCCCATCCGCACCCGGACCTGCTCGCCGCCGGGCCAGGTCCGCGCCCTGATTGCCTGCTGCATCTCCATGGCCGCCGCCACGCACGCCGTCGGCGAAGAGAACACGATGAAAAACGCATCCCCCTGGGTATCCACTTCCTCCCCGCCGCGCGCGGCCAGAGCCGACCGGATAAGCAGGTGATGGTCGGCAAGCACATCCGCGTAACCAGCGTCTCCCAGCCGTCGGAGCATGCTGGTGGAACCCTCGATATCGGTGAAGAGAAAAGTGAAGGTCCCCACAAGCAAAGCGTAAGGAGCCCGCCAAGCCGCTGCATACGACCTGCTCACTACCTGGATCGGGGACCGGTCGGACCACGACCTCCTGCGCGTGCACACCCGCCCGCCCTTGACGCCTGAACGAGCCACCGGCACGCCCGGGTCACGGATGCCGGCATCAGAGAGTTGGGTTGGCCGTACGGCGAGGTTCCCGCGGTTCGCGGGCCCTTTCCTAATTTCTAACCTCAGAGTTCCCGTGGGTTCTCAGTGGCTGTGTAGTTCCAGGAGCTGGAGGTTCTCCCTGATCCGGCTCGATCCTCGTATGTGGCAAGGGGGTCCGCGGGTCCGGGCCGCAGGAGCGGATGGTGCCGCTGATCAACTGCGACCTTGCGGGCATCAGCGACCGCGTCACGCACGTCCATCTCAAGTCGTCAGGGCGGGGCCGAGGAACTCGATCGTGCGTCAGAACCTACCGCTGATGGTCTTCCCGGTGGTGGTCGGCGGCCAGCTCCTGCAGGTCCTTGACCGGAAGGTCGGCAGCCAGATAGGAGACGATCCGGCAGCTGGTCAGCGCACGGACCGTGGCGGTGCGCCGACCCTGCTCCAGCGATGCGCGCTCGCCGAGGATGGTCCCGGGGCCGAGCCTGGCCAGCGCGCCAGACGGAACAGGGTACTAGAGATCCGCCCGCAAGCAAGCGAACAGCATGACCGCAACCACAGACACCGGACTGCTCGCCTCCGCCGACGATGACCCAGCGTGCGAAGATGCCGATGGGTAGGGACCTCTGCTGTCACCGGCCACCCGGCGCAGCATCACCAACCAGCGGGTGGGCAATATTCGACCTGCCCCGCAGCACCGGCAGACAGGAGCATCTGATGAGTGCGGATCCAGACCGGGCACTGCTCGCCACGTCGCTAGCATTCGCCGGCGCCGCCGTCCTGGGCAGCGTCGTGGCGATCCGCGAGGACCTTCCCGGCCAGCCCTGTGGCATCAGCATCCCTCTGTCGGTCCCCGCCGGGCTGCTTGTCGGCTGGGGAGCCGGTGTCGCTGCACCCTGGCCGATGCCTGCCGTCGCGGTCATCGCGGCGGCACGGTCCCAGCGCACCCAGCCACACGCGCTGACCGGCGCCATCTGCGCCGGGATCGGCATCGGCTGCGTCCTGGGCACCGCCATCGAACCCCTCACCCGCCTACCCCGCTCGTGGTCACCGACGACCAGGCTCGCCATCGCCTCCAACATCGCGGCGTCGGCGGCCCTCACCGTGACCGGGTTGCGCCACCGGGCGGCTGCGAAGGCCTGTCGCTATGAATCGTTAGGTCCAGGCGCCCGCCGAGCGCCTCGACATAGCGGTTCAGTCGGCGAGATCGCCCGGCATGTCGAGTTGCCCGCGCAGCCAGGCGGTGTCGATGCCGGTCTTTCCGTCAACGGCCAGGAGGCCGGCCTCGTACTCGAACTGCCGCAGCATCGCCTCCAGGTACGGCCGCTCCCGGCCTCGTGCGGCTTGCCTGGGTGTCCGGCCGAGCAATGCGGGGACCTTCTCATCGAGCCAGAACTTCTCCCAGCCTTCGGCCGCGGCAGCCGTGCCGCCCGGAGATGCCCGCTGGCCGACGGGCCAGGCGAAATCCTGCGCCGGGTCGATCCGCTTCTCGGAGATGACAACCGGGTTGCCGCCGACCTTGCGGAGTATGCCGAGGAGGCGGGTGAGCCGCTGCTGGGAGTTCACCTCGACGGTAATCTCGCGGCCGCGGACCCGCAGCACACCCCGGACCCAGCGCTGCGGGCCCGCAGGCGCCTCCACATCTTTGTGTCCCTGGGCCCGCAACTGCGCCATGGCCTCTGCCATCATCGCCTCACGCTGGCCGTCGGGGATCAGCGCGCCCCACCAGGTGACCCGGTCCAGCTCGTCGCTGTCACGGTCGAAATCGGTACGCGCGGCCAGCTTGCCGACCGTGCCCTCCTCCACCGCGATTGTGGCGCTGATCAGGCACATAGGGTCACCGTCGGTGTTGGCGATCGCCGGCGGCGTGGCCCGGTAACGGTGCACGTCCGCGGCGATGCGGGTGACCATGGCACCGGCTACCTTCCCCATCAGGCTCGCGACCCTGGCCGGTACCGGTTCCTGATCATCTGCATATACCCCATACGGCTCGGCATGGCCGAACGGGATGGGCGCGTGCGGGACCTCAGGTTCGCCCGCGAGCGCCTGGGCCATCGCCAGGCCGCCCTGATTGATGGATTCGGCCGCCGCGTCTGCCTCGGCCGGGCTGAGCCTGACCCCCACCCCGGTGCTGCGCCAGATCCCGTCCACCGGCACCATGCCGCCCAGCCACACCGTCCATCGCGGCAGCCCGGCGATTGCTTCAGCGGGGAACTCGACGTACCGCTCGATGCCCGAGACGATATCGATGCACCGCAGGCCCGGCGCCGGGACCGGGTCGTCGATCCGCCACAGGCCATAGTGGATGTGCTCATGCCAGGCCAGCGCCCTGGCCGCTAGCACCGACGGCGTAGACGGGTCAGTCGCGAATACCCGCAGCGGGGTCCCCGGCGGATCGTCCTCGGCCAGCAGGTCTTCGACGTCATCCAGCGTCTCATCCCCCTGGTGCGCGGGGTCCACGGTGAGCAAGGCGATTTCCTCTGCCAGCTTGCCGAACGCCACCCGGTCCTCAGGCGACCAGTCGACGTCATCGGTCACCGACAGTTCCTCAGTCACCCGCGCCCGGACCGCCTCTCCGAGTTCGGTACCGTCCAGGAAAGCGCTGACGGCGTCCCTGAGCGCGATCAGGCCCGTGCGGTCGGCGAACCGGTGCACCGCGGCACGCTCACGGGTGGCAGTTTCATCGGCGCAGGCTGTGGCGTAGGCCCGTTCGATCGCCGCGCCGTACAGGTCGCCGGCGAAGTCATCGTCCGGCGCCTCCTTCAGCCTCAGTTCGAGCAGCTCGACGGCCTCCGCAGCGTGCCCGCTGGTGCTGATGAAATCGACGACCTCCAGCCTCACGTCCGGATCGCCTGCCTCGACCGCAGCGAGCGCCTGGTCAATGAGGCGCCGCTCCTCCCCCGCGTCCCCGGCGGCACCAGCCACGGCGGCCGCGAACGTCAGGGCGGTCGGCGAGGACGCATCCTGGCTGGACAGCATCAGGTCGGCGGCATCCTGAAGCCGCGTCAGGGATGAGCCTTCCCGCAGTAGCGCCGGGACCAGCCAGCCCGCGACCGGCACGCCCTGGTAGTGCTCGGCGAGCACGATGGCCAGCTCGGCGGCTGACGTCCCGGGATCGTAGATGCGGCTCAGGCGCGCCTGCACCACGCGTATTCGCGCGGTCGCGGCCCGGCGGCGCCGCGCCTCCGCATGCTTGGCTGCGGCCTTGGCCCGGTTCTGCTTCTTGCGGCGGTTGCTGCTGGCCATGATGGCTCCAGATGCTACCGCGCAAGGAACCCAGGCCGTTCGGGCCCGGGTTAAGCAGGTGCGCTTGCCGGTCATGCCGGACGATCAGCTTGCCCGGCGAGTTCGGCGAGGAGCGCCGTCCGCCTTTCCTCGAGGGCGGCGAGCTGTACCCGGAGCTGCTTCAGCTCGCGGTTGGCCTGCGCCAGTTCGGTCCGCGTCTTCCGCTCTCGCAGGTAACGGTCACCACTCCGGGCCCTGACCAGGTCCTCGACCTCGCGGCGCAGCAGCCGCAGCCATGGGTTGCCGTGCATCGCGGCGGGCCGGTACTGGATCTTGCCCGCGTCGATCGCCGCGTAGATCTCATCCTGCGTCAGCCCGTACTCCGCGCGAGCCGTCTTGTCGCTCAGCGTCGCGCCCTTGCGCCCCCATTCTTCGGCACCGGCTTCCATGCCTGGTCACCACCTCTCCTGGTTTCGCGGTTTTACCGGCTGATGAGCTCGCTGAGGCGGGCGCCGATCACGGTGCGGTCAGGACGAGGCTCGTGCTCGTAGTACCAGGGCTTACGCCGACGCAGCAGCGCCTCGCCATGCTCAGCCCAGGTGAAATGCGGCTGGCGCAGGATCGTCCGGAACACGGCGTCGACCGTCTGCGGGTGGGCGGCGGCCAGGCGCCGAAACGGCAGCGGGCCGATCGTCTCCGCCCGCAGGTACCCGCGCAGCACGTCCGCGTACGGCTTGCCGGACGCCAGAGCCGGGTCTGCGAACAGGTCGCGCAGCATCCCGTACTCGTTGTAGAAGTTCAGCCCGTCGATCTCGTCGTAGATGACGCCGACGGTCTCGGCGTCGGCGAGCTCGGGCGGAAGCTCGAACGCGAGCACATCCACGCCGGGGAGGTTCGGCGGTCGGCGGCGGGCGGACCGCGCGGCGAGCGCGGTTTCCTGCCGGTGCCGGTAGAAGGAGTTGATCCGTTCCTCGGCCTCGGCGGGCGAAAGGACCAGCTCGTCACACCCGAAGAACTCTACGAACGCGGCGCGGTCGGCCCGCATCTGCTGCCACGCCTGCTCGACTTTCCCGGGATTACGGTGAGCCAGTTCGGGCAGTCTGGTCGCCAGCTCGAGTGCGGCCTGCGCGACCTGCGCGGCATCGGACTTGCGGTAGGCCCGCATCGACCCGGAAACCAGCCACGCGTCCGGGACCGGGCCGATAGGGACCAGGCGGGCGTACACGAATCCGTGCCTGGGCAGCGGGCGGAAAGCGGACGGGCCCATGTTGGAGTACGTGCGATACTCCAGGTCATCAACCAGGTTCAGCAAGATAAGCGAGACGCCGTCCCTGCCGCGAATCTCGAAGATTCCGTCCACCGGGTCGCGCCAGCCGCGCAGAATCTCCCGGTCAGCCGCGCTCAGACCCGGCCAGCTGGCCAGGAACTGGTCCAGCACCGTCGTACCGTTCGGCAGGCGGTACAAGAGTGCGAACCGGTCGACCGCGTCGATCGCCTCGTCCTCGATCATCACCTCCTGAGCACCGGCGCCCTCCACCATGAACCGCTCCAGATGCCGTTCCATCCGCGGGCTAAGCGCGAAGTCGACCACTGCCCGCTTCAGCTCCGCGCAGCGCTCGATGAGGCGGGCAAGCGACGGCTCATCGCTGTCCTGGTTCATGGCCCGTGGTGCCACCTCACCCCTCCGCCCGGTCAAGCACGTGGCGGACCCGCATGTCAGAGCCGGCCGCGCGGCGCGTCATGTCCACTCCCTGGAGCCGCCATGTCCTATTGGGACCTTACTGCCAACCACTCCGCTTCCCGCCCGGCTGCGCGCTGATCTTCCAGTTATGGACGGCGGAAAGTCATTTCCGAACGGCCTATAGGACGCTTTGGGCGCTTATCGGGCTGGAGCGGGGACTAATGCGGCAGATGCGTAAACGGCGCCTGGTATGGGACGGTGTGGTCATGGGCGTGAGCGTAGTGAGCCCGGAGTTCATCGGCCGACAGGAGGAGATGACGGCACTGGCCGGAGCGTTGCGGCGGGCGCAAGGTGGTGAGCCCGCGGTGGCGCTGGTCGGCGGTGAGGCGGGGGTGGGCAAGACCCGGCTCGTGCATGAGCTGGCCGGGGTGTCGTCGGCGGCTGGGTTCCGGGGTACTGGCAGGGCAGTGCATCCAGCTGGGCGGTGAGGGGCTGCCGCTGGCGCCGCTGGTCGACGCGCTGCGGGCACTGGCCCGCGGTGGATCTTTGCCGCATAGTTGAGGTACCCGTCGCCGTGACCTGCTCCG
>Ga0335082_10005750_pt1 | contig 13586 bp, 11 predicted proteins | sample Lox_Sample_41_FD_206718 | JGI IMG/M metagenome (GOLD analysis project Ga0335082, IMG submission 206718) | Soil microbial communities from Loxahatchee National Wildlife Refuge, Florida, United States - Lox_Sample_4.1 | ecosystem: Environmental > Terrestrial > Soil > Wetlands | place: USA... | reverse complement strand
GCATGCTGAAATTGCCCTGTGACAACTGCTCGTAGAACGTCCGGATCGTATAGGGTTGTCCGGCGGGCGGCGTCGTTCCGAATAGCACGCTGACGTAGGAGGACTCGGGGAACGGGGGGGGCGTATCCGAGAAATCCATCAGGATCGCCGGGACCTGCAGCGTTCCGTGGATGATTGGGGCGGCCTGAGCGAGCACGGCACCTGCCAGTCCCAACCCGCTGTTCAATTTTCCAAACGCGCGGAGCGACATCAGCGCACGGCGCGTCTGCGCCACCTGGCGCGCGCGGTTCCGCCACACGCCGTTGGGCGAGAAATCGAATTTTTGAATTTCCCACCGCGGATGCACGTGCCCCACCGCCTGCGCAGAAGCGGGCCGCCAGGCCGCGGTAACGCTGAGCGTAACGAGAGCAAAGCCAAACGCACGTTTCACAAATGACACCTCGGGGCGGGGCGCGAGCGACAACCAAACTTATACGCGGGAAGGTGGTGCTCTGTGCCCGCGCTCACAAGACGTGATTGACGTCGCTGCGCGCCGGGACCATCTTCCGTCCGTGAAGCGCTCCCCCGCATTCCGACTGGCGTCGATTCTTCTGGCGCTCGCGCTGCTCCAGCGCACGCAGCGCGTTGCGCCGGCCTGCCCGCCAACGGACGCGGCGGCACAGGAGGCTCGAGGTTCGGCTCCCAGCGCCCCTCGCGGGATGCCGGGCATGCCTGGGACGCCGCATGGGGAGCATCATGCGGTGCCAGATGGTTGCTGCGTGCGGCCGTGCTGCGCGCAGGCCACTATCACGCTGCCGCCACCGGCGGCTACTCTCGTCGAGACCGTCGCTGTCGTTGTGCCGCGGGCGCGCGTCGCTCCGGTGCAACCGGGCAGCCGCGCCGCTCACTTCATTCCCTTCGCCACGGCCCCTCCCGTCAGCGCCTGACGTTCCGTCCCAGCCATTCCTGACAATTGAACGACGGTGCGGGCCGCCCGGCCCTTGGTGCGAGCGCGCACGATGCACGTGCGGTTCGCTCGAGGACGGCGTCGGCGCTCGCCAGGCCTCCTCACGGAGAAGGGATACATGCGATCCAGACTGGTCTCGATCATGTTTGCGGCCGCGCTCGCCGCCGGCGCGGCGCTGCCGGCCGTGGCGCAGGATACGACGCACGCCATTGCCGATACGACGCACCCGACCGAGCTCGCGCCGGTGGTCGTATCGGCCACCCGCACGCCACACACGCTGACGGACTTACCGGTCAGCACGACGATCTTGCGCGGTGATGAGGCCCGGGCGACGCCCGCACTCACGCTGGACGACGTGGTGCGCACCATTCCGAGCCTCAACGTGCCGTTCGAAAGCGCGGTGGTGGGGCATTACACGTCGAACGCCCTTTCGATGCGAGGATTGGGCGGCTACGTGACGACGCTGGTCACGCTGGATGGCGTCCCGCTCAACGACCCCTTCTCCGGATACATTCAGTGGCTCAAGGTACCCAAAGACCTGGTGGATCAGGTCGAGGTCGTGCGCGGCGGCAATTCGTCGCTGTACGGCACCTACGCTCTGGGTGGCGTGGTCAACATCGTCACCCGGCAGCCCACGACCAACCAGGGTGAGGCGCTGCTGAGCTACGGCAGCAACTCGACACCCCGGGGCAACGCGATGGCCAACGTTGTGCTGAGCCCGAAGCTGCGGCTGATGGTCAACGGCAACTACTACAACACCACCGGCTACATCCGCCCCGTCCCGGAGGATGCCGGGCCCATCGACATCCCCGCCTGGAGCCGGTCGCTCAACCTTTTCACGCAACTGAGCACCGACCTCTCGGACCACTCGTCCTCGTTCATCCGAGCCAACTATTACAACATGTATCAGAATCAGGGGTCTCCCCTCGGGCATGACGGGCAGAACGTGCTCGACCTGGCGTGGGAGATCGAGAACCGCACCGCCTCAGGCGGTCGTACATCCGCTACGGTGTTCTATCAGCGCGATGTGCCCTTCACGTATAACACAGATCCGATTACCGAGCGCGGCGTGGACGAGTTCGTGTCGAACTTTCACCGGACTCCGGCCAACTTCTTCGGCGCCTCGGCATTGTGGTCGACACTGTCGGCAAATGCCCGGGTCGGAACCACGCTGGGCGTGGACACCCGGGTCGTGAGCGGGGACGATTTTGGAGATGTGTACTCGGCACCCGACAGCTTCGCGTATCACGAGGTGGGCGGCGGGACGCAGCTCACGGGCGGCGCGTTCGCGCAGCTCGAGTACCACGCCACGCCGGCGTTCGAGCTGCTGGGCAGCGTGCGGTTCGATGGCTGGGCCAACAACGATGGCCATCACTCCAGGACGCCGGGGTTCGATTCCACCTTCGCCAATCGCACCGAAACGAGCCTCAGTCCCAAGCTGGCGCTGCGCTACCGTGCGGGCCGCTCCTGGACGCTGCGAGGCGCGGTATACCGCGCGTTCAACGCCCCCAACCTGGACGAGCTGTATCGCCCGTATTCGGCGCAGAGCTACGCGAACGTCCCCAATCCCTATCTGGGTCCGGAGACGCTGCTCGGCGGCGAAGCCGGCGTGGAGTACACGCGCGGCCGAGGCAGTGTGCAGGCGAATATCTTCCAAAACAACATCAGCGACGTCATCAGCTACAATCCGATTGCGTTCGACCCCGTGTATACTACGCAGCCCGTGAACGTGGGATCGGTGCGCACGCGCGGCGTGGAAGTGTTCGGAAGCTGGAACGTTGCCCGGGCGTGGCGACTCTCGGCCTCCTACACCTATACCGAGTCGATCATCACGGACAACCCGCCTGACACGACCGTGGTCGGGAACACCCAGGGCGACACGCCCAAGCACCAGGCATCCGCCTCGCTGGGATACGTGGGCGGACGATCGTCGGTCTACTTGCGCGGTCGCTACGTCGGCGAGCGCTACATGGATATCAGCAACACGCGACAGATCGACTCCTATTTCGTGGCGGACCTCTCCGCCTCCCTGGCCATCGGACCGCGGCTCGAGGCGTTCCTGGAGGTGCAAAATCTGCTCGACGCGCTCTACGTAGTGAGCGAGTACGGCTTCGATGCACGGGGAACGCCGCGGCAGATTTTTGCGGGCTTCCAGACCCGGCTGGCGTGGGGGCAGTGACGTGAGCCGCGCGTGGTGTGGCGGCCTCGCCGTGTTCTTCTCGATCGCCGGGTGCGGCGGCACGGGACCCGCGCGCGGCTTACAGTGGCAAGCGCCGACGGCGCTGTCGCCGCCCGCGGGAAGCGGGGCCGCTCCGGCATTCGCCGTAAGCCAGACGGGACGCGTCACCGCAGCGTGGACCGGAGCGCGGGGCGGCGGCAGCGATGGACGTCTCATGGTGCGTCCCGACGTGGGGCAACCGGCCGACGTCGAGCTGCGGGATCCGCTGGGCTGGCTCACGATCTACGGCGAGACACCACCCAAACTCGCCTACGGTCCGGACGGGATGCTGTACGCGGCCTATCTCCTGACCAAGGCGGAACCGGGTCACGAATGGCCCACCAATACGCTGCGGCTCGCGACCTCCGTCGACGGCGGGCGGCATTGGGCAGCCGCCGTCACGGTGCAGGCGGACACGGCCAATGGGGGTTCGACCGACGATCACGCGCTGCTCGCCGCGCCCGATGGCACGATCTACCTGAGCTGGCTCGCGCTCCGGCACGACACGTCGCACGTCTACGTAGCGTGGTCGCGCGATCACGGGCAAAGCTGGTCCCGACCCACGGCGATCGAGTTGGGTGCGGCGTGCCCGTGCTGCCGGACGGCGCTCGCTGTGGGACCGGACGGCCGGCTGTTTGCGTCCTGGCGCCGCATCTTCGGGTACGGTGACACGACGCAGGTCCGCGACATTGTCGTGGCCTCGACCGCCGATCGCGGGGCCACGTGGTCCGCCCCCGTGAAGGTGCATGCCGATGACTGGCACGTGGACTACTGCCCCGACGCTGGACCGACGATCAAAGTCGGATCCGACGGCGTAGTGCACGTGGCGTGGTGGACCGGCGCCCCGGGGGCAGCGGGGGTGCGCTACACGCAATCGCGGGATGGCGGGCGCTCGTTCGAGCGGCCGGTGGCACTCGGCGTGGCGCGGGTATCGCGGGCAGCGCACGCGCAGCTGGTGGTCGATGACCGGCAGCGAGTGATTGTCGCGTGGGATGACGGAACGCGGCAGGTCCCAGCGATCGTCGTGAAGGTGTCGATGGACGGCGGTCGCAAGTTCGGGCCGGGCGACGCGCTCAGTGCCGCGGGACAGAGCGCCGGCTATCCTGTGGTGGCTGTGGCGCGCGATTCGGTGTTCGTGGCGTGGCAGGAACGGACGCCGGCGGCGGCCGCTGCCGATTCCACCCGGATGGAGCGAGCGATGGCCGGGATGAAGACGGGGCCGGCGCTCGCCGCGCCCGACTCGTTCATCAACCGAGTCGGGTCGTGGTCGGTGCTGATGCGTCGCGCGGCATTGCCGTGAGACGGCAGCGGCGAGTGGTAACGTGGGGCATACTGGTCGGTCTCTATGTCACCGCTGGATGCGGCCGCGGCGGGAACGCGGCGCGCGGCGGCGGCAGCTTCCAGCCGCTCGAGCTGGGGGACCAGGTGCCGCTCTACGCGATCGCGACGCTGCGCGGCGACACGGCGCGCGTGGGCTCGGGAGAGCCGGTCACGGTACTGAACGTATGGGCGACCTGGTGCACGTCGTGCCGGGAGGAGATGGAGACGCTCGATTCGCTGTACGACGAATTTGCCCGGCGCGGCGTTCGCGTCCTGGCGGTGAGCGTCGATCGTGGCGGGGACGCTGTCGTGCGGCGGTATGCCGAGCATCTAGGGTTGCGCATGAGTGTGGCGCATGATGCCGAGGGGGTGGTCCAGGATCGGTTTCGGATCCTGGGCGTCCCAACGACGTTTATCATCGATTCCACGGGCACGCTGCGATGGCGGCGCCTCGGCAGTGTGATAGGCGCTGCGGGCGAGGCACGGGCGGAATTGAAGCGGATTCTTGCCGGACGTGAGGTGACGGGTGAGGGCGTGCGACCCAACCATGCTTACCCGGCCCGGGGGATCGATTTCCATCCCTAGAAGCCCCGGGAGCGCTTTCTCATGCCCCGGACGTGTACGCGAGTCCTGCCCTCGGCATGGATATTGACTCTTTCCACCCGTGACTCTGGTCACGGCCAGCGCCGTGTAACACCCTATGTTGGGCCCCGGGTCGTCTTGCGCGGCGCGCCGTCGCGTTGAAGTCCGTCTGCCAGGGTTCACCTCGGAGATCGCATGCCGGGATTCAAGTGGGCTCGGTTGCAAGCTGACGTCAATTGCGCCCTGCGCCGCGGGGCATGGTACCGCGTACGCCATGTCACGGGGCTTGAAGCGATCGTCGAAGTCAATCGCCTGCCCCAGGCCGTGCCCAGCTTCCTGCTCCAGATTGTCTCGACTCCTCCGAAGCGCTGGACGGTCGTTCCCAGGCCCAGAGAGGCCAGCCGCTTTGCCGGTGCCCTGGGCGCCCGCTACGCCGTTTGCCCGAGCTGCCGGGAGCGCACGGCGCTGAAACCCAGCAGCCGCCCCCCCCGCGCCCTGACGTGTGATCGTTGCCGGGGCGAATACGAGATCGACTGGACCGAAGGCTATCTCACCGAATAGCTGCAACCTTTTCTCGAAAACCTACGTCATAGTCTCCGATTACCGGGTCCCGTTGTCCCCGTAAGGTCTGGAGGCTTTGGCATGCGCGCGCTCAGCGGTGTTCTTGGTGTTCTCGTCACGGGTCTGTTCGCGTACACCGCCGATGTCGCAGTCGCGTCGGCGGGCTTCGGACGGTATCAACCCAGCGCCCGCTTCTGGCTCGTCGATCGAGAGCCGGGCAACGCGGCGCAGCTCTGGTATGGTGGAATGCTCGAACCGATCACGGTGACCGAGCGGCGGGTGCCCACGCCCATTCTCGTCACGGGCAACGCGGCGGGTCCGAGCTGCCCGCCGGCTGACAGTCAGGCCCGTGTCATTCCGGTCAAGGCGGGCGCCTGACGCCGTAGTCTCCGCAGCCCCTCGTACGACATAAGCGCGCGTCGTTTACGACGTGTTCACGCGCGGCTAGCTTGTAGGCCGTGCAACCCCGGATCCTCGGCGTGATCGGCCTTGGCGCGATCGGCGGTTCGCTCGCGCGCCAGGCCAAAGAGGCTGGAGTGAGCCGGGTGATTGGCTGGTCCCCCGATCCTTCAGAACGCGCCGCCGCGCTCCGCGCGGGAGCGCTCGATGACGCCTCAGGGAGTGCGGCCACCGTGGCCGCGCTGGCGGAGCTGCTGGTGCTCGCCGCGCCTCCAGCGGCAAACCTGAGTTTGCTCGATACGCTTCATGCCGTGGTACCGCCGCAAACCTTCATTACCGACGTGGGCTCCGTGAAGCGGGCCATCGTGGCCCGGGCCGAGACGCTCGGGTTCGAGCGGTTCGCCGGCAGCCATCCACTGGCGGGGACGCACGCGCGGGGCTTCGGCGCCTCGCGGGCGGACCTGTTTCGCGGCGCCGTTGTGTATGTCACGCCAACGGCACAGGGCGCTACCGCAGCGAAATTCGTGACGCAGTTTTGGGAGCAGGTCTGTGGGGCGCGGACGGTGACGGTTTCGGCAGCGGCGCACGATGCCGAAATCGCGTTGACCAGCCATTTGCCGCAGGTCGTGGCGTCGCTGCTCGGTGGCTATCTCGCGGCGCATACGACCAGCCGGACGCCGCTCGGCCCGGGCGCGCGTGACACCACGCGTCTTGCCGCGAGCGAACCGGCCCTCTGGACCGAGATCCTGCTCATGAACCGGGACGAGGTGGTGCCGCTGCTCAGGGCCCTGGAGGAGCCGCTCGCCGATCTCGCCCGAGCGCTCGAGCAGGGCGATGCGGCGCGAGTGCTCGAGTGGTTTCGCACAGCTGCGGAATGGCGCCGGGGGCTCGAGCAATGAAGGTCCACGGCACCGTGCGGCCGCCGGGCGACAAGAGCATTTCCCATCGGGCGCTCTTGTTCAGCGCCCTGGCACGACCCGGGTCCGAGAGCGAGTTCACGGGGCTGCTCGCCGGCGAAGATGTCAAGAGCAGCGCGCGGGTGATGCGACAGCTCGGGGCCGACATCTCGCCCGTTCGCGATGGGGCCGTCGTGCGCGTGCGCTCCTCCCGCCTGTCGGCGCCTGGGTCCCGGCTCTACTGCGGCAACTCAGGGACCACGGCCCGGCTCTCGCTCGGCATTCTGGCCGGCCAGCGGTTCGAGGCGACACTCACGGGAGACGCCTCGCTCCGGCGGCGGCCGATGCGGCGCGTGACTGACCCGCTGCGCGCGATGGGCGCGCGTATCAAGGATCCCGAGAAGGACACGCTCCCGCTCACCATTCGCGGCGGCCGGTTGCACCCATTCGCGTACACCATGCCGGTGGCGAGTGCCCAGGTGAAAAGCGCACTGCTGCTCGCGGCACTGACCGGAAACGTACCACTCACCTTGCGCGAGCCGTTCCAATCGCGCGACCATAGCGAACGACTGTTGCTGCACCTCGGGCTCGATGTCCGGCTACACGATGGCGCGATTGTGTTCCATCCCGACGCCCGGCGGTTCCCGGGTTTCCGGGTCGCGGTCCCGGGCGATCCCTCCTCGGCGGCGTTTCTCGTTGCCGCGGCGGTGCTCGCCGAGTCCGGAGAGCTGCTGGTCGAAAACGTGGGTGTGAATCCCACCCGCACCGGGTTTCTCGTTGTCCTCGAACGCATGGGGGCGAAGGTCGAGCGCGTGAATTTGCGCGACGTGGCGGGAGAGCCCGTGGCGGACCTGGTGGCGACGCCGGCCCGTGGCCTTTGCGGCACGGAAATCGGCGCCGCGGAGATCCCGACGTTGGTGGACGAAGTCCCGATTCTCGCGGTCCTTGCGAGCCGCGCGGCTCGAGGAGTGGAAACCGTATTCCGGGAGGTCGGCGAGCTGCGGGTCAAGGAGAGCAACCGGCTCGAGCTGATCGCGCGGAATCTTCGGGCCGTGGGCGGGGAGGCCGCGGTGGTCGGCGACGACCTGCACGTGGTCGGCAGTGATCGCGCGCCACGCGGAACAGTCGAGACGGACCGGGATCACCGGATCGCGATGGCCTTCGCAGTGCTCGCGACACTGCCGGGTGCCGACGTCCGGCTGTCGGAGCGGCGCTCCGTCTCGATCAGCTATCCCGGCTTCTTCAGGGACCTGCGCCGGATCGCGAATGCGCGTCATCGCGGTTGACGGTCCGGCGGCGTCGGGGAAATCCTCGACTGCGCGCGCCGTGGCCCGCCGCCTGGGGTGGGCGCACCTCGACTCGGGGGCGTTGTATCGCGCGGTGACGCTGGCGGCGCTCGACAATGTTGGGGAGTCGGGAAGAGGGAAGGGGGAAGGGTGGAGCCCGCAGACGCTCATCTCGCTTGCCGAGACACTGCCGGTGCGGCTCGTCCTTATGAAGGACGTGTATCGACCCGTGATTGCGGGCGTTTCGGTGGCCGAAGCGATCCGGCAGGACCGGGTGACCCAGGCGGTCTCGGAGGTGGCCGCGATGCCGGAAGTGCGGCAATGGGTAAATCGGTGTCAGCGGGAGGCCGTGCGCGAGCATTCCCAGGGGGTGGTGGTGGACGGGCGGGACATCGGGACGGCCGTGTTTCCCGACGCCCCGCTCAAGATCTTCCTGACGGCCACGCCCGAAGAGCGAGCCCGCCGCCGCATCGCCCAACGGGCGGGTGGTGGGAACCCGGGCGCTCCGGTCGACGCCGAAGAGGTGCGCCGCGAGGCGCAGAGCCTGGCGTTGCGCGATTACGCCGACTCCACCCGGGCAGCGTCCCCGCTGCGCGCCGCGCACGACGCGGTGCAGCTTGATACGAGCTCGCTGTCTCTCGAAGAGCAAGTGGCACAAGTTGTTCGGCTGGCGCAGGAGCGCTTTCGAGGGTAACTTTTACAGCTTGGCCTCCGGATCCATGGAGGGGTCCGGATCACTCTAAAACCCGTAACCAAACCGGTGCAATGAATGTTGGTTGATAGTTCGGAACTCATTGTGTCAAAACCCGAAGCTCCCGCCGCAACTCCCTCGTCTCATTCGCAACTGCGCGTCCGCTCCGATCTTCACGAAGAGTATTCGTCCGACGAAATCGCGAAAATGACGGAGCTGTACGAGGGCACGCTCTCGAACATCGAGGAAGGGGAAATCGTCAAATCCCGCGTGCTCCGTGTGACGGACACCGCGGTCATTCTCGATGTGGGCTTCAAGTCCGAGGGCGCGGTCGCGATCGACGAATTCAAGGACCCGCACAGCCTCAAAGAAGGAGACGAAGTCGAAGTCTTCCTCGAGCACCTCGAGGATCAGGAGGGCGCGGTCGTGCTTTCGAAAAAGAAAGCCGACTTCATGCGCGTGTGGGAGCGCATTCGCGAAGCCTATGAGAAGGACGAGCCCGTTAGCGGAACCCTGGTGAAGAAGATCAAGGGCGGGGTCGTGGTCGATCTCATGGGCGTCGATGCGTTCCTGCCGGGAAGCCAGATCGCGCTGCGACGCGTCCCGAACATCGATGAGCTGTTGGGCCACTCGTTCGAGTTCAAGATCATCAAGCTCAACAAGCGCCGCCGCAACATCGTGGTCTCCCGGCGCGTGCTGCTCGAGGCGGAGCGCAAGACCAAGCGCGATGTCCTGATGAAGGAATTGCAGGTCGGTCAGGTGCGGAAGGGTGTGGTCAAGAACATCACCGATTTCGGCGCCTTCATCGATCTGGGCGGTGTGGACGGGCTGCTGCACATCACCGATATGAGCTACGGCCGCGTGTCACATCCCTCCGAGGTCGTGCACATCGGCCAGGAGCTCGAGGTCAAGGTCCTGGACATCGACTGGGACCGCGAGCGCATCTCGCTCGGCCTGAAGCAGCTTCAGGCGTACCCCTGGAAGAACGTCGCCGCCAAGTATCCCGTCGGGACGCGCGTGCAGGGGAAGGTGGTCTCGATCACGAACTACGGCGCGTTCGTCGAGCTCGAGCCGGGAATCGAGGGGCTGGTCCACATCTCGGAGATGAGCTGGACCCGCAACGTGCGACATCCCTCGAAGCTCGTCTCAATCGGAGAAACGATCGAGGCGGTCGTGCTGAAGGTCGACGAGACGGAAGAGAAGGTCTCGCTCGGCATGAAGCAGACGGAGGAAGACCCCTGGATGGCGCTGCCGCAGAAGTATCCCGTCGGCACGCGGATCAAGGGCAAAGTCCGCAACCTCACGTCGTTCGGCGCGTTCGTCGAAATCGAGCCCGGCATCGACGGGCTCATTCACATCTCCGATATGTCCTGGACCAAGCGGGTCCAGCATCCGTCGGAGGTCGTGAAGAAGGGCGACGAAGTCGAGGTCCTGATTCTCAACGTCGACGCGGAGAACAAGCGCATCTCGCTGGGTCTCAAGCAGGCCGAGGAGGACCCCTGGCTCCGGATCGGGGAGACGTATCCGGTCGGCACCGAAATGCGCGGTCGCGTGGTCCGGCTGATGGACAAGGGCGCCGTGGTGGACCTGGGCAACGACATCGAAGGATTCATTCCGATGTCGCAGTTTGGGATACCGGACGTGCAGAATCCGGCCGATGCGGTCAAGGAGAATCAGCCGGTAGAGATGAAAGTGCTCGAGGTGGACCCGATCCACCACAGGATCGTCCTCGCGGCGACTGGATGGCCCAAGGAAGATGGTCAACAGGAGCCAATCAAGCAGGAAACGCAACAGCTCGACGCATAGACGCATAGCGGTGAATCGTGAGTAGGGGACAGGTCAATCCTGTCCCCTTTTTTGCGTCTACCTTTTGCCTCTCCAGTCGCCTTCCCCCTAGATTCTGTCCCCTATGAGCATGCGCGAGAAGCTCGACCTCCTGAACCAGAAGCGCGCCGAGTCCGAGCAGGGTGGCGGCGCCGACCGCATCAAGACGCAGCACGACAAAGGAAAACTCACCGCCCGCGAGCGGCTCGACGCGCTGCTCGACCGCGGCTCGTTCGTCGAGCTGGATCGCTTCGTCACGCACCGGGCAACGGATTTTGGGCTCGAGGACGAGAAGTATCTCGGTGATGGCGTCGTCACCGGACACGGGTCGATCGAGGGTCGGCTCGTCTTCGTGTTCTCGCAGGACTTCACCGTGTTCGGCGGCTCGCTCTCGGAGGCCCACGCCGAGAAGATCTGCAAGATCATGGACCTGGCGCTGAAAGCCGGCGCGCCCGTCATCGGGTTGAACGACTCCGGGGGGGCGCGGATCCAGGAGGGCGTCGCATCCCTCGGTGGCTACGCCGACATTTTCCTGCGCAATACGCTCGCCTCGGGCGTTGTCCCCCAGATCAGCGTCGTGCTCGGCCCCTGTGCCGGCGGTGCGGTCTACAGCCCCGCCATCACGGACTTCGTGTTCATGGTACGGGGCATTTCCTACATGTTCGTCACCGGTCCGAGCGTCGTGAAGACGGTGACGCACGAAGACGTGGACTTCGATCATTTGGGCGGCGCGGATGTGCACGCCGCGACGTCGGGGGTGGCCCATTTCGTCCACGACTCGGAGCTCGAATCACTCGCCGCCGTGCGCAATCTCTTCACCTACCTGCCGAGCAACAACCTCGAGCTGCCGCCTCAGCAGCCGACGGATGATCCGGCCGATCGGCGCGACGAGCAGCTGCTCGACGTCGTGCCCGACAGCCCGAGTGTGCCGTATGACATGCACGAGGTGATCCGGCGCGTGGTGGATGGCGGCGTGTTTCTCGAGGTGCAGCGCGAGTTTGCGGCGAACCTGATCGTCGGATTCGCGCGGCTCGGCGGCCGGCCGGTTGGCGTGGTCGCCAATCAACCGGCGGTGCTGGCCGGCGTGCTCGACATCAACGCGTCCACGAAAGGCGCCCGGTTCATTCGATTCTGCGATGCCTTCAATGTTCCACTCGTGACGTTCGAGGATACGCCCGGATTCCTGCCAGGAGTGGCCCAGGAACACGGCGGCGTCATCCGCCACGGCGCCAAGCTGCTGTACGCGTACTGTGAGGCGACCGTGCCGAAGCTCACGGTCATCACGCGCAAGGCGTATGGCGGGGCCTATGATGTGATGAGCTCGAAGCACATCCGCGGGGACTACAACGTGGCCTGGCCCACCGCCGAGATCGCGGTCATGGGTCCGAAAGGCGCCGTGGAGATCCTGCACCGGGGCGAAGAAGCGACGGCCGAGCACGAGGCCGAGTACCGTGAGAAGTTCGCGCATCCGTATCTCGCGGCCGCACGGGGATTCGTCGACGACATCATCGATCCGCGCGACACGCGGCCGCGCCTGATCGGCGCGCTCCAGGTTCTCGGCACCAAGCGGGATCGGAACCCGCCGAAGAAGCATGGCAACATTCCTCTTTAGGGCCATCCTCCTGGTCGTGTTCCAAGGTTCGGTTGCCGCGTCGCCGTCTTCGCCCGATACGCTCGTCAGGCTGCGGGCCCGCGCGCAGGACTCGCTCGACGGCTCCGCGCAGCTGGCGCTGGGTCGTGCCTACCTCGAGGAACTCGAGCGGTATCACGCCAGTCCCGCGCACTCGGATACGGTGTGGGAGCGGCGCATGCTCGACAGCGCCGATGACGTGCTGTCGCGCGCGGTCTTGGCGTTCGGCGCGCCGGGATCGACCGCGGAGGGGGATAGCGCGCGCGTGCTGCGCGTGCGCGGCTGGACCGATCGGGTCATGAGTGCCTGGGAGAATGGGGGGCTGGCCACAGTCATCGGCCCGCTGCCCGACGACCTGCGGCTCTCACCGGTGCTCGAGGAGCTCGGCGAAAATCTGCTCCGTGCCTGTCCCGCGCACGCGGTGCTGCTCACGGCCGGCGATGCCGACTCTTACGCCGCCTGGAACATGCGGTACGTGCGCGGGCTTGGTACGGATCGCATGGTGGTACCGTACACGGCCTGGCGCGATGACCCCGTGCTGCGGGCGCGACTGGCCCGTGACTTGAAGCTCGGGTCCGAGGGCGCGGGCGACGGATGGCTGAACGCGCTGGTCGCGAGCCGCACGGTATGCATCAGCATGGGATTCACCCATCCTCCTGATCCACCACACAAGCACATCAAGTGGCGCGTCCAGCCGCTCGTGTGGGTGGCCGGAGGAACCCGCAAGGCCGATCCCGTTCCCCCGCGGGATTTTGTATTCGCGGCCGCGCAGGTATCACTGCATGACCGGAATCCCTGGAGTGACGCCGTGTTGACGCTCTACGGCCGCGCCGCCCGAATGGCGCCGGCGCTGTGCGAGCCGCTCACGACGTTTTCCATCCCTCAGGACCGCACGGGGTGCAAACGGTGAAACGCGTGCTCGTCGCCAATCGGGGCGAGATCGCGCTGCGGATCATCCGGGCCTGCCATGAAGAAGGAATGGAAGCGGTCGCGGTGTACTCCGAGGTCGATCGCCTGTCCCCCCACGTGCGCGCGGCGGATCGCGCCGTGGGCATTGGACCCGCGCTTGCCCTTGATTCCTACCTCAACATCGGCCGACTGCTCGACGCCGCCCGCCAGACAGAGTGCGATGCGGTGCACCCCGGATACGGATTTCTCTCCGAGCGCGCCCCGTTTGCGGAGGCCGCGCAGCGGGCCGGACTCACCTGGATTGGTCCGCCGCCCGCGGCGATC
>Ga0335082_10005749_pt1 | contig 13590 bp, 13 predicted proteins | sample Lox_Sample_41_FD_206718 | JGI IMG/M metagenome (GOLD analysis project Ga0335082, IMG submission 206718) | Soil microbial communities from Loxahatchee National Wildlife Refuge, Florida, United States - Lox_Sample_4.1 | ecosystem: Environmental > Terrestrial > Soil > Wetlands | place: USA... | reverse complement strand
GCGGGGCAAAGCCGAGCCGACCGTCGTCGTCTCCGACTTCTTCGACTTCTCGATCTACGTCGACGCGACAGAAGCCGACCTCGAACGCTGGTACGTGGACCGGTTGCTGCTGCTCCGGGAGACCTCCCTGCACGACCCGCGTTCGTACTTCAACTTCTTGACGCAGTACACCGAAGACGCCACCGCCGAGTTCGCGCGTTCGATCTGGGCGCAGGTCAACCTCGTCAACCTGCGCGACAACATCGCACCGACGCGTGGGCGCGCCCACTTGATTCTCGAAAAGGGTGCCGATCACGCGGTACGGCGGGTGCGTTTGCGCAAGCTGTAATTCGCGGTCATTGACCGCAACGTGACCTCGGCGGTCGCCTTCGGGTCATTGACCGGAGGTTTCGAGCTCAGTCGGCGGGATCGATCCGCACCCCCCGCAGGCCGAACCAGGCGAACTCCGAGATCCATTGTGCGAGCTGCTCGCCGTCGACCGGCGCGGTGCTCCGCACGACGTGGCGCCCGATCGCCTCGGCCATCCCGACGAGCGCGATCGCGAGGACGTTGCGCTGCTCGGTGGCTCCGGGCAAGTCGATGAGCGTCGAGATGGTCTCGGCCGCGGCGTCGATGATCTCCTCCACGATCCGCGAGAACTCGTCGTCGCTGCGCAGCGAGGTGCCGAACAGCAGCCGGAACGCGGAGCGGTGGCCGGTCGCGAAGTCGAAGTACGCGCGCATGCCGAGCTCGACCCGCTCGCGGCCCGACCCGGCGCGTCCGGTCGCGTCGGCCAGTGTGGTGAGCAGCTCGCGGCCCGTGTCCTCGAGCAGCTCGACGTAGAGCGCGCGTTTGCTCGGGAAGTGTTGGTACAGGACCGGCTTGGTGACGCCCGCCGCTTCCGCGATCTCGTCCATCGACGTCGAGTGGAAGCCCTGCTCCGAGAACTTCTCCCGCGCGACCTCGAACAGCTGGAGCCGACGTTGGTCGGCGGGCATCCGCACGGTTCTAAACCGACGACTTCAACGGCATCACGAAGCGGTCGTCGTGGTCGAAGTTGCGTGCGAATCGCGCGTCGAGCTCGCGAGCCTCTGCTTGGGTGAGCGGAAGCTCCGACGCGCGTGCGTATTCGCGCACCTCGTCGACCGACAGCACGGTAGGCAACACGCACGCGAACGCAGGGTTCGCGAGGATGCCCGCGATCGCGGCCTGCCCGATCGTGCGTCCGGTCTCCGGTGACCACAGGAACGCGATCGACCCCGCCTTCTCGAAGTTGTCGAGCATGTTGTCCTTGTTGCGGTGCGCGCGGTGATCGCCCTTCGGGAACACCGTGTCGGGGGTGATCTTGCCCGAAAGCGTGTCGGAGGCGTGCGGGACGCGCGAGATGAGGCTCACCTCGCCGGCTTGCGCGCGCGGCTGACGGGCGAAGGTGAGCCCGGGTTCCTGCTCGATGATGTTGAACACGGTTTGCAGCGAGCAGATCGGCCGCTCGGCGATCGCGCGATTGCCCTCCTCGACCCAACCGATCGCGGGCCCGAGCGCGACGCCGAGCTCGCGCACCTTGCCTTCGGTGCGCAGCGCGACCAGCGTCTCCCAGAGCGCGTCGTCGACGATCGGCTCGATCCGGGGATTGTGGAGCTGGAGGAGGTCGATCCGGTCGGTGCCGAGCCGCTGCAACGACGCCTCCACCTGGGCGCGCACCGATTCGGGCCGCCAGTCGTGCGGGCGCTCGCGCTGACCCGTCCGTGGGCCGGTGCTCGCGTCGTAGCCGATCTTGGTAGTGAGGACGATGTCGTCGCGGCTCGCGAGGTAGTCGCGCAGGATGGTCTCGCCCGCACCTTCGTCGCCGTACACCGGCGCGGTGTCGATGAAGTTCACGCCCTCGTCGAGCGCGGCCTTGATCATGTCGTGTGGATCGTCGGTCCGACCCCACCAGTCGGTGACGAGCGTCCACGTGCCGAACCCGACGTCGGAAACGACGAGCTCGCTGTTGCCGAGCTTCCGGTAGCGCATGTCGAAAGATTAGTTACACACCGTAATCGACGACCGATCGAGCGACCTCGCCCGCTTCCATCGCGCGGAACGCGTCGTTGATGCCGTCGAGTCCGATCGTGCGCGACACCAGCTCGTCGAGCTTGAGGGTGCCGTCCTTGTAGAGCGCGATGAGGCGAGGCACGTCGCGCTGCACGTCCGACGACCCGTACCACGACCCACGGACCTGCTTCTCGTTCACGAGCAGTTCCATCGCGATCGGGATCTCCATTGTCTGTTCCATCTTCGGTACGCCGACGATGATCGCCTGCCCGCCGCGCCGCGCCATCGCAAACGCCTGCTGCACGGTGTCCTTGAGCCCGATCACCTCGAACGACACGTCGACACCGCGCCCGCCGGTGAGCTCCTGCACTTGGGCGACCGGATCGCCGTTGCCGGCGTTCACGAGATCGGTCGCGCCGAACTGCTTGGCCATGTCGAGCTTCGAGTCGAAACGGTCGACCGCGATGATCCGTTCCGCGCCCTTCCACTTCGCGCCCTGGATCGCGTTGAGCCCGACACCGCCGCACCCGATGACGGCGACCGTGTCGCCTTTGTGAATGTCGGCCGTGTTCGCGGCCGCCCCGAAGCCGGTGAGCACACCGCAACCGATCAGTGCGGCGCGAGTGAACGGCACGTCGGTGTCGATCTTGACCGTGCTGATCTCCGGGCACACGAGCTCTTCGCTGAACGTGCCGAGCGCCGACATCTGGTGCAACGGCGCGCCGGCGCGCGAGAAGCGGGGTGTCATGTCGAGCTGCGCGCCCATCGCCATCGCGAGAAAGCCCGTCTCGCACATCTCGGGCGTGTCGTGCGTGCACATGTAGCAGGTACCGCACTGCGGAACGAACGACAGCACGACGTGGTCGCCGGGCTTCACGCGGGTCACGCCGTCGCCGACGGAGTCGACGACACCGGCACCTTCATGGCCGAGCACCGACGGCAACGGTGAGAGCAGGGTGCCGTTCACCACCGACAGGTCGGAGTGGCACACGCCCGACGCGCCCATGCGGACGCGCACCTCGCCGGCCTTCGGACCCTCGAGATCGACGTCGACGACTTCGAGGGGCTCGTTGATCCCCGCGCACATGGCCGCCTTGGGCATGGTTCCTCCGTTCTGTCGGGGAGATTCTTCGCCAAGACTCGTGACGGCGAATCTTCGCGACGGGCAGCGTACGCCCGACCTCCAGACGGTGAGCTGTCGTCACCACCGCGCGGTGAGGGGCTCGGGGCGAACGCGCGGCGTGAACCGGCGGCTGAGGGGTGCAAATCGGCGTGCGGAGCCATCGGGGCAATGGTTCGGTCGGCGGCCGTTTACAAGCCCTCTGAGCGCTCTGTACCCTTTTTGGAACCTGGGGGCCAAGTTGAACGTGCGACATCGCGGCGGAGCCGCCGCGTTCGCGCACGCCGCGGGTCTCGGACCGACGGCGACCGAAGCCGATTAGTCGGCGACCGCGACCACGTCGGCCGGCACGCGCGTGCGCGCCGGCAACGACACTGCCAGCGCCGCGATTGCAGTCACCGCGCCGGCCAGACCCAGGCCGGCGCGCGGACTCCAGTGCTGGCACACCCATCCGACGAACGGGCCGCCGATCACGGTCGAGCCGAGCGTCAGCATCATGTAGATCGACATGACGCGCCCGCGTCGCTGCGGCTCCGACCAGATCTGCATGTGCGCGTTCGACGTCGTGCCGAAGAACACCGCGAGCGCGCCAACCGGAATCAGTGCGATCTCCACCGCGAAGCGCGCCTGCAACAGCGCAAGCACGACCATCGACGCGCCCAAGAGTGCAGCGGCAACGACCACCGTGCGTCCGGTAGGGCGAGCCCGCGATGCGGCCGTGAGCGCGCCGATAACGGTGCCGATACCGAGCAACGCCATGAGGAAGCCGGCGAGCGCGGCGCCGCCACCGAACGTGTCGTGGGCGAGCAGGGTCAGGAACGTCGGGAAGTTGTAGACCAGCGTGCCGACGACGCCGACGAGCACGATCGTGGCGCGTATGGGGCGCAGCGACCACGCGTACACGAGACCCTCGCGCACCTTCGGCCGGCCGTGCTTCGTGTGCAGCTCGCGCAACTCCGATCGCCGCATCGCGAACAGCGCGGCCACGACCGCGAAGAACGACACCGCGTTGACGAAGAACACCCATTCGGTACCGACCGACGCGATCAACAAGCCCGCGAGCGCGGGGCCGGTGATGCGGGCCGAGTTGCCGACCGCGCTGTTGAGCGCGATCGCGTTCGAGAGCTTCTCGGGACCGACCATCTCCTCGACGAACGCGTGCCGGGCCGGCTCGTCGACGACGGTGACAAATCCCAACGCGATCGCCAGCGCGAACACCATCCAGGTCTGGACGACACCCGTCGCGACGATGCCCCACAGCACAACGGCAAGGAACGCCATCAACGACTGAGTGACGATCATCACGTTCCGGCGTCCGAACCGGTCGGCGATGATGCCGCCCCAAAAGCCGAACAACAGGACGGGCAAGAACCGGCACGCGAACGTCGCGCCGACCGCAACGCCGCTGCCCGTCAGCGTGAGCACGAGCCACGCTTCGGCCATCGTCTGCATCCACGACCCGATGTACGACACGAGCTCGCCCGCGAAGAACAACCGGTAGTTGTAGGTGTCGAGAGATCCGAACGTTCGCTGCACCGAGGCCCGTGTCGAGGATCTGGTTGCGGTGGTCGGATCGTCGGGCAATGGCATGGGACCCACGACGATACCGGGCCGGCGCAATCGCCCGGAACGGATTAAACGCCGCGCTCGCGATCTTCACGCGCCGCGGCGCGCACGCCGTAGCCGAGCACGATCGGCAACGGCAGCACGACACATGCAGTGACGAGGCCGGCGACCGAAACCGTGACCGTCCACGAGGGAAAGCCGGCCGCGACGCCCACGAAGAACGCGATGATCGCCACCGCAAGGGCGACGTAGCCCAGGCGTTTGCCGAGCGCGGCGAAGCGGGCGATGCGTTCGCGGCGGGCGACGACCGGGTCGTCGCTCACCACGGTGTCCATCCCGCGGTCGTGAACGCCTTGTCGAGCGCGTCCGGCAGCTCGTCGAGCGCGAACGACAGGCGCGCGCGGTGCACGTTCGTTTCGAAGTATTGCTCCCGCACCGCGGCCGGTTCGGCGAGGAACCTCACGAGCGGTTCCGGCCGCTCCGTCGTGAACACGCGCACGCCCGCCGCGACGATCTCGGCCAGGACCGGATACGGATACGCCACGCACGCGCGCCGGCACGCGATCGACTCGATCACCGGGTTGCCGAATCCCTCCCACGTCGAAGGGAACACCACCAGGTCGGTGGCCGCGTACGCGTCGACTGCGCGCGCGGCGCGGCCGAGCGTGATCGGGACCGGTGCGCGTTCGAGAATCCGTTCGAGGGTGGGTCCGTACCCGTCCTCGGCCGGTCCCGACAACCAGTAGCGCACACGCCGGTCGGGCGCCAGTTGCTGGAACCGTTGCGCGAAGCGAAAACCCCCGGGCACGTTCTTGCGCACGATCGCGCGGGCCGGTTGTAACAGCACGAAGTCGTCGTCGCCGAACCCGAACTGCGCGCGCGTGCCCGCCCGATCGCCGGGAGGCGGATCGAGATCGAAGTAGTTGTGGATCGTCGTGACAGACTCGTAACCGCGGGCCTCGAGCTCGCGGCGGCTGCGCAAGTTGATCGTCGCGTGCAGTGCGCCGGCGATGCGCGGCGGGAATTCGCGTTCGAGCGCTTCGAGGTTGCGCCGCTGCCAGGGCAGGTCGTGATGACGCAGGACGATCTTGCCCGGGTGCCCGGCTACGACCGCGGCGACCGCGCGCGCCGCGTCGACATTGAGCGGGAGCGAGCAGATGTTGTCGACGATGACGAGATCGGCGCCCGCGAGCGCGGCCGCAAGCGCGGCGGGGTCGACGGGCGCCGTCGCGTCGAGCGCGAGCTCGGCGATCTCGACGTCGTCGGTGGCCGGGCCGTCTTCGAGCACGCCCGCGACGCGCCGAGTCGTGAACCCGAGCTGCTCGAGCGCATGTGACCACTTGCGCGCTTCGACGGACACGCCGTCGTCGCCGCCCAACCGGAACGACACCGTGACCGCGTTCGGCGCCATCCCGCGACGATAGGACCGCTCAGGAGACGTTGACGTACGCGAGGCGACGATTCGTCGCATCGAGCACGGCGCGAGCGACGGCGTCGGCTTCTTGTTGCGGGCGCACGATCGCCGAGCCCGACACGAGCTGTTCGCCGGGCGGAATCACGAACACAATCGTGACGACGGCGATGTCGTGCGCGCCGACCCGCACGATCTCGGCGTGGTCGACGTCGATGCACTCGGCCGCGGGTTCGAGCTGTCGCAGCGCGTCGACGGTCGCGGTCGCGACCAGACGGTGGCGCGCCGTGCTCGCGATCGACCCCTCCGCGAAGCCCACCGCCTCTTCCTCGTCGCGCACGAGCGTGACGCGCACGAGGGATCGCAGTCCGTTCGCCTCGGCGGTGATCGCGAGGATCGACGGTCGGGGCCCGTTGCTCGGCCCGGGTCCGAAGCCCTCGTCGATGAGATTCGAGCCCAGTTGCACCACCGAGATCACGCGGCGGTCGAGCTCGAGGCCGAATGACGCGAGCGCGATCGATTGCACGTCGCGCACGATCTGCTTCGGGTGCTTTCCCGGCAGTGCAACCACATGCACTTCGGAGACCCGGCCGCCCGGTTCAGCCACGAGGCGCGCGATCGAGACGTCGGGCAGACGACAGATTTCCCGCTCTATCTCGGTTAGATCGAGTTCGTCCACGCCCGGTTCTTTCGCACTCGAGGCCACGTCGAGATTAGGTCCTGGCCCGGGCGGGAGATGGTTTTACCGGCCGTGCACTTCGTCACGAGCCTCGATCGGGCGCGCAGTGATGCAAGAGTGCGCAATGCATTTCCGCGTGTTTCGCGGGCGGCGAACCTCGCGTCGGAAATCTCGCGTCGGAAATTTCGCGTCGGAAACTTCGCGTCGGAAGGTTTCGCGTCGGAAGGTTTCGCGTCGGGAGAGCTTGGCGGGGGCGCGGCGCCGATGGCTGCTCCGCTCACAGCCGAACGTTGCCTCCCGGGCTCGACCTGCGATGAGCTCCTGCAGCCGGGCCCCCAACGCGCGCAGCCCCGCCCTCTTCCAATATGTGTACCACCCGCCCGAAACGGGAGCAAGAGAAGAAATCGGTCAACCGGGGCGCGCTGCGGCGCCGGCGGGCCCGGTGGGGCCCCCGGCGGGCACGGCGGTAGCCGTCGCTGCGGGCTTCGTGAGGTCGATGCCCCGGGCCGTACGCCGCTTCGGGCGGCGGCTGGCGTGGTAGGCGACGTCGCAGAGGCCGACTGCGAGGATCAGGTCGCCGAAGCTGAGCACGGTGTCGTACGGCTCCTTCAGCACGATGATGTCGGAGAGGAACCGGAGCTTGTCGTCGGACTGCTGCGGGTGGTGTTTCACCGTGGCCTGGGCCCAGGTCTGGTCCTGCCACTCCGGCGGGATCTTCACCGGCATCCCCTGGTTGAGGAGGATGACGGTGAAGTTGCAGGCGATGCCGATGATCACGACACCCATGCCCGGCAGCACGAAGTTCCGCGCCGCGAAGCCGAGAATCAGCACGTATGACGCGACGAGCAAGCCGAACCCGATGTCGTGCCAGTGCTCGCGCGGGATCGTGGCGTACTCGAGGTAGATCTGGATCGCGAGCCCCGCGAAGAGCAGCGGCGCGTAGTGCCAGCGCACCGAGAGCAGCCTCGAGTACGAGCCACGTGTCAGCAGGGGGATCGCGAGCGCCACGAGCACCGCGATCACGAGAACGATCACACCGGAAATCGTAGGCGAATACGATCCCGGTTCAATGGCCGCCGAGGTGCTCTACGAAGTCGATGCGGGGATCGCGCGCATCACGATCAACCGTCCCGAGCGGCGGAACGCGATGTCGTTCGGCGTGATGCGCGGGTTGCGCGAGTCGATGGCGCGCGCTCGTGAGGCGTCCGATGTTCGCGTGGTCGTGCTCACCGGCGCGGGCGACAAGGCATTCTGCGCCGGGGCCGATCTCGGCAGCGGTGGTATCGCCGACGGGGCAGCCGGCGCGCACGACGGCCGGGGCCTGCTCGCCGACCTGTTCCGCGACATGTGGGGCCTCGGCAAGCCGATCGTCGCCCGGGTGCGGGGGTACGCACTCGCGGGCGGGTTCGGATTGGCCTGCGCGTGCGATCTGATCGTCGCGTCCGACGATTCGGTGTTCGGCACGCCGGAGATCAACGTCGGGTTGTGGCCGTACATGATCACGGTGCCGTTGCTCCGTTCGATGCCGCCGAAGACCGTGCTCGATTTGATGATGACTGGCCGGCGCGTCCCGGCCGAGGAAGGCGCACGCATTGGTTTCGTGCAACGTGTCGTCCCGGTCGCGGAGCTCGACGCGACCGTCCACGCGCTCGCGTCGGATCTCGCGGCGAAGAGCCCGTTGATCATGCGGTGGGGGCGCGGCTCCTTTTACCGCGTCCTCGAGGTGGACGCTGACGCCGCGCTCGCGTACCTGCAGAGCATGCTGACCGTCACGTCGCAAACGGAAGACGCGGCCGAGGGCGTTGCCGCGTTCGCGGAGAAGCGCGCACCCAACTGGAAAGGTCGCTAATCCATATGGAGATGCCGGAGACGCGCTACGCGCAGAGCGGCGACCTGAGCATCGCGTATCAAGTGCTCGGCGACGGTCCGTTCGACGTCGTGTTGGTGTCGGGGTTCGTGTCGCACCAGGAGCTGATCTGGGAGCTGCCGCTCGGCGCATTCGCGCAACGGCCCGCCTCGTACTCCCGGTTCATCACGTTCGACAAGCGCGGCACGGGTCTCTCCGACCGGACGCTCGGCTTCGGTAGCGCCGGAGAACGGATGGACGACATCCGGGCCGTGATGGATGCCGTCGGTTCGGAGCGGGCCGCGCTGATCGGTGTGTCCGAGGGTGGTCCGCTCGCGACGCTTTTCGCGGCGACGTATCCGGAACGCGTGAGCGCACTCGTACTCTGGTCGACCTACGCCCGCGGCTTGCAAGCGCCCGACTACCCGATCGGATTCGATCCCGCGGTCACCATGCCGTTCATCGATGCCGCGGCGGAGGCGTGGGGGACGGGTACCGCGTTCCGCAACTTCGTTTCCGGGTTCCCCGACGACGACGACACGCGGCGGTTGCTGGCACGCTACGAGCGCAACGCGGCTACGCCGAAGCTCGTGAAGGAGATTCTCACGCGCAACCTCGAGATCGACGTGCGCAGCGCGCTTCCGGCGGTGAGCGCGCCGACGCTCGTCATTCACCGTACCGGCGATTTGCTCATCCCGGTGGCGATGGGCCGCTATCTGGCGGATCACATTCGCGGTGCGCGCTTCGTCGAGCTTCCGGGCGATTTCCACGTCCGCGGCGCGGTGGGCGGCGAGGACGACAGCGCGGATGTGATCGAGGAGTTCCTTACCGGTCAGCCCGTCGTGCGAGCGGTCGAGATCGATCGAATCCTCGCGACCGTGCTGTTCGTCGACATCGTTGACTCGACGCGCCACGCCGCCGAGCTCGGCGACCGCCGCTGGCGCGAGCTGCTCGACGCCTTTCGCGAGTCAGTGCGACGCGAGCTCGGCCGGTACCGGGGTCGTGAGGTCAACACGCGCGGCGACGACTTCCTCGCCACGTTCGACGGACCGGGACGGGCGATCACATGCGCGCGCGCGATCGCGGCCGCGGCGCGTCCACTCGGCGTCGACGTGCGCGCCGGGCTGCACACGGGTGAGATCGAGCTGCAGGGCGACGACGTGGCCGGCATGGCCGTACACATCGGTGCGCGCGTGGCCGGGCTCGCCGGCGGCAACGAGGTGCTGGTGACCTCGACCGTGCGCGACCTCGTGGTCGGCTCCGGAATCGAGTTCGCGGACCGGGGCGCGCACGCGTTGAAGGGCGTCCCCGGCGACTGGACGATCTTGGCGGTGGCATCGTGACCAAACCGATCTCGCACGAAGGCGGCGACGTCCACGACTGGGGGCCGCTCGTCGGCGACCTCGCGTCGCGCAAGGAGCGCGCGCTCGAGATGGGCGGCGAATCGCTCGTCGAGCGCCAGCACTCGCTCGGCAAGCTCACCGTGCGCGAGCGGCTCGATCTCTTGCTCGATCCCGGGACGTGGGTCGAGTACGGCTTGCTCGCCGACCACATGGACGCGGGGCTCGGCGACCGTTTCCTCGCGGCCGACGGCGCGGTGACCGGCATCGGCGAGATCGACGGCCGTCCGGTCGCGATCGCCGCGTACGACTTCACGGTGATGGCCGGGTCGATGGGAGCGGTAGGGGAGAACAAGATCTCGCGCATGCGCGCGCACGCCGTGCGTCAGCGCATCCCGTTCGTGTGGTTGCTCGACTCCGCGGGCGCGCGCATCCAGTCGACGAGCGGTTCGACGTTCGCGGGCGCGGGCGCGCTGTTCCGCGAGCAGGTCGCGATGAGCGGCGTCGTGCCGATGGTCGCAGCGATGCTCGGACACTGCGCGGCCGGTACTGCCTACATCCCCGCGCTCGCCGACTTCGTGCCGATGGTGAAGGGCACGTCGTCGATGGCGCTCGGTGGGCGGCATCTCGTCAAGGCCGCGGTCGGCGAGGACGTGACCGAGGAGGAGATGGGCGGCTCCGCGGTGCACACGAAGATCTCCGGTGTCGCCGATCTCGAAGTCGGCGACGACAAGGAATGCCTCGACGTGGTGCGGAGCTACCTGTCGTTCTTCCCGTCGAGCAACCTCGATCGCCCGCCCGTGCGCGAGAGCAAGGATCCGATCGACCGGCGCGTCGAAGAGTTGTACGCGCTCGTGCCGACCGCGCCGCGGCGCGCCTACGACATGCGCAAGGTCGTGCACGCGATCGTCGACGAGGGCGACGTGCTGTGGATGAAGCCGGAATGGGCGAAGAACCTCCTCACCGGGCTGGCGCGCATCGGCGGCCATCCGGTCGGCATCGTCGCGAATCAGCCGATGGTGCTTGGCGGCGCGCTCGACGTGAACGCGGCCGACAAGGCCGCGCGCTTCGTGTGGCTGTGCGACGCGTTCAACATTCCGTTGGTGTTCCTGCACGACGTGCCGGGCTTCATCGTCGGTTCGGCCGTCGAGAAGCAGGGCATCATCCGCCATGGCGCGAAGATGCTGTTCGCCGTCAGCGAGGCCACGGTGCCGAAGATCTCGGTCGTGCTGCGCAAGAGCTATGGCGCCGGCTACTTCGTGATGAACGGTCTGGCATACGAGGCCGACTACATCGTGGCCTGGCCGACGGCCGAGATCGCGGTGATGGGACCGGACGGCGCGGTGAACATCATTCACCGTAAGACGCTCGAGGCGATCGAAGACGACGACGAGCGCGCCGCGAAGCGCCTCGAGCTCGCCGAGCAGATCCGGGCCAACATCGATCCCTACATCGCGGCCGGTCACGCCCAGCTCGACGACGTCATCGACCCGGCCGATACGCGCGCTGCGATCGCGCGCGGGTTGCGCATCACGGCCGACAAAGAGGTCGACCGGCCGTGGCGCAAGCACGGTGTGCTCCCGGTCTAGCAGTCTGGTTACGATCCGCCCATGGCCGAGATCCGCGCGGAGATCACCGCGAACGTGTGGCAAGTCGTCGCCGAGGTCGGGCAGATGGTGGCCGAAGGCGACGAGATCTGCATCCTCGAGTCGATGAAGATGGAGATCCCGGTGGTGACCGAAGTTCCCGGCGTGCTGCGAGAATTGTACGTCAACGAAGGCGACACCGTGCAAGAGGGCGACCTCATCGCGTTGATCGACGAGTCCTGAGGGATCGTGCTCGGGTTCGAAGAGCGCGGCCATGTGGGTCTGGCGACGATCGATCGTCAGGAACGGCGCAACGCGCTCAATGCCGAGCTGTGTGACTTGCTGCGCGGCCAGCTCGAACGACGGAGCGATCTGCGCGCAGTCGTCATCACCGGCGCCGGTTCCGCGTTCTGCTCGGGAGCCGATCTCGTGACGCGGTTCTCGCGCGAGGGCGATGCGCCGACCGACACGTTCCGGCCGTCGTTCGAACGAGTGCTCGACGCGATCGTCGCGTATCCGGCGCCCGTGATCGCGGCGGTGAACGGACCCGCGATCGGGGCCGGGATGCAGCTCGCGGTCGCGTGCGACATCCGGGTCGCAGCGCTCGGCGCACGCTTCGCCATCCCCGGCGGCAAGCTCGGCATCCACTTGAGCGCGCGCAACATCTGGCTGCTCGCGCAGCTCGTCGGTCAGGGTGCGGCGCGCGACTTCTTGCTCGCGGGCCGGACCGTCGACGCCGAGGAGGCGTTGCACATCGGGCTCGTGCAGTACGCCGACCACGACGCGCTCGGCGCCGCGCTCGCGCTCGCGGGCGACATCGCGGCGTCCGCTCCGCTCACGGTGCAGGGCCACAAGCGCGCGCTCAATCTCGTCGCCGAGGCGCAATGGCTGTCGGAGCAAGCGCGCGCGGAGATCGCCGAGCTCGAGGCGCGCGCGTTCGCCAGCAACGATCTCCAGGAGGGGATGGCCGCGTTCTCCGAGAAGCGCACCCCGAACTTCCACGGCCGCTGAGCGACGCACGAGGATGCTCTCTGGGCGTCTGCCCTCTTCACGAATTGACATCAAAGTCGTCGCAGTGCGGAATTCCCGCACGAATTCGACTCTGATGACGAATCGTGGGCCGGAGCGGCGCGGTCGGTCAGACGTGGGCCGGAGCGGGCGCGGTCGGCCAGACGTGGGCCGGAGCGGTCTCGTCAGGCGTTGCCGCCCGACGAGATGATGCCGACGCGGGCGCCGTGCTTCCCGGCCGCACGCGCGGCCGCGAACGCGACGGCCGCGCTCGGCTCGATCGGCGCGTCGAGCAACTCCCGCACGGCATGCATCGCGGCGACGATGTCGGCCTCGGGCACGACCACCCGCTCCACGCCGTGCGCGGTGAGGATCGCCTCGGTCCGAGGAGAACAGCCCGTGCGCAGCCCGTCGGCGATCGTGGCCGCCCGGTCGACCGGCGAGGCACCGATCACCGGCCGCCCACCCGCGGCCACTGCCGTCCCCGAACACAGCCCACCGCCGCCGACCGGCGTCACGAGCACGTCGAGATCCGGAATGTCTTCGAGCAGCTCGCGCGCCGCGGTTCCCGCGCCCGCGATCACGCGCTCGTCATCGAACGGATGGATCTCGACCGCGCCCGTGCGCGCCAAGACCTCGGCGAGCACTCGCCGGCGATCGTCGAGCGTCGGTTCGCACCACGTGATCGTCGCGCCCGCCGCGGCGACGGCTGCTTCTTTCACTGCGCGCGTCCCGACCGGCATCACCACGTACGCCGGGATACCGCGCACCGCGGCCGCGCGCGCCAGCGCCGCCGCGTGATTCCCGGACGAGTGCGCCGCGACGCCGCGCCGCGCTTCCGCATCCGACAGCGACTGCACCGCGTTCGTCGCGCCGCGGTACTTGAACGCGCCGGCCGTCTGGAGATGCTCGGCCTTCACGAACACCGACGCGCCGATCCACGCGTCCAGGGCGGTTGACTGCAACACCGGCGTGCGCACGACGAACGGCGCGATGCGCGCCGCCGCGTCCGCGACGTCGA
>Ga0335082_10005748_pt1 | contig 13593 bp, 12 predicted proteins | sample Lox_Sample_41_FD_206718 | JGI IMG/M metagenome (GOLD analysis project Ga0335082, IMG submission 206718) | Soil microbial communities from Loxahatchee National Wildlife Refuge, Florida, United States - Lox_Sample_4.1 | ecosystem: Environmental > Terrestrial > Soil > Wetlands | place: USA... | reverse complement strand
CCTGCTCCGGGCGCGCCTCGCGGACGACGCGCGCGTCGTCGTGCAGAGCACCTCGCCGCTCATCTCGCGCCGCTCGTTCTGGTGCATCGTGCGGAGCCTCGAGGCCGCCGGCTTCTTCGTGCGGCCGTACCACGCGCTCGTGCCTTCGTTCGGCGAGTGGGGCTACGCGCTCGCGGCGGCCCGCGAGCTCCCGATCCCGGACGGCGCGCTCCCCGCGGGCCTCCGCTACCTCACGCGCGAGACGATGCCGGGCATGTTCGCGCTCTCGCCGGACATGAGCGCCCTCGACGTCGAGCCGAACGTGCTCGATGACCAGACCCTCGTCCGTTACTACGAAGACGAGCAGCGCCGCTTCATGCGCTGACGAAACTACGCCTCGCTGCGAGCCGCGACGCCGTCTTCGGCCCTTCCACGAAAGTTCGGCGAGAGTCGGTCGCCCTGGACCGGCTCTCGCCGCTTCTCTCTCTCACTTTTGATCTTCTGACCTTTCTGTTCCACTCTCTTCGGCGCGCAGCGGGTGAGCGGCGCTAACGGAACTCCGCCTCGAGGAGGAGCGCGGGCCGAACGGCGAACGGCGAGAGCGCGACGAAGCGCTGGCCGCCTTCCACGAACGTGTAGTCGTGGCGCCCGAGGTCCGCGTCCGCGGCGACGAAGATGCCGAGCACGTTCCAGAGCCTCGCGCCCACGGCGCCGCGGATCGAGAACGCCGCTTCGGTGCTCGGCGCCGTGAGCGACGCGTCCGGGCGATTCGCGATGGGCGTGACGTCGACGAGGTCCAGGCCGGGACCGAGCGCGACCTCGACGCGGAGCGCGCGCCCGAGCGACCACGCGACGCGGCCGAGGAGGCGGAGCTCGAGGCCCTGGAGGCGCACACCGAGCGGGAGCGCGGTCGTGCGGAGCGGGAAGCGGTAGGCGATCGTGAGCCAACCGCCGGCGCGCGGGGCGCGCGCGCCCGCGCCGAGCGGCGCCTCGAGCGAGGCCGTGACGCCGACCGCTTCGGCCACCGGGACCTCGCTCGAGAAGATCATCGTCTCGCTCGCGACGCCCACGCGGAACGCGTCGCGCCGGCGCGGCGGCGGAGGGACCACGCGCGCACGCCGCCGCCGTGGGCGCAGTCGGACGATCGGCGGCGGCGGCGCGAGCACGGCGCGCTCGACGCCGATCTTGGCGCCCGCGAGCATCGCTTCGACCGCCGTCTCGAGGATGTGGCCGATGTCCTCGCGACACACCTCGCGGTGCGCCGGATCGCGCGGCACGCGCCGCACGAGCACGCGCTCCCACGCGCCGTCGACGAGGAACAGCATCGCGTGATCGTCGGGGCGCAGGTCGATCCACACGCGCGCGAGGGCTGGCTCGAAATGCGCGGGCCGTTCGATCACGACGGCGGGGTCGACCGCGTCGGCCGAGCGCGCGTCGACGGTCGCGCCGTGCCGCGCGAGCAGATCGCGCACGAGGAGCTCGAGCGCCTCGGCCTCGCGCGCCTCGCCGGCCACGACGAGCCGCACGCCGCGCTCGCGCGCCCACGCGTCTCGCCCGCCCGCCGCGATCGCGAAGAAGACGAACAGCGCGATCAGCCACCGAGCGCGGCGACGCGATCGCGCGCTTGGTCGGCGTACATCGAGTGCGGGTACTCCGAAAGCAGCGCTTTCCATGCTCGTCGCTCATCCTCCGCGCGTCCGAGCTGACCGAGCGCGAGCGCGCGCCCGATCAGCGCTTCCTCTCGTAACGCGCTCCCGGCGCCGCGCGCCAGATATCGATCGAACTCGGCGAGCGCGCCCGCGGGGTCGGAGCGATCGTCGAGGAGGAGCCGGCCGAGCGACATGTGCGAGGAGACGGCTTCGGGCGACGACGGGAACGCGCGCTGGAGCGCGTGATAATCCGCGACGGCCTGCGCGTCGCGGCCCGCGCGGCGCGCGGCGTTGGCTCGCGCGAAGAGCTCGGCCGCGCTCGGCTGCGCCACGCGCGGCGGCGGCGCGACGGTCGCGCTCGGCGCGGGAAGCTCGACGACCGGCGCGATCACGCGCGGCTCGGGCGCCGCGGCGGTCGCGACCGGAACGGCCGCGACGCGGACCGGCGGCGGCGGCGGCGCGCGGTGCAGCGCGACGACGAGCACGGCGGCGACGGCCGCGGCCCCCGCCCCGCCCCCCGCGAGCCACCCGGCGCGCACGAGCGGCGCGACCGGCGGCGGCGCGAGCACCGCGTGGTCGACGAGGCGGCGCAGCAGCTCGGCGTCGCCCGGCGCGGGCGCGCGCGCGGGACGGAGCGCGTCCGCGAGCGCCTGCTCGATCGGGTCACGCTCGATCATCGTCGCCTCCGATCACGTCGGCGAACGCCGGATCGCTCGCGATGCGCTCGCGCAGCGCCGCCTTGGCGAGCCGAAGCCGGCTGCGGACGGTCTCGATCGGCGTGTCGCTCAGCGCGGCGATCTCCTCGATCGAGTGCCCCTCCACCGCGCGGAGCACGAGCGCCTCCGCCTGCGCCGCCGGGAGCTCCGCGAGGAGCCGGCGCCACATCGCGTGCTTGCGTTCGAGCATCGTCGGCTCGGACGCGGCCGCCTGCGACTCGTCGAGCTCGGCGCTCCGACGCCGCGCGCGCGCCGCGTTGCGCAGCCCGTCGATCGCCCTCCGCACGGCGACGCGCCTCGCGAAGTGCACAAGCGACGAGCCCCCGCGAAACGAGGGCAGCGCCTTCACGATCCCGAGCAGCGCCTCCTGCGCGACGTCCTCCACGTCCGGGTGGCCGCCGCCGAGGACCGAGCGCGCCGCCGCGAGCACCGACGGTCCCACGAGCTCGAGCACGCTCCGCAGCGCGGCGCGATCGCCGCTCGCCGCCGCGCGCGCCAGCGCGAGGTCGGGCGCCGTCTCGTCGGCCGGTGCCTGCATCGTGTGCCATGGGGCCCACGAGAGTCGTCGGTCGGCGGCGGATCGGGTCACGACTCCAAAGATGCGCCCCGCGGCCGGCCGCGCACCAGGCCCGCCGCGCCCATGTAACGCGAAGTAATGCGCCGCCGGTGACCCGGCCGAGGGCCTGCCGGCGACGAGGGTGCGTAGACGGAGGCTCTCAATGGGTGGACGATCTTTTCGGGCTTGGTGGGTCGCGGTGGCCGTCGCGGGAGCGGCGGCGTTCGCGTGCAGCAACGGCGATCGCTGCCTCGGCGGATTCGGCGGCGACACGTGCGGCGGCGACGGCTCCGTGCCCGAAGCCTCGGTCGACGCCGACGTGGACGCGTGCCTCTTCGGCTGCGACGGCGGCTCGCCCGACGCGGCGCCCGCCGCCTTCGACGTCACGCCCTCGTCGATACAAGTCGTGACGGTCCAAGCCAACCAGACGAGCCCGACGCTCGACTACGCGGCGACCAAGAACGGCCAACCGATCTCCGTCACGTGGACCGTCGACCGCGGCGAGGCCGCGACCGTCGGCCCCGTCACCGGCACGAGCACCACGTTCGCGCCGACCGGAACCGTCGGCGGCCTCGTGCACGTCATCGCGACCTGGAACGGCAACACCGTGCAGCGCGACGTCCTCATCAAGCTCACCGCGAGCCAGAACGGCTACACCGGGGGCGAGACCTCGCAGGTCCCGGCGAGCACCAACGATCTCCTCAAGGGCGGCGGCGTCGGCGGCGTCGGCGGCGAAGGCCTCGGCGGCGCGGTCGATACGACGACCGCGGGCGTGCTCGCGTCCCCTGGCAACGACGGCAAGGCGCAGGGCCTCGCGATCATCTATCCCTACGCCGGCACGATGTGGCCGCGCGGCATCCTCGCGCCGCTCATCCAGTGGAGCTGGAGCTTCGGCGACGCCGACGCGATCCAGATCAACCTCACCACGTCGAGCGGCTCGTTCACGTACTCGGGCACCTTCTCGCGCCCCGCGATCCTCCAGCAGTCCGGCGGCAAGTTCATTCGCCACCCGATCCCGCAAGACATCTGGCAGATGGCGACCGACACCGCGGGCGGCGTCATCAACGGACAGCGCGATCACCTCACGCTCAGCGTGACGCTCGCGAAGAACGGCCAAGGCTACGGCCCGATCACGCAGACGTGGGACGTCGCGCCCGGGCGCCTCAAGGGCACGGTCTACTACGGCAGCTACGGCACGCGCCTCTCGACGAGCAACTGGAGCAACCAAATCGGCGCCTCGGTGCTCGCCATCAAGCACGGCGCGACCGATCCGACGCTCGTCACGTCGAGCACCGAGTGCCAGGTCTGTCACGGCGTCGCCGCGAAGGGCTCGGACCTCGTCGCCGAGGACGACAAGTACCCGGGCGACGGCAACGACTGGGACGTCTGGTACGATCTCACCAATCCGACGCAGCCGCAGTGGCCGGGCACGTGGCTCCCGAAGACGACGCCGGGCCTCTACACGTGGGGCGCGATCAGCCCCGACGGCTTGGTCTACTTCTCGAACTCGGCGCCGTGCAACATCGCGAGCGGGAGCAAGTGCATGTCGCCGGACCCGAACAACGCGCTCGAAGGCGCGACCGACACGCCGAGCGGCCTCTACGCGCTGTCGAGCGGCTCGGGCATCGTCAGTCCGTCGCAGATTCAGACGCAGCTCGGCCTCACGAGCCAGCTCGGCGGCTCGCTGCCCGAGTTCTCGCCCGACGGCAAGCACGTGGTCTTCACGTTCTACAAGGGCGGCCCCGGGAGCGACGGCTCGCACGGCGACGGGAAGTCGCTCGCCGTCGTCGACTTCGACGAGTCCACGAAGACGTTCTCGAACCTCCGCACGCTCTACACGCCGACTTGCAGCGGGTGCGTCGCGACGGCGCCGTTCTTCCTTCCGACGAGCGACGGCGTCGTGTTCGAGCTCGTCACGCGCTCGAACGGCTGGTTCGCCGGCACCACGGCCGACAAGAGCGTGGACCAGAGCTGGTCGAACTGCCCGAACCTCAATGGCGCGCGCGCCGAGCTCTGGTGGGTGGACCTCGCGACGAAGCAAGCGCACCGCCTCGACATCGCCGACGGCAACGGCTACCTCCCGACGGGACCGGACGGCCACGACGACGACACCTCGCTCCAGTTCGATCCGACCGTCGCGCCGATCGTCTCCGGCGGGTACATGTGGGTCGCGTTCACGTCGCGACGTCTCTACGGCAGCGTCGCCACGATCAACCCGTGGTGCAGCCAGACCAACGGCGTCGACTTCACGCCGTACTCGCAGAACCCGATGACCAAGAAACTCTGGGTCGCCGCGTTCGACGTCGGCGCGACGCCCGGCACCGATCCGAGTCACGCCGCCTTCTACTTGCCCGGGCAAGAGCTCACGGCCGGAAACTTCCGGAGCTTCTGGGTGCTCGACCCGTGCGAGTCGGACGGCTCGTCGTGCGAGACCGGCGACGAGTGCTGCGGCGGCTACTGCGAGACGCCGGCCGACGGCGGCGCGCTCGTCTGCGGCTCGACCAAGCAGGGCTGTGGAAACGAAGGCGACACGTGCACGACGAACGCGGACTGCTGCGGGCTCGTCTGCATCGCCGGGCACTGCGACGTGCCGACGCCGCCGAACTGATTCACTTCCACGCGGCTTCGAACGGGCCCGCCTTCAGCGCGGGCCCGAGCTTGGCGTACGGGACGAGGGTCCACGCGTCGGAGTGGACGTGGTTGACGCACTCGTCGTGCTCGATCGACAGGCCGCTCTCGCCGAGCACCGCGCCTTGCACGCTCCAACCCTCCTCGGGGCCCGCCGAGACGCACTGCGCGAAGCCAGCCGCGAGCACGCCGCGGACGACGGGGCGCACCTTCGAGAAGTCGACGAAGTCCGCCGGCGACTTCGCGATGACGCCCGCGTCGACCGCGACGGTCACGCCGAAGGAAGCACCCCAGTTGTGCGCGTCGACCCAGTTGTCGACGCTGCAGTCCGGAACGTTGCCGCACGAAAACTTCGCCGTGAACACGACCGAGAGGATCCCGCGCTCGGAGAGCGGAAGCGTGTACGTGACGTCGACGCCGACGCCGTCCGCGTTGTTCGGCGCGGCCATCTTCGCGTCCGTGAAGAGCGCGTCGTTCAGGCGCTTCTCGAACGCGCGATCGGCGAGGCCGAGGACGACCGGCGCTTTCGACGCGCGGCGGCACGGGCCTTTCGGGACGTCCTTGAGCCAGTCCTCGCGGTCGTAGCGCGAGCCGTTCCATCCGCAGATCGCGAGGCTCGTCTCGACGTGCGGGCGCGTGGCCACTTCGATGGTGCCGCCGGGCGCGTGCACGACGGGCGTGAGCGTCGCCGGGCCGGACTTCTGCGGCGTGCTCCACGTGCCCGAGAGCGTCCCGTCGGCGGCGCGCGTGAGCGTCACGGTGCTCACCGCGGCGTCGCCTTTCATCTCGCTCACGACGAGCGTGCCGTCGTCCTTCGCCGTTCCGCGGAGCGGGATGTCCGCGCCGAACGCCTCGTAGAAGCACGAGCCGGTGACGATGCCGTCCTTCGCCCGGAGGGTCGCGACGAGCTTCGCGCCGTTGAAGGTGCCGCGAAAATCGGTCTCGGCGAGCTCGACCCTCTTCGGCGCGGGAGGCCCCGCGTCGGCGACCACCGGCGCGGCCGACGCGCTCGCGACCGTCGCGCTCGGCTGCGACCGGCTGCACCCGACGAGGACGACGAGAAGGAGGGCCCGCATGCTGGATGAACGCTCGGTGAGCGAAGCGTCATCCTACGGCGTCGTCGGGTCGCGCGTCTCGGGCCACGCCTGGAGGTCGAGCTTCGGGGTCTCGGTCACGCTCTTTCCGCGCAGCGTGTAGCGACGGACGACGGAGCGCTTCTTCGTCTCGGCGCCGCGCGTGAAGGTCCACTCCTCGTCGACCGCGAAGCCGTCGGCCTCGGCGCGCAAGCCGTTCGAGCGCATGACGGCCGCGTAGGGCGCGTGCCAGAAGACGCCGTTGCTCCGCAGCGACGTCGGGATCACCGCGACCATCGCGAGTCGCGGATCGTCGAGCAGTCGAACGGCGCTCGTCGCCTCGGCGAACGGCTGCTCCCCCCACGGCGCGTCCGGCGAGTCGACGACGGCGACCGCGGTCGCGCCCATGCGCTCGACGCGCGCCGGATCGAGATCCGGCGAGCCGTCCTTCGTACCGCCGCTCTCGGCGGTTCCGACGACGCGCACTTCGGCGCCGCGGCGCTCGACGACCGCGAGCACGCCCGCACCGGTCGTGACGAGGCCGGGACGCATGCCGAGCGGGATCTGCACGAGCTCGCGCGTCGCGGCGCCCGGGATCGGCACGCGCGTCGGCGCGCCGAGGCGCGGCGGCTCGGAGAGGAGCACGGGATCGCCGGCGCAGAGCGACACGAGCGGCGTGCCGGCATCGCCCGCGCGGAGAGCGTGCGCGCTCGCGTCGTAGTCGGGGAGGACGAGCGCGAGGATCTCTTCGTCGCTCGGCGGGCGCGCGGTCGGAAGGTGCCCGGCGCACTTGGACGCGAGCGTGAGCGCGAAGGACGGCGCGTCCTCGGCGTCGGCCGCGTCGACGGATTCCGCTTCGGCCGGAGCGTCCTCCGCGTCCGCGCGGGCGTCGATCGCTAGAGGCGGCGCGTCCGGGACGGCCTCCTCGCGACACCGCCCGCACGAGGCGAGCGCCACGAGCCCGACGAGGACGGCGCGCTTCATCGAACGACGACGACGGTCCACTTCGGAAACGGACCTCGCACGTCCCACGTGCACGGAAGCCGCGGCGCGAGGAGCTTGGCGGCGCGATCGCACGCGTCGCCCGGCAGGGCGTCGCGGAACTTGTGCTCGATGTCGTTCTCGGTGCGCGTGCGCGGCAGCGCGGCGCCGCTCATCTCCACCCGAACCGTGAACGCTCCGTGGATGCCGAGCCCATGGATTCGGCTCGACGCGCAGCTCAGCAGGGCGGCTCTCTCGGGCGGCGTCAGGTCCTCGCACCCGAGCGCCGCGGCCTCGGCCGGCGCGTCGGGCTCGCTCGCCTCGGGAACGCTCGCGTCTTCGATCGCCGGCGCCGCGTCGATCGAGGCGTCCGGCGCCGGGGGCGCCGTCGTCGAGCGCGAGCACGCCGCGAGCGCGAAGAGGACGAGACACCGATGCATCACGATGGACATACGCCGAAACGACCTGCACGATTCCCCCCATGAGCCGACCGCAGCGCGCCGTCCTCGAGCCCGTCCCGAAAATCGCACGGTACCTCGAGCTCGATCTCCTCCCCGGCGCCGACGCGCGCGCGGTCGCACGTCTCGGCGACGTGGCCGCGCCGGAGCGGACCGTCCTCGGGATCGGCGAGCCGCTCGCCCTCGCGCTCGGCGCGCGCGTCGAAGGCCTCCGCGCGTTTCCGTGCGTGGCCGGCGTGGGCTGCGCGTTTCCTTCCACGCAGCGCGCGCTCTGGGTGTTTCTCGCGAGCGACGACGCGACCGATCTCCACGACCGCGCCCGCGCGCTCCGCGATCTCCTCGCCGACGCGTTCGTCGTGCGCGACGAGGTGCCGTGCTTCCGCTACCGCGAGGGCCGCGACCTCAGCGGCTTCGAGGACGGCACCGAGAACCCGAAAGGCGATCTCGCGACGCAAGCCGCGATCCGGCCGGACGGCTCGACCTTCGTCGCCGTGCAGCGCTGGGTCCACGATCTCGACGCGCTCGCGAAGATGACGCCGGCCGCGCGGAGCGCGCTCGTCGGACGCGATCTCGCGTCGAACGAGGAGCTCGCGGGCGCGCCGCCCTCGGCCCACGTGAAGCGCGCCGCGCAAGAGAGCTTCGATCCGCCCGCGTTCATGGTGCGCCGGTCGATGCCGTGGGGCGGCGTCGCCGACAACGGTCTCTACTTCGTCGCGTACGGCGAGTCGCTCGATCGCTTCGAGCGCGTGCTGCGGCGCATGTCGGGCGCGGACGACGGGATCGCCGACGGCCTCCTTCGTTTCTCGCGCGCGGTGACGGGCGGCTACTACTGGTGCCCGCCCGTCGACGCCCGCGGAAGGCTCGACACGTCCGCGCTCGGCTGATCGACGGCTCGGCTCACGCGCGCCAGGCTCAGAACGTCGTCGCGCTCGCCCAGTCCTTCTCGAACGTCGCTTCCATCGCGTCGACGTCCTCGCCGTTCTGCTTCACGAGCTCCACGCCCACTTCGCGGTTCTTCGTGAGCGACGTCCACGAGAGGTTCTCCGAGCCGAGGTACGCGCGCGCGCCGTCCACGATGATCGACTTCACGTGCACGAGCGGCGTCGAGAGCGTCTTGCCGGGGATCGACGCGCCCGTGAGGAAGGCCTCGGCCGCGGTGTTCGACGAGACGAAATTCGTGTCGGCGATGATCACGCGGAGCGCGACGCCGCGCTGCTGCGCCGCCACGAGCGCGGACTGCACGTCGGTGTCGCTGAGCTCCATCGACTCGACGTCGAGCGTCGCCTGCGCGCTCCCGATGAGCGCGAGGATGCGATCCTTGGCGTTCACGGGCGAGACCAACGAGCGCGTGCACGAGAGGTCCGGCGGCTGCCGCGCCCAGTCGGCGTCGATGAGCGCCGCGAGCGAGGCGACGTCTTGCGGATCGTCGTCGAGGACCGCGTAGTTTCGCTCTTGCGCCATCTGCGTGGCGGAGAAGTTGCCGGTCGAGACGAGCGCGTGCGCGCCGTCGACGACGAACGCCTTCGCGTGCATGTACGTGAACTCGGGGCTGCTCCACTCGACTTGGGCGCCCGCTGCGGCGAGCTGGTCGTACGCGGTCTGATTGTACGTCTGCTCGCTCACCGCGAAGATGACCCGCACCGACACACCCGCCTTGGCCTTCGCGACGAGCGTGTCGCGCACTTGGCCCGCGCCGAGATCGTAGATGAGCATCGCGATCGACGTCGTCGCGGCGGCGAGTGCGTTCGAAAACGGCGTCTGTCCGGCGTCGGGCATCACGATCAGCGAGAGCGGCGGCGAGCGCGGGTCGGTCTCGTCGCACGCGGGCGGCGGCGCGGCCTCTTCTTCGACCGCGTCGGTCCCCGCGTCGTCGGGCGGCGGCGTCTCGTTCGCCGCGGGCGAGCACGCGCACGCGAGCGCGAGCGCGGAGAGAGCGCGCCGCATCAAGGCTTCACCGGTTCGTTCTCGATGGTCTCCGCGTCGTGCATCAGGCCGAGCTTCCGATAGAGCTCGACGAGCGCAGCGCGCGCCTGCTCGTCCGTCGCGATCTCGTCGGGCGCCTGCGTCCGGACGATCTCGCGGATCTGCTTCCAGATCGCGGCCGCCTTGAGCCAAAAGCCTTGCTCGGCGTAGTGGCGCGCGACCTTGCCGTACTCGTGGATCGCGCCGACGGGATCGCCGTTCTTCAGGAGCCCGTCGGCCTCACGCAGCACCTCGCGCGGTTCCATGACCGCACTCTAATTCAGATCAGGTCGGGCTGACGCCGTCGATCATCGCCTCGAAGGGCTTGCGCGCCGCGCGCACCGTCGCCGCGGGGCCGAGCACCTTGAAGAAGTACGCCTCGCCCTGCGTCTCGACGATCGCGCCGAGCAGCGACCAGCCGGCGTGCGAGCCGCTCTCCTGTCCCATGCCGCCTTGGTACGTGCCCTCGATCTGGACGATCGTGACCTTGAGATCGTGCACCGTCTTCTGCGTCTGCTTCGGCGTGGGCGAGCCGTCGAACTGACCGCCCCAGCGCGCGACGTTGGTCGCGACGTCGCCGCCGGCGCGCGCGACGATGAGCTCGGTGCCGTCGCCTTGCGGGAGCTTGTAGGTCGCGAGACGCATCGGGTTCGGGTTCGGCGCCGACGACCACTCCTTGGGCGCCTTCCAGCTCAGCGCCGGCGCCTCGACGGGACCGCCGCCCATCGCTCCGCCTCCGCCCTGCCCGATCGACGGATGGTTCGGCGGAAGCTGCTGCGACGGGTCGACCCCGTCGCCGCCCATGCCGCCCGTGCCGCCCGTGCCGTTCGCCGTCTCGGTCGACGCCTGCGGGATGGTGACAGAGTTCGCTCCGGCGTCGCGCGCGCCGTACGCGATCGCGAAACCACACGCGCCTGCGAGACCGATGACGAGGACGAGAGTGCTTTTTTGCATGGTGACGTCCTCCAAAGCACGCGACGTGCCGCACGCCATGCACGCGTCTTCGCGGTTTTTCGCGGCCGGGCGCGCAAAAGAGCGCGAGCGCCCGCACCATTTGCAGTCACTTCAACTGGACCGGCGGCGTGAAGCGCGCGGCGGCGAGGGCGTCCGGCAGATGCCGGCACGGGCCCTGGCATTTCTTCGTCGCGTCCGCGTTCGGGGCGCACGCCGCGTTCAGGTCCGCGATCACCGCCTCCGCCGACTTCCCGCGCATGCGCGCGCACGCGATCGCGGAGATCGACAGATCGCGCTGCGCCGGATCCGCCGCGCGCGTGAAGAGCTGATCGGGCGTCGGCATCGCGCGGCACCGCTTCACCGCGTACCCGAGGGCCGCGGGGTCGGTCAGCGAGAACTTGCCGTCCGGCAGCGAGCGCGCGATGAGCTCGACCTCGACGCGTCCCTCGTCGGTCGGCGCGCACGTCGTCCGCTTGCCGAGGTCGAACGAGACGCGCAGGTCGGGCCGCCCGTCGCGATCCACGTCGTGGAGCCCGTCCACGAGAAACGCGCCGCCCGTCGGGTACGGGGCGATCGCGCCCTTCTTGTAGGTCACGAAGATGCGCGAGGCCGGCGTGAACGTGCGCACGTCCTTGGTGACGAGCGAGAAGAACTCGGGCACGCCGTCGCCGTCGAAGTCGAACATCGCCGCGCGGCGTCCGAGCACCGGCGGCCACTCGACGTCCGCGACCGTCGACGTGCTCCGCCCGCGCGCGCCGTCCGGGCCGGCGAAGAGAACGGTCTGTCGAATCGAGCTCCCCGCGTCGCCGCGGTCGGCGCGCACCATCCACGCGTACGTCCCGGTCGAGAAACATTTCGCGCGCGGCCCCGGGCTCGTCTTGTCTTCGTCCTTGAGCGCGCTCTCGTCGATCTTCTCCTCCTTGAGGAGCGTCGCGCAGAGCGGGTCGACGGCGCCGTCGCCCTCGAGGTGGCGATGATGCACGAACGCGCCGGCTTCCACGGAATCCACCTTGCTGCGAGTGGGTCCCGCTTCCGCCGGCGCGCTGTCGTTCACCGAGCCGGAGTGACATGCCGCAACCGCGGCGACCACGAACCACCCCGACCCGATGCCCTTTCGCATGCGTGTCCTTGTACCACCACTCAGTGGATGTGGACCTCACCGACCGCCGCGATGCTGCCGGGGCCGTGGCAGATGAGGCACTGCTCGCCGGGGCTCGCCAGCGCGTTGCTGCGCGTGTCGTAGAACGTCGCGCCGTTCGCCTTCATGTGCGCGATGTCCGTCTGCGAGTCGTGGCAGGCGGAGCACGCGGTCGTGATGGGCGAGATGACGAGGTTCGTGCCCGCGGCTTGCGTCACGCCGCCGTCCACGGCGTTGGCCGAGAAGCCCGAGCCGTAGCTCACGCCGCCGTCCGCGTTCACGTACGGCGAGATGGTGTAGTAGCCGGTCGGGTTTCCCACCGGATCGTTGTTGAACGTTCCGGTCGCCACCGTCGTGAGCTGCATGTTCGGCACCGCGGCGAGCGAAGCGCTGGCCGTGAAGTCGTACGTGTTCGAGAGGTGGCAGGTCTGGCAGTCGTTGAGCGGCGACGGATACTCGATGTCGTACATGCCTTCCGTCGGGCTGTCCGCGTGCCACGTGAAGTTGTTCGCGCGGTTGCGTCCGCCGTGGAGGGCGTGGATGAAGTACTTCGAGCTGCCCGCCCAGCCGCCGGTCGTCTGGTTCGGGTTGTGGCAGAACGAGCAGGTCGGCCCGTCGTTGCGCTGCCCGGCGTGGAAGTTCGGCGCGACGCCGAGCGCGCCGTGGCAGTTCCGGCACTGGTTGTTGTCGACGATGGGACGACGCGCGGTGTAACCCTTCGCGGCGAGCGACACGTCGTGCGTCGTCATGATGAGGCCGCCCTGGAAGTTCGACGCGGTGTACGGGAACTGCGTGAGGTCGGTCTCGGTCAGCGGCTGCGTCGAGGTGACGCCGTAGCTGTACCCGACGCCGCCCGTGAGCATCGTCGCGTTGCTCGGCACGATCGCGTTGCTGAAGGCGATCGTGTAGTAGCCGTTCACCGGACCGGTCATCGTGCCGGTCTTCGCCTTGCCGTTGAGCGCGTCCTTGATCCACACGCTCGCCGACGCGTTGAAGTCGGCCGGCGTGCTCAGACCGTCCTGCGGGACCGCCCACACCGCGTAGACGCTCGGCGCGCCCACGAAGTTCGGCATGAGCTCGACGGTGCCCGCGTCGGACGGCGTGTTGAACACGACGTCCTGGAAGCCGGCGTCGCCGTTGTTCATCTGGAGCTTGAACGTGATGGTCGGGCGCTTGACGTTGCCGTTCGCGACGTCGGTCCAGGTGCCGACGCTCTGGATGACGTACTGGATCTGCGCCGCGCCCGGCGGCACGAAGTCGCCTTGCGGCATCCAGCCCGCGTTCGTGTGCGAGTTGCCGCCGTCGACGATGCCGTTGTTGGTCGGGTCGGGCGGCTGCACCGGCCACGAAGCCGGCGTGTTCGACGCGTAGTGCGAGTGGTTCGTCGACGTGTGGCAGAGCTTGCACTGCGTGTCGTCCGCCTGCGCGCCGCCGACGTGACCGCACGGAACCGGGAGGCCCCCGTCGCCGAGCACGACGCCGTTGTAGTTGCAGGTCGT
>Ga0335082_10005745_pt1 | contig 13597 bp, 12 predicted proteins | sample Lox_Sample_41_FD_206718 | JGI IMG/M metagenome (GOLD analysis project Ga0335082, IMG submission 206718) | Soil microbial communities from Loxahatchee National Wildlife Refuge, Florida, United States - Lox_Sample_4.1 | ecosystem: Environmental > Terrestrial > Soil > Wetlands | place: USA... | reverse complement strand
TCCTTATCCCGCTGATCATCGGCGCGGGAGTCGGCGTCCCTCTGGGTCTGGTGCATATGACGGCGGTGCCGCAACGAACCGCCCTGAGCCACGCGTTTGGCGCGCTGTCGGCCGCCATGATCGGCATTGCCGAGTTCTACGTGGGCACGGCCCCGGTTACGCGCTTTGAAATGGGCGAGATCTCTCTGGAAGTCATTATTGGCTCGCTTACCTTTACGGGCAGCTTGATCGCCGCAGGCAAGTTGCAGGAGATCCTGCCGCAGCGGCCTATCGTCTACCGAGGGCAGAACATCGTTAGCCTCTCCGTTCTGGCTGGATCGCTGGGGCTGGCGGCGGCGCTGGTCGTAAATCCCGGAAACACCATCCTGTTTCCGATCATGGTCGTTGTGGCGCTGATTTTCGGAGTGTTGCTGGTCACTCCCATCGGCGGCGCGGACATGCCGACGGTCATCTCGCTGCTGAATTCCTACGCCGGTATTTCAGCGGCCCTTCTGGGATTTGTTCTGAACAGCAAGGTGCTCGTTGTCTCCGGAGCGCTCGACGGATCATCGGGTTTCATTCTGTCGGTGATCATGTGCAAGGCCATGAATCGCTCCTTCACCAACGTGATGTTTGGAGCTTTCGGCCAGGTGCAGACTTCGGCAGCGGCAGCGAAAGAAGACCGGGTCGTGCGCAGCGCCACCGCGGAAGACGCGGCCTCGATTCTCGAGTCCGCCAGCAAGGTGGTGATCGTGCCCGGTTACGGCATGGCCGTAGCGCAAGCGCAGCACAAGGTCCGCGAACTGTATGACTTGCTCACCAAGAAGGGAGTCGATGTTCGCTTTGCCATCCATCCGGTTGCCGGGCGCATGCCCGGCCACATGAATGTGCTGCTGGCCGAAGCCGATATCCCTTACGACCGCCTGATCGAAATGGACGAGATCAATGGCGACTTTCCCCAAACCGATGTGGCGCTGGTGATCGGCGCCAACGACGTGACCAATCCTGCGGCGCGCACTGATTCGAGCAGTCCCATCTACGGCATGCCGATCCTGGATGTCGACAAGGCGCGCACCGTAATGGTGATCAAGCGCAGCATGAATCCAGGCTTCGCCGGCATCGATAACCCACTCTACTACCTCGACAACACGCTGATGTTGTTCGGCGATGCCAAGCAATTTGTCGGTGGCATCGTCCGCGAGCTGAGCGGGGGAGCCAGCCCGCACGGGTAGTTAACAACACGATTCGAATCAATGGCCACGAATAGGCGGATCACGGTCGGTTACAAACTGCAGGCAGCAGAGCGATGAGAGTCTTCTACGCTTACGCCCGAAGTGATGCAGCAGCGCGAGCCTCTTTGCACAAGCATTTGGTCAGTTTGCGCCTGTCCCACTCCATCGAAGAATGGTTCGACGGCCAAATTGAACCCGGTGAAGAGTGGGACTCAGTCATCCGCGAACAACTCGAAATGGCCGACATCGTCCTTCTACTCATCAGTGTCGAGTTTCTCAATTCTACCTATGCCGCCGGGGTCGAAATGCAAAGGGCACTCCAAAGGCATGCGGATGGTGAAGCGCATGTGATTCCGATCTTTCTGCACCCGGTCCACCTTCGGGAGCACCCACTACTAAGACTTCAAGGTTTGCCACGAAATGGTGTCCCGATTAGTCATTGGTCAAGTGAGGAGGATGGCTATGTGTCGGTCGCGGAAGCGCTTGATGACCTTGTGAGTCAACTAACTAAGAATCAAAAGGTAAAGCCAAAGCCGATATCTGTTCCGGATGCCTTAACGAGAATTCCCCGGCCACCTGTTGTGAATTATGTCCGTAGGAAAGACGCGCTTGACCGTGATCTCGTAGAGTACCTCGTCGCAGAACTGGCTCCGCAGAAACAGCAACTGATTGCGATCTGGGGTGCAGGAGGCGTAGGTAAGACGACTATTGCTGCCGAAGTCGCGCGGGCTCTCGTTAATCCATTCGAGGGTTTCATCTCATGGATAAGCTCTGACGGCCGGGATGATCTGACGTTCGACGCAATTCTTGAGGACATCGCATTGCAATTGTCGTGTGACACTCCTCATTCAGGAGACCAGAGAATCGAAAGGGCCGAGCTTGTAGCTAGATTTCTCAGCACCCGTCCTGCGCTATTGGTACTTGATAATTTCGAGACCATTCAAACCGACGAACAGAAACGGTGTCTCGATTGGTTGTCGCTCAAAGCACGATGTCCGACGCTCATCACCGGTAGGGAGAATGTCGCAAGAGCCCGCAACATTCCTCTCGGCGCAATGCGCGAACCAGAAGTTGAAGCCTATTTAGCTGGGCTCGCAGAGCAGTCTCAGTTTTCGCTAGATACCTCTACCTTGGGAGCTGATGAAATCGTTAGTGTTTCCGGAGCTAACCCACTTGTGCTCCAATGGATACTGGGTCAGGTTAATCTCGCAAAAGACCCGTCTGAAGTAATTGATGAACTGAAACGCGGAGAAGGAGATGCTGCGAAGCGGGTTTTTGACCGATCATTCAACCTACCCCAAACCGGCGAGGACGGGCGCGCAGTTCTCGTCGCGCACTCTTTGTTCCCCGCGTCCGCGTCACGAGCTGCGCTGACGTTCGTTGCGGGCTTCGACAGCGACCAGGCCAGAGCGAGCCAGGCGATCAGTAGGTTGGCGAATTTGCGATTAGTCGAGCTTGCCAACGACCCGTCTCGGCTCAGAATCCAAGGCAGCCTTACTCGAGAGCATGCGCACGCTAAACTCCTGAAGCGTCACGACGAACGAGAGTTCCGTGAGCGTTATGTTAGTTACTTTGTTTCTTTGTGCGACAAACATAGTGATCCGACACCATGGAATTATGAAGCCCTGGAGCTTGAGCTTGCGAACGTGGGCAAAGCAGTCGCATTAGCGGTCAGTTTCGAAGACGCGGAAGCGGTATATTCCATTAGTGGGACTGTCGCAGCATCTGCTACGGGTGTGTTTGTGGTTCGAGGAAGATGGCCTGAAGCTGCGGAGATGAATAAATCAGCCCTACATCTGGCTAGGAAAACTGGTGATGAGAAAGCTGTTCAGTTCTTCGGGCACAACCTCGGTGCGATATGGGCATCACACAACGAACTTCGGAAGGCGCGGGTGCCCTTACGGGAAAGTTTGACGGCTGCTGAGGCTAATCAGAGCCTCTACTTCGCAGCAGCGACAATGTTCGAGCTCGCGAATCTAGACTACAAGGAATTTGACTTAGACTCAGCCAAGAATCGGTACCTGCGAAGCTTGGAGATGGCTGCTGCAAATGGCAATATGGCTGTTATCGCGAACTGCCTTCATCAGTTAGGATTGCTGGAGATACGTTTCGGCAATTTGAAGGAAGCAAGAAGACTCCTGTTGGAGAGTCTGAAGATCAAACAGTCCCAGCCAGAATCGATAAGTCTGGCTCTGACTCTTCAAGAGTTGGGAGCCGTTGCTGAAGTGAGCGGCGATCTAAGCGAAGCCGGGCGCGCATATGAGTTCGCGCTAGCCATCTTGAAACGCTTCCGATCGCCGCTAGCTGACATCGTCGAACGAGATCTTTCGCGTGTTCACCGCTCTGACGAACGCAAGAACATACAGTGAGTACTCCAACGCCGTACAACACCAGGAATTGCTACGCCGATTTCGTCATCGGAATCTCAGGGTAACCGCGTCGCCTGGCCCCAGTGCGCGGACCATTGGCAGGATTTCTCTTGAATGCTGAACTTGATCAGGTTAGTCGGCAAAACTTGTTAAGAAATGTGAAAGTCGTGGGGTTTCCCGCGCATTTCCCGCGACATTTTCCTCGCCTTCCGTGTTTCCATCCCCGAACGAACGGTAGCGCGCCACTGATCGTCAACGAGCGAAGGACTCGGAGGTGAGTCAATGACGACGAAAGTGAAGATGCTATTGCTCCTCGCGCTGAGTGTGGGCGTGCTGGGCAAACTGGCGGTGGCGCAACCTTCAGGCAACGACCTGCAGGGCGCGCAGGTGCAGTACGCGGTTTACCATCCCGATCAGTCGAACGCGGCCCTGCAGCCGGTAGCGGAACGCACGGCCCGTAATCGCTGCGATGGTGACCATGATCGCGACGACCGTGGTTGCCGTTGGCGCTGGAAGAAGCATCATGATCACGACCCCAGTGCGACGGCGGGAGGTAATGGCTCCTACGGCAACGGCAACTATCGCAACAACAATGGCCGCTACGGCAACAATGGCACGTACGGCAATAGCGGTGGGTACAACAACGGCACATACAGCAACAACGGTGCCTATGGCAACAATGGCGGCTGGTACGGAAACACCGCCGGTAACAACGGCTCAGTAACGCGCAACGTCCAGACCGGTTGGTATGACCGCAACGGCAACTTCCATCCCTACAGTCAGAATGGCAATTGGCGCCGCGGTGGCTGGTGGCGCTAGAAACCCCACAATTCCCTGAAAAGGATCGAAGGTGAGGCAGCGAGGCCCGGATGAAACTCCGGGCCTTGTCGCGCTGAGCTTTGGGTTGAGCACCGCTTCAGCGGTACATCCCAACCCAACCGCCCGAGTTCCAGCGACGTCGATTTGGACTCTGCGAAAGCGCCCTTGAAAGGGCCGCTCTACCCATGCAACAACCATCCCTCGTCATCTGCGATACTAGAAGTGCCGCGGAAGCCCCTCGATGACGACGAAACTTGTAGCCGATCCCAAGTCGATCAAAGTTCACCAGACCGCCGGCACGGGCATGGACATCGAATGGAAAGACGGACACCAGAGCAGCTACTCGTTCGTCTTCCTACGCGATGCCTGTCCGTGCGCGTTGTGCAACGAAGAGCGCGAGAAGGACGGTCGCCAGCCAGGCGATCCGCTGAAGCCGGTAGCCGGTGCCCTGCCCATGTTCAAGGCCTTAGCCAGGCCGACAAAGGTTGAGCCGGTCGGCAAATATGCGATCCGTTTCGTCTGGAACGACGGCCATGAGCACGGAATCTTCTCATGGGAATACCTGCGCGAGCATTGCCCCTGCGCTGAATGCAAGGCGCGCCGCGCGATGGAGGCGCCCACCGCGACCGGCGCCAAGCCGAATTGAGAAGGGCAGCAGTTAGCCGTTAGCATTTAGCACTTGGCAACTGGCCGTTAGCGTACATACCTGGCATCGAGCGAGTTACGGTCCGCCCTGCCGCGCGAACGCTGGAAATTCCCAAACTGCTAAGTGTCAAATACCAAGTGCTAAGTGCCAAGCTGACTACTAATTACTGATTTGTCGTATTTATCCCAACTCAATCCGCAACAGCGTGAGGCCGTCGAAGCTGTCGATGGGCCTGTGCTGATTCTTGCCGGTGCGGGCAGCGGCAAGACACGCGTCATAACCTATCGCATTGCGCACCTCGTAGATGGGATCGGCGTAGCGCCGGATTCGATTCTCGCAGTCACGTTCACGAATAAGGCGGCCTCTGAGATGGCCAGCCGCGTGGACTCGCTGGTCGGTGCGAGCACTTTGGCCAAGCCGCTGATTTCGACCTTTCACTCGTTCTGTGTGCGCGTGCTGCGCAAGGACATCGAAGTGCTCCAGATCGGCGGCAAGGGATATCGCAAGGACTTCGTTATCTACGACGAAGCCGACCAGCAGAACGTAGTGAAAGCGGCGATGCGGCGGCTCGGTCTCGACGACAAGCAACTCACGCCGCGCAGCGTGCTGGGCCGCATCTCGTGGGCGAAGAACCACATGCTCGATCCGCAGGAGGTGTATCTGCAGTCTGGCGATCCCAACACCGAGCGTGTGGCGCACATCTACGAGATCTACCGGCAGGAGCTGGCGAAGTCGAATGCGCTGGACTTCGATGACCTGCTGCTGTTTACGCAGCGTCTGCTGAAAGCTTCGGCGGAGACGCGCGAGAAGTACAACCGCCGCTATCGCCACATCTTGGTTGACGAGTATCAGGACACCAACCGTCCACAGTACGAGCTGATGCGCATGCTCGCCGGCAGTGAGCACAATGTATGCGCCGTCGGCGACGAAGACCAGAGCATCTACTCATGGCGCGGCGCCGACATCCGCAACATTCTGGAGTTCGAGCAGGACTTTCCCGAGGCGCGCATCATCCGGCTGGAGCAGAACTACCGCTCGACACAGAACATTCTTCAAGCGGCATCGTCCGTGGTTGCGCACAACCTGAAGCGCAAAGGCAAGAACCTGTGGACCGAGCGCCAGGGCGGGGCAAAGGTCGGCTACTACGAGGCTCCGGACGGCGAGAATGAAGCGCTGTTTGCCGCGGATTACATAGCCCGATATCTGCGCGAAGCGGCTGCGGATTCCGATGGCAACCCGCCGCGGGCAGCCGTGCTTTACCGTACCAACTCGCAGTCGCGCCTATTCGAAGAGGCCATGCGGCGCTACCAGATGAAGTACCACGTTGTAGGAGGCTTCAGCTTCTACGAGCGCGCCGAGATCAAAGACCTCATCTCGTACTTGAAAGTCATCCACAATCCTGATGATTCCATCGCCTTGCAGCGCGTCATCAATACACCTCCGCGTGGCATTGGCAAGAACACCATGGAGACGCTGGAGCGCGTCGCCCTGGAGACCGGCATTTCGTTGTGGCGGGCGATCGGGGAGGCGATTCGCGGGCAGCTCCTTCCGCAGCGTTCGGTGGCGGCTCTGAAGGCGTTCAAGGAGCTTATCGACGATGCCCGTGCCATGCATCTGGGGACGTTTGGCGAGCGGGTGGAGGAGACGGCGACGGCGGATGAGGTGGAGGCATCTCCGGCGATGGAAGATGATCAGCACTTGATCGACTTTTCCGCGGAGATGTTTGCCGAGAACGGTGCCACCGACTTCTCACCCGAAGGGTTTACCGACACCGGCGACGCAGGAGAAGCAGAAGAGCGGGTGGAGGGCTTCCGGGCGCCGGGCGATGCCGCGTCGTCTGCCGAGTTGCTGAAGTTCCTGATCGACCGTACCGGCTACATCAAGGTGCTGGAAGCGGAGGACTCACCGGAATCGCTCTCGCGGATTGAGAACCTTCGCGAACTTGTGAATGCCGCTATGGATTCGCGTGATCGAGGCGAGACGCTGAACGAGTTTCTCGATCACGCGGCGCTGGTGAGCGACGCCGACCAGTATGACGAGACAGCGCGCATCACGCTGATGACGCTGCATTCGGCCAAAGGGCTGGAGTTTCCGCTGGTGTTTCTGGTCGGCATGGAAGAAGGGCTGTTTCCTCACTCGCGCACGCTGCTCGCGCCGGACGACATCGAGGAGGAGCGCCGCTTATGTTACGTGGGCATGACGCGGGCGATGGACACGTTGATCATCTCTCGCGCGCGCTATCGCCGCCGCTACGGAACTGATATGCCCGAATCTGGTGTACCTTCGCGTTTTCTGGACGAGATTCCCCGTGAGTTGGTGCAGGACCTGGGCTCGCCGCGGCGATCGGGGCATCGCGGTCGCGAAGACTACGAGGGCTCGAGCCACTACGCTTACGAGGACGAAGATCAGCGTTCGCAGTACGACCGGCGGGAAGCGAAGAAGCGCAGTACCTATAGTGGTCCGGCGTACAACTCTATCGACAACATCGCCGAGTTCTTTGCCTCGCGCGGGAAGAAGTTTGCGCGGCCAAAGATCGAACTTCCCGCTCCCTCCGGGCATACAGGATTTCGTCCAGGACAGCGCGTGCGCCATCCAAAATATGGCGAAGGCACCGTCTACCGGCGCGAGGGCGACGGAGACAGCGCGAAGATTACGGTACAATTTCCAAGGTACGGCTTGAAAAAGCTGGTCGAGAAGTACGCACAACTGGAGAAGGCCTAAAATCACGCCCGCCCGCACCAATGTACCGCGGCAGAAGCGGCCTTCCAGAAATTCAGCACAATCTAAGGACACAAGAGTTCATGGCAAACACGAAGACGATTGAAGACAAGTTGGAGCGCAAGAAGCTGAAGCGCGCGGCCCGCAAGAAGGCCGCTCCGAAGGCGAAGCGCACCTATGCGCGCGGTTCGGAGAAGCGCAAGGTGAAGAAGATGGCGCGCGGACAGTCCAAGCGCTAGCTTTGAGAGAAGTCATCAGGCTCCGGTTTGCATCTGCAGCCGGAGCTTTTTCTCTTACCTACCGATGCGGACTGGTGGGTTGGGGATTGGAGGGAGTGCCGTCGGCGTTTGTTCCAGAGCCGGCATTGACGTCCTGCCGATCGAGATCCACAAGCTGCGACCCTGGTGGCTGCTCCAGTGCGAACTGGTCGTCCTTCAGCGGCTCATTCAACGTAAGTTTCGTTATCGCCAGCGTAATATCGTACTCCTCCTGCGGCCGCTTGATCAGGATGACGGTAGGAAAGCGAACATTGTTGAAGTAGCGGAAGTCCTGATATTCGACCTTGGTTGCTACATTCCCCTGCTTGTCATAGAAGACCTGATGGTCGGGTATCAGATCAACGCGATCGAAGATCACTTTGCGCTGCAGGTAATACTTGCCGTCGGTGTTTTTGGTGATGACATCCACGGCATAGGTGGCTCCCTCCGTCACCCGTTTCGTTTTTTCGTCTACGCTGATCGGATTGTCGGTTTCCAGTACGGCAATGTCCTTCCCCGGATCGATGGGCTGAAACACCAGGGCATCATAGATGGCTTCTGGCCGCAGATTCTCCAGTGTGCTGCCTCCCGGCTTCACAACATCGTTGTGCCCCACATAGAACTTGTTCTTCACCGGAATCCACAGCTTGAAGGCTTTGCCGTCACTCACCATGTCAAAAGCCTTGTTGCGCACCAGCGGAAACAAGCCGATCATCCGAATCATGCTGGGACGGCGCAGCAGTATGTAACCGCTGATCTCCTGGTACTCGGTGATCGTACCTTTCCTGGTCCCCCCGACGGAGGTGTCAATATTCACGGTCGCGTCGAGGGATTGCACCTTGGAAGCTTCCGTGTTGATCTTGTCGACCAATTGGTCCAGCGTGGCGTTCAGCGACGGCCCAGTGCTTAGAATCTGGACTTTACGCGTGCGAAACAGGCAGCCGGGTAAAGACACCAGCAGCGCAACGATCAGGCTAAGCAGGAAGAGTCGGGAGAATCTCATGGGTACGAGCAGCACAGCCGAATTTCTAAGTATAGCCTGATCAATATGCCGCCGGTGGTGGACGAAGCTCACTTCCCGGAGAGGCAATCATCGGGAGTTTGCCACTGCGCGCCGGTAAGCGGCTACGTTGCGCTCATGCTCGGCGGCGGTTTTGGAAAACCGGTGATGACCGTTGTTGTCGCTGACAAAGTAGAGAAAATCCGTCTGCGCGGGATGTGAGGCCGCTTCGAGGGCCGCGGCGCCGGGGTTGGCGATCGGGCCGGGCGGCAGGCCGGCGTATTTGTAGGTGTTGTACGGTGAGTCGTAGGCAAGGTCGGATTGATAGATGGTTCCGCGATAACGGCCTGCCAGCAGCGCAGCATAAACCACCGTCGGGTCAGCAGCCAGCAGCATGTTCCTAGCCAGCCGGTTGCAATAAACGCTGGCTACGATGGGCCGCTCGTCCGGAACGGCAGTCTCCTTTTCTACGATCGAGGCGATCGTCACTATGCGGTGGACATCGTCGCTTCGCTTCAGGCCAATCTTCTGCGCCTCCTGGCGAAAACGGTGCACCATGGCTGCGACGATGTCGTGCGGTGTGTCGATGCGGGTGAAGTGATAGGTATCAGGGAATAGATAACCTTCGAGAGAGTTTGCTCTGGGGTCGAGGTCCTTGATTAACGACACATCGTCTTTCGCGGCAGCGACGAAATCCGTGGCAGGACCAAGCCCGGCTTGTTCGACGACCCCTGCAATGTCGAAGATGTTATAACCTTCGGGAACGGCGACCGTGCGCACGTAAACGTCACCGCGGAGGATGCGGCGGCGAACCTCGACAGCGTTGGCTGCGCTCTCGAACTTGTATTCACCCGCCTTGAGGTTCCCCTTGCCCTTGGCGTAGTGCAGGATCAGGAACGCATTGGCACTGCGAATGATCCCGTCGCGTTGTAGTTCGCGCGCAATGTGGTGCGCTGTCCATCCGGGGCGAAGAAGCACGAAGGTCGTTTGTGGCGTTACTGGAAGAATTGCCGCCCACATAAACCATCCGGCAAAGCCTAGAACCGCCAGCAGAACGACAAGAAAAAAGGTACGCATCAACGTTGAAGTTTAGACGAAGGCGGGGAGGATGCGTCGGCTCACGTACTGGTTCGTAACTTCCGTGCCTCCAAAAACGCCTGAAGTATCAGTACCGCCGCTAATTGGTCGACAACCTCGGCGCGGCGGCGAATGCTCATCTCCGATTCCCGCAGCACGCGATTCGCCTCGACAGACGTTAGCCGTTCGTCGAATAGGTGAACCGGCAGCTTGAATTTTTTGCGCAGCTCCTCGGCGAAGATCTTTACCTTGTCCGATTGAATGCCTGTATCCCCGCTGAGCCGCAGGGGCCATCCCATAACGATCTCGCCAACCCCGTATTGCTTGATCGTGCGTCGCAGGTAATCGAGATCATTGCGTTTATTGGTACGCCGCAGCGTAGGGAGGCCCTGAGCGGTAAGACCGAGTTCGTCGGTGATGGCCAGCCCTATCGTCTTCGAACCGAAGTCAAGGGCCAGAATGCGGGGTTGCGCAGCGAGACACTCTGTCGCGGAAGTATTTTCCATATTGGCACAGCAAAAGTATCATGTACAGAATCCTACGTTCCGGTGAGGACCCTCAGCCCGCAATGCGCGAAGACGTAGTCGACAAACTCAATCCGCCACTGCCGGACCATGCGGACATCGAGCGTGATGCCGCCGGCGGACCGCCCGAGGTCCCCCAGGTTTCGATTAACCGCTCAACGGCGGCGGAGCCCGAGCGGCGGCGGATGCTGCGCATGCAAACGGCGTGCCTTGTCATTCTGGCGGTTGCGGCGATTCTCTCGCTGATCTATATCGCCAAGCTGATCCTGATTGTGGTTCTGATTTCGGTGCTGATCTCATTTGTGCTGGCACCCGTTGTCGACTTCATGGTTATGCAGCAGGTGCCGCGCGCGGCAGCATCGTTCATAGCGGTGTCCGTTTTGGTCTGCGCCTGTCTTGCGGCGACGTATGCCTTTTACAGCCGGGCTTTGGATTTTGCGCATGACCTTCCGCAGTACAAGTCCCATATCGAGGGTATCTTCGACAAGGTGCGGAAGCAGGCGGAGGAATTGGAAAAGACGACGGAGGCCGTGGCTCCAGGCAACACGCACGAGCAGCAGCCAGTGCCAGTCACCGTCCGGGAACCGAATAGCTGGACCGACCTGCTGACAAATAATGCAGGAGCGGTCACAGAATTGGCGCTGACTGTCACGTTCGTTCCCTTCCTGGTGTACTTCATGTTGAGCTGGAAGGACCACGTGCGCACTGCGACCGTGATGCTTTTCAGCATGGAGAACCGCAACACCGCCTATGTAATGCTGGGACTCATCTCCGGCATGATCCGGTCGTTTATCGTCGGCAATTTCATCATCGGGGTCTTCCTGAGCGTCTGCAGCATCGCAGCGTTTGGACTCATGGGCCTTCCCTACTTCTATTTCATCGGAGTCATCAGCGGATTTCTCAGCTTGATCCCGTATTTGGGCGTAATGCTCGCTCTTATTCCGCCGCTCCTTGTCGACCTTGGGCACATTACGCTGCCGACTGTAATCATGGTGTTCGTCAGTGTCGTCGGGCTGCACCTGTTCGCGATGAATGTGCTGTATCCCAAGGTGCTGGGCAAGCGCCTGCGGCTGAACCCGCTGGCGCTCACCATCTCGTTGCTTTTTTGGGGATGGATGTGGGGAGGCAGCGGCCTGATCCTCGCGGTACCGATCACTGGCGCCGCGAAGATCGTCTTCGATCACATCGAACGCCTGCGCCCGTTTGGCACGTGGCTGGGGGAATAAGCGGGAACCAGCAATTAGCAACCAGCAGTTCGTTGCTCCCTGATAGCAACCTCCTTGGAGCCGACCCTTCCGGCGTTCCGTAAAACCCTGCCAAGACGCAAGCACTTAGGAAGCAGCATTGTTATTTCAATCCAGAATCTACGCTGGCAGTGGTGCTCGTGAGCTGTGACCAGCGGCACAAGGTGTCGACATCTTCCGGGCTCAAACGCGCCGCTGAATGCATCACTCGGTACCCCATGGGCGGCATGCTGCCGTCAGAAACCGCGTCACAGATCTCGAGGAGCTGATTCTGCGTCGGCTTGGCCGATCCGCTTGCCCAGCCGGAAAAGTTGAACTTCGCTCGTCCGCCTTCCACGTCATGTCTGATCATGAACGACATAGGGGGAACCTGGCTGTACCACGGCCAGACTGTGTCGTTGGAATGACAGTCGCGGCAAGCGCGTTGCAGAACCGGGGCGACCGTCGCCGGCAGATGGATTTCCGTTTTGGCTTGCGCCACGCGGATATTTGCGGCCTGGGCCGGCCCGTGCACGGCGAGTCCGCTGTATACGAGCCCTGCGGCCGAGATTGCGCAAACTACAAGCAAAGTCCTCATGGCTACTTCTCCACGATCAGCTTCATCTTCATGTCATCGTGACCGCGCCCGCACTTGACGGTGCACTCGATCACGTATTCTCCCGGTGTTTCCGGGGCCTTGGCCTGTAATACCTGCGTGCCTTCGTGTAGGCGGTAGTCCCAGCCCTGATCACGCAGGCTGCGAATGACAATGCTGTGTACTGCACCGTCTTTCGCCCACTCGCTGCCTTTCTGCGCCGTCACTTTTAGGATCAGCGGTTCGCCTGGCTTGGCGTAAATCACCGGGCTCTTCTGTCCCGGGATGCGAAATGTGTTGTCGCTGGTGGCGATGATCTCGATGGTGCGCGGCTCGTCGGCTCGCAAGCGCGGAACGAGCAGAGTGCCGAACAGCAACAGGCAAATGAACTCTGCAATTAGCTTTTTCATATCAATGTTTCCCATCGCTTTGCAGGAGGTACTGGTAAATGGCCTCGGCATCGCGCGCCGGCAGGTTGGCCTTGATGCGCATGTGGCGCAGAACGGTATTTGCCTGCCTCGGCGACAGCGCCGGAGGCGCCGTATGACAGCGCGTGCAGTTGCTCTTGTAGGCCTGCTCGCCGTAATCGGTTGCGTCAGATTGGGCGGACGCGCTTGGGGTGTTGGAGCCGCTTTTCGCAGTCGCAGCCATCAGCCCGAAAAGAATCACACATGAGCAGAGTGCCAGTCGCATGTTCAGGCTCCTTACTTCAGAAGTCGGTAGTTAATTCCGATGTCCCAGAGGTTGTGGTTTCCGCCGTCGGCGAATTGGCGGCCGTAAGCTGCACTGATGCGCAGTGCGTCCCTGAGATAGAAATTCCAGCCCCCGAAGACACGGGTAGTGTTGACGGTGGGCAACTCCGTGTCTTGTAGGGGCTTGCTGGGCGTGAAGTACTGCTCCTGCCGCAACACCGCTTGCGACCGGCGCAGCCAGCGTGGCATTTGGCTGCTGGTAAAACGCCACGCACCTTCCACCCAGTATCCGTTGCCCTCGTCGGGCGAGATTAGCGATTCAGCACGCAGGTCGAGAGGAACCTTGCGCATGGTCCAGGTCAGATCGGTGCCGAATCCCGTGGCGTGAATGTCCTGGAGCTGGTGGTTGAAGGAGAATCCGACCTCCAGGCGCGGGCCGGGGAAAAACAGCGACGTGCGAAGCCCC
>Ga0335082_10005744_pt1 | contig 13598 bp, 4 predicted proteins | sample Lox_Sample_41_FD_206718 | JGI IMG/M metagenome (GOLD analysis project Ga0335082, IMG submission 206718) | Soil microbial communities from Loxahatchee National Wildlife Refuge, Florida, United States - Lox_Sample_4.1 | ecosystem: Environmental > Terrestrial > Soil > Wetlands | place: USA: Florida... | reverse complement strand
GAAAGTCGTGATTCAGGGCCTCAGCCGCGGATTGCGCGAACAGCGTATCCCGCGCATCGGTACTTTTCGATTCAGGCCGGCCATGAGAACGCAGCGACAGCGCCGTCAGCAGAGCAAACACCACCGCGAGGTTTCTTACTGCGACCATTCGTAGATAACAGTTTGCCGCATTTTATCTTCCTCGGGGTGAATTTCGATGCGTTCGGCTGAAACGCCGGCCAGCGTGGTGCTGAGACCAGCCATGTTTCCGGAAAAAAATTGAGGCTGCCGGCTAACCCCTTCCACCCGCGGGCCCGTGTCAGGCCGGTCGATCAAGCCGACAAAGCGCAGGAAGTTGGCGCCTTCGCTGTCGTGATTGAAGCCGGCATAGAGTGCGAGCGGTTTGCGGTCCGACTTGTGAGTGAAGCCTGCCAGAACAGACTCCATCAGGGCGGATTCGTCGCTGACCACCAAATATTTTCCGTGCACCGAAACTGACAGCGGCCACAATCCGTCGAGTTGCTGATATCCGGCCTTCTGCACCCATGCCACTCCGAGTTGGCTGACGGTCAGGGCGGGACGCACGAATTCTCCAATTGCTGACTGCACAGCGCCTCCGTTCCAGTCAGAAGCCGCATACAGCACGACAGCCGAATGCATTCTTACGAACACTCCGGCCGCGTCGCGCTGCGTCGACTGCACCTGCAGCGACGCCAGCACCGGAGTCTTCCGCAGCAACTCTTTGAACGCAGATGAAGAATCCCCCATAACCGGACCCTGCGCGGGTGGTAGATCGATCGTGGTCTCGAGATCGGAGCTCGCTCCCCGCTCTCCGGAGGTCAATTGCACTTGTGGAGCAAACTGCGACGCGGGCGCCGGCCCCAGGTGCGGCGCCAGAATCTTGGTTTCGATCAACGCGAAACAATCATCTGGAGCCGGATTTGCAATGCTCCGGTAAACTCCCGCACCTTCAGGAATTAGCCTCGTAAGGTCAGCAACCGCCGCGAGACCCTCGGGCGAAGAAGCCTGATCGTCTTCTTTCTTCCGCATCAATACCCGCTCTTCGCGATACTGCTTGCGCGAGCGGAACAAATCTGAAACCGCTGCCGAGTACTGCGACAGATCGGTGATATTCTGCTGCACCCAATAAGTCCGGAAATAGCCATTGGGCACGAGGGTCTGGAGATCCAGTGCCATGCGCAAATCGCCGGGCTTGCCCGACTCGGCCGTCGACTGCTTCCACCACGTCTCGCTCTCGACGGTGCGGTCCTGCTTACCCGACATCAGTTGCAGTGCACCTGCCATCAGGTCTTCGCGTGTCGCGAGCAGCAGGTAGTCGCCGGAAACAGCAAACGCCACTTCGCGCTGCGACTCCGGGTCTTTGCGCAGAAAGAAGTCCACGCCTCCAGCATTGCGAGGCTCGAACTTGGCGCGCGACTGGTACAGCGCGGACTGCATCGCCTTGGCAGACGGCAGATACGTAATGTACAGGAATTGCAGCTTGCCGATGTCGTAGAGCGCGATGGCACTGCGTTCACCCGCGACTTGCGACAGAAAATCCATGTCGGTCGGAAGGCCCGCCGCGGCAGCAAACTGATCACCCGCTCCCTTCAGCCGCAGGAACAGTCGTGAGCGCGAGAATATTTCGTAACTGTCGCTTTGAGTCCACTGTTTCTTCTGCGGCGAGGAATTCCAGTCGCTCAGCAGCGATGAGAAATCCTGCGCCTCCAGATAAAGTGCCGGTCCCGCCGGAACGAACTTCGACAGCCTCGTGTCAGGTGGCGCGACCGCGCGATACGCGGCCCATCCCAGTCCGGCACACACTAGAGCAATACAGAGAGCAATGGCGATGCGCTTCATTGCTGCACGCCTCCTTTCGCTGGCGCCGTGCTGGATGCTTGCGCGACCCGCGCCACTAGTCGGGAACGCACCACCCGGTCCTGTTCCAGCGCCTCATGCAGCAGCGGCTGGCGGGCCGCGTTCTCCCGCAAGATTCGCAGCGACGCCTTGGTATCTGCGATCTTGCGATTCAGCGCCCGGCGCGCTGGAACCTCTGTCTCCAGGTCATGCGCTGTCTGGTAATACGAAAGCGCATCCGGGAAGCGCCCCAACCGCGTCATGGTATCGGCTATCCTCTGCGAGACACGGGCGCGCTGGGCACGACTCAACTGCGTATCTGACGCGACTGCGACGCCGTCATCCGTATTCTCGTCATCTGCGTCTTCTCCCGAACTGACAATCTGTTCCTCCTCATTGCCGGCCACGCCCACGTCATTGCGGAGAAATTGGGTTTGGAAGATTGGCTCTAAGATTCCCAGAGCGTAGTTGTAGGAGTGCGTGTCCGCAGCGGCTTCGAACAAAGGCACACGCGCCGAATCCCGGCGCGGAAAATCGATCACGCAATGGCTCAAAAGTTGATTCTTCGTCTGCGCGTCGCTGGATACTTCCGCCGCCCGCATCCTCGCTTCGTAGAAGTAAAACTTGTCGGCGGCAGCAGGGGTAAGCGCAGCCTTGCCCGACGCAATCAGGTTCAGCTCTCCGCCGCCGAGCTCGGCGTGCATCCGGCCGCTCAGCGCTGCGGCAGCCTTCAGTCGAAGGTCGTATGTGCTGTTCGGCGCAGCGGCAATGGCCGCGAGCTCTTCCTGCGCCGCTGCCTCGTCCGCGCCAGCGGCTAGGTGCGCCTTCGCCAGACGCAGCCGATACGACGCATCCCAAGGCGCCGATTTGACCAGTTGATCTAGAAATTCGACTGCTTCCGCATTGTGTCCCGTCTTCTCCAGCAGCGCCGCCGCGGGATCGAGATTCTCATACGGCGCACCGACCGCCACCACAAGACGGTGAAGTAGATCGAGAGCTCCCGGAGTATCGCCCGCAGCCAGGCGAATCTCGGCCAGGCCAAGGAAGTTCGCCGCCACGAGCCTGTGCTCCTCGATCTCGCGCGCGAATACGAGCTCCAGAATCTTGCGTGCCGACTGTTTGTCTCCAGCCTCGAACAACTGCCGGGCGGCAGCCCGCAGGATTTCCGCCGACGGCGCGGTCTGAGGCTCGGCATGAAAGCCCGCCAGCTTCGCATCGAGGGTATCGAGATGTGCTGCAACCCGCAGTTCGAGCGGAACCAGTACGCTGGCTTGCCCGTCCCGCGTTTCCTTGGGAAGAGTGTCGATCGCAGCCGCGGCTTCGGGGTACTGCTTCGTACTCTCGACCAGATAACTGATCCATTTCACCTGCCACTGGATCAGATCTTGCTGCGCCGCTTCACGTTCCATCCCCACCGACTCTCCAACCGCATTCTCTTTCAGTTCGAGTACGCGTTGGTAAATGCGAGCCCGCTGTGCCAGCGGTATCCAGGATGCATTCGCCACGTCGCCGAGGATTTGCGCTGGATCCGAACTCGCTGAAGACACGTCGAGAAGCCACGTGGTGGCCGCGGCAGAATCACCTATCGCGGCGTACACGGGATGGATCACCGCATTCGACATCCAGTTTCCGTTGATATGCAGATAGGAACGCACGATCGCGTCGGCATCTGGCTTGAATTCCGCAAATGCGTGCCGGGTGCGAAGCTGGTCGCAAGTACGCCCGAAGTCCCGCCAGAAGCTGTCCGGAACTCTCCCGCGATTCAGCTGACGGCCCAGTACGGCGAATGCCTGCTTCCACTGTGCAAGCGCGGTCGCGCGATCTCCCTGTTTGTAGTATGCGACTGCAAGACTGTCGTAGACGTCCGCGCGATCCGGAGAAAGCTCTAGCGTATGCGTGTATTCCTCAATCGCGCGTTTCGTATCGCCGGAACCCGCGTAGTAGTCGGCGAGAGTCAGATACCCGGAAGCGCTGGCCGGGCTCTGTTCCAGAATGGCCGGTAGAAAGTCTTCAGGATTGCCCTGCTTGGCCGTCCCCAAATATTCGCCGTAGCGCGAGCCGTAATAAAACCAGGTGTTTCCAGCCAATTGCTGCGCGCGATCGACGGGCTTGGCCAGACGTACGCTGATCGGATCGTCGCCGAGCACTCCGAGGAATGCGCTGTTCACCTCAGGCGTCGGCTCGGCAAAGTACAACCCGACCAGAGCGTTGTAAGCCTTGTTCCATACTGCCTGACGGGGCTTGCTGCGCGCCTGCACCACTGCATGCGCGATCGCCGGACTGCCGTGCGCGACCGCGTAGTCCGCCGCCTGCTCGCCCCACTCCAGCGGCGAGGTCCAGCGTGACGCCAGGCGAATCAGTTCATCCGGCTGCTTGTCCAGCAAAAGTTGGTAGTAGCGCTGTTGGCGATTGTTATCGAGCGCCCCGAATACGCTCCCGAGGACGCGCATTTCATTGCGTTCGTCGCCAGCCGCATTGTAGGCATCCGCCGCTGCGATCAGCGGATTCGTGCGCTGTTCCGGTTTCACCGCCGCCGCGATCTCTTCCATTTGCGACCCAAGCTCCGCAAAACGTCCGCGGCGTCGCTGCAGGTCGACGAGCGGCTGCGTGTTCGGGTAGTAGGCTCGATTGTCGTGGATCCGGGCGTGTTGCATCATCGCCTCGAATCGCCAGTGCGCTTCCTGATCGGCAAGCGCCGAGTTCACCGCCAGCGGGATCGCGAAGTTCTCCACATCGTCCAGTGCCATGCCGTTGCGCTTCGACTCGGCGAACGTGGCAAACGCCATCCGTTCTTCCGGTGTGAAATATGTGTTCACCGTACTTCCCATCTCTTCCAGGGCAGACTGCATGCCGTTGCGCGCCGTTCCAATTCTGGTGCGGCGGGTGTTCTCGCGCCATTGTGCGTCTGTCAGGCCCGTCACGCCCTGCCGCTGCACCTGTTCCTTCAGAACCGGCAAGTTGGCTTCGGCATCTCCCACGGCCTTCTGTAAGATTGCGTACGCCTGCGTGTGCTGCCGCATGCGCGTCAGGATGCGGGCGTAGATCTTCGCGCCATTGTGATGGTCGCCGCTGGCCAACAGCTCGGGCCCCGCCTTCGCAACACCTTGTTCCGCGAAGCCGCGGGCTTGGTCGAGCATGCCCCAGGCTTCCAATCGACGAGCCACTTCGAAGTAGTTCCCTGGATTGTCAGGGCGCCCACTGATCAGCGCGGTCTGCAGCGCTGCGACAACCTCTGCCACTTTGCCCTGGCGCGCGCGCACCGTCGCGACTTTTTCCATCCACTGCGGATCTTTGTAGGCAAGCTGGTAGATATGCTGGTAATCAGCGACTGCATCGTCGAAGCGCATCAGCCGCTCTTCCAACTCCGCTCGCGCCATAAACAGGTCGACCCGGTCCGGCCGGATCGCAATCGATTTCCCATACGTTTCGATCGCCGCCGGGTAGTTCTCCAGATTCGTCTGCGTGCGGGCCAGCACCATCGACCAGCGATAGTCTTTTGGAGACTGAGCCACGGTCTTTGCGTAGAAGTCGACCAGTTGCTGCTGCCTCTGGTAACGCAGCGCATACAGCGCAACCTCGGTGACCAGCGCTTCGTCTTCAGGGAAGTTGTTAATCAACTCGATGTACTGATCGACTGCCCCGGGGTAGTTGTGCATCCGCGTTAGCGCTGGGATCAAACCCCGCCGCAGTGTCGCAATCTCCGCTTTTCGCGCGTCGGCAGGCAGCGTCGAGTTGCGAATCAACGAAATCTTCTCCAAGTAGAACTTCTCCAGGCCCTGATCATCGCCTGCCTGAGCGTAGGTGTCGGCCATCGCGGCAAGATACTCGCCGCTGTAAGGAGAATCCTTCAACAGCCCGTTCAGAAGATCGCGAGCCTGCTGGAACTGCCTCGCGTCCGTCGACTTGCGCGCAGCCTCGAAGGAGAACTGCGCACTCAACGCCGGATATGCATCCTTCGAAGCCTGCAAAAGCACAGAAATGGCTTGCGCCTGCATCTTCATGCGCCAGTAAAAGTCGACCGTGGAGCGCACGACGCCAAGGATCTTCGGATTCTCGCGATACAGCGCCTCCACATTTTTCTGCGCCGAGGCAAAATCCTTGCGTCCCTCATATAGTCGAATCAATTCATACCGCAGTTGCAGCCGCATGACCGGATCAGTCGTCAGAACCGCCTGGCGCTCAATCGCATGCTGGCGCACGGTCTCGAGCGATTTCTGCTGTGCCAGCGTTTCAATCTCTTGCGCCTGCTCGATGGATGCGGTTCCCTTCGCCAACGAGTCGAGGAGTGATTCCATCTCAGGCTTTCGGTCCTGTGCCTCAAGCACCTTCACTCGCAGCGACACGGCCGTCATGGACGAACTCTGCGACGCCACAATCTTCGCGGTGCTTTGATCCGCGAAGTCCCTTTGCTTCGCGCGCCGCGCCAATTGCAGCAACCGCTGTTCGGCCGATGATTCCGGAGCGCTGAGCGCGCCCTGCACATACTCGTCGATCGCGCGGGGATAGTCGCGCTGATTTTCGTAGATGGCTCCTGCTTCGTAGGCGTACAGGCTCGGATTCCCCAGGTTGGTGCGCCCCTTGCTCAGCAGCCGCAGCGCATTGTCGAAATCGAAGTAGTCCCAATAGATGGTCGCTGCTTCGAGGTATCCGCCTGGCTGCCCGGGAGCGGCTTGCGGAATGCGCTCCCAGTAGGGCGCCGCCTGGGCGAACTGTTCGCGATCGGCATAGATGTCGCCGATGCGCGCCATCGTCTCTGTGTCGGCCGGATGCGCTTGCAGCAGATTGTCTTGAATCTTTGCAGCGACAGCAGTGTCAGCCGGATCAAAGTACGCGAGAGATCTGTAGACCGATGATGCGGCATTCGCAATTTCGGCCTCCGCCGGATACTGTGCCGCCAGCGACTTCAGCACCGGAGCGCTCTCCTCAAAGTGCGAGCGCCATAAATTCGCATTCGCCAGAAAATCAGCCGCTGCCGGATTCTTCTCCCAACTGGCAGCATCCGGCGCGCTTTCCCGGATCGCACTCAGTTCCGCATCCAGCTTGTGGCTGCTCGAAAGAAATTCAAAGAATCGATTCCGCAGGTTCGTATCTTCAAACCAGTGCTGCCGCAACAGCGCTTCCCACGCCGCCAGATCGTGCGTTCGAGGCGCCTGGTACGCCGCCAGCAGATTGCGGACGAATATTGGATTGTGCGGGAACCGCTGATGTGCATACAGGTTCACACGCAGGTACAGAACCGGGCCTCCCCCGACTACATTCGTGAAGTACTGCTCCAGCTCCGAACCCTTGAAGCTTGCCACAGCATCGCGCGTCAGTTGCTCGAAATCAGCATCCCGCTTGTAACGCAGGTAGAACTGCGCCAGCCTGTCGTACCACGTTTTATCCGAGAACCGCGAGATCGCGAGCTTATAGATTTCTTCCTGCTGCGAGCCCAAGCGGTTCTGATCGAGGAACTGCGCCAGCCGCTCATAAAGCCCCGGATCATCGGGATTGTGGTCAATCTCACGCCGCAACACGCTGAGAGCGGCAGGAAGCTGCTTCAACGTCACCAGACGCGCCAAATACCGCTCCAAGACGCTGGCATATTCTGGGGAGCGCGCGCCAGTCTGCTGCTGGGGCACACTTGCCCCACCGAGTTGAAACGACTGGCTCGCTTTCGACCTCGCCGGAACTGTCCCGCGTACTGCAACGGCTTGGTCTTCTTCGCCCTCTTCTCCCTCGCTCTCTGAGACAGTTGGATTGGCGTACGATGAGCGCCCGTAGTACGTGGTCGGAGTGTACGCGTCGTTCCTGGCTCCAAGCGGAACGTTCTGCGCCGTGGCGGCAAGTTCCTGCAGAACCGAATCATAGATGGCAAACTCGTCTTTCGTGTCATGTTTGCGCGCGTAAGCATCCGCCATCAGCAACGCCACCTGAGTCCGCTGCGGCGCATTCGCAAAGGCAGCAAGAAACCCACGCCCTCCCGCGATCACGGCGTCGCTTTCGCCCGAGTTGGAGTAGAACTCGAGCAACTGCGCATGCAGTTCGGCCCGGCGCGACGCATTCGGATATTTCGTGTCCAGCAGCGCCAACAACTCCGCAGCACGCGAGCGGTGGAAATAAGGCACCGCCCGCTGTTCTTCCTGCGCGTATTGCGCGGCCGGTTCCGTGGTGTTCAGGATCAGCGACAAAATGCCGTTGAGATATCCCGGCCCCTGATCGAGCGTCCCGATGTCGCGGTACATGGAGAGTTCGCCCGCGCCCAGCCGAATCGGCGTCTCCGGCGCCGTCAGCAGAATGCCCGTAAGTCCGGCAATTGCCGTCTCCTGTGCATTCGCAAGATCTTTGCTGTTGTAGAGAGCAAAGTAATACCGCGCGGATTCCGGATAGGAATGAATATCCTCCAGCAGGCGTGCGCAAATGAAGAGTTCCTGCGAGGCCCACTGCACCTTGCCGGCTTCCTTGTGCAGGCGGTACTCGGTGAGGGCTTGCTGCGCCGCATCGATTTTGCCCTGCTGCTGGTAGTAATAAAAGATGCGGGCCGTTGCATTCAGATCAAGCGGATTGGCGATCAAAGCCGCGTGCGCATCATCGCGAAACTTGCGCAGGTTCTGCGTATCGCGCAGCAGGTCGAAATAACTCTTCACCAGTTGCGGGTCCCACAGCGGCTGGAAACTCTGCTCGTAAACAGCCAGGCCTTCGCGCACAGATCCGCGGCGGTACTCCACCATCGCCTTCGCTTTCACCGGAAAAATCTGGTCATTGGGAAACTGCTTGCGATAGTCGGCGATCAGTTGGCCGGCGCTGGGATAGTCCTTCGACTCCACGAGAAACTCAAGAAAGCGCGCGTAGAGCGACTGCTCGGCGGGATAACGCGCGATCCACGCCCGATACTGCGGCGTCGCATGTTCCCGGACCCATCCCTGCGCCTGCAGCACCGTGAAGATGCGCTCAAATGCGGACCAGGAGCGCTGCTGCGCCGGCGGAGTCAGTTTTTCCGCGGCCACTGGAGGTGCGCTAGCCACGAGTGACAGTGTCTTGATCTCGTCTGCTGGGCGCAGTCGCCGGTGATAAAAATCGGCCAGCGCAAGCTGCGCGTTGCCCTTGTCGGACGAATGGTCAACATAAGCCTTCCAGTCTGATTCCGCCGCCGTGAAATCCAGTTGCTGCTCATCCTCGAGGGCCCGCAGCGAATAAAGTTCTGCACTGTTCGGTTGCGTTTTGATCAGGTCCCCGAGCGCCGGACGCGTTTCTCGCGGAGGCCGCCGAAATGCGATGGCGCCGTTCGCCAGCGGCATCATGCGAAAGAACGCAGCTTCGATTGCGCTGCTCGCTTCCACGTTGCGTATCCAAGCTGGAAGCTCACCCACGGCAGCAACGGTCGCTAGTGCGGCGATCAGAACTCCAACCAGAACGATGCGCGCGCGATTCGTCGACGTTTCAAGGAAGTACTTCAATCTGCACCTCCTGCGTACCAATGTTGTGGGCGATGTCCTCGGCGGTAACGGTCAGCTGGTAACTCCCTGGAATCATATCCTCAGGAATCGCCAGCGCACCTGTGTTCATGCCCGACTTAGCATCCCAGCGCAGCGCAACCGGAACGGTCCCGTCCATGCGTGCCAACAGAGTGCGGGTGCTCTCGGAAGCGCTGACCTTCAGGTCGATCGTTTGTCCCCGCTGAAAACGTTTGCGGTTTAGCTTCACCTGCACCACCGGCGGCTTGCTGGCAATCACGAACGTCTTCGACTCGCGATATGTATGACCTACCTGATCACGCAAAATCAGCCGCACCGTGTACGTTCCGTCCTGCATGTCTGTGGGCGCGAGAAAGCGTGTCTGCCAGACGTCTTCTGCAGACAAGTGACGAAGAGGCTGCACCAGCCCGAATGGAAACACCGCGATGACCGAAACGATCGACTCATCGGTCTTCACCCGCAAAACCGGATCGCCCGGCCGAATGACGCGCGGCCGCAGCAGTGCCCGCGGCACAGCGAGGAAGGATGTATAGGGCGTGACAAATTTATACTTCCGCGCCAGCCGGATGATCTCGTCAATCGTCGCCTGGTCCTCGCCTTCGCGTTCAATTTTGTCGAGGAGCGCATCCACGCGCGCCCGGGCCCAGAGCCGCGGCAGTTGCGGGTGATCGAACGATTCGCGCGGCAGATTCGTCTTGCCGCTGATTTCAAGCGGCGCTCCATCACGCACACCATGCACGGTGAAGGTGATGCTTTCCTGGGGCTTCTGGTATTGGCCCACCCAGGACGCCAGAGACCCCGAGAACGCCGAGGGCTGTAGCGGATACACCATGTCGACGGCGCTCGGAGGATTCACGGACAGGCCCAGCTGCCCTAGCGGAGCGCGCCCAATTTTAGACAGGAACGAATTCAGCTTGAAATCCATCGGCTCGGTCGATAGCACGTGCTCCAGCAATCCGTCCTGCTGCGTGAGCATGCGGAACAGTGGCAGGTTGGCGTCATCGCCGACCGCAAGAACGTACGTCCTCGGCCGTTGCGCGCCTGGAAGTTGCTTCCACGCCGACGCGTACCACGCTGCCAGCTTGCGATTCTGGATCGGTCCGGCGGTTGCGCCGCCGTCACTCAGAATTACCAGATAGTTGTTACTCGCTCCTGACGACGCGGCCTGTTCCAGCCCCGTTTGCAACGCACGCTGCAGGTCCGTGCCTCCACGCAGACGGCTGGCGCGCACCGCGTCGATCGCATGCCGAATGTTCGCCGGATCCGCCGCAGCCATGGGCACGACCAATGTCTCGCTGTTGAACAGCACGAGGGCGAAGTGATCCGCGGGACGCAGCGTATGCAGCAAAGTCTCGAACGCTTGGTAACTGCGCTCCAGCTTCTCCCACTGCATCGAAAGCGAAGTGTCGAAGAGCGCAATCACCGTCTTGGGCGGGCCATTGTCGGCATTGCCGCTTGCGGCCCCATACCCAAGCAGTGCTTCCGCCTCAAAGAATCCGGGCTCATTCGTACTCCGCACCGGTGCCGTCTCAGTCGGCGAAGGCTGGCCGCTCACACGATTTCTATACGTCAGCAACTGCACCGAGTCCGACGCCGCAGGATCGAGTTCGTACGTCGCAACAAAATCCTCACCCAGATTTACGTTCTCGCCCTCGAAATGACCGATCACAAGATGTGGCGTGTTCTGCTCAAACTGCATCGGAAATGTCCTGGCAGGCGTCTGAAAATTGCGGATCGCGTGCGCCGAGTGCAGTTCGAAATTGATTCGGAAATGCGCTGCCGCCTGCGCCGAGTACGCATCGGGCCTCAGGGGAATCGCAAAGTAAGACTTCAGATTCTCGACCGGGATTGCCTCGTGATACTCGATCTCCAACCGCTTCGTGCCAAACGCCGGAATCGGCACAATGCGGGCGCTGAAAACCGAAGTCCGCTTTGCCTCTTCCGACCCGCGCTCGCCCATCTGCAGCAGGCCTGGATCGACTGACTGCTGCTTCAACTGGTTGTAGATCTCCTCTGCGCGCTTGCGCTCGAGAATCACCGCCGGCAGCCGCACCGGACCATCCCACGTGGCGAAATCCGAAATCGTCGCGTGGCCCGGCAGCGCGAAGATGTAGTTCCCTTCTTCGATCGCGCCAGTGTGATTGGCAAATACCTGGCGCACGAAGACCCGCGCGTCGCCGTTGTCGATGCGCACCGTAATCTCCATCTCTTCGAGCGATAGGATTGCTGGATTCGGCTGTTGCTTGTCGCGGGGAATCAGAACTCCGGCGTCGGCGAACAGTAAAGACGAAGCTATCAGCGCAATAAAGACGGCAGCGAACAGATTTTTCATGAGTGCAGCTTCTGCTCTGGTATGCGGACCAGGCCGTTATCCGTACCGATGAAGATGTATCCCTTGGCGGCGGCGAACGCCGTGACGTTCAAGGAAGGCAAGCCGCTGCGAATCACCGACCAGCGGCCCGACTGGCGATCGTAAACAAATAGACCTTGCCCCAGGCTTCCGGCCAGCACATGCTCCGGCGTGACCAGCATCGCGTTGGGATTGACCTCAACCGCGGCGGTCGCGGTTTCAAATGGATGAAAGCGCCCCGACTCATCCATGCGCAGAACTCCGGCGCCGTAAGTTCCGACCATCCACTCCGAGCCGACCGGAACCACCGCGGTGATCCAGTTATGCTTCAGGTTCGACGAGGCAGTCGTGTAATTCGCTTTAATGTCGCCCTGACTGAGTTGGGACAAACCTCCCAGCGTCCCAGCCATCAGTTCGTCACCCGAGACTCCGAGCGCGTACACGTGATTGCTTACCAGTCCGTGAAAGGCATAGATGCTGCGTGCGCCGTTCGCATCAAGGAAAGTCAGCCCCGCCGGGGTCGCGAGAGCCAATCCTCCACGATAGAAAGCGACGTCCGTCACGTGATCGGCGATGAGCCCATCGGTACGCGTCAGCACCTGTTGCTCGCTGCCCGACTCGTCGAAGCGCACCAAGCCATTGGCTGTTGCGACGTTGATCGTGCCGGCCTTCGTGTCTGCGAGAATCCGGTTCACACAGAACACGTGGTCATCCTCCGCATGCCGCACCCGCCGCTCATCGGATGAAAGCACGTCGAGGCCGCGATCGAAATAACCTACCCAAAGCTGCCCGTTCGCATCCGTTGCAAGAGCCGAGATATTGCGATCGCTCAACACCGCGGCACCACTCTCCAGCACCCGTGCCCAGCCGAACCCGTGCGCGTTCATCCGGTAGACACCCTTGCGAGCCAGCGCATAAATCGCATCGCCGGAGGCGAACAACTGCCGCACCTCGGCCAGTTGCCCGCTGTGTCCGGCGCCAGGATTCGGATGCCGGCCCTCCAGCGGGATCGCGATCACGCCCAGATCTTCTGAGCCGACATACAACTCGGTCGGCGTCGCCAGCAGCGCGGTAGTGAACACTCCTGGAGCTAGCACGCGCGAGAAACGTCCACCATCGAACACCGCGACACCCGAAGCAGTCCCAACGTAAGTCGCTTCGCCGGAGATCGCCAGCGACTCTACGTTCGCGTCGGGCATCCCCTGGCCTGGGCCGAAAGCCTCGACCTCGCCCGCGTGAAAGTGCAGCACACCGCGATTCAGCGTTCCCACCCAGAGGTCCGAATCGCCCCCGGCGAGCGCTGTTACATAAATCCCATCGAGCAGAGGATGCAGCACGCTGATCTGCTTCCCGTCATAGACCAGCACCCCACGCTTCTTGGTTCCAATCAGAAGATGTCCGGAAGGGGCAGGCAGGATTGCATTGATCGCGCGAGCATCGACGCTGGCGGGCAGGATCTGACGGAACACCCGCCCGTTGAAGGCGAGCAATCCATCGGCAGCCGTCGCGATCACCAACTCGGACTCGTGGGAATCCGACAGCACGGCCGGCGTCAGCGCAACGAGCGGCGACCCAGGCAGATCGCTTCCCACAAGGTACTGATGAAGCAGGACGCCGTCCGTCCCGTACTCCATCAATCCCGCGGGCCCTGCAATATAAAGATGATCCTGAAAGCGCGCGGCCTGCGCAAAGAGCTGGGGAGAGCTGACAACCTCGAATCCCGGATTGGCCGGGGGAGCCAGCGGCTGGACGACGAAGCGAAACTCGTGCGCGGCCCGGACATCTTCGGTCGCCGACCGAACAGCCTGCGTGCTGCGCCAGATCACGGCGATGCCCACCAACGCGGCCGCGCTCACCACTGCCGCTACCAACGCACGCATCCAAACGGCTGACGCCCGCCTCATGATTCCTCGTACTCAGGACAGTGAACTATAAACCCTGAATCCCGTCCTGCAAAC
>Ga0335082_10005743_pt1 | contig 13599 bp, 10 predicted proteins | sample Lox_Sample_41_FD_206718 | JGI IMG/M metagenome (GOLD analysis project Ga0335082, IMG submission 206718) | Soil microbial communities from Loxahatchee National Wildlife Refuge, Florida, United States - Lox_Sample_4.1 | ecosystem: Environmental > Terrestrial > Soil > Wetlands | place: USA... | reverse complement strand
ACGGTCAAGCTTCCAGCGCGCCTTCGGGGCCTCGGTGCTGAGGCCGTAGCGTTGCTCGTTCTCGTCGATGGTGGTGCCGCGTAGCATGCGGTCGTCGGGTCCGGGCTGATCCGTCACGTAGAGAAACTCGATGAAGTCGCCGCAGATGATCAGCGTCCAGCGGCGGTCGGGGGGGCGGTTGAGCCGGTAGTAGCGCAAGAAGTCGGCGAACTCCTCGTCGAAGTGGTACAGGCCGGCGGTGGTGGCCTCGACGCCGCCGCGCAGGTGCAGATCGCTGACGATGAGATAGTCGGAGTCGGCTGCCATCGCGCCCTACTTACCCGGGAGCCACCGGCTTGTCACGCGTCGTGGCGGAGATCGGCACCGCGCGCGCATTTCGTTAGAAAAACGGCGCCGAATCTGTTTACGATTCCGGCCATGGCGGGACGGTTGCGCATGCATGCGGCGCTGCGGCGGCGCGTCGTCGACGTGATGACGCGCTTGCTCACCAAACCGCTGCGTTCGTACGAGCAGCGCATCCCCAACAGCTTGCCGCATCTGAAGCAGCAGCTTCGCCTCGGCGACGTGATCCTCATCGAAGGCGACCAGCGTGTCAGCCAGGTCATCCGCTACCTGACGCAGAGCTCGTGGTCGCATTCGGCCTTCTACATCGGTGACGAGCTGCGACGCTTTCGCCCGAAGGTGGCCGACGAGCTGCTGGCGCGGCACGGCGACGAGGCGCGTCATCTGATCATTGAAGCCGAGGCCGATGTGGGTGTCGTGTGCTCGCCGGTGGCGAAGTACGTGCGCCACAACCTGCGCGTCTGCCGCCCGCGCGGGCTGCGTCGGGAGGACCTCGAACGCATGCTCGAAGAGCTCGTCGGCCAGCTCGGACGCCGCTACAACGTGCGCCACATCTTCGAGCTCGGCCGCTACTTCTTCCCGGTCACCCTCATCCCGGCCCGTTTCCGGCGCGCCGCCCTGCAGTACGGGGGCGACACAACGCGCCGGGTCATCTGCACGACCATGCTGGCGCGCGCCTTCACCCACGTCGGCTATCCGATCGTGCCGCGCGTCACCATCAACGGCGACCTCGGCGAGCCGCCGACCTGGCTGCGCCGGCTGCTCGGCCGCAACGGCCACGGCCCGCGCGCCCTCTACGCGGAGGAGAACCCGGCGCTGATCACGCCCCGCGACTTCGACCTCTCGCCGTACTTCGACATTATCAAGTTCAACCACCTCGCCAACGGCAAGTTCGACTACCGCCGCATCGAGTGGGCGCGGGAACAGGCGGAGTCGAAGCCAGCCGCGGCGGAGTCCGGATCCAAGCCGACCGTCACCGTGGCATAGCGCTTCCGCCATAGGGGCGGCAGTGACGCCGTGCTGTGTCACGCCGGACCCTGGGTTTGACAACCATGCGTCGACACAATAAGTGACGCCCTCCGATGCGATTGCTCCGCGGGCAAAACAGCAGAGGAGGGAATGACGATGGCGAAGAATCAATTCATCGCAATGGGAGTTGTGGGAGCAGGTTTGACGGCACTCCTGGCAGGTTGCCAACCGGTGCAATCACCGGTCATGGGCGCGCTGTATCTCGACGTGAAAGGGCCGGTGACCGCGACCTCGTCGAGCGGGACGCGTGAGGGGAAAGCGTGCGCGCAGACCATTCTGGGAATGGTGGGCACGGGTGACGCGAGCATCGACACCGCCAAGCGCGTCGGCGGGATCACGGAAGTGTCATCGGTCGATCATTCTTCGAAGAGCATCCTGGGAATCACCGGCGAGTACTGCACGATCGTGCGCGGTAAGTAGCCGAGGCGGCCCCGCGGAGCATCCATCGGCTCCGGCAGCGTCGCACGCTGCCCCGCGCGCGCTAGTTTTCCCCACGTCATGGGATCACCGCGACGCATCCGCGTTGCGCCGCGACCACCGCCTTGACCAAGCAGTCGACCGTGACCTCACCGTCGTGGTTGCAGTCAAAGCTCGGACAGTCGTCCAGCAGGGCGAAGCCCGCCACGATGTTGACCCCCGTGAGCAACTCATCGACGGTCACGCGGCCATCGCTGCCGCAGTCCCCGACACACGGCCCGAGCGTTGGAGTCGGCGAGCGTGTCGGGGTTGGGGTGGGCGTTGGCGTGACGGTCGGTGTGAGGATGGCCGGCTTGATGAGCAGGGAGAACGGCCGGTCGGCGCTCTGCCCGTAGTTGTCGCTGACGCGCAAAATGAAATTGAACGCGCCTTCGGTTGTCGGCGTGCCGTAGATCGTCCCGCCCGGGGTGGTTCCGGGCGTTGGAGTGGTGCCGCCCGGGTTGAGCATCAATCCCGGCGGCAGCGCGAGCGAACCCGGCGCCAGCGCCCAGAAGTACGGCGGCACGCCGCCGGTCGCCTGCAACAGCTTACTGTACGGCGAACCAACGGCCCCATCCGGGAGCGAGGTGGTGGTCCACTGCAGAGGCGCGGGACTGACGAAGATGGAAAAGAGGCCGTCCACCACAGTGTGCGCACTGTCCGTGACCCGGATGTAGAAGCTCGAGCTCCCGTAGGCGGTCGGCGTGCCGCTGACGGTGCTCCCGGAAAGCATCAGCCCCGGCGGCAACGGCCCTGAGCCCGGCGTCATCGACCACGTGTACGGCGGCTGGCCGCCGCTCGCCTGCAGCGCAACGTTGTAGGGCACACCCACTTGGCCGGACGGAAAATAGGTGTTGATCTGCAGCGGCTGCGTGGTGATGACGAGGGAGAGGCCCTGCACCGCGGTGTGACTGGCGCCGTCGGTGACACGCACCGTAAAGTTGTACGTGCCGCCATTGGTCAGGGTGCCGGAGAGGTAGCCGCTCGAAGACAGATTGAGCCCCGGCGGCAGCTGTTGCGAGCCCGGCGCCAAGTCCCAGTTGTACGACCCGACGCCACCGGTGGCGGAAAGGGGGACACTGTAGTACTGGCCTTGCGTCCCGTTCGGCAGCGACGTGGTGGTGATCTGCAGCGACCCCGGCAACGGTACGGTGAAGTACGCGGTCGCGTCCGCACCGGCGACGATCACCGACTGCCCGCTCACACACGGGTAGCCGCGCGACTGCAGGTCGCCGCAGCTGAGATCGACCTGCCAGGTGCCGTTGAAAGCGCCGAGGGAGAAATTGCCGCCGGAATCGGTCTCCTGATACAGGTCATACGCCGTGCCGCTACCCGTGAGGTGGGCGTTGACGCCGACGCCGGCGATAGGTGCATTGGTGTTGTCCTTCACCCAGCCCGTGATGTGGGCGGTGGCATGGCGCGCAACGTACGGAATGTCCTTGACGTCGACTCCGTCCTGGACGCTGTAGTTGAGGGTCGGACCCACCAGCCCGCGTTGCTGCGCGTCATCGGAGCACAGCTTGATGTGCCAGGTGCCTTCCGCTACCCCGAAACTGAATTTGCCGTCCCCGTCGGTCTGGGTATCGATACTTCCGCCTTGATCTGGATACGCGTTGATGCAGATGTCCCCTACGGCCTGACTGTTGTCATCGGTGACCCGGCCGCTGAGGTGCGCGGTAACGTGTTGCACCTCGAGATCCTGCCGCACCGCCTCACCGCTGTTGACCGTCACTTGATAGTAGCGCCCCAGGTAGCCGAGCGGGGCGAGCTCGCTGCTCTCTGGGCCAACGTACCAAGTCCCGGCGGGGACTCCGGCCACGTAGTACCCGCTGCTGTCGGTGCGCGCGTAGCCCTCGTACTGATCGTTGTCGGGGTAGAGGCTCACGCCAGCTACCGCCTTACCCTGGTCGTCTTTGAGAAATCCAAAAATCAGCCCCGTGGCCTTCGGCATCTGGATCGACCCGAGCGATACGTTTCCCCCGCTGACATCGGTGCTGTAGTCCCTGCTGCCCACATGCGCCGAGAGAGCCAAGGCCTTCTCGGAGGCTCCAATTCTCCATTCGGCCGATGCCGAAGACACCGGAATGACGAAGTTGCCACCGGCGTCGGAGAACACCAAGGTGAACAGACCGCTATCGGACTGCGCCTCCATCTGGACACCCGGGATTGCGGCACCACTGCCTACCTCCGTCAGCTGGCCAGAGATGGTGCGGTCGGTGGCGCTGAGCGAAACATTCTGGGTGACGGTTGCACCGGCACCGAGCGTTACTGCCGGCGGCGCGGAGAAATCGGTCACGAACCCGGCTTTGATAGCCAGCACGAGGTGGGTGCCGACGGCGGCGTTGAGCGTGAAATCGCCATTGGCGTCGGCGAGCGCGGCGATTTCTGGGTTCTGGTTGCGCGACGGCACCAGGAACGTGAATGCATACGGCACCGGCGCTCCGCCGCTGGTGACCTTGCCGACGACCTTCTGGGTGTCCGGGGGCTGCGTGATGGTCAACGTCGCGGTCACCGGCGTGAACCCGCTCGTGGCCGGTGAGACCTTGTAGAGAAATTTTGCGACGGCGTGATTGGCCTCCGCAAGGAAGTTCAATACCGTGTGAATCGTGCCGTTGGCGGCGCCATCGTCGTCGCCGGGGACGTTGGTGTTGCGCACGCCGCCGATGGAGAGCGCCTGCCCGTCGGTGATCTGGAAACTCTGCACGAGGATCTCGGCGGCACCATCCACCTTGTCGTCACGGTTGGCATCGAGGAAGCTTTCCACCAGGACCGTCTGGCCGATCGCCACCCCGGTGATGTTCAGCGTAACTGCTCCGGAGTAGTCGTAAGCAACGGTGGGCGGGGTGATCGTCACGCCCACCGCGCCCGCGGCGGCGGGAAGCGACACCATCGCAACGAGAAGCGTAGCGAGTTGCCAGTGAACCGGGAGTGCATCGCTGCGAGTCATCGGTTTCCTCCTTCGACGCGACCGCCGCGGCCGCACCCAGTCAGGGCATGGTTCACCGCCGCCAGACGCTCGGTGATGGAGCTCTCGCCGTACCGCAAACTCGCCTCGGACAACTCGACGCCCTGGCCATGGCGCTCTCCCTGGCTGTTTCCAAGGGCGATGCAATTTTCGTGGCGGTGCGTCGCTTCCGTCTGGTGCTGAACTTGTTCACCTTTACAAGCAACGCGGTTCCCAGCGTCGGGAAGGTTGCTTACTACTCAGCGGCGCCGGTCAGTCGCAACATCCACGTGCCGGGTCGGTGTTGTGTGCTGCGGCGGGAGGTGCGGCGGTAGTATCACTTGCACCCGGTCCGCGCATTCTTCACCGCGGCCAGGACTTCGTCGACCGTGACTTTCCCGTCTTGGTTCGGGTCACCAACCCCGCAGCTCGTGATGTCGGCGTTTCCGAGGGCGATGTTCAACATCGCGAGCAATTCGTTACCCCTGACCTTCTCGTTGCCGTCGCAGTCGCCGGCGCAGCCGGAAGGGGTCTTGGTCGGGCTCGGCGTCGGTGTTCTGGTCGGTGGGAGAGTCTCGGTCAGTGACAGCGTGGGCGTGGCATTCGGGCTGGTGGGTGTGGTGTTGGGGCTCTGCGACGGTGTGGTGCTCGGGGTCTTCGTGCGTGTGCCCGTCGGTACGATCGTCGCCGTCGCGCTCGGGGTGGGTGTCGCAGGAGTGGAATCGCACGCGAGGGCGTAACGAGCGATGCGGTAGGACGGCTTGTTGCCCGCGGTCGTGATGTATCCCCCCACCCAGAGATCCGTCCCGACCACCGCCAAGGCGCGCACCGCACTCCTGGAAACGGAGCTGTTCGTTCCCGAGCCGAGCGCCGACCAACTCGTTCCGTCCCACTGCGCAACATTGCTAGCGGGAAGCCCGCCGGCAGTGTTGAAGTAGCCCCCGGCGTAGAGATTGGGTCCGTCAACGGCGAGCGCGTTGACCGTGCCGCCAAATCCATCGGTGGCGATGCCCGCGCCGAGGGCCGACCAGCTCGTTCCGTCCCAACGGGCGATGGCGCTGGCGCTCACGCCGCCGGCCATCGAGAAATCACCGCCGACGTAGAGATCCGTTCCGCTGACCGCCAGCGCGTTGACCGTGGCGAAGAACCCGTTTCGCGTGACGCCCGAGCCCAGTGACGACCAACTCGTTCCGTCCCAGCGCGCGATCGAGTTGGCACCCACTCCACCCGCGCCGGAGAACGCGCCGCCCACGTACAGATCCGTTCCAATCACCGCCAGGGCGTTGACCGTTCGGAAGGAGTCGATGCCGGAGCCGAGCGCTGACCAACTCGTCCCGTCCCAGCGCGCGATGGACGACACGAGCACTCCACCTGCCCGGGAGAATTCGCCTCCCGCGTAGAGGTCCGGTCCGAGTACGGCCAGGGCACGGACCGCGCTGACCGTCCCCGAGCCGAGGCCCGACCAGCCGCTGCCATCCCAACGCGCAATGCGGCTGACGTTGACTCCGCCCGCAACGGAGAAGTCGCCGGCCGCGTACACATCCGTGCCGTTGACCGCCAGCGCGTTGACTGTGCCGCTGATTCCCGTACCGAACGGCGTCCAGCGCGTCCCGTCCCAGCGTGCGATGTTGTTGGCCACCACTCCATCGGCGGTCGAGAAGCCGCCCGCGACATTCAAATCCGTCCCACTCACCGCCATTGCCAAGACCGCAGGAGTGGATGAGCCGTCGAGCCCGAGGCCGAGTGCCGACCAACTCGTCCCGTCCCAGAGCGCAACGTTGGCGGCACGTTTGTCGCCTGCGTCGACGAAGCTGCCGCCCACGTAGAGACCGGCCCCGCTCACAGCCAGCCCATACACCGTGCCGTCAGTGCCGAGGCCGAGTGCCGACCAACTCGCACCATCCCAGCGGGCCACGTGGTGCAGGCTCACTCCACCTGAGTTACTGAAGGAACCAGCCGCGTAGAGATTCGTTCCGTCGACCGCCAGTGCGCGTACCTGGCCGTCCAGGCCGGAGCCGAGCGGGGACCAGTTAGTGCCGTCCCAGCGCGCGATCTCGCTGATGAATGTACCCCCGGCAATACCGAAGCCGCCCGCGGCGTAGAGATTGGTTCCGATGATCGCCAACGCGAAGACGGCGGTTGACGAGTCCGGGAAGTCGCTGCCGATTCCGGAGCCGAGCGCCGACCAGGTCTGGCCGTCCCAGCGTGCGATGCGGTTGGCGGGCACGTCGCCGGCCGTCGTGAACTGGCCTCCAGCGTAGAGATTCGTCCCGCTCACCAACAGTGCATAGACGGTTGAGTACGGGCCGCTCATGCCAGAGCCGAGGGCGGACCAATTGCTCCCGTCCCAGCGGGCGATTCGACTGGCAGTCATCCCACCCGCCGTCGTGAAGCTGCCCCCCGCGTAGAGGCCGGTCTCACTCGCCGCCAGCGCCCAGACAGCACCGTTCGTCCCCGAGCCGAGCGCTGACCAACTCGTCCCGTCCCAACGGGCAACGTAGTTGGCGCTCACGCCGCCTGCGGTCGTGAACTCGCCGCCGGCGTACAGATCCGCCCCGCTCACCGCCAGCGCGCGCACCGGATGATACATGCCCGAGCCGAGCGCCGACCACCGTGCGCCGTCCCAGCGCGCGATGTAGTTGGCGCTGATGCCGCGACCCACCGCCGTGAACGGACCCGCAACGTAGAGGTTGGAGCCGATCACGGCGACGGCACTGACCAGGCCGTCTACCTCCGGCAGTGCGAAGCGATCGTCCCACCGCGAATCGGGGTCACACGGCGGCGGCGGCACTGGTGCTGCCGCGGCGACGAAACGCGGCGACCCGTCCTCGCCCGTTGTCAGCGCAAAGCCGGTGAGATCGACGCCGCCGGAATAGCTCGTGCTCAAATCGAGCGTGCCGTCGGCGCGCAGTAGCCGCGTGAGTGGCACCTTCTCGCCGAGGCCCGAGGTCGCCTCACTGCCTGCGAGAGTGTCTCGGCTGGTCCCGGCGACGAGGATCAGCAGCAACAGCGCCACCCGTCGGCGGGCTCGGTGGAGCCGCTGCGTCGTGGGCGCACGTGGAGTTGGTTCGAAGTTGAGTCTTGGGTCGCGGTATCGTCGCCCCCCTGTGCCCACACGCGCCCTCTATCAAAAGGTCCGGAGCCGGCACAACAGGAAACCGCGCCCACAGAGGGCAACGCGCATGCGCGATCGCTGCCGCCCGTTACCAGACGACCCTGACCAGTCCGGAGTCCTGAATGTCCCCATCTCGGGTCAGCAGCGGCAGATCGAGGTGGCGTGCCGCCGGCACAGACGAGTGTGTCGAACCCACCCCTGTCGGGTACCGTCTTGCAGTACCACCTGTTGGAGGCCCGCCACGGTGGATGCTATGAGAGGACTATGACCCTGGGGCAAATTCGCAAGGCCTACCGCGGCAAATGGGTGCTGATCGAGTACCATCGCCTGGATCACAATCTGGAAGTCGTTGAGGGCGATGTGATAGCCGACGCCGCCACCAAGGAAGAGATCTACAAGCTGCAGATGACGGTGGGCCCCGGAAAGAGAGTGGCCATCCGGTATTGCGGCGAGTGGCCCACGGATGTGGCGGTGATGTTTTGGCTCAAAGCTTCGCGCTGACCCGCCACGGTAACCTACTTCTTTGCATGGCTGTCGTCGCCGGTCGCACCGGCGAACGGGATGTGTCGCTGCTCCTCGACACCGGGTCGAACTACACGGTGGTCCCAGTCGAGGTGCTCGAAGCCATAGGCTGTAGCCCGGCTTCAAGTCGCGACCATGTACGCATCACGACGGCAGACGGCATGCTGATCGCGCCGCGCGTGCGCTGCCAGGCTTTCACCGTATTCGGCCACCGGATCGATGCTGCCGAGTTAATTGCGCACGATCTTCCATTCAGTGGCCCGATCGACGGGCTCTTGGGAATGGACCTCCTCGTGCCGCTGAACGGGCGAATCGATACCGCGGCCGTCTGTATCGACATAGTCTGATCATCTGTTTCCCACCCTCACTGGATCGCGAAGGCCGCTACCCAAGCGTCTGCCCGGGCCGCGAAGCGCAGGCCCTACAGCTCGATGCGGTAGTTCCCGTGCCGGTCGAGCGTCGCTTCTTGTCTCGGGTGCAGCACGATGGTGGTGAACGGCTCTTCGATGATCGCCGGGCCTTTGACGCGATGGCCGGCGCGCATGGCTGGGCCGTCGTAGATCGGTGTGACCACGAAGCGGTCGCCGAGGAAGGCTTTGCGGCGACCCTTCACTGGCGGGCGCGACGACGAACGGCTGTAGGTCGGGATCGCCGGCTTGTCGGTGACGCCGACGGCGGTGAGCCGCAGGCTGCGCAGGATCGGCTCCTCGTCACGCGACGCGTAGGTGTGCAGCTCCTCGTGCAGGGCGTGGAAACGTTCGATCGTGGCGTGCACGTCGCGCGCGCTCAGGCGGCCGTTGCGGGTGACGATCGGCACCGCGATGTCGAAGGTCTGGCCCGGGTAGCAGAGGTTGGCGAAGCGTCGCAGCTCGAGGCGCGCGCGCCCGCCGTGCCGCGCCGCCAATACCGCCTGCGCCGCCTGCTCCATCTGCGCGAACAGCTCGTTCACCCGCGCCACGTCGGCACGACCCACCGGCGTGATGTAGGCGCGCATCTCGTCGACCAGATGGTCACTCAGCAGCAAGCCGAGAGCGGAGAATGCCGGTGAGGTCTTCGGCACCAGCACGGTCTTGATGCCGAGCTCCTCGGCTTGCGCCGTCGCGTGCACCGGTCCGTTGCCGCCGTAGACCACCATGGTGACGCCGCGCGGATCCACGCCGCGCGACGCCGAGATGCGCCGAATGGCGTTGGCCATGTTGGCGTTCACCAGCCGATAGATACCGTGCGCCGCGTCGATCGGGTTGAGGTGCAGCGGTTTGCCGATGTGCTCGGCGATGGCTTCACGCACACCGGCGGTCCGCAGTCGCATCGTGCCGCCGCAGAAATCGTCGGGGTTGAGATAGCCGAGCAACAGGTTCGCGTCGGTTACGGTCGGTGCCGTGCCGCCGCGGTGGTAGCAGATCGGCCCCGGCTCGGCGCCGGAGCTCTGCGGGCCGACTTGCAGCGAGCCGGCAATCACCGACGCGATCGATCCGCCGCCCGCGCCGATCGACTGCACGTCGACCATCGGCAAGCCGACGAGATAGCGATGATGCCAGTTCCACCCCGACTTGATCTCCGGCTGGCCGCCGCGAATGAGACAGACATCGTAGCTCGTGCCGCCCATGTCGGCGCAGACGAAGTCCTGCACTTTGGCGGCCGCCGCGACGGCGCACGCCGCGATCACGCCGCCGGTCGGTCCGGAGCTGAGCACCGTGACCGGGCGGTGCACGATGTACTCCGGGGTCATGATGCCGCCGTTGGATTGCATGACCAGCAGCTCGTGCCGATAGCCCGCCAGCCGCAGCGCCTCGACGAGGTGACCGAGATAGCGCTCGATCTTCGGGGCCACGTAGGCATTGACCAGCGTGGTGCTGGTGCGCTCGAACTCGGGCGCCGACGGCATCACCTCGTGCGACAGCGAAATGCTGATGCCCGGACATTCCTCCAACACGATCTCGCGCACCCGGCGCTCGTGTGCCGGGTTGATGAACGAGAACATGAAGACCACCGCGAGCGACTCGGTGCCTTGCATCTTCAGACGCCGGACGGCGGTGCGCACCGCGGCTTCATCGAGCGGGACGATGATCTTGCCCTCATAGTCGAGTCGTTCGGGCACGCCGAGGCGCCGGCGCCGCCGTGCGATCGGCGGCGGGGGCGGCAGAGCAGGGTCCCAGATGTCTTCCTTGTAGCCGCGGCGCAGCTCGATCTCGTCGCGATGGCCCTGCGTGGTGATCAGGCCGGTCACCGCGCCGCTCATCTCGATCAGCGTGTTGTCGGCGGTGGTGGTGCCGTGCACGATCACCCCCGTGTCGTCGAGCAGCTCGCTGAGGCTCAGATGCTCGCCGCGCGCCACCTGCTCGATCCCGGTGATCACGCCTTCGGATTGATCGCGCGGCGTCGTCGGACTCTTGCTGAGTCGCAGCGTCCCGTCCGGGCGGACGAGGACGAAATCCGTAAAGGTGCCGCCGACGTCGATGCCGATGCGGTAACTCACAGTGCTGAGTCCTGAGTGCTGAGTGCTGAGTTGCGGTGCATCTCAGCGCGCAGCGTCGTGGTGGCCTCCGCGTCGATTGTAAGATCAAGGTCTTCCAACGAGCCGGTGAGCACGACGCCGTAGTCGCGGCGGGCGCCGTCGACCGACACGTACTCGTCGAGGACATCGTCGAGGACCTTCTGTGGGTCGCGCTCGAGCGGATCGCCCCAGCCGCCGCCGCCGCCGTAGCGGTAGGCGTAGCGCTCGCCCGGGAGGTGGTCGACGTAGAAAGCCGTGGTGTCGACGACGTGCTCATGCGGGCTGCCGACGCGCAGACGCAGCTCGTTCGGCGCGCCCGGCTTGCCGCCGGCGATGCCGGGCATCGGGTACTTCATGCCGACGACATACGTATAGATCTGCGACGGCGCGCACAGCTCCTTGACGTACAGCGTGCCGGGGCCGCCGCGCCATTTGCCGGGGCCGCCGCTGTCGATGGCGTAGTCGCGCGACAGATGGCGCACCGGAAAAATGCTCTCGTTGATCTCGCCGGTGGCGCGGATCAAGTTGCCGAAGCTGACGTTCATCGCGCCCCAGCCGTCCTGGCCGTGCACCGCGCCGCAGTAGGCGCCGAAGGTGTCGACGGAGTGGTCGATGAACAGCTGGCCGGTCTTCGGATTGGTGCCGAAGATCACCGTCGGCATGCCCATCTTGTAGATCTGCGGGCAGCAGCGCTCGGGGATGACCTGCTCGAGGGCTTTGGCGATGGCCTCGCCGACCTCGGTGCCGGGGTGATGCGTCCCGGCGGCGACCGATTTCTCCGGCGGCGGATTCAGACAGCAGCCCTTCGGGACGATCAGGTTGATCGAGTTGAAGAACCCCTCGTTCTTCGGGATGGACGGGTCCATCATGCTGGCGATCTGCGCCACCACGTAGCCACGCGTGTTGCCGAAGGTCGAGTAGGCCTGCAGGTACTCGCGCCTGTCGGAGCCGGTGAAGTCGACGGTCAGGTCGCTGCCCTTCACCGTCACCTTGCAGTGGATGTGGATGTCCTTGTTGCCCTTCGGATCGTGATCGACGTAGGCGTCCGATTCGTAGACGCCGTCGCGCCACGCGGCGACTTCCTCTTTGAAGCGCCGTTCGGCGTAATCGATCATGTACTGCGTCGTGCCGCGCACCGCCGCGACCCCGTGGCGCGCGATCACCTCCTTGAGGCGCCGGGCACCGAGCTGCGCCGCGCCGATCTGCGCGCGCAGGTCGCCGAGGAACGTCGGCGTGCGGTTGTTGACCTTCATGAAGTAGGTGATGTCCTTGCGCTCGATGCCCCTCTCGAAGATCTTCACGGCGGGGAAGCGCACACCCTCCGCCCAGATGTCGCGCGCATCGACGTTGTAGCCGCCGGGCATGGCACCGCCGGTGTCGGCGTGATGGCATTGGATCGAGGCGATCAGCACCATCTCGCCGTCGAAGAACACCGGCGCGAAGATGTTGTAGTCGGGCAGGTGACCGCCGCCGTGATACGGATCGTTGGCGACCAGGACGTCGCCGTCGAACAGACCGTCGCGTCCGAAGAAGTCGAGCGCAAAACGCACCGGCAAAGTCGAGCTGAGCATGAACTGCGGGATGCCGACGCTGAGCGCCGCAAGCGCCCCATTGGCGTCGAGGATGGTGGCGTTGCGCTCGTTCGATTGGTTGAGGATCGGCGTCGTCGCCGTCAGGCTGACGTGCGTGGCCATCTCGTAGGCGATGGTTTCCATCGCGCCGCGAATGATCTCGGCGGTGACCGGGTCGACGGTGGCACGACGCACGGCGCGCAGGAAGGGACGGGCTTTGGCGCGAGCCGTCGAGCGGACGGCACGCTTCAGTTTTCGCTGAGCCTTGCGAGTCGATCGCATGGTGTCCTCCGGGATCCGCTGCCTGCGCCGTATTAGCCAGCATTTTCATCGAAAGTCGACCATCCCGTGCGGCTCGAGGAGCGCATGCCGGGCGGACGCTGAGTGGCCACCGCGCCGGTGGCGGTCTGCCCGGACTGCGCAAGGCGCCGCCGGGCGCGGCGGTGGTGCTACCTACTGTCCTGTCGAAGGGCCGACGTCCCGTCGAAGGAGAAGATCGTGTCGACGAGCGGTTGGATGTCTTCCGCATCGACGTGGTTGTCATGGTTCACATCGGCGCTACCGCACGCGCCGGGAGCACCGCTGGGGAGCAGGAGGAGCAGCGCGGGCACATCGGCCGCTGAGACGCGTCGGTCGCAGTTGACGTCGCCGCGCGGCGGCGTCGCCGTCGGCGTGGGTGTCGCGCTGGCGGTGGCGGATGGGGTCGCGGTAGGCGACGCCGACGGGCTCCTGGTCGGCGTTCCCGTCACCGTGTTGGTAACGGTCGGCGACGCCGTCGGCGTGCCGCTCGGCGTTGCCGTGGCGGTCTCGGTGACGGTCGGGGTCTCCGTGGGCGTCGCGGTCTCGGTCGGCGTCGATGTCTCTGTCGGCGTTGCGGTCTCGGTTGGGGACGCCGTCGGGGTTGGCGTGTGGGTTGGGGTTGCGGTGAACGTCGGCGTGTCCGTGGCGGTGCGGGTGGCGGTCGCAGTTGGCGTGTGTGTAATGGTGGCTGTGAACGTGAGCGTCGGCGTCGCGGTCGGTGTGTCGGTCGGTGTTGGCGTGAAGGCTTCGTGGATCACCTCGAGAGTGAGGTTGAGCGCCGTGAAGTTTGGCGAGAAGGCCACGCCGCTGGCTTGCGCCGTGCCGT